>JAABUS010004017.1_pt1 | contig 22327 bp, 20 predicted proteins | sample 5560161 | NCBI WGS metagenome assembly JAABUS01 (sample SAMN10711885, study PRJNA513376) | rock metagenome | isolation source: Antarctica rocks | place: Antarctica: Victoria Land, Trio Nunatak nord | collected 2016-01-04
CGACTGCTGCAGCACGATGCTGTCGCCGGCTCATGTGGGCCCCCGTGAGTGGACGTGGGTGAAGCGGAGCTGACCTGAGTAGGCCCACAGCGTAAGCGTCGGCGCAGATGAAATCGACCCCCGGCAGCGAAATTGTGGATGCCGGGTCACTCGCCCTGCCGAGCCCACATGTTCGCGCGTGAAGGTGCGCCATCGACACCCTTCCGCAACCGTTCCCTGCGACGCCACAACGAGCTAGGCGGATCGGCCGAGGCGTCAAGGACATCCGGCGTGGGTTTCGACCTCTCGCCGAAACCGAGCGGCGCTGCCCTTGGGCGGCACACCGGACCAGGCCGGGTGGGCCGGGTCTGCCTGACGGCGCCGGATGCGACACGCCACGAAGTGTCCTTGGACGTCGAGTCGGTGGGCCTACCTACTCAAGGCGGCATCAGACCGGAGAGCAACATCAGCCGTCGGAGCCCGCCGCATCCGCGTCGTCGAAGGGTCGAACTCGACAACAACACCTTCCCGCTTCACCAGCCCGGAGCTTGGCACAGCCAGCAACGGCCACGCAGATCAGATGGAGCCCCACGGCGCGACCGAGCGGGAAGAGAGCCCCCATCAACAACCAAGGACGGAGAGACGTGTCAGATCTCAGCGTCGTTCTTGGCCGCAGTCGCTCGCTGCTCGCCGAGCTTGCCGACACCGCGGTCGACCCCCAGGTCGCTGTCGACTACGACCGGGTACTGCTGCAGTTGGACACCCTGGTCCTTGACGCACGGCAACCCATTCGCCCGGTCCGGGTGGACGATCGTGCGAAGAGCCATCAGGAGTTGATCGGTCTGCTGACGCGGCTCGCGCGCGCCGGTGTCGACGCCTACGAGTTGGGCATCTGCGCGGCGCTGCTGGCGTCCTCGTGGCGTCGGGAGCGGGCGCGGTGACGTACGGCCACGTCACCACCGACATACGTCGGGCCCTCGGGTGGCTGCTCAAACACGAGCCGCCATCAGACGACGGCACGGCCGAAACCGTAGCCCGCTACCGCGACGTGGTGGTCGCATTCTGCAGCGAAACGCTCGAGGCAACGGTCACTGGCTTCCGGCCCGGCAAACTCGCCCACGACCTTGTCTGGGCCCCGGCGGCCGTGCTCAAAGACACCCTTGCCGACACGGTGGCAAGTCAGAACGGCCCACGACTTCTCGATATCGTCAACAGCCACCCCCGAACCGACTACCTCGAGCACTGGCACGCCGCCGCCAGGGCAGCTGTCGACGGAGAACGCAACGTGCCCCTGCTGGAGACAGCGCCACTGAACCAGCAGTGGGCAGCGGTCAAGGACACCGCCGACACCCTTCGCGGCATCGCCGCACTCGACACCATCTGCGAGCACATCCCCGGATACCAACCACTACCGTCGCGTCACCTGATCGCTACCGCTGCGATCGCGACATCCAGGCAGGCCAGCGAAGGTCCCCTCGACTACCGCGTCGACGCCCACGGCTACCAGGCAACCACCACTACCGAACCGGTCACCGGCTCAGGCCTCCAGGCGGCGGCAGCAGCCCAACGCAACGTCGCCGTCCATCTGCAAGCTCTGCCGTCAGCCCGCACCCTTCGGCACCTTCTCGTCGTCCAGTTCGACATCTCGCACACAGCCGCCACCGCCGTCGACGAGGCAGCCGGCGACACAGACCACGCCGAGTTCTTCACCGCGCGCGCCGGCGCCTACCGCGAGCTGATCGCCGCAGCCCGGTCGGTGGACGGCCTGGCTGGCGGAGCTCGCGGAGCGGTCCCCTCCAGCTGCCAAGCCCTCGCAGCACTGCGTCCAGCGAGCCGCACCTACGCCGCCAGCGAGGCGCAGCAACTCGTCACCGCCTGCACCCGTATCGACACCCGGGTCGTCGCATCAATCGACCGCGGCCTCCACATCGGCGTCTACCTGTTACCTGACAGGATGCGCCTGGCGCAAACACCCGTCGCCGGCGTGCACCGAGCCGAACCCCAATGGCGTCCCGCGGTCCACGGGGGCAACGGATCCACCGAAAAGGTCGCACTGCAAGAAGTCGCCCACACGACCCTGATGACACAACACAGGCGTCCTCCCAGCGCGATGCCGACGCAACAGAAGCCTGTCGCTGACAGCGGCCGCATCCGGTTCGAGGAGTCGCTCACTCAACACTTCGCTCGACCTTCCGCACCCGGCTATCTCCGCTGACCTGCGCCTGCATGGACCGCGGTCTCCACCGCGCCGCACGCGAGTTCCCCACCGTCAGCAGCTGCTCCCGCCGAAACAGCCACACACCAGACGCATGCCGCTCGGCCGGCACGAACCCCATGCTGGCGAGCTGCCACACCCGTTGCAGGCTCACCCCGAGCACCTCCGCAGCCTCACGAACCCCGACCCAGTACGACATCTCACCGGGGACACGCGCGAGCGACGACCTCACGGTGAACGCCAGCGTCTCCGCGTCCACCCGCGAAACCCGGCGCCGTTGACGCGCGGGGCCAGCCGGCAGCCGACCCGCCTCGATGTACCTGACCAAGGTCCGTACCGAGCACCCGACAATGTGCGCCGCCTCCGCCAGCGGGATACCGTGAACGGGTCTCATGGTCGACGAGGCTACTGTCTTTCACAGCGTCGCGGGCCGTCGTCCACAGGTGATCCGACGCGCTTGATGTCGTGACGTTCGGCACCCAGACACCCGACGAGGTTTGCTGCCCGCTCCAACAAGCAGACTCTGCGTCAACGCGGGAATCGCGACGACCTGCTCTGCCGAATCCGGCGTACCGTGCCGACCGGCGTGGAGCACTCACCACCAAGCGGACCGCGCATGTGAACGCACCTCCAAGCCCGCGACGCGCGTTGGGGAGTGAACGTCGCCTGATGGTGCTACTCAAGGACTCGAGGCGATCTACCACGCAGCCTCACCGGCTACGGCCCGCGGCTCGCGGAATGGGCACTGAGGCCCATGGTGTCAGGCCCGGAAATCGCACGGCTCGGAGGTCGCGCGGCTCGGCCGGACTCTGCGAGCCTGGCGTGAGCGGGGTGCCGCCCACTGTGCCGGCGACGTGAACAACCGTGGGACCGAGGCCATCACCCTGATCATCGCGAAGACTCGCGAGCTCACCCATGACTTCGGCAGCTCCGGCTACCCATCGTCCTCGCGCCAGCGGAGACCTGCCTATCGGCAGAGCCGAAACCATGCTTGATTCGGAATAGCCGTCTACGCGCCAGGTGGAGACCGGCGACCGGCGGCGCGATCCCGCCACCGCCGGCATCGTGAGCGAGCGAGGGGGCCTGTCAACGGCCAGTTCGATGCGCTACACACTCAGCACCTCGCTCGACCCATCTCACCAGCTGCCTCCGATGACTGTCCTGTCCTCACGGAGAGGGCAACCGCGCCTATCGAGTCAGTGCGGACGATCAGCGGAGAGTCGAAATGACCGATCGACAGAGGGTTGGCTCCATGGCGGGCAGGTGTAATGGGCGCATCGGACTGAGCAAGAACTATCCGCCATGCCGCCAGGCGATGATCGAAGGCTACGTCCTCTCGGCGCTGGAAGCTCGTGAGAAACAAGGGCTCCCCCGACACATCGAGGACACCGACGTCCTGGACAAGATTGTCGCGCTGCTCGCCCCGCCGCAGGCCTCGCGGGACACCGCCCAAAGTCCGGCTGCCTAGAACCGCCACACAGGTTCCTCGAGTCGCTGGCGATCAAAGCGATTCCCACCATGCGTCGAAGGACGTACTACGACTCTCTCGACAAGCGCTTTGATCACGTCCCGCTGTCGTTTCAAGGGTGCACCGTTCCACCACTCGTGCAGTTCTGCCCGCGTGACAGGTACTTCTGCCAACGCGGTTCCGCGCTTGTCGAGATGGCTGCCCAACTCTCGCTCGACATTGCGCTGGCGATCGGTTAGCCCTTCACGCAGAATCATCCACTCCGCCCGGGTGATACGTCCTGCTGCTGCGTCCTTGGCATACTCCTCCCGTTCGCCGCGTATCCTCTCGAGTTCGCTCTCGGTGTGCGCCACCTCTGCTTCGTCTCCCTTCGCCCGCTGGCGGCGCCGAGTCTTCACGTCAGACAACGCCGCCAACACCGCCTCCACAACCGCATCCTCAACAGGGACAGCGACGACAGTCGACCGACCGCAGCGATCAAGACCCGGCTGCGAAGAGCAGGCATACCGCGCCTTGCCATCGCGGCGATCCGTATAGCCGCCCATCGGCGCTCCGCACCTGCCACACACCAGGATCGACGACAAGAGATACCTTCGCTCCCGTCCCGTTCGCTTACGGCTCGGTGCATCGAGGAGACGCCTCATCTCCAGACTCGTCTCGCGGGTCAGGATGGGCGTCCAGTCCCCCTGGGCCACCATGTCTCCCCCACCCCGACCACTAGGCCCGAAGTCACGCCATCCACACAGCGTTCCTCGCCGGATCATCGAACGCAGATTCGCCGCCCGCCACAAGGTGCGTGGGGACTCGACCCCCGCGGCGTTCAGGGCCGCAGCCAGCTGTCCATTCGCAGGTGGGTCGGAGGAACGAAGCATCCGTACCAGAGCCACCGCGGGGCAGACCGCGGGAACGCATGCCACAGCCTCCGAAGTCCACCGCTTCCCGCGCCACGGAGGCACTGCGGCGTCCTCGAGGAGTTGAGCGACGCTCGCGTCGTCCAGTGCCACGTCGGCGACTGCCGCCTTGACCAGGCCGACCACAACAGGCGAGAGTTCGCTGACCGTCCGGATCGCGCCGGTGGGATCACGAAATCGGTCGCTTTCGACGATCTTGGCGACCTGACCGTGCGACCATCTGCCGGCTCCCGGCGTCGGCACGCCCCGCGCATTCAGATCGACGGCTATCCCATACAGGGAGTCGCCGCCGAGAAGCCTCTCAGCCACGTCACGGATTACCTGCGCCTCATGAGCGATGATGACCTGGTTGTCGTCGTACCCGTACCCGAGCGGGCCATGAGCTCGTCCGGCTTCCGCATCTTGGCGACGCCTGCGGCTCACTCGCTCGGACTTCTGCTCCGACTCGTGTCGAGCTGCCGCACCAAGCATCCGAGCCACCATTCGGCCTGCAGCCGTCGATAGATCGAGTTCACCCGCCCGTGCCGTCACGGTCGAGACACCGCTGCACTCCGAAGCCGAGATGTACTCCTCCAGCTCCAACGGATTCCGATGCAGTCGATCGGTGTGCCAAGCCACGACAACGTCGATGCTGCCGGCGCGCATCAACTCGAGGAGCTGCTGGTACCCGGGGCGAACCTTGCCAGCAAAGGCGGAGATGTCGTTGTCTGTAAGGGTGTCCACCAAGGTCCACCCTCGGTCCCTCACAAGCCGAGCACAGTCGTCACGTTGACGTTCGACGCCCAGCCCCGCCCCCGTCCGGTCCATGCTGATGCGTGCGTAGATGACAGCGCGCTTGGGGCCGTTCGCACGACCTGTTGCCGCCCGACCCGCGTCGAGAACCATGGTCAACCAGGCTACTACAGTGTTTCTTTCTGCGGATGTTCACCGCGCTGAAGCCGCGGGTGATCCCGTCGAGCACCACGTGCAACCGGTGGCCGGACGGCAGCATCGCGTCGACGAACGGCGATGAGAGGTCGAGCCGTCGGCCGGACGTCTTGAGCATCCGTTCGACCAGGTCGCGCACCTCGGTGGTGGTCAGGATCGTCGTGGTCAGCTCGTGGCTGCCGTCGCGGGCGACGAAGACCCGGTCCGGCTGGTTGATCCAGACCTCCTCGACTGCCGGGTCGTCGAGGTAGGCCTGCAATGGCCCGAACCCGGCCACCCGGGCGACCAGCTCGGCGACCATCCGCTCCGGGTCGTCCAGCGGGCGCACCGCTCCGGAAAGACTGCGGTCGTCATGCGCACGCACCGCCGACTGCGCGAACCGGCGTACGGTCTCCACCTGCGTCAACGGGTCGATGCCGCTGCGGCGCACCTCATCGCGTACGTCGGCATCCAGGCTCGCGATGGCGGGAGGTGCGGTCGGTCCGCTTGTGGTGAGAGTGCGACTCACGACACCAGCCCCGTTCCCGCGCGACAACTCGTCGGAGTCTGTCAAAACCCCGAACAGGCCCGCTAGCCCCGAACCTGAAGTTGTGGACACAGGCGACTCGAGTGACCGATGAGGCGACGGCGGGCACTGCTAGCGGGTGCTGGTGCTGTCCGCCCTGGCTTCTTGCTCATCAGAACAGAGACCAAGGCGCACTCGACGTGGCCGCAGTGAACGGGTTATCAGTGGCCGCGGAAGGCCTCCTCGAGCCACCACGACGGCATATCAGCGGTCACCTTGGCATCGATGAGAACTGGTTGCGACCGACCGCTGGAGAGCCAATGCCTCAAGGGCAGCAGATCCTCTGCGCTGCGTACGGTATGGGCCTGGAAGCCGAACCCACGCGCGATCGCAGCGATGTCGGTCGGTGGAAATTGGACGGTGTCGAGCGGTGCCCCGCCCGGACCGAAGTGGTGCACCTCGGCGCCGTACGCATCGTCGTTATACACCACCACGACCATCGGCAGGCTGAGCCGGGAAACGGTCTCCAGCTCAGCGACACTCATCAACGCCCCGCCATCACCGAGCGCTGCGACCGGTAGCCGGTGCGGTTGCGCAAGGGCGGCCCCGATCGCGGTCGACAGGCCCAAACCTACGGATTGGAACGCTTGGGTAAAGCAGAACCCGTGCTCGTCGGGCACGGACAGGAACATGCTGGGGTAGCCCATGAAGTTTCCGGAATCCACGCCCACAACCCGCTCCTGGGGCAGCAGGTCATCCAGGGCGATCGTGAGGGTGCGGGGATCGATTCGTTCGGCGGTGCTGGCGTCGGTGAAGGGTACGTCGCGCCACCGCACCGACTCCTTTATGCGCCTTCGTACCTCAGCGGTGCGATACCCAGGCCGACGCTCCACAAGGCGAGGTCCGACGGCCCGAGCGACTTCTTCGACATCACCCAACGCACCAAACGCGACATCGCAGTGGGCGCCGATCGCTTCCGCGTCCAGGTCCACCTGGACGACAGTGGCCTGCGGGCCGACCAGCCGCCCGTGTCGGGTGGTCCACATGTTCAGTGAGCACCCCCATCCGACGATCACGTCGGCCTCCCGGATGAGAGTCGCGGCGGTGGGCGAGGCGAAGCCGCCTGAGACGTCCAGCGACCACGGGTTCCCGTGGAACAGGCCCTTCGCCACAGCCGACGTGGCCAGCAGCGCACCGCAGCGCTCAGCGACCCTCTCCAGAGCCAGCCCGCAGCCGACCCCTCTGGATCCCCTGCCGGCTACAAAGACAGGCCGCTCCGCCCGCTGCAGCGCGTCGGCGAGGGCGGCGACGTCGGAGTCCGCAGCAATGGCTGCCGCGGCGCTCCGGGGCAACCGCAGCTTGCCCGCCAGCGTGCCCCGTTGGCCCTGGACTTCCAAGGGCAGGTTGAGCACCACGGTGCGGCGGCCGTGCAGCGCCGTGGTCACAGCAGCGCACGATTGCGCTACTGCGTCCTCCGCCGATGTGACACGCATGGGCAGCGCACCTACGGACTCGGCCAATGCAGCCTGGTCGACGTAGAAGTTCGATCGCGGTTGCTCGACCTCAGCAGCGAGTACGACGAGCGGTGTGCGGCTCTTGGCCGCCTCAGCGATGCCGGTCATCGCGTTTGTGAGGCCGCAGCCCTGATGGACGCTGACCGCTGACACCTTGCCGGTCATTCGAGCGTAAGCGTCGGCCATGGTTGCGGCGCCGCCCTCGTGCCGGGCCGCGACAAACCTGGCGCCAGCAGCGATCATCCCGTTGGTGACATGGAAGTTGCCGGATCCCACCACCCCGAAGACGTGGTCAACGCCGACCGCGCCAAGAGTCCGACCGATGGCCTCGGCGACTAGCATCAGCGCTCGACCAGGGCCAAGACCCGCGCAGGGGCGCCAGAACCGGTGACGATGGGCAGCGGCCCAGCGATGACCACGGCGCCCTTCGCTGGCAGCCGGCCTAGGTTCTGCAACTGGGTAAGGCCGTACTTGTCGTTACCCATAAAGAATGCGTGGCAGGGGAAAGCGGGATCGAAGGAGTGTGCCGCTCCGGCGTCGGTGCCCACCGTCTCAACCCCCACACCGATGACCGGCGACTCCTCCCCCACCCAGCGGGCACACTCGACCGACATTCCCGGCGTGTGCGGGCCGGTGACGTCAGCGTTCAGCATCTCCTCCTGCCGTTGACGCCGGTCCCAGCCGGTACGGTAGAACAGCCAGCCGCCCTCCGGGAGTGGACCGTGGTTGGATTGCCATTCCTTGATGTGATCCACCTCCAGCAAAAAGTCGGCGTCTTGGGCCGCCTCAGCTGCGAAGTCAAGAACCGCGGCGGGAGCGACCAGCCGGCGTGCCGGGACAGAGGCCACATCTGCACCGTCCCTTCCGGTGACCCAGTGGTTGGGCGCATCGAAGTGCGTGCCTGTGTGCTCCCCAGTCCGGAAGTTATTCCAGTACCAGGCCGGCCCACGGGCGTCGTACCGACTGATTTCCTCGAGTTCGAACCGAGCGGTCTGGCCGAACTCCGGGGGCAGTTGCAAGACGGCGGTCTCGCTGGACAGGGGCGAGGTCAGGTCGACCACCTCGATGTCACCGGCGGACAGGGCTGAGACGAGGTCGGAGAGCACTGACACGAATCCTCCTTGGTTCGGGTGCCACTGAACTTTGCTGGCCGCGGATCGGGTCAGGAGTTTCGGTAGTCACCAACCCGCCCGGCACACGTTATCGACATCTGCCTGCCGCCACCCAGCTCGAAGGTCTTCGGAAAGTGGTGCGATCTTCTCGGGTTCTCGTTGGAGGAGTCGTGTGCGGTGATCGGCCGTTTCCAGGCATGGTTGTCGCGATGTCTCGCTCGTTCCCCGGCGGGACATGTACGCACGGGTCGATTCGCTCGCTCTCAGCCCGCCTGACGATGTCGCGAAGGACCGTCGTCGTTTACGTCGGGATTAGCCGTTCCTCCTCTGCCCCCGACCCTCCAAGAGGCGAGGGGCCCTGGCGCCGATCGTCGCTAGAAGCTGATCGCAGCCTCTGTTGCATGCTTGGCATGCCGACGCGGGTCAGGAGAGGTGGTCGGCGGCTCGCAAGGCGTTGGCGACGAACGTGAGCGTCGGATTGGCGCCCATGGCCGTAGGGAGGTTGTTGACTTCGTAGGCGCGGCACCACCGGTCGAGCGCAGAGGTCTCGGGGTCCTCGCCCACTCGCGCAGTGCCATTGCTTGTGCGAGCAGTTGCCGGTCACCTGGTTGGCATACCCCTTGTCGACGTTGTGAGCTCGGCCGCGTCCACATGTCGGCCGCGCGATCGACGAGAGAGCGCCCCTACGTGATGTCGTTCTCTTGGGATCACAGAGTAGTCGTAATCCGTGCTACCGGGAGCCCCCAGGCGTCGGTGACTGCGCCATCAAGGTCGACCCGGTCGTCGTGCCGCGGCATGTCGTGCATCACCATCGCCACCGCCATTGACTGGTTGAAGTGATCGCGGTCGATCTGCCTGAACCAACGGTTGTAGGCGTCCGCGAGCGGGACGCCTACACGGCAAGATCGCCGTCGTCTTGGACGTTGCTCATGGCAGTGCGCGACGCCAGGGAGGCCCTAAACCCGGCTGGTGCCGGGGGCCGTCGAGCCGAGAGGTCATCCGGCGGGATTGAGTGCCACCAACTGGCCGATGCTGGCGCCCGACGTCGTCGAGGTTGCCACCTTGGGCCCGGTCGCGCCGACCCCCGGGATGAGGTCGGCAGCTTCGGCCGTCAACGGATAGCGCACTGTGGCGGCGGAGCGAATTTCGGTGCGCTCCACCATGTCGGCCGGCGGGGCGAGGGCGGTGCCCTTGTTGACGCCGAAGAGGCCGACGACAACGGCAGGTCCGGTGGTCGTGACGGACGGGGCCGTCACGGACTTCGAGCCTGCATTGGCCTGGCCACTCGAGGCCATCACCGGCGCCGATGTGGATACCCCGGAGTAGGCGAGTATCGATCCGACGGCGGCTGGCTTCGTGCTGAACCGCCACGTGTACGAGCCGGGTTCCGGCGTGGCAGTGACGCCGTGGTAATAGGTCGTCTTTCGGATTACCGTCCCGTTGTTGTCCTGGCGGATCAGAGTCCATCCTGGGGGGGGTGTGACGGTCGGCTGCCCCCGGAAGTCAACGGAGCCGATCAGCACGTCTCCCACCTCGACGCTTGGGACCCCGATGGTGAGGGTCGCCGCAGCGTTGTTGGCTGCGGTCGTGGAGCTGCGGAAGGCAATTCCGGAACCAACAGGATCACTCGGCACTGTGGCCGAGACGACGGCAGAGCCCGCTGAGGTGTTCCCGTTGGCGTCGAAGGCCTCCACGGTGTATTGATACGTCGATCCGGAAGTGACCGTGGTGTCCGAGTACGTCGTCCCCGTGACCGTCGCCGTCGCACCGTCGTCACGGCGCACGGTGTAGCCGGTGACGCCGGTGTCGTCCGTGGACGCGGTCCAACTCAGGTCGACTCGGCCAGCCTGAGCAACAGCCGTCACATCGCTCGGGACTGTCGGTGGCGTGCTGTCCGGTGGCGGGACGTCCCCTCCCGCGAGAGCCATCTCGGCGTGTGCGTAACGCTTGCGCCCCTCTTCGACCGCGAGCACGACCAGGCCAGTTTTCGCGGTAACCGGGTCCTTGCTTCCCGACGCGTTGTTGACCAGGTAGGCGGTGTCGACGAATTTGTCTCCGCGTCCCGGTCCGAAGTTGGGATTGGCCAGTGAGGTTCTCTTGTAGTAGATGTCGCCGCCGGCGCCGGGCGCCGTCGCGAAGAAGTAGAGATCGCCATTGGTCTGGTCGATCATGATGATCGGCCGGGTGTGGTCGTCGGCGACCGTACCGGCCACGACGAACTCCCAGCTGCCGGTGCCGTCCGCCTGTGGAGTCCGCACAAGCACGCCCACCAGCGGAGCGTCCGGTCCCAACAGGTCGTTCGATGTCTTCACCGCGGCAAAGACCCGACCTTGAGCATCACCAGCGACCTGCTTGAGGTTGATGTGGTCGTCGGCCCAGGTCGCCCCAGGCAGCACAGTCTCGACCGCCCATTCGTTCAGGGGGTCACCGTCGTGGTGGATGGCGAAGCGGAAAGCCTGTGACTGCTGGTCAGACCACAGCACGCCGATGTTGCCCTGGAACGCGATAAGCCCGGAGATGTCGTCGCTCGAGATGACGACATCGGGAACGTTCGGCGCGAATCCCGCCGACCACGTTTCCCCTCCGGGGGCGGAGACCGCCACCCAAAGCCGGGACGCCCTGGTGTAGGTCACCCATAGCTGGCCGGTCGAGTCCTGGTCGATGGTCGCCGACTCCGACCCGCCGCCGGTGTCCACCGCCACCGGGAATCCGGCATCGACGGCCCACAAGCCGGTCGCGACGGAGTAGGAGAATCGGGCGACCTGCAAGGACGTGTCTTTGCTTCGCGAGGCCACGTACAGTTTGCCGTCTGCCGCGCTCCACAGAGCGTCACCGGTGCTGTTCAACCGGGTATCGACGACGGCGCCGGTGTCTCGCCACGTGTGGTCAGGCATCAGCTGATGGATGCGGACGCTGGTGGAGGCGCCGGTGACCATTAGGGCCCACCACGACCCATCGGTGTACCACAGCTTGCTCTGTGGCTTGCTCTCGCTGGGCCGGGTGACGACCGAGGGGTAGGAAGGTCCCTCATAAGTGACCGGAACACCGACCGGTGCCGGACCGGCTGCGTCGGCCGCCGGCACGCCAGGAGCAACAGCCAAAGCGATCGCCACGACCAAGGTGGCCAACCGCCGAGCCGGCGCCTGCGCAAGGTACATGAATTCCGCCGCCTCGGTTCGGGGTCCGCTCTTGATCAAAACCGAAGGAATCGCGACCAGCGGACCGCATTCGCCACCCTAACCCGTTTCCTACGGTTTGACTATCCGTGGGCTGGTTGAGGGCCTACCGACGATCTCGCCCCTTACGAGCGATCCGGCGCAGCCTGGGACGCGCTTCGGCGGCCGTTATCCGGCGGCCGGTCCGGTGCTGCTTTCTGTTGGGCGGACGGGCATGAGCACCGTCACCGTCATCTCATCTCCATGTTCGCACTCGACCGCTTGGGTGGTTCCGAATCGCTGATGGCTTCCCCTAAAGCACAAACGGAGCTCCCCTCCGGCTGCCGTGATCAAGGCGAACACGAGGGCGAGGCCCAGTCCTGATCCTGGACGGTTCCGCGCCACCGGCGCCCGAACGAAACGTTCCGGGGCCGTGGCAAGCGTCGCGTCGTCCATGCCGGCGCCGACGTCGCTGACGAGGAGACGGGCGGTGCCGGCGAGGTGGTCGACTGTCACGGTCACCGGTGGCAACCCGTGGACGGCCGCGTTGTCGAGCAGGTTGCCCACCAGTTGCTCCAAGCTGGGGCGCTGCATCGCCACAGGTGTGGGGCCTGTCGTGATTGCCCGCAGCGACCCAGCCGGACGGTACGGACTGCCGGAGGGAGCCAGGGTTCGGCGCCGCTCGACCTCCGCACGGGCGACCGCTGCCAGGTCGACCGGCTCGTGGATAGTCGCCTGACGGTGAGTCCCCAAGTCGAGCAGCTGGTCCGCGAGGCGCGACAGCCGGCCGATGTCCGTCTCGATCTCCGCAAGCACCGCTTCGTGCTCCGCGACGGTGCGTTGTCGCCGTCGCGCCAGCTGCACCCGCGTCCCGATCAGCGTGAGGGGGCTGCGAAGTTCGTGGCTGGCGTCGTTGACGAACCGACGCTCATGCTCAAACGCCGCTTCCAGCGCTTCGAGCATGTCGTTCAGTGTGTGACCGAGTCGGGTGATCTCGTCATCCCTGCCCGGCGGGACGTCCAGGCGCACCCCGGCCGCTCCGCCGGCAACGTCTGCGGCCTGACGGCGATATCGCTCGACTGGCCGCAACGACGCCTTGGCCAGCCGTTCCCCGACAACCGCCGTCACGACCAGCGTCGCCAACCCAGCCAGCAGAAGCTGCGCCAACAGCTCCCGCAGCGCCTCGTCGCGCTGGCCGCGCTGGACAGCGACGACGAGCACCGCGGCAGGACCGCCACCGCTGGAATTCACGGCAGTGACGTACACCCGCAGGGTTCGGCGGCTACCGGGCAGGAGCGTCCCGAGGTCACGACGTACAGGTCCGTCTGATGCGGCGCGCACCACGCCGGCGTCAACAATGGGGCTGGCCGACTCCGACGGGCTGTGCGCCAGGACGTGCCCCTGAGCATCGAGCACCTGGTAGCGCTCACCACTCAGCAACGCCGACTCGTCTGCAAGCTGTCCCGAGGGCATCACCTGGCCTGCGAGGCGCGTACTCGTGTCCATGAGCTCACTGTTCAGGGCGTGATCAAGTGCGTACGCGACCCGCCAGTACACGAAAGCGCCGGCCGCGGTCAGGACCAGAGACATAGCGGCGGCGAAGCCCGCGACCAACCGGACGCGCAATGACAGCCCGCCCAGACGCCCTGGGACTTTGACGTTCAACGCTCGGCGTCGACGCGGTAGCCGACGTTGCGGACTGTGGTGATGGTGTTGGCGCCGAAGGGCCGGTCGATCTTGGCCCGGAGCGCAGCGACGTGGACGTCGATGACATTGCTGCGGATGTCGGCCTCCCCGTCCCAGACCTCGTCCAGGATCCGGTATCTGCTCACCACTTGACCGGCACGCTCGACGAGCAGGTGCAAGATGTCGAACTCGCGCGCGGACACACCGATCTCAGTGCCATCACGCGTCACCCGTCTAGACAACGGATCCACCACCAGCCCGCCGACCTGTAAGGCAGGCGCGTCGTCCTCGAATGACGAGCGACGGTGCAGTGCTCGGAGCCGGGCAAGGAGCTCGTCTAGATCGAACGGCTTGCTCAGGTAGTCGTCAGCGCCGGCGTCCAGGCCCGCAACTCTCTCCTGGACCCCATTCCGGGCCGTCAACATGAGCACAGGAGTACGACTTCCCATGCTTCGAAGCCTTCGGCATACCGTCACCCCGTCGACGCCAGGCAACATCCAATCCAACAAGATGACGTCGAAATCGCCGCGCCCACCGCCAGGTGCCGCTGCCGCCAGCGCTTCCAGGCCGTCGTGACAGAGCTCCGCCTCCCACCCAGCTTCAGTGGCGGACTGGTGCAGCAGCGCGGCCAGACGTTCGTCGTCCTCCGCAATCAGGACGCGCATGTTCTCCTCGAATCCGATCACTTCGTCACTCGAGCGTAATGACCCGAGGTGAAGGAGGCGTGAAGACAGCGCAGTCACCTTCACCGGTTCTTCATGTCGCCTTCGTACCGTGAAAGAACCGTCACCTCGATGGCACCTGGACATCTCGACAGGACCCGCATGTCGCCAGGTTGAAGCAAGGACACCAGCATGAGTGGAATCGTCAGTCATCTCCTTCACGTGCCCCCGCCGTTGGCGTTGGTCCTGATTGCCGCGCTCGTGTTCGCAGAGGCCGCCATCTTCGTAGGGTTCATTCTGCCCGGCGAGACCGCAGTGCTCCTGGGGGGCGTGCTCGCCTCGGCGGGAGTCCTCCCGTTGCCACTCTTGCTCGTGGTCGTCGTCTCTGCCGCCGTCGTAGGTGACTCAGTCGGATATGAGGTGGGCCGTCGCTTCGGTCCACGGTTGCTCACCTGGCGTCCCCTCTTTCGCCACCAGACACGTATCGACTCTGCCCGCGAGATGTTGCGCGAGCGTGGCGGGTGGGCCATCTTGCTGAGCCGGTTCACCGCGTTCCTCCGGGCCGTCATGCCAGGGCTGGCCGGCGTCAGCCGGATGCGCTACCGGCGCTTCCTTGCGTTCAACGCGACTGGGGGCCTCGTGTGGGGGGTGGGTGTCTGTCTCCTCGGCTACTTCGCCGGCCAGTCTTACGAGAAGGTGGCCACTCTCCTGAGTCGTTCCAGCGCCGGAATCATCGCCGTCGTCCTCCTCCTTGCCTTCGTCGGTTGGCGCATGCGCCAGCGGCGTCTCCGCGGTGCAGAAGAGGCCGTGAGCGACCTTCCCTCAGACCACCGGGAGAACCGGGGAGATCGGCGCGTCGAGTTGACCGCATCGGCCGACGTCTCAGCCGGGGGCGGGGAGCGCCATGACCTTCCTTCGTGATCTCGACGACACCCTCTTCCTTGCCATCAACTCGCTAGCCCGACATACCGGCTGGCTGCATGCTCCGCTGGTGGCTTATGCCGCGTACGGCGCTGAATTGTTCGGGCTGCTGCTGCTCGTCGGGTTGGTGCACGCCCGCTCACGCGACACCACGACGCTGGCTGCGGCAGGTTGGGCAGGCTTGGCAACCTTGATCGCGATCGCCGTCAACCAGCCGGTCGCGGCCCTCTTTCACGAGACGCGCCCGTACGTCAGCTACCCAGATGCTCTAGTGCTTGTTGCTCGCTCGACGGATTACTCCTTCCCCTCCGACCACGCTGTGATGGCTGGCGCCGCCGCGACCGGGCTACTCCTCGTCTCCCGCCGGCTGGGGATCATTGCTGCATCTGCTGCCGCATTGATGGCCTTCGCCAGGGTCTACGTCGCCGCGCACTACCCGTGGGATGTGCTTTCCGGCTTACTTCTCGGGGCCGCAGTGGCCGGCCTCGGCTGGCGGCTGCTCCACACACCACTCATCATCTTGACCGCCTGGCTCCGCCAGCGGGCGGGACTGCGGCGAGTCTTCGCTCCGCGCCAGCAGCCGAACGACGCCCTGGGAGGTGGCCCCCAAGATGGCGAGCGCACGATCGCTCGTTGACCTTGCAGGGCTTCGACCGCTCGTCGTGTCGACCCGATCCGACCTGTCGGGTCATCTTCGTGGGCGACGAATGCCGAGCCGTGGTCGGGGTGTCACCGACGGGTCGCGGTCGTCTCGTCTGGGACGGATGACAATGCGTCGCGGTGCAGGCGTCGGGCGTTGCTCGAGATAGCGAATTCGCTCCTCGAGATTCAGCTCACGGAGCAGTCGTTCGACGGTCGCCAACAAGGCAAAGTTCAGCTCTGCGAACGTCGCGTCGTCACGCTGATCGCTCAGCACCAGCTCGGTGAGCCGGGCCCGTGCCTCGTGCAACCCATCCAGCCCCTGCCGAAACAGCTCCGGCTCGAGCGGGTGTTGGGTGGGCTGCGCCTCTACGCGCACCAGCAGCCCGAACGTCCGAACGGCCGCGGCCAGCTCGTGCAGTAGCAGCCCGACGGCCACTGCCTGGAGATCCTCACCGAAGTCACGCGGCTGCGACTCGCGACCTCGTCCTGCGTCATCCAACGACCGGAACATGCTGCGCACCGCGACCGCGGAGTGCTCGAGAGCCTCCAGCCCGTGGCGCAGCCCGGGGCCGACATCGGTGGTCCCGAGCGCTCGCAGGTTGAGGCGTCTGCTCTCTTCGGCCCGCAGCAGCGCCGACCCGACGTTCGGGATGGCATGGGTCAGCCGGCGCGCCTCGCCCAACCAACGGGAGGTCCGATCGGTCAGGCTGCCCTCATCGCGTCGAGCGCTCTCCAGGTCGTCGGCAGCTGTGTCAAGCAGACCAGCCAGATCTCTGGCCAAGCCCTCGATGGCGCTCCCGGCATCTTCGGTCGCCACCCGAGGCGGGAAGAGCAGGTTGGACAGCACGCCCACGCCTGCGCCGACGAGGGTCTCCGTCATCCGCTGCCACGCCGCCATCTCTGCCCCGCCGACGCCTGAGCCGGCACCCAGCACCAACATCGCGCTGATGGGCACCTCCAGCGCGTTCGACCCGAGTCGGAGCGCTTGGGCGACCAGGATGGACAACCCGATCACAATCGCCAGACTCCACCACGAGACGCCGAACACGGCGGCGAAGGCCACCGCCACCGCGACCCCCGCGACCACGCTCACCACCCGCTGCACACCGGAGGTCAACAGGCTGACCGGCGTGATCTGGACGACGAGGAGCGCAGTCAGCGGAGCCAGAAGTGCGTCGCTCTGCGGAAAGATGGCGTGAGCGACGACGTAGCTCGCGACCGCCGCCGCCGTGAGCCGCAGCGTCCAGCCGGTAGCCGAACGACCGCGCAGCCGCAACCGGGCCACGGTGTCGGCTACGACCCGCCACAAAGGCCCAGTTGTCCAGCGCACACGAAGATTATGACCCTGTTCACGGCCACAGACGCCGTGTCAGGCTGGGTTCATGGCGACGGACGACGACGTACGACGGATCGCGCTCGCCCTGCCCGGCGCCTACGAGCACGCGTCCTACGGGGGCGCGCCGTCATTTCGCACCAAGCCGCGCGGCTTCGCTTTCCTTCGCGCCGACATCGACGCCCTCGCGGTGTATGTCGCGAGCGAGGAGGACAAGCTCGCGCTGATCGCCTCGGCCCCCGACATCTACTTCACGACGCCCCACTATGACGGCCATCCGATGGTGTTGGTCCGCCTGAGCGCCGTCGACGAGGCGGAGCTCGCTGAGGCGCTGGCGGACTCCTGGCGGCTGCGTGCACCGAAGGCCGACGTGCGCCGACTGCAAGCAGAGCGTTAGCCATCGATGCGTTAGATATCTAACGGTTGTGCTAGGGTATGGCGATGAGCCGTCCCGCCGGCCTGCCGATCGGTCTCCGTCTCGCCAACACGTCGAAGGCGGTCGGCCGCGCCTTCGACGACGCACTCATCGCTGTCGGCGGCACCGTCCCGACCTGGCTCGTGCTGATCGCGCTCAAGACGCGGCCGACCGCCAACCAGCGCCAGCTCGCCGACGCCGTCGGCATCCAGGGGGCCACCCTCACCCACCACCTCAACGGCATGGAACGTGCCGGGCTGCTGACCCGGCGCCGCGATCCCGACAACCGGCGAATGCATGTGGTCTCGCTGACCGACGAGGGCGAAGCCGCGTTCCACCGGATGCGCCGGGTGGCGGTCGCGTTCGACCAGCGTCTCCGTAACGGACTCGATGCTGTCGACGTGGCGCATCTCGAGTCACTGCTGCGGCGGCTGCACGCGAACGTCAGCCCGGCTGCCGACCTCCAGCCCGCCGGCGCCGAAGGAGAACCGCCATGATCACCACCACGCCCCTGCCACCCCACGCGAGCGTCGACGACCGCGGTACGACGCCATGGACCGCCCTGCGCTCCCCCACCCCGCTGACCTGGCCGAAGGTGCTCTACCTCGGCGGCTGGGTGCTGCTCGCAACGATGGTCTTTCATATCGCGGCATTGGCGGTGACTGGCGGCACCGTCACCGGCCCGGTGTCGCTGCGCAAGCCTGCCACGTTCGCCGAGACGGGCTGGCTCACCGCCTGGTCGGTCGCCCTGGTGCTGCCCTACTTGTCGACGAAGCGCTGGCATCGGCACGTCATCGGCGGCACCGTGTTGTTGTTCGGGATCGGCGAGACGAGTGTGATGGCCGTGCAGGCGTGGCGGGGCGTCCCGAGCCACTACAACTTCTCCACCGCGTTCGACGCGGCGCTGATGCGCGGCGGGGCGGGCGGGTTGGCGTTGCTGTTCCTGATCGGGATGTCCGTGCTGCTGGCGTCGTCCTTGCGGCCGACGGATGCACCGAGGAGCCTGGTCGTCGGGGTGCGTCTCGGCGTCGTGGTCCTGCTCATCGGCTGCGTCATCGGATTCGCGATGATCTCGAACATGAGCAGTGTCTTCACCGGCAGCTTCGGCAGCGGGTTCACCGGTCCGCAGACCGGGTACGTCGGACCGCCGCAGTCCGTGGTGGGCAGGGAGTACCTACTGCTGCATCCCCACACCCAGGGAGGCGACCTGGTACTGCTGCACGCGATCGGCATCCACGGGCTGCTCCTGCTCACCGTGCCGGCTTACCTGCTCGATCGCACCGCCCTGCCGGCATCCACCCGGATGCGGCTGGTCACGCTGATGGGCGTCGCCGTGCTGGGTGCGATGGCGGTGATCGCCGGCCAAAGCTTCCGCTCGCTTCCGCTGGGCGAGATGGGCATCGTCGACCAAGGCCTGCTTGCCATAGCCGCGGTGGCGCTGCTGGCAGCGTATGGCGTCGTCGCGCGGGCCCTGCTCCGGGCGCGTCGAGGCGACGAGGCACGATAGACCCATGCGACACCACGATCTGATCATCGTCGGTACGGGGTCGGGCAACTCGATCGCGGACGAGCGGTTCGCCGACCTCGACGTCGCGATCATCGAAGAGGGCACGTTCGGCGGCACCTGCCTCAACGTCGGCTGCATCCCTACGAAGATGTTCGTCCACACCGCCGACCTCGCCGCCGGCACCCGGGGCAGCTCCAGGTTCGGGGTCGACTCACACGTCGACCAGGTGCGGTGGCCCGACCTCCGCGACCGGATCTTCGGGCGCATCGACCCCATCGCCGAGGCCGGGCGGCGCTATCGGCAGACTGCCGACAACATCACCCTGTACGCCGAGCGCGCCTGCTTCGTCGGCCACAAACAGCTTCGGCTCGCGTCGGGGGACACCATCAGCGGCGACCGGTTCGTGCTCGCCGCTGGTAGCCGCGCCGTCATCCCCGACGTACCGGGGCTCGCCGAGCTCCATCCCCACACCAGCGACACCGTGATGCGGATCGAGGAGCTGCCGGCGTCGATGGCGATCCTGGGCGGAGGCATCGTCGCCGCAGAGATGGCGCACGTCTTCGGGTCGCTCGGGGTCACGGTGACGGTAGTGAACCGGTCGCCAGGTTTGCTGCGTGCGGAAGACGGCGACGTGTCGGCCCGGTTCACCGAGCTGGCGGGTGCCAAGTGGGATCTGCGGCTCTCGCGCGTCGTCGCGAAGGCCGAGCCCACCGACGGCGGCCTACGCCTGCACCTCGCTGATGCTCTCGGGCTGCCCGACCCCGTGCCCGTCGACGTCGACATGCTCCTCGTCGCCACCGGCCGGGTCCCGAACTCCGACACGTTGCACGTGGACAAGACCGGCGTCGTCATCCATGCCGACGGCCGCGTCGTCGTCGACGCACACCAGCGCACCACCGTCGAGGGCATCTACGCGCTCGGTGACCTCAGCAACGAGTGGCAGCTGAAGCACGTCGCCAACCTGGAGGCGCGCGCCGTCCAGCACAACCTGCTGCACGCGGACTCCCCCGTCGAAGCAGACCACCGCTTCGTACCGCATGCGGTTTTCAGCAGCCCGCAGGTGGCCGGTGTCGGCCACACCGAGGAGGCGTTGCGCGCAAGCAACACGCCGTACGTCTCCAAGACCCAGCCGTACGCCGACATCGCCTACGGGTGGGCGATGGAAGACACCACCGGCTTCGCCAAACTGCTCGCCGACCCGTCGACCGGCCAGCTGCTGGGGGCCCACATCATCGGCCCGCAGGCTTCGAGCGTGATCCAACCGGTCATCCAGGCGATGAGCTTCGGCCTGCCGGCCGCTGAGATGGCCCGGGGGCAGTACTGGATCCACCCGGCCATGCCCGAGGTCATCGAGAACGCCCTCCTCGGGCTGCCGCTCGACTGAGCAGGGCGACACTCGTGCCCAGCCGGTGGGGCACCGCCCCCCCCCCCGCCGGCCGCTGAGATGCCGACCGGCAGCCTCCGGCGTAGCGTGCCCTGCGTTGCCTACGAGAGGACGCGCCGTGAGCTCACACCTCCGGACCAGTTCCGGCCCTACCGGCGTCCTCCGACGCAAGCCGATCGAAGACATCGAGGGTGACTTCGTCTCGGATTCCGACTCCGAGTCCGGGCTAACCAAGTCCCTCGGCCTCTGGCAGCTGACCGCGATCGGCGTCGGCGGCATTATCGGCGCGGGAATCTTCAGCCTGGCCGGAACCGTCGCCAGCGCCGCCAAGGGCGGCCAGGGCGTGGGCCCGGCGGTCGTCCTCTCGTTTCCTGGTCGCCGGCGTCGCCAGCGCCGCCGCGGCCTTGTCGTACGCCGAGTTCGCCGGCCTCATCCCGCGGGCCGGCTCGGCGTACACCTACGGCTACACGGTGCTCGGCGAGCTCGTCGGCTGGTGCATCGGCTGGGACCTGCTGCTCGAGTACACCGCCATCGTCGCTGTGGTCGCCATCGGCATCTCCGGCTACTTCAGCTACCTTCTCGAACAGCTCAGCGTCACCCTGCCGAACTGGATGCTGGGAGCGCCTGAGTCGGGAGACGGCCACCGGGTCGATCTCTCGCCGCAGTCTTGTGCCTCCTGATCGCGTTCCTGCTCAACCAGGGCATGAAGAACGCGGCTCGCTTCGAAACAGTCGTGGTCGGGATCAAGGTTGCCGTCGTGCTCCTGGTCATCGCGGTCGGCGTCTTCCACATCAAGACTGGCAACTTCTCGCCGTTCGCGCCGGCTGGTTTCGGCGGAGCCATGACGGGCGCGGCGACCGTCTTCTTCGCGGTGTTTGGCTACGACGCCATGAGCACCGCGGCCGAGGAGTCGAAGGACGCCCAACGACACATGCCGCAGGCGATCCTCTACTCACTGGCGATCTCAATGGTGCTGTATGTGCTGGCATGCCTCGTGCTTACCGGGATCCAGGACTACGGCTCCATCAGCCCCACGTCCGGTTTCTCGTCCGCGTTCTCTTCGATCGGCCTGGACGGACTCGGGAGCATCGTCGCGATCGGCGCGATCATCGGCATCTTGACGGTCATGTTCACGTTCATGCTCGGCGTCACCCGGGTCTGGTTCTCGATGAGCCGCGACGGGTTGCTGCCCGCCTGGTTCGCCAAGACCCACCCGACCAAGAAGGTGCCTACCTGGGTGACGTGGATCGTCGGCGTCGCCTCTGCACTGCTGGCCGGTTTTCTCCCGATCGCAGAGGCCGCCGAGCTGACCAACATCGGAATCCTGCTTGCCTTTGTCGTGGTGTGCGTCGCAGTCATCGTGCTGCGCTACAAGCAGCCTGACCTGCCGCGGACGTTCAAGACCCCGGGGATGCCCGTCGTTCCGCTGATCGGAGTCGGGTTCTCCTGGTGGCTGATCACGTTCCTGGCCCCAGAGACCTGGGTCCGGTTCGCCGTCTGGTTCGTGATCGGGCTGCTGGTGTACTTCGGCTACTCCTACCGCCACTCGAAGCTCAGCGAGTCGGCATGAGGACAGCGGATCCCAAAATGGTCGCTTGCGCCTCAGTGCAAGATCGGACTCGGATCGGTAGTCTGCCAACGGACGTCTGTCGGGAACCATAGACGCCACCCACCCGTGAGGCGCAAACGCAGGAGGAACACCACGATGTCAGGAGTCGAACTCGGTCGCATCACGACCGACATCCCGTCCAGAATGGACCGGCTGCCTTGGGCCCGATGGCACTGGATGATCGTTATCGGACTTGGGACCGTCTGGATCCTTGACGGCATCGAGGTCACGATCGTGGGCTCGCTGTCTGCTGCACTCGAGCCGGAGGGCACCGGCCTCGGGCTAAGCGCCGCCGACGTCGGCCTGGCCGGAGCCGTCTACGTGGCTGGCGCGGCCCTGGGAGCCCTGTTCTTCGGTCAACTGACAGACCGCTTCGGCCGCA
>JAABUS010004018.1_pt1 | contig 22325 bp, 21 predicted proteins | sample 5560161 | NCBI WGS metagenome assembly JAABUS01 (sample SAMN10711885, study PRJNA513376) | rock metagenome | isolation source: Antarctica rocks | place: Antarctica: Victoria Land, Trio Nunatak nord | collected 2016-01-04
CGCGTGGTTGAGGAGGGCCAGATAACCGGCCCCCACCCCTGCGGTGACGACGATGAGCAGCACGAAGAAGATGACCGCGATCCGTCGTGCGAACCGACCCCTCGAGGTCCCCCGGTCGCGGCCGGTAGCGGGGCCGAAGGCATCCAACAGCATTAGACGAGTAGAACATATGCCTGCTTGCGATGAACTGCCCTGAACGCCACAAGCGGCGGGCGAGCCCGGTTTGCACAGCGTGGCAGCCGTCGGTCGACCTCGCTGGCGGAACGGTCGTGCGCCACGGTGTGCCGATCCACACAAGATGACGATCCGCTCTTGTTTGGCCTCACTGAACGCTGTTCGGGGTTTTTATGTCTCGTTCGAAGTCGTATGCTCCCAACGTGGCAAATCTGACCGCATCGTGGCAAGACCGGATGCACCGTTGGGTCTGGGCGCTGGTCGACGCATCGCTGTGGGGCTTAGCCATGTACGGGGCCTCTTTGCTGCGGTACGACTTCCACCAACAACCGGTGTTCGTCCGTGCGACGCTATGGTTCGCGCTCTTCACCGCCGCCGTGAACATGCTGGTGGGGGCACTCATCGGCCCCTACGCGGTCGGACACCAGCGCGGCTCCTTCGAAGAGACGACAGATGTCGCCCGGACCGTCCTGGTGACCAGTGGGATCGTCTTCGCGGCCACGCTTTTCTTCGACCCCATCCGCATACCGCGCAGCATCCCTGTCATCGCCGGAGCACTGGCTCTGACCGGCATGTTCGCCGTCCGTTTCGTCGTGCGGACGATGAACGTCCGCCGGGCGACGCAGACCGGCCAGCGCAGAGTCATCCTGTTCGGGGCCGGCGAGGCGGGCCGCCGGCTGCTTCGCAGCATGATCCGGGAGGCGGACAGCGGATTCACCCCGGTCGCCCTGCTGGATGACGACAAGAGCAAGGCGCGACTACGCGTCGAGGGGGTCCGCGTGCGGGGTACGCGGACGGCGATGGGCACCGTCGCGCAGCGGTATGACGCGGAGACGCTGGTCATCGCCCTGCCGAACGCCGACGCGGCGCTGATCAGGGACCTGTCCCGCAAGGCGGCCGATGTCGGCCTGGAGGTCCTGGTCCTCCCACCGCTACGCGACATCATGGGCGGGCGACCCAGCGTCGGTGACCTGCGCGATGTCGACCTGCATGACCTCCTCGGACGAAGAGCCGTGTCCCTGGACACGAGCCTCATCGCGGACCAGATCGCCGGACGGTCCGTCCTGGTCACCGGGGCTGGTGGCTCCATTGGTTCGGAGCTGTGTCGCCAGATCGCCCGGTTCGGGCCGGCGAAGCTCTATCTCCTCGACCGGGACGAGTCTGGGCTGCAGGGCACGCAACTGAGCCTCAGCGGCCACGGCCTGCTCGACAGCGACGAGGTGATCCTCGCGGACATCCGGGATCTGAACACCATGCGAAGCGTCTTCGCCGACACCTCCCCCGATCTGGTGTTCCACGCGGCCGCACTCAAGCACCTTCCTCTGCTGGAGCGCTATCCGCTCGAGGCCTGGAAGACGAACGTGCTGGGAACGCTCAACGTCCTGCAGGCTGCGACGGAAGTGGGGGTCGGAACATTCGTCAACATCTCCACGGACAAGGCGGTCGAGCCTACGTGCGTGCTCGGCTACAGCAAGCGGGTCACCGAGCGCCTCACAGCCGCTTTCGCCGCAGCACAACCCGGACGCTACGTGTCCGTGCGGTTCGGGAACGTTCTCGGGTCCCGCGGTTCTGTTATTCACGCCTTCGGCGCCCAGATCGACGCCGGTGGCCCGGTCACCGTGACCCACCCCGACGTCGAACGCTTCTTCATGCTGATCCCGGAGGCGTGCCAACTCGTGCTGGAAGCCGCCTCCATCGGCTCAGACGGAGAAGTCATGGTGCTGAACATGGGGGAACAGGTCCAGATCATCGAGGTCGCCAAGACGCTCATCCGGCTCTCGCGACGCACCGGCATCGAGATCATCTACACCGGCCTTCGGCACGGAGAGAAGTTGGGCGAAGAGCTGTTCTCCAAAAACGAGATAAGGCGCAGCACAAGCAATGACCTGGTCTCCAGCGTCGACGTTCCGCCCCTGGATGCGCACATCGTGTGGCAGAGCCGTCCGGGCACTCACCAGGACGCGATCCGCTGGATGCAGGACCAGACCGTGGGCCTGGTAGGCAGTCACCTGTGACCGCGCGCATCTTCCTCTCCAAGGCGGATGTCACCGACGTCGAGGAGCGTTACGTCCTGGACGCCGTACGCTCCGGCTGGGTCGCCCCGCTCGGTCCGCACGTGGACGCGTTCGAGGCCGAGATGGCCGAACGGACGGGCGTATCCGGCGCGGTCGCGCTCTCGTCCGGGACCGCGGCACTACACCTGGCACTACTGGGCTTGGGCGCCGGTCCGGGGACGGTCGTCGTGGTCCCGAGCATGACCTTCGCTGCCTCCGCGAACGCCGTCGCCTACACCGGGGCTCGACCGGTGTTCGTGGACGCGTCGCCCAGCGACGGCAACGTGGACCCGGAGCTCCTGCTCAGCGCGCTCGACACCCTCGTCGGGGAGGGCGCCTCGGTGGCCGCCGTCATGACGGTCGATCTGTTCGGCCGATGCGCCGACTACGGCTCGATCGCCGACGGACTCGAGCGGCGCGGTATACCGCTTTTGGAGGACGCCGCCGAAGCCGTGGGAGCCAGCCATGACGGCCACCCTGCCGGAAGCTTCGGCGCTGCCGCCGCTCTGTCGTTCAACGGGAACAAGATCATGACCACCTCCGGCGGCGGAATGCTCCTCAGCAATGACGCGGCGCTGATCGAGCACGCGCGGTACCTGTCCACCCAGGCCCGTCAACCCACACCCTGGTACGAGCACACGGAGATCGGGTACAACTACCGCTTGAGCAACATCCTTGCTGCGCTCGGGCGAGCTCAACTCTCCCGCCTCGATTCCCTCGTTGCCCGCCGCCGGGCCATCAGGGAGTCGTACGTCCGCGCGCTGGCTCAGCTCCCCGGCGTGCATTTCCTCGGCCGCGCATCCGACGGCGACGACACGGCCGACAACTGCTGGCTCACTGCCGTCGTTCTGGATCCACAAACCAGCGGTGTCGGCGCTGACACCCTGATCAAGGCTTTGGACCAAGAGGAGATCGAAGCGCGGCACCTGTGGAAACCTATGCACATCCAGCCGGTGTTCGCAGCCGAGCGAGCATTCGTCAGCGGCGCGTCCGAGTACCTGTTCGCCAACGGGGTGACGCTCCCCAGCGGCTCTGGGCTCACCGACGACGAGGTGGAACGGGTGGTCACCCTCACCCGCAGCCTTCTGATGGCGGGTTGAACCATGCCCGATGATCGCGCCAAGCGATGGCTGGACCTCACCCTCGCCGTCCCGGCGCTCATCCTGACACTGCCAGTGCAAGCAGTCGTGGCGCTGGCAGTCCGGCTGCGCATGGGCAGCCCCGTGCTCTTCACGCAGGAGCGACCCGGCAAGGACGGCCGGCCGTTCACGCTCCTGAAGTTCCGCACGATGCGCACGCAAGACCCCCGCCGCGGGCCGGAGGGCGACGCCGATCGATTGACCGGACTCGGCAGCATGCTGCGAGCCAGCAGCCTGGACGAAATACCCAGCCTGTGGAACGTCGTCCGCGGGGACATGTCCCTGGTGGGCCCACGACCCCTGCTCGTGCAGTACCTCGACCGGTACACGCCCGAACAAGCCCGCCGTCATGAAGTCCGACCCGGGCTGACCGGCCTGGCACAGATCTCCGGAAGGAACGCCCTCAGCTGGGAGGAGAAGCTCCTCCTAGACGTGCAGTACGTCGATCGCCGGAGCATGGGCCTCGACCTCTGGATCGTGCTCCGGACCGTCTGGTGCGTCCTGCGCCGCCAGGGAATCAGTGCCAAGGGTGATGCCACGATGCCCGAATTCCGCGGATCCGCGGTGCAGGGCATGCGGTGAGCGCCCCGCTCTACATCATCGGAGCCGGCGGCTTCGGCCGCGAGGTCCTTGGCATCATCGAAGCTCTCGTCGAGCCACGCCCATGGACCTTCCAGTCCTTCATCGACGACAACCCGTCAGGCGACGACGTCAGGCGAGTCGGTGCCCTGCACGCCGGCATCAGCGGGCCGGTAGAGGAGCTGGCTGGCAGCTCGACGGCGTTCTACGCCGTGCTCGCGGTCGGCTCTCCGAGGGCTCGCAGCCAGCTCGCGGCACGTCTGGCGGCGAGCCCGGTCACCTACGCACAGCTCGTCCACCCCCATGCCACGGTGGGCGACTCGGTCGTGTTGGCCGACGGTGTAGTCGTCGCGGCGGGCGCTCGGCTTAGCACCAACATCACCGTCGCCCGGCATGTGCACGTGGACCAGAATGTGACCGTTGGCCACGACAGCTCCATCGACGAATTCGCCCGCCTCAATCCCCAAGCCTGCATATCTGGATCGGTCACCGTCGGCGCACGCGCCCTCATCGGGGCCAACGCCACCGTACTGCCCGGTCTGACCATCGGCGCGGAAGCGATCGTCGGCGCCGGCGCGGTGGTGACGAAGGACGTTCCCCCCGCGACCACTGTCAAGGGGGTCCCGGCGCGATGAGCCGCATCACCATGATCCTCAAGACCAATGAAGGCGGTATGTGGGCCGTCCCTCAGATCCGCGCGATGCAGGGGCGTGGCCACAGTGTCACGGTCGTCCTACCCGGGGGCGACGGCAGGTTGCGGCGGGCACTGGATGCCCGGGGCATCCCGGTCGCAGAGTCGCCGTTCGGCTTCGTATTCCGGCCCGGCGTTGGTCTGGCCCTGGGGCTGTGGCGGCTTCGCCAGACCATCGGCCGGACACAGCCGGACATCCTCTTCTACCACCTCTACGCCTCCGCCCTCGCCGCCCGGATCGCCTCCATAGGAATGGGTCTCCGGCGCGTGCACATGGTCGCCGGACCGCTCTATCTCGAGTCCTGGGCCATCCGGGCCGTGGAGCGCGTGCTGTGCCGGATGGACAACGTGCTGGTCGCCGGGTCGGAGTACACGGCTGCGGCGTACCGCTCGCTGGGGATGCCCGGCAACCGGGTGCACGCCATCCCCTACGGCGTGGATACGGAACACTTTCGAAGGGGCGAGGACCATCGCGCCCAGCTGTTCGGCTGCTCGCCCGGAACCTTCGTCGTCATCATGGTCGCGTACGTGTACGCGCCCAAGAGTTCGGTGCACCCCGGCGTTGGGATCAAGGGTCACGACGTGCTGCTCGAGGCATGGCAGCAGTTCCGGCGGGAACACCCGGACTCCCTGCTGGTGCTGGTCGGGAGTGGTTTCGACGCGACAGGCGAAGCGCATCGTCAACGGCTGATCGGCACATACGCAGTCGACGCCGACCCCTCAGTGCGGTGGTTCTCGTCGACGGAGGACGTGCGGCCGTTCTACAGCAGCGCCGACCTGTCGGTATCACCCTCGCTGTCCGAGAACCACGGCGCAGCCCTCGAGGCTTCCGCCATGGGGCTCCCGTTGCTGGTCTCCGACGCCGGAGCGCTTCCCGAAACGGTAACCAGGAATTCGGGTTGGGTCGTACTCAAAGGAGATACATCCGCCATTCACGAGGCGCTCAACGACGCAGAGCGTCGCTATCGGAATGGCAAACTGGCTGCAATGGGAGTCACGGCTCGCGCCTACGTCGAACATCATTTCTCCACCGCAAGTTGCCTGGAGCAGCTTGTCGACGTCATCGCGAATCGGACCGCAGATATGCCCTCCCTTGTGGCCTTCACCGAGCAACGTTGCTGGACGGACCCTGGGACTCCCCTCCTCGGCCGGGTGGCGCTGGGGGCCATCGCCCCGGTGACTGACCTGGTGCCCGTAATTGTGGCTGCTCGCCAAACGCAGCGCGAGCCAGCAGGGGTGGCTCTCGTGGCTGGGGAGTCCGATCATGTACTACTGCCTTGGCCCAATTCTGTAAGGCAGGCGGGGCGACTCTTGGAAGCCGGGCGGCAGGTGTGGTCGACAGTCGGACGACACGACGCAGTTGCGGTCTACAGCCCGGGCGTCCTCGGAACCGTTGCCGGGCTGGCTGCGATTCTACGACGCCGCCCTCTCGTGGTCGTAGCAGTAGGCGACCCGGCTCCATCTGTAAGCGCCGACATCACCGACGGTATGCGCGAACGGATCACCCGCATGGCTCTGGCGGCCTCGATGAAGCTTTTCTGCCGCAGGGCGGCAGTGGTCCGCTACGTGACACGTGCGGCCCTGCAGGCGGGGTATCCACCCGGTCGACGGGCGCACTCCTTCGCCGTCACAGACGTAGGGCAATTGGCCGCAGGCCTACCCCGTCCCCATCCGGGAGCGGACAAGCCCCTGAGGGTGCTCACTGTGGTGAGTCTGGAACGACCGTACAAGGGCGTTGAAGACCTTGTTCGTGCGGTGGCAAACTGCCGGCGGAGTGGACTCGCCATCGAGCTGCGTGTCGCGGGTACGGGCCGTCTCGAGGAGGAGATGGCCACGCGGGCCAGACTCGTACTTGGCGATGACGTCACATTCCTTGGACACGTTTCTGCCGAAGAGCTCCGACGGACTTACATGGACGCCCACGTGTTCGTATTGGCGTCGTGGGCTTTCGAGGGTACGCCTCGGGCGTTGCTGGAGGCCATGGCAGCCGGCCTGCCCGCGATAGCAACACGAGTTGGAGGGAGCCCTGAACTCCTGGAACCGCACCGCCTAGTTCAACCGCATGATCCGGCCGCCCTCTCGCACGCGATCATCAGTCTTGTAAGCGACATCCCGGCGTGGGACAGGTCAGCCGCCCACAATATCGACACCGCTCTAGGCGTCGTGGACGAGGCCCAAGGAGCCGAGCCGCGCTTCGTCGATGCGGTGTTAGCGGCGGTGTCGAAATGACCAAGGTCTTGCACGTATTCGGTGCCATGGACGTCGGCGGTGCGGAGCTCCGGACCCTGGAACTCGTGCAGGCACTCACTGGCTTGGATGTCGAATTCCACTTCTTGACTTTATCGGGGCGACCAGGCGCGCTGGACGCCGAGCTCGAAGCGCTCGGTGCAATGGTGCACCCGTTACGTCTGGACTGGGCATTTCCCGTACGCTACGGGCGGTTGCTACGAAGGTTGCGACCGGATGCCATAGACAGCCACGTGGCAACGTTTTCTGGCGCCCTTCTCCTCGGAGCGAAGCTTATGGGCGTGCCTCGCCGAATCGCACACTTCCGAAGTGACGGAGACGGACACGGCAATACGGTCAGGCGGCGCCTCCAGCGATCTTTGATGAAAGCGCTCATTCGCGGCTTCGCCACCGATATCGTCGGTGTTAGTCCCTCCGCCCTGAGCCACGGGTACAACCCTGGATGGAGAGTCGACCCTCGAGCGCGCGTACTGGTCAACGGCATCCCTTCTTTCATCACCGACGCAAACCGCGTCAGTTTGCGGGCGCTTATGAAGGTTTCTCCCGATACACCCGTTCTCGCGCACATCGGTCGCCCTTCCCCGGAAAAGAACCGGGTTCATACAATCCAGGTGTTGGCGGCCGTCCGTCAGCGCGGGCTTCCGGCTCACCTGGCGCTTATCGGGGGTGTCGGAGCAGACACAGAGCGGGTGCGACAACAGGCGGCAGAATTGCGCGTCGCTGCATTCGTGCACGATCTTGGCGTTAGGCGTGACGCTCGCGAACTTATGAGTCAGGCAGACACGGTGCTTCTGACCAGTCTGCGCGAAGGACTGCCCGGCGTGGTTATAGAGTCTGTCTCCACCGGCACCCCTGTGGTGGCTTCAGCGCTTCCTGGCGTCGTGTTCATCGCGCGTGAGCTGCCGGGAGTCCGAACCGTCGACCTGAACGAACCGCTTGATCTGTGGGCGGTCGCAGTCGTGCAGGCCGTCAAGGAAGGAAGCGACTCGAGTCGCAGGACCGTCCTCAAGCGAGCTTTCGACCACAGCATCTTCTCTGCAAAATCGTCTGCCCTGAACCACCTAGACCTCTACGGAGCCCCAATGAGGACTACCCCCAATGTCGACTAACCAAGTCCAGTTCAGGAGGCTGACGTGGCTAACGGCCTTCACCCTTACTGGTGCAGTCGTCGTTGTCTTCCGGCTCAGCATCGCGGCCAACATGCAGCTTGCCGCCGCCGTCGCCTGCCTAGCGACTGTTGGCTGCGTCATCGCTACGGTGCGAGCCAATCGGCGCCGCCCCATTTGTCTAGGGTCGATGTACGCGGCGCTGTTCGGTCTCTTTCACATCGGCCTGCTCCTTCCGCTGGCAGTTGGCTTGCCGTTGCGTCTGCTCAACCCCGGTGACGACCATTGGGCGAATAGCCCCGGGTTTGCCGCCGCAGCCACGCTTATTGCCGTGGCTGAATGTGCCTACGCGATCGGTTACCTCCTCCTGCGAGAGCACCCCGCCGGCCCGCCACCTGATTTGCAGCCCTCCCGGAGGAGCGGGAGTGACAGCAACGCTGCAGGTTGGGACGGTCCGGCCATTGTGGGCGCGCTGCTCCTCATGGCTGGAGTTGGTTTGTGGACCTACAACGCCTGGCGCTCCGGAGTATCGATCATTGGCAGTTCGTACTCGGAGTTCCTCAGTAGGACGAGCACGGTGCCGACCATGCCGATCGCCTACTTGCTGATGGGCTATGGGCCAGCGGTGGTCTCTGCCAGCTCCCATCGCACGTCCAGACAGATAGCACTTGCGGTGTTCGCGATTTGGGCCGTACCCGCGTTCAGTCTGGGACTGCGCGGAGAAGTCATCATTCCCGCTGGCTCGTATCTTGTAGTGGCTGCACGCCGCAGGAGCATTCCGCTGCGACCCTGGATGGCCGTTGCGCTGGTCGCCGGACTAGCGGCGGGTTCGGCCGTCCGTGTACTGCGACAACTCGGAATTGGTCACGGAGGCGCCGCGCTGGCCTCCTTCAACCCGCTCGACGGAGTGACCGAACTTGGGTACTCGATCCGTCCGCTGGCCGTGGTCAGCACATATCACGACCAATTGGGGGAGCGGTCCGTCGGAATAACCACCTACGTTGCGCCCTTTCGCAGGCTCATCGTAGGCAAAGTTCTGGGCGGCGATGTCACCCCCGTCGCCGACGACCCCGTCGTGTTTGGGGCCATGATCGCCCGCCGAGTCGGGCCGATCGGCGGCTCCCCTGCCGCCGAGGCCTACCGCGCCGGTGGACTGATTGCCATTGTTATCGTCATGCTGCTGATCGGTCTACTCGTCGCTGCGGCGGACGCGCGCAGAACGACGCCGATCTCAAACTGCATGGTGGGCATCCTGGCGTTCGCGCTTCTACTGTGGGTCCGAAACGACTTCACCCCCGTCCCGGGGGAGCTGGCCGTCGCAACAGTCGTCATATGCCTCGTCTGGCTCTTCGAACAGCGCGGCCGATCGCCTGCAAAGGCCCGATCGCCTGAACTTGTGGGCGCACCCTGACCTTCAGCCCGCTCCGCTCGGTCTCAGGAGTAAGCGGGGCCGCGCTCACCAATGCCGGGGCGGCCGCGGGCCTGGGGATCATTACCGCACGGTTCCTGGGTCCAGCTGGCCAGGGGCTGTTGACATTGGTCACGACCGTCACGGCGCTGACGGTCGTTACGCTGACCCTCGGCACTGGGACGGGCCTCCGCCTGAGGGCTGCACCCCTCCCCTCGGCCAACGATGTCGCCGCATTCTTCGGGTTGTCCCTCGTGCTTGCACCCCTCGCTGGCGTCGTGACCGCCGCAGCGACGGTGACCGTTCGTCACGCAGAGGTGACAGGCGTGGCTGTTCTGTTGGCTGCAACCTTTGGCGGCGTCTCCCTGCTGGCAAGGCAGAGTTCCGATCTAGTTCAGGCCTACGGTCGGACCTCAGCCTCAATAGTTTCGGTGGCCGTCGGCTCCGGCGTTCAGGCCCTGTGCTTCATCGCTTTGGTCGTTCTTCAACGGACCTCGCTAAGTGCGGCGTTGGTATGCGCCATCGCCGGAGCTCTCGCTCAAGTGCTTTTCGGTCTGACATCTGTACGCTCAACTGGTGCCGCTACGTTTGGTGCGTCCCGCCTGTCGCCCCGCGTCTGGCGCTTGCTCGTGATGCGGGGTTATCCGACAATCGCATACGGCCTGGGCCTCTTGGCCATGCAGCGGCTTGACCGGTTGCTACTCGTGGCCCTAGCTGGTCCCGCTGCGGGTGGCATCTATGCCGTCGCGGCCACGGTCGCAGAAGCCGCCCGAATTACCTCCTCGGCAGTAGGGCAACTCCTATTCGTGCGAACCGCCGAGCACGGCTTTGTCACCGCTGAGGTGCGGCGCATCTATCAGATCGCCTTAATTCTGCAGCTTGTTATCCTCGGCGTCCTCGCCGTTGCCGCCCCCTCCATCGTGCACCTGTTGTTCGGCTCAGCCTACGCCGATGCAGTCGGTTTTCTTCGCTGGCTTCTCGTCGCGGAATTCTTCATGGGCACAGCACTGATGGACTCGCGCATCATCATGGGTCTGGGGCGGCTACACGAAGTGGGTGTTATCACCATCATCGTGGTGGCGACGGCCGCGTTGCTCTACGTGCCGCTCATCAAGCAATTTGCAGGCACTGGTGCAGTGCTCGGCTCAATTTTGTGTTACACCGCATACTCGGTCATCCTGTTCGGCCGTCGCACATTAGCGCGACGCACAACCCATGGAGAGGTCAGTGTCTGAACTCAGGCGTCGCATTGCCGCGGTCGCGTATGACGGTTTCGCCCGTCATCTACATACCCTTGTCCCCGGTGGCCACTGGCTGAGGGCCCGACTCGCCGCCGTCATCTGCGACCGGGTGGCCCCTGACGCGTCAATAGAGCCCGGCGTGCATTTGAGCCGCCACGTCGTCATGGAGCACCGAGCGGCCGTGGGTGCTGGATCCTGGTTCTTGGGTGAGGAGAGTATCCATCTCGGTCGACGCCTGCGGATGGGGCCACAGTGTTTATTCATCACGAACGATCATGCAATACCGGCCGACTGCAAAACCTTCGATGATGCTGGCGGCAGCTCCCATCCCATCGTTATCGGAGATGACGTGTTTCTCGGCGCGCGCACCGTCATCCTGCCGGGCGTGACCATAGGCGCCGGGGTGGCCGTGGGCGCCGGCTCAGTCGTCACGAAGAGTATTCCCGCTGGCGCCGTGGCTGCGGGCAACCCCGCCAGGGTGCTGCGCACGCGGGAGGTACTTTAGTGGACCCGGGCTTCTGGTGGCTGGTACGAACGGACGCCTATCGAATCACGGGCACGAGGTCGTGGATCGCCCTTGCCCGTCAACTGTTGGCCGGAGAGACATACGCATATGTGTTCTGGCTGCGGCTGACCGAGCGGCTCTCTCAGACGCCCGCTCGACCCCTGTTGTTCTGCGCTCGGCTGGTTTTGCGCCGGTTGCAGTACCGTATGGGAATCAACGTGCCATACAACACGCACATCGGTCCTGGCCTCGCAATCGGCCACGCTGGCGGAATCGTGGTCAGCGCGGCAGCGAGTATCGGGCGCAACTGTAACCTCAGCCACAATGTCACCATCGGAGCCACTAAGGGTCACCGCGCAGGTGCGCCGCAGATAGGCGACAACGTGTATATCGGTCCAGGTGCCGTGGTTTCCGGGAATATTACGATCGGTAGCGGCGCAGCTATCGGTGCAAATTCGGTAGTCTTGGACGACGTTCCTCCACATGTGACGGTTGCCGGCGTGCCAGCGCGTGTGGTCTCCCGTTCCGGGTCAGCCGAATGGGTGCACAATACGGATTATTAGCCGCCCCGCGTCCAGCAACGCGGGCACTGTTTTGCACAAGCGCGGGAGCCTGCTATCTCGGCGCCTCAGGCTGCTGTCCCCTCAGCTTGTTGACGACGAACAGGGATGCTTGCCCCACGACCGTGCCGTCCCTGCATGAGATGCGATTGTCCTGAAACCTGCTCGAGCCAGACAGGACTAGAGAAGGCAGTCCACCAACGCCTTGCCGGATGACTGCTGTTGAGCGACTGTCCTTCGCAGTATTGCGTTCGATAACGATATCGCGCACACGTCCGGCCAGGGTGACCATCGACCGTAGCGCAGGGTCCATGGGCGAGACGATGGAATTGGCCGGGTTGACAAAGGTATTCCCCCGAATCGTCACTTGGTCTGCAATCGAGCTGAGCAAGACGCCTGTTGAGGGCGGGTCAGTGAAGAAGTTGTCTTCGATCCTCAGCCGGTTTACGGTGCCGCCGCCCAAGAGAGTCACGGCAGCCGCCCATTTGTCGCGCGCGGCCGTCCCTGCGTTGGTGCCGAGGTACGTGATGGTGTTACCGAGCAAAGCAATGTCGTCCATATGGCTGGCGTTATTGATCTCGAGCAAGATGCCGCAAGAATAAGCATTGGCGACTTGAGGTGTCACCAACCAAGCTGAGTTGTCAACAGTAGCCCGATTTGACTCCACAGTTACTGCGGAGAAAGCGACTCGGCCGACTTCTGGCTCTCCGTATGGGCCGGCCCAAAGGTGAAAGGGCACCATGGCATGCGTGACGACGTTGTTGCTGACGGCGACCGCATTGGTATTGACATCGGCTATGCCAGTGATGTTCATGCCAGTCACGTAGTCACTCACGTAGTTGTCCCGCACCGCCTGCGTGCCACCGTGGGTTTCGATGGCGGTCCTTGACCCTCCGGACCCACGGGTGCCCTGAAACGTGTTCGACTCGATCCTGATGGAACCAGAGTCTCGCGCCACAGCGTAGATTGACGAGTGGTCCCAACCGATGCGGCTCCGGGCTCCTGTTGCGGTGAAGACGCAGTCGCGCACATCGACCGTCCCCCCCGCCAGATACAAGGTGTTCACGTTCGAGCAGTCGTGGAACCGGCAGCGCAGCACCGTGATGCTTGGCCGGGCTCCGCCCGCGGTCGTCAGAACGTTTCGATGTCGAGCGGTAGTCAGTGGGCTTGCGATGATGGGGTTCCCCACAGTGTTGGCGTCGAAGCCTATGTCTGCGAGCACGAGGCTTCGTGGATCCTCGTGGGGGCTCGACATGCGCAACATGTCGACCCAATCCCCGACCGCGTCCAAGGGCTGGATCGTCGAAGACCTCATGCCGGCACCGCTGATCGTCGTCGAGGGTTTGAAGGTAAGAAAGTGGTCCGTCGACGTCTTGCTAATCCGGTAAACCCCTGCCGGAAAATAGACGTGACCACCCTCCGGCGGGACGGCGTACAAGGCTGACTGGATCGCACGCGTGTCGTCGCTCCTACCATCGCCTTGAGCTCTGACGTTGATCATGGGACGGTCAAGCGGCATCGCCGAGCGGGTGGCGCCTCGTGCCGCGCTTGTGTCCGGTCCGGTGGGCCTGGAGCCTTCAGCGCAGCCTGTCAGCAGTGAAAGTCCACACAACCCGAGGAACTGCCGTCTAGTCCCCATGGAAGCCGGCTCTGGCTCAGCCATGCCCAGCCGAGGGCTGCTTCACCTCGTCACAGTCGCTGGACGGTGTTCGAGGGCTCGAGTACCCCACGGGTGTCCAACAACAGCGAGCTCGATGCGGCAAGTCGGGGCAGGTCGTACTCGGCATGTGGTTGCAATAGCACGACCGCGTCGGCCAACGCCGCTGCGGCGTATACATCTCCCGCGCTGTGCAGCACCCCGGGGACGCCCCCGAGGTTGACCTCCCACGAAGGGACGTAGGGGTCGTGGTAACTGATGCGAGCTCCCCAGGACGCGAGTCGCTCCGCCAGCGGATCGGCCGGGCTCTGCCGGCGATCCGAAATGTTGGGCTTGTAGGTGACGCCCACGAGCAGCACGGACGAGCCGTTCACCGCGCGCTGATGCGCATTGAGCGCGCGCCACAATCGATTGGCTACATAGAGCGGGGCGGCAGTGTTGATCTCTTCGGCGAGCTCGACCATCCGGAAGGAATATCCGAGCTTGGCTCGCACACGATGGCTGAGGTACGACGGGTCGACTGGGATGCAGTGGCCGCCGACGCCCGGGCCGGGGCGGAATGGCATGAAACCGAACGGCTTGGTGGCAGCAACGTCGATGGCATCCCACAAGTCGATGTCGAGCTCGTCGCAGAATCGGATCATCTCGTTGACGAGGGCGATGTTCACGTGGCGAAACGTGTTCTCCAGCACCTTTGCCATTTCGGCCTCTTTGGCGCCCTTGGCAGGAACGACAGTGTCGACGAAGCGACTGTAGAACTCGGTGGCTGCCGCGGTGCACGCCGGCGTCAGGCCCCCGACGACCTTCGGCGTGTTCTCGACGCCGAAGGTGGTATTGCCGGGGTCGATCCGTTCCGGGGAGAACGCGATGTTGATGTCGCTGCCGACCCGGAAGCCGCGAGCGAGCACAAGCGGGGCAAAGACTTCCTCAGTCGTGCCCGGATATGTCGTCGACTCCAGCACGGCGAGGGTGCCGGCGGTGATGTGCTGCCCGATGACGGCACCGGCTGCCTGGACCGCTCGAAGATCTGGGCCGCCGTCCGGGCTCAGCGGGGTGGGGACACAGACCACCACTACGTCGGCGTCGGCGATGCAGGAAGGCTCGAAAGAGGCGCGATAGCCGGCAGCCAGTGCCTTGTGGACCTCCTCGTCCGACACGTCGTCGATGTGCGACCTCCCGGTATTGAGGTCTGCGACGACCCGAAGATCACTGTCCAGACCGACGACGTCGAAGCCGGCTTCGGCGGCGCGTAGGGCCATAGGGAGCCCGACATACCCCTGACCGATGACGACCAGGTGTTTCATCGGGTCTCCTCGAACCAGTCCAGCGTCTCCCGGATGCCCTGGTCGAGGGGGACGGGCTGAACCGTCGGGAAGAGGGCACGCAGTTGGGTGCTGTCCGCCTGGGAGTGACTGACGTCCCCGGAGCGGGGAGCTAGGTGATCACGGACCGCCGCCCGGCCCGACAACGTCTCCATCGTGGCGATGAGCTCGTTCAAGGTCGTATTGGTGCCGAAGGCGAGGTTGACCGGTTCCGGATGCCAGACGCGCCCAAGGGCGCTGTCGCACAGGATCCGGCACACGGTTCCGACGTAGGTGAAGTCGCGCGACTGCGTCCCGTCTCCATGAACCGGCAGCGGTCGGCCATCCAGCAGAGCGTCGATGAAGACCGGGATGACCGCTGCGTACGCCTGGTCGGCGCCCTGACCCGGGCCGTAGACGTTGAAGAAGCGGAACGCCAGCGTCTGGAAGCCGAATGACTGCTGATATGCCAGCGTGTACTGCTCCGTCGCCAGCTTGGAGACACCGTAGGGGCTGATCGGCCGGACCCACTCGCGCTCGCCCTTGGGTAGCGCAGGGTTGCTGCCGTAGACGGAGCTGGAAGACGCGGCCACCAGGTGGGTGACGCCTGCGCTCCTGGCCCGCTCGAGCACGGTCAACGTGCCTGTGGCATTGGCGGCATGGCTCGCGAGTGGGTCCCTGATGCTCCGGGGGACACTGGGTAGCGCAGCCAGATGTACGACCGAGTCGACCCCTGCCAACGCCTGCATGAGCGCCTCCGGGTCGAGCACGGAGCCCTCCACGAAGCTCAAGTCCAGCCCCGACATCGTGGACTTGTCGCCCGTCGAGAGGTCGTCGAGGACGACGACCTCAACGCCTTCGGCGACCGCCAGTTTGGCTAAGTTGGACCCGATAAATCCGGCGCCCCCAGTGATCAACAAACGCACGCGTGTGCCCCTAACGTGGATCGCCCGTCGAAGTAGGGTGCTGGACCCATGGTAGGCCAAAGGTGGCCAGAGCAATGTACAAGCGGCAAACGGATGAAGATCGCTCGAATCTGGATTACCGGCGGCGGGCCACCCATATACACGTGCTACCCCAGGCCTTGGTGGGCAGCGCGTAGTCCATGGCGACGGCGACGGGCTTGACCAGCGGCGTCGGCACCTTCCACCCGCCGTAGATGGAGAGCGTCGAGAGGCTGCCGTACGGCAGGATCTGCACCACCTCGAACCCGATCCGTCCGAGCAAAGCGGCCATCCCCTCGCGCTTGAACGCGTACTGGTAGAACTCGCCAGCGGACGAGCCGGTGGAGGTGAAGCGATCGGGGTGGCGCTGCATCCACCTGTTGAAGCACGGCGTCGAAACGATCGCGTGCCCGCCGGGCGCCAAGATGCGGTGGGTCTCCTGCAGAATCTCCGTCGGGCCCTCCTCGAAATGCTCGACCACGCCCGGCGAGTAGACGGCGTCGAATGTGCCGTCCTCGAAGTCCAGCTTCCGGACATCCCCCACGTGCCAAGGGATCTCCGGAAAGCGGCCGCGCAGCTTGTCGATCGTGACTGCCGACCAGTCGACTCCTTCGGCGCGGTAACCCTTCGCTGCGGCTGCCACGGTGAAGTGGCCGAGTCCGCAACCGGCCTCGAGCACGCGCGACCCCGGCTTGACCCACTTGACGAAGGTGCCTCTGAGCTGGTGTGGCAGATGCCCCTTGCGCTCGCGGTCATATGAGCCGGTGTCGACCTTCGTCCACAACTCCGTCCAGTACGCGGTGTCGGCAGCGCGAGACCAGTATTTCAGGCGGGGACCGGTCTCCGGGTCGTCCTGGACGACGATGTGGTGTTCGCTGGTCACGTCCGTTGCCTCCTTCGTAGCGTTTCGACGCTTTTGAGCTTAGGGCACCCGTGGCTATCACTCGATGAGCACGGCTCAGTCTGGGACGCTTGGATTCCCGTCGGTTTGACTCGACCGGCCGGCTGAAGGCGACTTGGTCCATCGCTGAAGGAGGCGCGCCATGAGAGTGGGCCTGGCCCGGGTCCGAGGTCGATCGATGGAGCCCGCGCTCCACGACGGCGACCGACTGCTGGTCCGCTATCCCGGACGTCCTCGCCCCGGTCGCCTCGTCGTCCTGCGCCTCCCTGCCGCCGAGTCGGGGCCACGTCCCCTGGCAGTCAAGCGGGTCATGGGCCGAGACCCGCAGGACCCGTCCCGGTGGTGGGTCGAGCGCGACAACATCGGCGAAGGGGTCGACTCGTGGCTCGTGGGCGGTATCCCCGAGGGTGACGTCCTCGGCGTTGTGCTGCTGCGCCTACCTCGTCGAACCCCTTGTCGCAAGGCTCCCGCAGCGGGGTAGGTTGACAATGCACGGTACTTCGACCACCCGAAGGGACCCAGATGTTTCTGCGTTTGTATGCCGCCACGATCGACGTCAGTGCCCACTGCGACCTGCCTTGCGGTGTGTACGACCCCGCCCAGGCCCGCATCGAGGCTCAGTCGGTCAAAGCCATCATCGACAAGTACAACGCTTCCGACGACGAAGCCTTCAAGACTCGTGCGCTGTTGATCAAGGAAGAGCGCTCGGATCTGGTCAAACATCATCTCTGGGTGTTGTGGACCGACTACTTCAAGGCCCCGCACTTCCAGAAGTATCCGCAGCTGAACGAGCTGTTCAACTCCGCCACGAAGCTCGCCGGCGGCGGCGGCGGCACAAAGTCGTCCAACGACGCCGCTGTCGCGGACCAGTTGCTGGCCAAGATCGACGAGATCGCGGGGATCTTCGCCGAGACCAAGGCCGCCGCCTGAGATGCAACCAGGCGTCTCCGCGCAGGCGCCGTCAGCCCCTACGCCGCCGGACGTGCTCGGGCCAGCGCTGAGCATACGAGCAGGCGCACCCGGCGGGGGTCGTTCAGGTCCGCCCACACGAGCCGCACCACCTCGTAACCCATGGAGCGCAGCCGGTCCTCTCGACGCTTCTCGGCGACGAGGGCCGCCCGGCCGTCGACGCCCTCGTACTTCACCGCGCCGTCGAACTCGACCACCACCCGGCCGAGGAGAAAGTCCACTCGGGCGACGACGTGACCCTCGGCGTCGGTGATCCGGACTTGCGGCACGACGTCGGCGAACCCGACGGCGCCGAGCAGCAGACGGGTCCGAGTCTCACCGACCGACTCGGCTCGGCCGTCCGCGAGTGCCACCGCCAGACGAGCCTGGCCGACGCCCGGCCAGGAAGCCAAGCGCTCCAGACCTGCCCGCAGGTCGGCAGCTGTCACGACCCCCGTGGCCAGGGCTCGGTCCATGGCGGTCACGCCTGACTCGGTGCCGCTGAGCATGGCGTTTCCGAGCACGGCCAGGACCGGCGTGAGGCACGGCTCATCCGGACAGCACGCACCAGCCCCGTAGCTGCCGTGCATCACGATGTGCCGGCTGTGCCGGCTCAGGGAGTTGGATCTGTCCCAGGTCCGCATCGAGGACGGGCAGCCCCAGCACGGTCAAGGCGGAGGCGTGGCTGGCGACGGCGCGGCCCTGAAACGTCAGCGCGACGGCGCGGGCGGCGAGCGCGTGGCGCTGCTCCGGCGAACCGGCGGCGTAGCGGAGGCCGTCGGCATACGCGCTCGGTGCGACGCGCACGACCGAGCCGGTGGACACCAACCGGCGAAGGGCCCGGGCGTCGAGGCCGCAGGCAGCCGCATCGCGCACGGTGAACACTCCGCCATGACAGGCGCTCCGAGCGGCCAGCAGCGCATTCACCTGGTCATCGTGGCCGAATGTGCCGCGCTCTCGCCGACCCCTGTGGACAAACCCGAGGTATGCCGCTGCCCGCATCCCCCGAGGCGGCCCCAACTTCGCGTAGGGCGGCGACACGTCGAGCAGGTGCCGTCCTGCGCGAAGTGTGATCAGCTTGCGCGTTGATGCGCGACGACTGGTGGTCACCGGGAGTACGGTCGGACGCGCAGCGCAGCGACCCACGCCGGAGGTTCCCATGTCAACCGCTTCCACCCACGGTGTCGACCCCGAAGACCCGGGTCCCTACGAGGTTCCCCACGCGGACGACCCGCACGACTCGACTCCCCCCGCCGACCGCAAGCTCCTCGGCATCGCCGGCGTGCTGCTGGCCGTGCCGGTCATCGCCCTGCTGTGGGTCGGCAGCTACGCGAGGGTGGAGCCAAGGCTGGGGGGCTTCCCGTTCTTCCTGTGGTACCAGATGCTCTGGGTGTTCCTGTCGACGCTGTGCACGTACGCCGCATACCGGCTGGTCCTTCGCGCCCGCCCCCACCGGCCCATGCGCCGGCACGCCGCGGAGACGCCCCGATGAAGGCCGGTGTCGACGGTGTCGCGCTCACGGTGCTGATCGTGCTGTTCCTCGCCGTCACCGTGATGGGCTTCATGGCGACCCGCTGGCGCAAGGCGGAGAGCATGGAGAGCCTGGACGAGTGGGGCCTCGGCGGCCGCGGGTTCGGCACCTGGGTGACCTGGTTCCTGCTGGGCGGCGACCTCTACACGGCGTACACCTTCGTCGCGGTGCCGGCGGCGATGTTCGCACTGGGGTCGGTCAACGGCTTCTTCGCCGTGCCCTACACGATCCTGGTTTACCCGATCATCTTCGTGTTCATGTCCCGGCTCTGGTCGGTCAGCCACCGCCACGGCTACGTCACCACGGCCGACTTCGTGCGCGGACGGTACGGCTCGCGCGCGCTGTCCCTCGCCGTCGCGGTCACCGGGATCCTGGCCACGATGCCGTACATCGCCCTGCAGCTCGTCGGCATGCAGGCGGTGCTCGAGGTCATCGGTCTCGGCGGCTCCAACGCCCTGGCCAAGGACGCACCGCTGCTGATCGCGTTTGCCGTGCTGGCGGCCTACACCTACTCCAGCGGCTTGCGCGCACCGGCGATCATCGCGTTCGTCAAGGACACGCTGATCTACCTCGTGATCGCGGTGGCCATCGTCTACCTGCCGACGAAGTACGGCGGCTGGTCGCACATCTTCGACGCGGCGCAGACCAAGATGGCCAAGCCCAGCCCGGTGACCCACAAGCCGACGGGCACCTTCGTGCCGAACGCGCAGCAGCTGTGGGCCTATGCGACGCTCGGTCTGGGCTCGGCGCTCGCCCTGTTCATGTACCCGCACTCGGTCACCGCGGTGCTGGCGTCCAAGTCTCGTAACACGATCCGTCGCAACGCGGCCATCCTGCCGGCCTACAGCTTCCTACTGGCCCTGCTCGCGCTGCTCGGGTGGGTGGCGATCGCGGCGGGCACCAAGCCGATCGGCCTGGACGGCAAGCCCAACGCCCAGCTAGTCATCCCGCAGCTGTTCGAGGACGCCTTCCCCTCGTGGTTCGCCGGCGTTGCCTTCGCGGCGATCGCGATCGGCGCCCTGGTGCCCGCCGCCATCATGTCCATCGCGGCAGCAAACCTGTTTACCCGCAACGTGTACCGCGAGTGGTTACGGCCCGACGCGACCCCCGCCGAGGAGGCCAAGGTCGGCAAGCTCGCGTCCCTGCTGGTCAAATTCGTCGCCCTGCTGTTCGTGCTCACCATGGACAAGCAGAACGCGATCAACTTCCAGCTGCTGGGCGGCATCTGGATCCTGCAGACCTTCCCCTCGGTGGTGTTCGGGCTCTACACCCGGTGGTTCCACCGATGGGCGCTGCTCGCCGGCTGGGCGGTGGCCATGGTCTACGGGACCACCAAGGCGTACGGCGTCAGCTCGGCGACCGTTCCGCACTTTGGTGGGTCGGTCGCACCGATCGAATGGATCGGGCAACTGGGCTACATCGCCTTTACGGCGTTCGTGCTCAACGTCGTCGTCGCGGCAGTGGTCACGCTGGTGCTGCGTGCGCTGAAGGCCGCCGACGGAACGGACAGCACACGCACGGGTGACTACTTCGTGGACGAGTCCGACCCCCGCGTCGGCCGACTGCCCGAACTCACCAGCTGAGGCAATCGCTTGCGCCGGTGAGGCAGTCGCTTCCGGCAGTTACCCGTTGTCAGACGTGTCGGATGTCGTCGCGCTCGAGGACACGCAGCAGCGAGTCGACCACGCGTGGGTCGTACTCGTAGCCCAGCCCGAGATGCAGCCGTTCCATGGCCGCTTCACGTTGGGCCGGCCCGCGCTCGCCTTCTGCCAGGTCGTCGTACGCGTTGCTCACCTTGATGATCCGGCTGGCCATCGGGAGCTTCTCGCCGAACTCGCGGGTCTGCCGGAACGGCGTGGCCTGGGTCTCCAGGATCCTGGCCACTTCGTCCAGCACCCCCGTCTCGCGCACGATGTGCGCCCCGTCGGCGGCGATCCGCCGCTGGTCCGCCGGCGCCGCCATCACGGTGGCGCCGCGCGGGATGGGGTCGACCAGGCCCACCTGTCCGATGTCGTGCAGCAGCGCGGCATACTCCAGCTCAGTGATCTCTCGCTCGGACATCCCCAGGTCGCGGCCCATCGCCACGGACAGTGTCGCGACCCGCTCGGAGTGGCCGCGGGCGGTGTAGCCGCTCGTCTCGGTCAGTTCCGAGAGGGAGACGATGGTCTGCCGGTACGTCGCCCGGATGCCGGCATAACGGCGCACCCCGAACCGGGTCAGCGCCAGCGGCAGCAACAGCAGCGGTATGGCGTAAAGCACGAGCTGCTGGTAGGCCAACACGATCAGCGCGGCCGTCGCGCTCAGCGCGGCGGCTAGCCCCGACAGCGCCCGAGCCGTGTCCAGCAGCGTGCGACGGAACGGCGCGTGGGCGCTCGAAGCGTCACTGAACGAAGAGATGAGCAGCTCGACCAGCAGCGCCAGTGCGGCCACGGAAACCATCAGCACGGCGGGTTCCCAGCCCGTGCCGTGGCGGCTCTGCACGTACTCGAGGGCCGTTTGCCCATTCGTCGACCACGGCAGCGAGCGGTAGGCGATTGCGGCCACCGAGACGCCGATGAGGCGCATGGCGAAGGTCGGCACGATGAGCCGGCGGTCCCGGATGATCTCGGGCAGCGAGCCGAGGGTCATGGCAAGGCCGGTGAAGACCACGACATACATCCAGCCGTAGGGATGCGGGCTCGCGGAGATCACCTTCGGGGAGATTTGCGGTTGGGTCATGGCGAATGCCAGCGCCGATGCAGTGGCGAGGGGGGCGATGGGGCCTCTGCCAGGCGGCTCGACCCGGAGGCGCTCGCCCACGACCATGGCCAAGAGATAGGCCCCGATGATGGGCCCGCACGACGACGACACGCACAGGCCTAGATCCTGAGAGGTGAGGATGGCTGCTACAACGACGAAGCCCGCACCGACGCAGGCGATGATCACGTCGACGGCGGGCCGACGCCGGATCCAGCGCACTACGGCACCGTGACGCGGGCTTCGTAGCCCGCCGACCCGGCGGCAGGGCCGGTTATAGCGCTCTGGATCCGGTCCAGGATGTCGGGGCGCGCGGCGAGCTCGGCCGAGGACTGGGGACAGTCGTGGTCGTAGGGGGGATCGCCAGGACGCTGGCGAGAGGCGACCACATCGGTGATCTGCCAGTCGCGCCTTTGCAGCGCCTGCTCCAGAGCCTCCACCATGGACGGGTCGAACTGTGTGCCGGCGGCGTCGTGCAACTCCCGAAGGGCAGCCGCGACGGGGTATGCCGGCCGGTCACCGCGATCCGTGGTCATCGTGTCGAAGGCATCCGCGACGGCGATGATCCGGGCGAATTCGGGTATCGCGTCTCCCGACAGGCGC
>JAABUS010004013.1_pt1 | contig 22309 bp, 20 predicted proteins | sample 5560161 | NCBI WGS metagenome assembly JAABUS01 (sample SAMN10711885, study PRJNA513376) | rock metagenome | isolation source: Antarctica rocks | place: Antarctica: Victoria Land, Trio Nunatak nord | collected 2016-01-04
GGCCTCGCGCGGCACGGTGGCGCGCTCCAGCAGCGCCTCGGCCAGCAGCTCGGGAGGCGTCGGGGTGGGGCGCGGCGCCCACGGGGCCTCGGGTGCAGGTGGCGGCCCGGCATCCGGCGTCAGGTCGAAGAGGATCGACATGATGTCGATCCCCGCGACGCCGTCCACCAGGGAGTGGTGGGTCTTGGAGACGATCGCGAAGCGCCGGTCGCCGTGCTCGTCGCGGATCCGCTCGATGAGCACCATCTCCCACAGGGGCTTCGTGCGGTCCAGCGGCTGGGCGAAGAGCCGGCCGGCGAGGTTGCGCAGCTCGCGCGCGCCCCCGGGCACCGGGAGCGCGGAGTGGCGCACGTGGTAGGCGATGTTGAAGTGCGGGTCGTCGACCCACACCGGCCGGCCCTGGCCCAAGGGGACATGAGCCAGGCGCTGGCGGTAGCGCGGCACGAGGTGCAGGCGCGACTCGACGCAGGCCATGAGCGCTTCGTGGGTCGGAGCTTCACCTGCGAGGACGAGCACCGCGGCCACGTGCATGTGCGCGCCTCCGGTCTCCAGGTGCAGGAAGGACGTGTCCAGCGCGCTGAGGCGGTCGTGGGTCTTCACGTGTTGGTTTCTGACGGTTCCGCGGCTTGTCGAGGCAACCTTGAACAAGGCTGGTACAGTCAACGCACAAGCTGTTGAAGGTTTACCCCTCTCGCCGCGAAAGGCACCGCTGATGCGCCTCGACGAACCGACCACCTTCGCTCGTGCCTACGACGAGCACCACCGCGGAGTCTACGGGGCCGCATACCGGATCCTCGGGAGTGACGCCCAAGCCCAGGACGTCGTCCAAGACGTCTTCCTGCGGGTCTGGCGCAAGCCTGCCACGTTCGACGCCAAGCGCGGCGAGCTCGGGAGCTACCTGCGCCTCATGGCGCGCTCCCGCGCGCTCGACCTCTGGCGTGAGGGGCAGGCCGCCGGCCGGGCGTCGGATCGGCTCAAGCTCGTCGTCGCCAAGGCGGAGCCGCGCGTGGAGGACCGCCCCGCGCCGATGGCCGAGCGGGAGGTCGAGCGCTCCGCGGTGCGAAACGCGCTGCGCCTCCTGCCTGAGGCGCAGCGCGAGGCCATCGTTCTCGCCTACTGGGGCGGCATGACCGCCGATCAGATCGCCGGGCGCGCCGGCGTCCCGCTCGGGACCGCCAAGAGCCGCATCCGGCTCGGACTGACCAAGCTCCGCGAGCTGCTCGAGCCGGCTGTGGACCCGCGCGAACCGGTCACGGCGCTCCCGGTCGCCGCGTAGCGCGGGCGCAGGGCGCGGTAGCGTTCCGCGCGTGCCGATCCGTGCGCAGGCGCCCGGCGACGACCTCGGCGCCCACTACGACGACGGGCGCTCGTGGCTCGGCGAAGCCGAGTGGTTCGACGCCCACACGCACATGGGTGCCGACGATCCCGACGGCGTGAAGGGAACACCCTCGGAGATCCTGGCGGGGCTCGACGACGCCGGCCATCGGCGCGCGCTGCTGTTCGCGATGCATGAGCCCACGGGATACCCCGCGGCCAACGACGCGGTGCTGGAGGCGTGCGCGGCCAGCGACGGCCGGCTCGTCGCCCTGGTTCGCGTGGACCCGAACGCGCGGGGGGCCGTGGCCGAGGCGCGCCGCGGGCTTCGCGCGGGCGCGCGCGGGATCAAGCTGCACCCACGCTCGGACGCCTTCGGTCTCCCACATCCGGTCGTCGACGAGCTCGTGGCCCTGGCCGCCGAGCGCCGAGCTCTCGTGCTCTTCCACGCGGGCCGCGGCATTCCGGTGCTCGGGCTGGCCACCGCGGCGCTGGCCCGCGCGCACCCTCCGGCCGCGATCGTGCTGGCGCACGCGGGCATCTCCGACCTCGGTCTGCTCCGCGAGGAGGCCGCCGCGCTGCCCAACCTGTTCTTCGACACGGCGTGGTGGCAGGTCGCCGACGTGCTCGCGCTGATGACGAGCATCCCGCCCGCACGGATCCTCTACGCCAGCGACATGCCCTACGGCCCTGGGCGCTTCACCGCGCTGCTGCTGCTGCGCACGGCGCGCGCCGCGGGCCACGCGCCCGAGGTGGTGCGCGCGATGGCGGGCGGGCAGCTCGCGCGCCTGATCGACGGGCAGGCGCCGCTCGAGCTCGGACCCGCCCTCGGGACGGCGCGTCTCTCCCGGCGGGTGCCCGCGCTCGAGCGGGTCGTGGTGCACGCCTCAGCGGCCGCGCACGTCTCCTTCCGCGGAGGCGACCCGACCGAGGCACTCGCGCTCGCGCGCCTGGCCTGCCAGACCGCGGGCGGAGAGCCGCACGCCGCCCTGCTCGCAGCGGCCGACGACGCGCTCTCGCGCGCCCAGCAGCACGTCGCGCTCGCGCCGGGTGACGGCCTCGCTGCGGTCCCGGGCGCGCTCGTCGCCCAGGCGCTCTGCGGCACCCCGGAGGTCGAGGCGCCCGCGGCCGCCGCGTGACCGTCGTCACAGATTCCGCCGCCCGAACGGCTACGGTGCGCACGCACGTTCGATCGCCGAGTCGTGCCCGCACCCGTGGGCGCGAGCGGGGGACCCATTGCCAGGCGCCCGGCAGCACGCCGGGACCTGGATGGGGCGAATCGTCCGGCGTGAAGCCGGCGTAGCGTCCGAGTCACCGTCGTCCAAGCGACGCGCGGCCGGCTGCGAGCCCGACAGCTAACCCCGTAGGCGGCACGACACACAAGGAGGTCGACCTCACGTGAGGCCGATGAGTTCCATCCGCGCCCCCCGGGCGATCGCGATCGCCGGTGCGCTCAGCACCGCCGCCGCGGCTCCCGCCATGGCGCAGTCACCCACGCCGCGGCTCACCCCGGCGCCGAAGACGACCAGCAAGGGCGCCCCGGGCCTGGTTCCCGGCAAGCCCGCCAAGACCCGCGGCTCGTTCGCGGTCGCCTCCGTGCGGCACAACGTGACGCTCGGCGACCGGACGCTCGTCAAGGGCGCGCTCCGGCCGGCAGGCGGAGGCCGCCGCATCCAGCTGCAGGTCGGCACGGCGGAGGGCTGGAAGACGGTGGCGCGTGACGTCACCAGCCGTCGCGGCGCCTGGCGCCTGCGCTTCACGCCCGACAGCCCGAGCGCGATGCCCACCCGCGTCGCGTTCGCCGGGGACGCACGGACGCGCGCCGTCGCGCGCAACATCGGGACGATCAACGTCTTCCGCCGCGCGCTGGCGTCCTGGTACGGCCCGGGCCTCTACGGTGCCCAGCTTGCCTGCGGCGGGCGCCTCTCGCCGGGGACGCTCGGCGTCGCGCACAAGGAGCTGCCGTGCGGCACGAAGGTCACCCTGCGTCACCACGGCCACTCCATCCGCGTGCCGGTCGTCGACCGTGGGCCCTACGTCGGCGCGCGCGAGTTCGACCTGACGAGCGCGACCCGCGACCGCCTCGGGTTCGCCGGCGCGGGCTCGGTTCTCGCCACCCGGTAGCAGAGGCCCTCGAGGCGAACAGCAGTTCGGTCCGCCGGGCCACGTACCCTCCGCGGGCGTGGCCCGGTTGATCGCCCACCTCGACCTCGACGCGTTCTATGCGACCGTCGAGCTGCAGCGCCGCCCCGAGCTGCACGGCCTGCCCGTCGTCGTCTCGGGGAGCGGTCCGCGCGCCGTCGTGACCACCGCGTCCTACGAGGCGCGGAAGTTCGGCGTCGGCTCGGCCATGCCGACCTCGCGGGCGCTGCGCCTGTGCCCCGGGGCGATCCTCGTCCCGCCCGACTTCGAGGCGTACCGCGCCGTGTCGCGGGAGGTCATGGCGCTCGTGCGCGGCACCGTGGACCTCGTCGAGGTGGTCGGTCTCGACGAGGCCTACCTCGACCTGAGCGGCATGCACTCGCCCAAGGCCGCGATGCGGCGCCTGGTGACGCAGATCCGCGAGCGGACGCGCATGAACGCGTCTGTCGGCATCGGGCCGAACCGGCTCGTGGCCAAGGTCGCCTCCGACGCGGAGAAGCCGCGCGGCTTCGTGGTGCTCACCCGCGAGGAGGCGTGCCGGCGCTTCGCCGGAGCCCCGCCGTCGCTCGTGCCGGGCATCGGCGCGAAGACGGCCGAGAAGCTCGATCGCCTCGGGATCACCACGCTGCACCAGCTCGCGGGCACGCCGGACGACGTGCTCGTGCACCACTTCGGCGCCCGGCAGGGCCCGTGGCTGCGCTCCCGCGCGCGCTTCGAGGGCTCCTCGGACATCACGCCCGTGCGGGTGGCCGTCAGCGAGTCGCGCGAGACCACCTTCGACGTCGACCTCTCAGACTCCGAGGAGCTCGAGACGGCGCTGCGGCGCCTGAGCGAGAAGCTCTGCGATGGGCTGGCGCGCCACCACCGCGCGGGGCGGACGATCGCGATCAAGGTGCGCCTCGACGACTGGACGACGATCACCCGCGCGCGCACAGTGGGGGAGCCCACCAACGACGTCGAGCTCGTCCACGGCGTGGCGCTGGAGCTGCTGCGCGAGTACGCGCCGCCGCGCCCGGTGCGGCTTCTCGGGGTCCGGGTGGCGGCCTTCGCCGGGGAGGTGGAGGACGAGCCGGTACCGCCGGGCGACCAGCTCGCGCTGCCGCTGTAGCGTCGGCGTCCGCCGCTTCCGCCTGCCGGGCCTGCACCTAGAAGAGCGCGGCGGCGAGCCGGCGACGCGCGTCCCGCGCGACGGCGTGGTCGGCCCCGAGCTCGTCCAGGACTCCGACGACCGCGGCGCGGAGATCGTCGCGACTGCCGTTGGCCTGGCCGATCGCCCCGAGCAGGCCGTCGATGCCGTGCTCGGTCTCGCCGGCGTCGAGCGCGGCGAGCGCCTCCGCCACGTCCACGTCGTCGGCGTCGGTGAGGCGCAGGCGCGCCGCGAGCCCGTCAGCCTGGAAGGAGCCGCGGACGCGGCCGAGCAGCTCGAGCGCCTCGGCGTGTTCCCCGCGGGCCATAAGCAGCCGCGCCAGCGCGATCGAGGCGTCGGCGCGGCCCGGCTCGAGCTCGAGCGCTGAGCGCAGCGACTGCTCGTCCCCGGCGGCAACCAGCGCGTCGGCCTCGCTCGGGACGAGCTTGGCGAAGAAGCGCTCGGCCACCACGGGAGAGACCGCGCCGACGAACTCGTCGGTCACCTCACCGCCGGCGAACGCCTTGACGGCGGGAATGCCCGAGATGCCGAAGCGCTCGGAGAGGCCGGGGTTCGCGTCCGTGTCGACCTTCGCCAGCACGATCCGGCCGTCGTACTTGGCCGCCTGCTTCTCGAGCAGCGGCGTGAGCTGGCGGCACGGACCACACCACTCGGCCCAGAAGTCGACGACGACGGGAGTGGCGGCGGAGCGGTCGAGGACCTCGACCTGGAAGGTCGCCTCGGAGACGTCGATCACGGTCATGGGCTGCGTAGCCTAGGCGGTCGCCGTGGCCGCTCCCGACCTCTTCGTGACCGATACGGGCGACGGGCCGCCCGTCGTCCTGCTCCACGGGCTGACCGCCACCCATCGTTACGTCGTGATGGGCTCCAAGGCGCTCGAGCGCGCCGGCCACCGCGTCGTCGCCTTCGACGCCCGCGGTCACGGCGCGAGTGCCCCGGCGTCGTCCTACGCCTATCCCGACCTGGCCGCCGACCTGCTCGCCCTGCTCGACGCGCACGGCCTTCCGTGCGCGGTGCTCGCGGGCGCCTCGATGGGCGCCCACACCGCGCTGCGGCTCGCGCTCGACGCCCCCGAGCGCGTGGCGGGCCTCGTCCTCATCACGCCCGCGTCCCACCCGGACGCGCCGTCCGACCTCGAGCGCTGGGACCGCCTCGCCGCGGGTCTGCGCACGGGCGGGATCGACGGCTTCGTCGCCGCGTACGACCTCGCGAGCGTGCCCGAGCAGTGGCGCGCCACCACGGAGCGGGTCCTGCGTCAGCGCCTGGGCCACCACGAGCACCCCGAGGCCGTCGCCGACGCGCTGGAGCAGGTGCCCCGCTCAAAGCCGTTCGACGTCGACGAGCTGGCCGCGATCGCCTGCCCCACGGTGGTCGTCGCCGACCGCGACGAGGCCGATCCGGGCCACCCGCTGCGGGTTGGCGAGGCCTACGCCGAGCTGATCGGAGGCGCGTCACTCGTCGTCGAGGAGGAGGGCAAGAGCCCGCTGGCCTGGCAGGGCGGCCAGCTCTCCCGGGTCATCGCGGAGCTCGCCGACCGGGCGTGGGCGGCGTGAGCACGCCGGCGGGCTCCCGCCCCCGGCGTACCGTGGACGTGGTGATCTTCACGCGCGAGGGCGAGACGTTCGTTCCGAGTGCGCACGCCGTCGGGCCGTGGGATCCGAGCCAGCTGCACGGCGGCGCGCCCGCCGCGCTCGTGGTCCGTGCGCTCCAGGCGCTCGCCCCGGAGATGCAGCTCGCCCGCTGCTCGTTCGAGTTCCTCGGCCCCGTGCCGCTGGCGCCGCTCGAGGTGACCGCGAGCGTGCTCAAGCCGGGCCGGCGCTTCCAGCTGGCCGAGGCGGAGCTCGTGGCGGGTGGCCGCCCCGCGCTGCTCGCGCGCGCCGTGCTCCTGCGCCGCGGGGAGCCTGTGGCGCTCCCGGAGGGCGCCGCGTGGCCCGACGGCCTGCCCTGCGAGGGCCCTTCGGAGAGCGTCTTGGGCGCGGCGGCGGAACACCTGGAACCCGGCGGCCAGGGCTTCCATTTAACGGGGATGGACATTCGCTACGGCGGCGGGACACGCTTCGGCGGCGGCCGATCGCTGGCCTGGTTCCGCCTCGCGGGTCCGCTCGTGGCGGGCGAGGAGACGAGCCCGGCCGGCCTCGCCGTCGCCGCGGCTGACTTCGGCAACGGCGTGTCGCACGTCCTGGACTTCCGGACCCACCTGTTCGTCAACACCGATCTCACCGTCACGCTCCTGCGGGATCCCGAGAGTCCGTGGGTCCTGCTGGACGCGCGAACCCGCATCGTCCCGGAGGGCATCGGGTGGGCCAGCTCCGTCCTCTACGACGAGCGCGGGCCAATCGGATTCGCGCAGCAGACGCTGTTCGTCGGAGAGCGCTGAGGGAAGCCGCCACGGCGAACCTCGCCTCCTCCGATCGATCAAAGCGGGTCACCCCGTCGAACGAGGCGGCACTCGGCGGAACTCCGCACTTCCGACCGAAGAGCCCCGCGGCCCTGGGCTCCATCCTTTCGCTCAGGCAAGGGGGCCTTGCCATCGCTCATCTCCCGACTGAGACCGAGGCAGTGACCGTGGACACGCTGGAGCAAACCACCACGCAGGCGTTGGAGGAGGACGAGGGGTGCCTGGTCCCGACAGGGCGCCCAGCACCTGCTAGGGCCTGCCCGCTCGCTCCCGCGCACGCGCCGCCGTCGCACCGCGCGCTGGCGGTCAAGCACGCCACCGACCGCGTCGTCGCCGCGACGCTCATCCTCCTCATCCTCCCGGTCCTGCTGCTCCTCGTCACCGCGGTGAAGCTCAGCTCGCAGGGCCCGGTGCTCTATCGCCAGCGCCGCATCGGCCGCGGCGGCCGCAGCTTCGACATCCTCAAGTTCCGTTCCATGCGCATGCTCGGTGCGGTGAGCCACTTTCGCCCCGTCGCCGGAGCCGCGCCGGGTGGCGTCGAGGGCACCGATCGCCGGACGACGGTCGGCAAGCTCATGCGCCGGGCGTCGCTCGACGAGCTGCCGCAGCTGCTCAACGTCGTCAAGGGCGACATGAGCCTGGTCGGTCCGCGCCCCGAGCGCCCGGAGTTCGTCCAGCTCTTCGCCGATCAGGTCCCGGGCTACGCCGACCGCCACCGCGTGCAGGTGGGCATGACGGGCCTCGCGCAGGTCCGCGGGCTGCGCGGTCCGACGTCGATCGCCAGTCGCGCCGACGCCGACAACGAGTACATCGAGCGCTGGTCGCTCCTGCTCGACCTCAAGGTCCTCGCGCTGACCGCCCGCGCGGTCGTGCAGCCGGTGGAGTAGCGCTCGGGCCTCAGCCCAGCCCTGCGACATCGAGACGGCGACGAGGTCTCCTGCGCCGCGCGCCAGGCGCCCGTCGCGGGTCACGAGCGTGGCCTCCAGCGCCTCGCGCTCCGCGTCAGATGCCTCGCCGAGGAGCTAGGCGACGACCACGGACGCGTCGGCGACGAAGCTCACCGCCGGCCGTCGTCGCGCGCGGCGAGGATGTCCGCCGTCGAGACGCCGGCCCGGCCGCGAGCGCGGATGCGCTCGTCGAGCTCCGCCGGCGTGGGCGCTCGCGCGACGCGGGTCACCTCGCGAAGGAGGTACTGCTCAGCGACGTTCCCTCGGCGGCGGCGCGCACCTTCAGCGTGCTGTGCACGTCATCCGGAACGTCGCGGATCTGAATCAGTCCCCGCATGCATTCATGATGAGTTCATCGTCGTTGCATGTCAACGGCGCGCTGCGGAGATCGCTCAGTGTCCGCAGGCGATCGCCGACGCGGGTGCTGGGCTGCGCGCTGCCGGGGCGGCAGCAAGCAGGCCGAGCCCCACAGCAGGATGCCGACGACGTCGAAGCGCAGGAACCTGCCGAGGGCCATGCCGCTGGAGCCCGCGACGAACGGCGCGAGGACGCGCACCGTCGCGACGAAGCGCCCGCCGACGAGCACCCAGCCGCCACGGCCGGCGTACAGGGCGCCCACCCGGTCCAGCCGCGCGGGGGTGAGGCCGAGCCGGACGAAGAGCCCCCGGAGCACCCGAGGGCCATGTCGGCGACCGATCAGATAGCTCGTCGTGTCGCCCGCGACGCCGAAGCCCCACACGACGGCCAGGAGCACCGGGAGGTCGAGTGCGCCGTCGCCGGTGGCCGCGGCACCCGCGACGGCGAGCACCGCCTCGCCGGGGGAGAGCATTCCGAGGCCGACGCTGGTCTCCAGCAGGACGACCGCGGCCACGAGGACGTAGGCCCAGCGCCCGAGCGCGGTGGTCGCGTCGCGGACGTAGGGGAAGGGGTCCGGCAGGTCGACGAGCAGCGCGACGGCGAGCGCCGCCACCGCTCCTGCGGCGGCCAGCGACCATGCCCAGCGCATCGCATCGCCGACGCGTGAAGCACCGGTTCACGGCGCGTGTTGTCACGAGGTGAACGCTCGTCGTTAGCTGCGCAGCGCACGCGGGCACCCCAACACCATGGCTTCCCCGGACTTGACCGCCCTGGACCTCGAGGTCCGCTCGCGCATCGATGCCCTCATCGCCGGCGCGGAGGACCAGAACTGCCTCAACCTCTCCCAGCTCGCCGAGGTCGCCGAGGAAGTCGAGCTCGACGACGAGCAGGTTCACGCCGTGCACGACCACGTCGAGGCCGCGGGCTTCGACGTCTCCGACGACTGCGCGCGCGTCGAGCCCGCCGCACCGGCCGGCGCCACCCGGGGAACGAGGGTGGGCTACCGGGGCTGGGCGAGCACCACGACCGACGCACTGCAGCTCTTCCTCAACGAGATCGGCCGCTATCCCCTGCTGACCAAGGCGCAGGAGCAGGCGCTGGCCAAGCGCGTCGAAGAGGGCGACGAGGCGGCCAAGGAGCAGATGATCAACGCGAACCTGCGCCTGGTCGTCTCGCTGGCGCGCCGCTACCAGGGGCACGACCTGGCGCTGCTCGACCTCATCCAGGAGGGCATCTTCGGGCTCATCCGCGCCGTCGAGAAGTTCGACTGGCGCAAGGGCTTCAAGTTCTCGACCTACGCGACGTTCTGGATCCGTCAGGCCATCCAGCGCGGCATCGAGAACAAGGCGCGGACGATCCGCATCCCCGTCAACGTCTCCCAGCGCGAGCGGCGCGTCGGTGGCATCGAGCGCGACCTGAGCGTCAAGCTCGGGCGCCCGCCGACCGACTCGGAGCTCGCCGCGGCGACGGAGCTCACCGTCGACCAACTCGTCGACCTCCGCGACCTGGCCCGGACGGTCACGTCGCTCGACAAGCCCGTCGGCGAGAGCGACGACTCCGCGCTCGGCGAGCTGCTGCCGGCCAGAGGCGCCTCGACGGAGGAGGAGGTCATCGTCGGACTGCGCGAGGACACCGTCAAGCGCGTGATCGAGGGCCTGCCCGATGTCGAGCGCGACGTCCTCCAACTGCGGTACGGCATCGCGGGCGGCGACGGACCGCACCCCCTCACCGAGACCGGCCGGCGCTTGGGCATCTCCGCCGACCGCGTCCGCGAGGTCGAGCGCCGGGCGCTGGAGCGCCTCTCGCTCAACCGCGAGATCGAGGCGCTGCGCGAGGCGGCGTAGCGTCCCCAGCCTCGCCTGAGGCGCACGATCTTCCAGGCCTTCACCGAGACGCCTCCCGAGTTTCGGGCGTGGACGACGCAGGCGGCGCTGGCGTCACGGTCGTGGGCGACCCCGGAGACGGCGGCCCGAGCGGCTGGAGGTTCCGCCTGCGTGCCGGAGTGGCCATGGCCACGCGTCGGCGGTCCTGCGGGATGTCCGTGGAGGACCGTCTACCCGGGACGGCCAGTTCGCAGACGCTGGATCAGCACAGCTCTCCATCGGTCGCGATGATGGTCGGTCGGTGAGCAGGGGCGGACCCAACCGTTCGGCGAGCGCGACGTACGCGGAGCCACCGCAAACGGGGATCGCGTCAGCTGGCCCTGAGGTACTGGCCGATGGCGCGTCGAATGGCCTCCGAGACACTGATGTGCTGCTCGGCGGCGCGAAGAAGCAGATCGCGCTTGAGCTCGGGATCCAGGCGCACCGACTCGACCGAGGATGCTGCCGAGCCCATCGGTGGACGGCCACCTCGGCGACGCCGGATCTCGTCGACGTCGTAGCCGCGCTCGGCCTGGTCGGCCATCGCCTCGACCGTCTCGTCGGTGATCGGGGTGCCGTCGGCCTTGGTCCCGTGCATCTCGGGCATCGTCATCTCCTGAAGAGCAAAGATCCGTACTTCGCTCTCATCGGCATCGCATGCATCACTGCTGGGCCCTGGGGTCGGTCCAGCACGACCAGCTCGAGCAGGTTTCCTGCCCGGTCGGGACCCAAGATCAAGTAGCGCGTCGGGTCTTCGTCGATCTCGTTCACAATGAGCGCATTTTGCAGGGCATGCTGGATGTCTGCGTCAGGAACTCCATGGCGGAGCGCCGATCGGAGAACCTCCACGGCCAAACCGTACTACAGAACCTTCGATGCGCTCGCGTGAGACGCACGAACGCACCTTCCCCCGATCTATTTCGTCGGGCGCGTCGCGTTCGAGTTCGAGAAGCCGGCCCAGTGTTGGCCCACCGCCTCACCCCAACGGGAGCGATGAGGAACGTGGCGCTCCTCCCTGGACGATGAGCCCGCGCCCCAACAAACGATTCCAGCGCATCACGTGCCAGGGTAGTGTCGTCGGGTCTTGGCGTCGGTACCCCAGCCCGATCGGCGCCCGCCGCTGCCGCCCAGTCGATCGCGGCTCACGGCGATCCCGGCCGCTACTCGACCGCGAGCGCGAACTCGTCGCGCATGGCCTGGGCGCGACGGCTGACGATGCGCACGAGGTTCTCGAGCACGATCGCCTGGAGCGTCGGGTCTGCGCCGCGCAGCGCGGTCAGGTGCGCGCGCGACAGCGCGAACGCCTCGACGTCGGTGTCCGCGCGCACGTCGCCCGAGCGCCGCTCGTCGGTCAGCAGGGCGAGCTCGCCCAGCAGCATCCCCGCCGACAGGGTGCCGACGCGCACGCTCCCGTCCGCGGCGTCGAGCATCACGCTGAGCTCGCCGGAGACGATGAGCAGGAGCTCCTCCGGGAGGTCGTCGCGCTGCAGCACGCGCTCACCCGCCGCGTAGGAGCGCCGCTCCATCCCCGCTTCCAGACGCGCCACCGCCTCGGGCGGGAGGCCGATGAGCAGGTCGTGGTCGGCGAGCTCCACGCGGATCGGCTCGGGCTGCGGCAGCAGAAGCTCCTCGCAGCGCTCGAGCGCGACGTCGAGCTCCGGGACGGTCTCTGCGCCGATCGTCGCAAGGTGCTCGTGCCGCTGGGGTGCGCTGAGCAGCAGGTGGACGCCGGCCTGGGCAAGGTGCTCGCACAAGTCAGTGAACATCCCGACGACCGCGCCGAGCACGAACCTGACCCGGCGGAAGTCGAGCACGACGACCTGAGCGCCGGCGGCGAACGTGGCGACCTCGCGCGTGACGAACTCCGCCTCGCTGAAGAGCAGCTCACCCTGCAACTCGAAGACGACGGCACGATGGCCCTCCCGGGCGAGCAGCTGCTGGCGCTCGGGCGGGCGAACGCGCTTGGAGGTGCGCTCGCGGAGCGTGTAGCGGGCGCGCACGGGCGACGGCGCGCGGGGCCTGACTCGATCATGTGCAGCGCCATGTCGTCGGAGATGTCGCGGCAGACCGCCAGGCCGCGGATTGAGTTGCCGTGCTCGACGAGCGGCGGCGAGTAGACGGCGAGGCCGAAGCGACCCGGCAGCACGGCGATGATCGAACCGGCCACCCCGCTCTTGGCCGGCATCCCCACCGTGAACAGCCACCGCCCCGCCGCGTCGTACATCCCACAGCTGGTCATGACGCTCAAGACGCCGCGCACCGTCTCGTAGCCGGCCGCGCGTCTGCGTGACCGGGTTGACTCCGCCGTTGGCGAGCGTGGCGGCGATCATCGCGAGGTCGCGACAGTCGACCTGCGCCGTGCACTGCCCGAGGTAGAGCGACAGGGCGTACTCGGGGTCGTCGTCCCCGAGCGCACCCGAGCTCTTCAGGAGGTGCGCGATCGCGCGGTTGCGGTGATTGGAGGCGGTCTCGGCAACCAGCATGCGGTGATCGAGCTCGAGACGACGACCGGCGAACAGGGCGTAGCCGGCCAGGATCTCCTCGAGGTCGCCGAGGAGGCTCGCGGTGGCGATCGCGCCCGCGTTGACCATCGGGTTGAGCGGCAGGCCCGTCTCCGGGTCGAGCTCGAGCGCGTTGTAGGAGACGCCCGTCGGCTCGACGTCGACGCGTGCGGCGACGGCATCGAAACCGTGGCGGTCGAGCGCCAGCGCGAAGGTCATGGGCTTGGAGATCGACTGGATCGGGAAGCCGACGCGCGTGTCGCCGGCCTCGTAGCGCTGGCCGTCGACGGTCGCCAGGCTGATCGCGAACGCCGCCACGTCGGCGTCGGTGAGCTGCTCTGCGTAGGTGCTCCACGGCCGCCGGGGCAGCGCGCGGTGGCGCTCGAGCAGGCGCTTGAGGTACCGGTCGACGACCAGCTCTGGCCGGCCGGCGGAAGAGGGCGGCTCCATCGCCGCAAGCGTCGCACGACGCGGCGCTGCGGGGCCCTCAGGCCACGAGCTCCGAGCGCTGCACGCTGCGCTGTGATCGGCGAGGCGCCAGCGTCGATGTCGGCCCGAGGTCCGCCAGCTTCTCGGGATTATCACTCCCACACCGACGGCGCAGTCCAGGAGCTGCGCGGGCTGGACGGCTTCTTCATCATCCTGCCCAAGAAGGAGCGCACGTCGGTGCGCGTCGACAAGGGTTACGCGATGGTCCTGCAGCAGTTCGCGCCACCCGGCGAAGGCAAGCTCGTTGCGCCCTTCCCGCCCGGGACCGGGGACTTCCCGTTCTCCATCAACGGCAAGACCGGCGACGCCGCGGGCGGGCCGCTCACCATCGACAAGGGCGACCGCGTCCGGATCCGCGTCTACAACGCGTCGAACCTGAACCACTCGATGCACCTCCACGGCCACGACATGGTCCTCGTCTCCAAGAACGGGCACTCCGTGCCGACCGTGCGCGAGACTACCCAGGACGTCGCGCCCGGCGACTTCTTCGACGTCATATTCACGGCGGACAACCCCGGCAACTGGATCTTCCACTGCCACGTCCCCCACCACACCGCCAACAAGATGATGCCGGGGTACAACGGCGCGCCGGTCGGCATGACCCGTATCTTCCACTACAAGGACTACCGGCTCGTGCCTCCCCATTACTTCGGTTTCGTCGGCAAGTCCTGACGGCACGACGGCGCGCAGCGTTCTCGACCCGGAACTCCCGGAAGCTGCTTTGAGCCGGTGAGGCGTGATCGCCCAGGCCCTCAGAGGGGCTGGGTCGGTCGACGCGTGTCGCATGTCGAGACGCCGAGCATCACCAGCTCGTTGCGCATAGGGTCGCGGTGTTGCGTGTTGCGCCGCGTGCCGTGGTCTCACACGCGCCGGACCGAACCCAAGGTGTCAGGCCCGAACGTCAGCAGGTGCGTCGATGCTGACCGGTGACACGGCATGCGTGGGCGTTCGACTTCCAGTTCGACCAGACCGCCGACGGACACGTGCTGAAGCTCTTGAACGTCGTCGACGAGTTCACCGCGAGGCGCTGGTCATGCACACCGCCCGCAGCATCAGCGCCGATCAGACCGTCGCGGTGCTGCAGGCGCTCGTCGCCGTACGTGGCGCGCCGACGCACATCCGCTGCGACAACGGCCCGGAGATGACCGCCAACGCGCTCATCGACTGGTGCCAGTCGCAGAACATGGCCACCAGCTACATCGACCCAGGCGCGCCGTGGCAGAACCCCTTCGTGGAGTCCTTCCACTCCCGCGTACGCGACGAGCTGCTCGACCTCGAGCTGTTCTCCTGCCTGCCCGAGGCCCAGGTGCTCATCGAGGACTGGCGTGAGGACTACAACCAGCGCAGGCCACACTCCGCGCTGGGCCGCAAGGCCTCGCGGTGCGGCGAGCACTCGAGCCGCCAACCGACTCGCGTCAGCTTTCCGAAGGTGATGCTCAGCTGGCGAGCTCGTTGAGTGGTCCCGTCAAGCGGTCGGCCAGTCCGGGATCGGTCCGTTCGGTCTCAACGAGCAGCGCTTTGGTGATCGCAGCGAAGGCGCGCTTGAGCTCTGGAATGTCGAGCGAGCGGATCAGCGCTGGCGCGACGGCCATGGTCGCCTCTCGCGGAAGGCTGTCTATGCCCCGGCCCTGGACCGCGGTTACGCCGTGTCGCAGGCACGCCAGGGCGAGCACCTGGTCCCGCATGGCGCTGATCATGTACTCCGCCTGCCACACCCGGCCGCGCGCGATGCTCGAGCGGGCGTGCAGCGCATAGAGCCAGCACATGCCGACCAACTCGACTGCGGTGGGCGCCGCTGCGGTGAACGGGTTGACGGCGGTGCCGAACAGCAAGCGGAAGCCCGGCCCGATCGCGCCGAACTCCGCCGGTGGCCAGAACGAGACATCGACCTGCAGCGTGCTGGAGAGCAGGAAGACCCGATAGACGGTCTCGCCGCGGGTCACGTCGAGATGATGGATGGCAGCATGCTCGCCGTACATCCGATCGGTCCAGTCAGCGATCACCTGCGTACGGTCGGCATCGGCGGTGAAGCACAGGGCGAGATCTATGTCCGACCAGCGATCCTCGCGACCGAGCGCGGAGGACCCGACCAGCGCGGCGGCGCTGATGCGAACATCCCCGCGGGCGGCGGAGACGAACTCGTCTCGCAGCAGTTCGCGATCCTCTGCGGTGAACATCGTGTGGACACTACGGACGCGCTCAGCGCATGGCCGGCGGGTCAGATGGTCGGCACGCCGCGCCGTCGCGCACGACCACGATGTGCTCGGCGTGCGCCGACCACGCGCCGCCGCTGATGCGCACGGTCCAACCGTCTCGCGCCGCGCCGCTGCGCCCGCCTGGATGCTCGGCTCGACGATCAGGACCAAGCCCTCAGTCGAAGGGCTGAGCGCTCGAGGTCGCGCGTCCCGCGGCCGGTCGTCACTCACCGGCACCGACGACGGCGGCAGGTCTGTCGCGGGAGCTCACGGCGCACCGTCGAGCCGCGCGGTGCGCCTCACCACCCGTCCCGTGCGGCCCGGCCCAGGAGCTCCGGCCAGTCCTCCTCGACGTCGAGGCGCGCCAGAAGCGTCGCGAGGGCGGCGAGCATCCGCAGCGGCCAGAGATCCTCGGGCGGGACGGAGGCCACCTGGGCCAGCGGCCAGAGCGCCTCGGCGTGGGCGGCCGCGCGCTCACCGGTCTCGACGACGACGGAGGCGTCGATCCGCGACGGGCCGTCGAGATGGCCGTCGAGGATCTCGCGGCCGAGGACGAGCGCCGTCGCGCCCAGCTCGGCCGGCAGCCACCCGAGGCGGTCGAGCGAGGCGCCGAGCACCTCCGCGTCGCTGGCGAGGAACGCGTCGAGCGCCACCACCGCCTCGTCGACGCGGGTGGCCGGCACCTGACGCACGGCGCCGAAGTCGAGGAACGCGAGGCGGCCGTCGGCCATGCGCAGCGCGTCGGCGGGGTGCGGGTCGGCGTGGACCGTGCCAAAGCGCGCCGAGCCGACGTGGAAGGCGACGAGCGCGCGCGCCGCCGCCGAGCGCTCCTCCGGGTCGGTGAGCTCGCCGACGGGCGTGCCGTCGACCCAGGCGCTCACGAGCACCCGCTCGTGGCAGAGCGCGCTGACCGGCGCGGGAACGAAGATCTGGGGGTGGCGCTTGAGCGCCCGAGCGAAGCTGCGCTGGGTGGATGCCTCGTGCTCGAGGTCGAGCTCGTCGAGGACCCGCTCACGCACCTCCCGCAGCAGCAGGCCCGGGGCCAGCGACGGGAAGACGGAGCCGAGCGGCCGGATGAGCGCCTCGAGCAGGTTCAGGTCCTGGCGGACCTGGTCGGCGATGCCGGGACGCAGGACCTTGACCGCAACGTCGGCGCCCTCGTGGACGCCGCGATGCACCTGGGCGGTGGGCGTCCGGGCGGCGGGCTCGGGTTCGAGTTCGTCGAGGATGCTCGCCGGCTTCTCGCCCCAGGCGGCCTTCAGCGCCTTCTCGACTTCCTTGTAGGGCAACTGCTGCGTGGTCTCGGCGTGGGCGCGCTCCATCGCCGCGGCGGCGCGCTCGCGGATCTTGGGCGGCAGCGTCGCCGGGTCGACCGTGTCACGCAGTCCGGCGAGGGCGAGACGGGCGGAGGTGGTGCCGCGCGCGAGGCGCAGTCCGGTGTCGGCGAGCGCGCGCAGCGCCTCGGGGCGGGGATCGGTGGCCATCGGCCTTGCAGCATGCCCGGTCTGGGCGGCGGTGCTTCGCCACCGTGGCGTCTGATGGAGCTACCGGGACCATCCGGCGCCACGGTGAGTGCCCCAGGACTTCATCACCCCACGTGCCCCTCTGGCTCGGGACGGACACGGGAAAGCGACCCTCCGACCGTCAGCCCCAGCGCGCGCAGCGGCGTCCGCAGCGCTTCGGCCGCCGTCGCCGAACCTCAGCCAGGCGCGAGCGATACGAGGACCACGGTGACCTCCGTGAGGACGACGGTCGCGCCGAGGGTGTCCCCGGTGCGCCCCCCGAGCGTGCGCCGCGACCACGCGGTGACGCCGGCCGCCACCAGGAGGCTCGCCAGGACCGCGGAGGGAGCGGCGGCCACGTCGCACGCGACGGCCACCAGCACTGCGATCACTCCCCCGACGACCACGGAGATCGACGACGGAGCGAAGGCGGATCCCAGCCCGTCGGTGCGCGCCGGTGGCGCGAACCGCGCGTGGAGCAGCGCCGCGAAGCGGGCGGTCGCGGCCGCGGTGATGAGCGCAGCCACGCCGTCGCGTGTCGAGAGGTGCGCCAGGGCCGTGGTGATCAGCAGGAGCCAGAGCCCGAGCGCCAACGTGCCGAACGTGCCGATCGCGGGGTCGCGCATGACGCGCAGGCGCCGCTCGCGGTCCCCGCGGACGCCCATGCCGTCGGCGCAGTCGGCCAGGCCGTCCTGGTGCAGTCCCCCGGTCACAACGACGAGCGCGGCCACCGCGAGGACCGCTGCGACCGATGAGCCGAGGGCGGGCGCCGCCGCCGCGTAGACGCCCCCGGCAATCGCGCCCACGAGCGCGCCCACGAGCGGGTGGAAGGCTGGCGCGGTGCCGCCGTCGTCGCGGTCGTCGCGAACCGGGAGCGGCAGGATCGTCAGGAAGGTGATCGCGCGGACGGCGCCGTTCGCAGCCCGGCGCAGTGCGACCGGCACGGCTCAGCGCGGGCCGGACACGCCGGACTCGGCGAAGGTCGCCATGTCGCGGTGCAGTGCGCCCGCGGCCGCGACGATCGGCAGCGCCAGCAGGGCGCCGGAGCCTTCGCCCAGGCGCAGGCGCAGGTCCAGGAGCGGCTCGAGGCCGAGTTCGGCCAGGACCAGGTCGTGACCGGGCTCCGCGGACCGGTGGCCGGCGAAGACGATCTCGCCGGCGAACGAGTCCATGCGCAGCGCCGCGACCGCCGAGGCGCCGGTCGCGTAGCCGTCGAGCACGACGGGCAGCCGCCGTCGGGCCGCCTCCAGGATCGCGCCGGTCAGCGCCGCGAGCTCGAGGCCGCCGACCGCCAGCAGCGCCTCGCGGACGGAGAGGGGCGATCCGTGTCGCTCCAGTGCCGCGGCGACCACGGCACGCTTGCGTTCGAGGCCGGCGGCGTCCACGCCGGTCCCGCGACCGACGGTGAGCTCCGGCGCCGAGCCGGTGAGCGCGCTCACCAGCGCGGCCGTCGTGGCGCTGTTCCCGATGCCGATCTCTCCGAGGACCAGGCAGTCGACGCCCTCCTCAGCGAGCTCGGCCGCCAGTGCGGCGCCCGTGGCCAGCGCCGCGTCGAGCTGCGCGCCGGCCATCGCCGGGCCGTCGACCATGTCCAGTGTGCCGGCACCCACCTTCAAGGGCCGCACCCCGTCCGGCGTGGCGCAGGCGAGCCCGACGTCCGCGACGACGAGGGAATGGCCTCCGCGGCGTGCCAGCACGCCGACGGCACTCTCACCGCGCGCGGCCGCCGCGGTCACCTGCGCGGTGACCTCGGCGCCGAAGAGGCTGGTGCCGCGTGCGGTGTGACCGTGGTCGGCCGCGCAGATCAGGACCCCGGCGCGGAGAGCGCGCGGTGGCGGCGCCCCGGTGATCGACGCCCAGCGCTCGACGACCGTCTCCAGCGCGCCGAGCGATCCGGCGGGCTTGACGAGCTGGTCGGCGCGGTCGCGCGCGGCGGTCGCCGCCTCGCGGTCGGGCCCGGCGGCGCGCCGGCCGTCGGACGCGTCAGCAGGCTGGCCGTCGGACGCGTCGGCAGGCTGGCGGTCGGGCGCGTCGGCAGGGCGCCGGTTCCGCGCCTGCGCCGACGCGAACCGATTCGCCGCGGGGGCGACGTCGCGCTCCTCCCACGTCTCGCGCATGACGACATCCTCCAACGCCATCCGTGAGGACCACCCGGCGGCCTCCAGACCCGGGCGCTCCGGCCGCTCGTCCGGCCAGCCCAGGCAGAGGTAGGCGATCGGGTCCACGCGAGCGGGGATCGCGAGCAGCGCCCGCAGGTCGTCCGGGCGGTAGAAGCTGACCCAGCCGACCCCCAACCCCTCGGCGCGCGCCGCCAGCCACAGGTTCTGGACGGCGCACGCCGTCGAGTAGACGTCGGTCTCCGGGATGGTCCCGCGGCCGAGGATCTCCGCGTCCGGCGACCCGTGGTCGCAGCAGACGACGATCCCCAGCGGCGCCTCGACGATGCCCTCCACCTTCTGATCGAGGAAGTGGCGGGTGCGCGCGTCGAACCGGTCGGCCTGCCGGATGCGCTCGCGCTGAGCCAGCAGGCGCACGGCGCTGCGGCGGCCCGGATCACTGACGACGATGAGTCGCCATGGCTGCATGAGCCCGACCGACGGCGCCTGGTGGGCCGCCTCGAGCACCTGTCGCAGCACGGCGTCCGGCACCGGATCGGGGCGGAAGCGGCGGATGTCCCGGCGCTCGGCGATGACCCGCCGTACTGCCGCGCGCTGCGCGTCGTCGTAGCGCCAGCCCTGCGGCTCGGCGGCGCGCTCGGCGGCGCGGGAGGCGTCGAAGCCCTCCGGCGTCCCGGGTCGGGTCAGGTGGTCGGAGGCAGACACCGCGCCGAACGGTACCCGCGACGCGTGCATCGGTAGTGTGCCCGCCGTCAGCGTGGCGGTGCGAGGAACCCGGTGGGACTCCGGGACGGTCGCGCCACTGTGAGTCGGATCGCCCACTCGGCGCCCGGAGAGTCAGGAACTCGAACCGCCGCGGACCCTCTTGAACGCCGGGACGCCGGATCCCGGGGAGGTTTTCGCAGATGCAGCTCGAAGCCCCGTCGGTCCTGGATCGCTCCAGGGATTGCCCGCGCCGATGAGGCGCCTGCTGCTCGTGCGCCACGCGGCCACGCCGGCTACCCGCGCGGCGGCCTTCTCGACCGACGAGGAGCTCGACGAGCGCGGCCTGTCCGACGCCGCCGCGCTGCTCGGCGCCCTCCCCGCGAGCTGGGACGCGATGAGCAGCCCCGCGCTGCGCTGCACGCAGACCGCAACCGCGGCCGGCTTCCCGGATCCCGCACTCGATCCCGATCTGGCCGAGTGCGACTTCGGGGAATGGGGCGGACGCACGCTGGCGGAGATCCATGCCGCCCAGCCGGAGGCGGCCCGCGCGTGGATGAACGACGCCGACGCCGCGCCGCACGGTGGGGAGTCGCTCACCGTCTTCGCCGAGCGGGTCGGAGGCTGGCTCGACCGTCAGGCCAAGCAGCACGGCCGGGCCGTCGCGATCACGCACGGGGGAGTGGTGAAGGTCGCGCTCGTCCACGCGCTCGGGGTCCCAGTCCAGGCGTTCTGGCGGCTCGACGCCGCGCCGCTGGCCGTCACCGAGCTGCACGCCCACGCCGGACGCTGGACGGTGACGCGCGTCAACTGCGCCGTCGCGCCGCCGGGACGTCCATCGTGACCGGAGTGGCACTCGCGTCGGGCTTCGTGGCCGATCGCGTCTTGGGTGATCCGCGGCGCCTGCACCCGGTCGCGGGCTTCGGGCGGCTCGCAGAACGGGCCGAGGCGCACGCCTACGCGCCGAACCGAACTCGGGGCGCCGCCTACGCCGGGGCGCTGGTCGGGATGGCGGCGCTTGCGGGGGAGGGCCTGGCGCGCATCGCCGCGCGGGCCGGCCTCGGCCGCTCCCTCGTCTTGGCCGTCGTGACCTGGGCCGCGCTCGGAGGGCGCTCGCTGACGCGCGTCGCCGACCGGCTGGCCGACGAGCTGCGGGCCGGGGACCTGGAGGCCGCCCGAAGGACGCTGCCGTGGCTGTGCGGCCGTGACCCGCAGGCGCTGGACGCGGAGGGCCTGTCGCGTGCGGCGCTGGAGTCGGTGGCCGAGAACACCAGTGACGCCGTCGTCGGGGCGCTGCTGTGGGGGGCGCTGGCCGGGCCGGCCGGTGTCGCGGCCCACCGCGTGGCGAACACGCTCGACGCGATGGTCGGGCACCGGAGCCCGCGCTACCGCGCCTTCGGCTGGGCGGCGGCGCGGCTCGACGACGCGCTGAACTGGCCGGCCGCGCGCCTGTCCGCGGCGCTCACGGTCGTCTGCGCCCCCCTCGTCGGCGGCTCCCCGCGCGCGGCGCTGCGCACGTGGTGGCACGATGGGTCCGGCCATCCGAGCCCGAACGCGGGCCGCGTCGAGGCCGCCTTCGCCGGCGCTCTCGGCGTACGCCTCGGCGGTCCGCTCGCCTACGGCGGCGTCGCCGAGCTGCGCCCCCACCTGGGCCACGGACGGGCGCCCCTCCCCGAGGACGTGCACCGGGCGACGCGGCTCTCGCTCTCCGTGGGCGTCGCGGCCGCGCTGACCTGCGCGGCGCTGCGGGGCGCCGTGACCGGGATGCGCGCGCGATGAACGGCGCGCTGCTGATCGCCGGCACGCACTCGGACGCCGGGAAGTCCGTGGTGACCGGCGGGCTGTGCCGCTGGCTGCACCGCCAGGGCGTGAGCGTCGCGCCGTTCAAGGCGCAGAACATGGCGCTGAACTCCGTCGTGACGCGCGGTGGCTTCGAGATCGGGCGCGCACAGGCGATGCAGGCGGCCGCGGCGGGCGTCGCGGCCGAGGTCGCGATGAACCCGATCCTCATCAAGCCCTCCGGCGACTCCCACAGCCAGGTCGTCGCGATGGGCCGGCCGTACGCGGACGTCGGCGCGGGCACCTACCAGCAGCTCAAGGACGAGCTGCGCCCGATCGTCGCCGACGCCCTGGCCGGACTGCGCGCGCGCTACGACGTCGTCGTCTGCGAGGGCGCCGGCAGCCCCGCCGAGATCAACCTGCGCGCCGCGGACCTCACGAACATGGGGCTCGCCCGCGCCGCCGGCCTGCCCGTGCTCCTGGTCGGCGACATCGACCGGGGCGGCGTGTTCGCCTCGCTGCTCGGCACCCTCGCGGCACTGGACGCCGCCGACCAGCGCCACATCGCCGGCTTCGTGATCAACAAGTTCCGCGGGGACCACGCGATCCTCGCCCCGGGGCTGGAGCAGATCACCGGCCTGACCGGCCGCCCCGTCGTCGGGGTCCTGCCGTTCGCCGAGAATCTCGGCATCGACGCGGAGGACTCGCTGGCCATCGAGGCGCCGCGCGCCGACGTGCCCGGAACCAGCGGGACGCTGGACGTCGCCGTCGTCCGCCTGCGCTGGATGAGCAACTTCACCGACCTCGACGCGCTGGCACGGGAGCCGGGCGTGCGCGTGCGCTTCACGCGCTCGCCC
>JAABUS010004020.1_pt1 | contig 22302 bp, 17 predicted proteins | sample 5560161 | NCBI WGS metagenome assembly JAABUS01 (sample SAMN10711885, study PRJNA513376) | rock metagenome | isolation source: Antarctica rocks | place: Antarctica: Victoria Land, Trio Nunatak nord | collected 2016-01-04
GTGGCGAATTCCGGCGAGCTGTACTAGCTTGCTGCGGCCATACAGCGCAATGTCGTCCCAGCTCTCGGCGCAGGCGATGACCGCGCATACCGCGATCACCAGCACCTCAACCAGGCGGTGCTCGACCTTGCCAGAGCAGCGCGGGTCCTCGACCGCAACAAGATATCGTCCCAGCTTCTCGATTGATATGCTCCGCTCCGCCGCAATCGCAAGGGCGTGTCATCATACGTCAGGGCGCGGCAGGCGAGACAAATCTCATGCATAGCCACTGCGCTTCAACGCGCGAGCCGGACCGGGCTGGCCTGTTTAGTAAAAATGCCGAGTGGCTGGGAGTTTGCCGAATGACTGGATAGCCCCATCTTTGGGATTTTCTTCTCGGACCTGCTTATCCGGTTTGCCAGGCCGCGTGCGCGGGCGTTTGCGGCGATATAAACAACTTATAAAATAAGAAAGCCTGGTCTTGCATTGCCGCTTGCCCGCTACTCATATCGCGGCACCATAGGCCGCACCATGCGGTAGCGAGACAACCATGAACCTGTTGCCGCCTAAAATTCAGCAGCCCTGGGGCAGCCTTCCGCCGGATGGCCCACCCTCGCCGAGGTTCCCGACCGCCTTTCCATGGGCCTTGGCATCGAGTTGCCTGGTGGCCGCGGTGGTCGCCGCAACGGCGCTCGGCAGCTTCTACACGGTCCAGCCGACGGAGATGGCCGGGGTTCGGCGCTTTGGAACCGTCGTGAGCGCCGAGCCGGTCGCTCCTGGCCTGCACACGAAGCTGCCCTGGGTCGATACTGTCGATACTATCCAGACCAGCCTTGACACCTTCCAGATGAACAACCTCACGGTTTACACGGTTGACAACCAGGCAGTCACCGTCGGCATCGGCATCTCCTACCACATCCCGCCGTCGGCGGTGATGCACCTGCTCTATGGCGTCGGGCGGTCCGGCAACATCGACATTACTGAGAACATTCGCCCGGTACTGGCAGACCGCGTGCTGCGCGTGTTCTCGACCCAGAACACCGTCAGCATCTCCGCCAACCGGGAGCGGATCGCCAGTGAGATCCGCAAGCAGGTGTCCGAGGCGCTCGGCAGCATCTTCGGCCTGGAGATCACCGACCTACAGTTGAGCAGCATCACCTACAGCCCGAGCTTCCAGGCATCGGTCGAGGCCGCGGTGCAGGCAAAGAACGACGCGATCCGGGCCGAGAACCTGGTGTCCCGGGTGCGTTACGAAGGTGAGCAGGCAAAGGTCTCGGCCGAGGCACAGGCCGCGGTGCGGATCGCGCAGGCGAATGCCGAAGCGGGCGCGACCGTCGCGCAGGCGCGGGCCCAGCGCGAGTCCGCCATTCTGCGGGCCGAGGGCGAGGCGCAGGCAGCGACCCTGACCGGCGAGGCGCAGGCCCGCGTCGTCCAACAGGTCGGCGTGGCTGTCGCGGCAAACCCGACGATTATTTCCTACGAGGCATCGCACCGCTGGAACGGGCAGTTGCCTGGGACGATGCTCGGCGGCACGACCTCGCCGCTCAGCATGTTCAGCATCCAGCCAGGTCAGCCCGCAGGCGGCGCGACACCTACGGCAGCCGCTGCAGGCCCGGGCCGCACAAGCTTGAACTGACTCACTGCAACTGATGTACCGTGCGGGCAATCCTGTGTATCAATAACGGGTTCTTCGCGGCGTTGGTGCATGGATGCAGCAACCTATTGCGATCATTGAATCTTATGGATCAGGCCTAAGAGGTTTTACCGCTGTAATCGTTGATTTATGGCGATAGCAATGCATCAACGCCCCGCCCAGCGGCAACCAGGCGTTCGACGCCCACCGTGCCGACGCGATCAGCAGGTTGGAGGCGGAGCAGCGCGAGTTCCAGTCCTTCCTAAAGCGGGTGCGCCAGGCCCGGGACAAGGCGGAGTTCGACACCTTCCTGGCGGACCGCAGTCATAGCCCGGTCGGCAGGGGAGCCACGAAGCCGGACTCGCACCAAAGATTTCTACCCTCTGCAGGTGGCGCACTCCCTGGAGCAGTGCCGCCTCCAAGCCGGAACCGAGGCTTCACAGCCCGCCTTCGGCAGTCTCACTTCCGACCTCTGCGCCCAGCGAGAAGGACCCTCGAAATGACGACCAGAACCTTAACTGCCATGTTCAAGACCCAGGCCGAAGCCGAGCGAGCCAGCCAGATGCTCGCCAGCCAGTTGCGCCTGGACGGGTCCGCCATCCGCGTCAGCCCCGGCGCTGGCGTGACCGATGCCGGTTACGACAAGTCCAGCTCCTATGCGGAGAAGGGCTTCTTCGGCTCGATCAAGGACCTGTTCCTGCCCGAGGAGGACCGTTACGCCTACGCGGAGGGCATGCGCCGCGGCAACGTGCTGCTGAACGCAACCGTCGATGAAGGCCAGATCACCCAGGCGTCCAGCGTGCTCGAGCAGTCCGGGGCGCTGGACCTCGATGCGCAGGAGGCGTCGTGGCGTCAGTCCGGCTGGACCGGCTACGACGCAAATGCGCACCGCACCGCGGCACCGGCAGCCACCGGGCGTCTGGACGACGTCATCAAGGTGATGGAGGAGCGCCTGGTCGTCGGCAAGCGCGAGGTCGAGCGCGGCGGCATGCGCGTGCGGTCCTATGTGGTCGAGCGCCCGGTCGAGGCGCAGGTCAAGCTGCACGAGGAGCGCGTGACCATCGAGCGCCACCCGGTGGACCGGCCCGCGACGGCCGCCGACGCGACGGCCTTCGGCGAGAAGACGCTGGAGGCCCGTGCGACGCGCGAGGAGGCCGTCGTCGGCAAGGATGTCCGCGTCGTCGAGGAGATCGGCCTCAAGAAGGAGGAGGCCGAGCGCGTCGAGACGGTGCGTGACAGCGTGCGCAAGACCGAGGTGGACGTTGAGGACACTGCGGCCACGGCCCGCACCGCCGGGACCACAACGGTCAAGGGCGCCGCCGGGACTGCAGGCACCGGCGTTGCAGGCGCGGTGGACAAGACGCTCGGCACCAACCTCAGCGGCACCAATCCGGCACGCAAGTAGCCGGGGCGGAAGCTTTCCAGCAACGGGGAGGGGCCATGTGGTTCCTCCCCACCTGGACGCTTCGCCTTCGAACGCTTCATCGCTCAACGCTTCACAGAAAGCGAACCAAGGACACCGCCATGACACGCACCATGCTCACCCTTGCCGCCACCCTCCTGGCCGGCAGCGCACTTGCCCAGACGGCGCCCGGCAACACGGCGCCGGGCGCCACCTCCAACGCGCCGATGCCCGGCGTCAGCTCTAGCACCGGCGTCACGCCCGGCACCGGCTTGGTAGGCCGCAACTCTGGCACTGCCGCTGCGTCCGGCGACCGCAATCAGGCCGTCGCGACCACGGGCGCCAACGCGCCGCAGCCGGCGCGCGGCTCCAACAGCTTCAGCCAGGGCGAGGCCCAGCGGCGGATCGCAGCCCGCGGCTTCCAGGGCGTGAGCGCCTTGAGGAAGGACGACGGCGGGGTCTGGCGCGGCACCGCCACCAAGGACGGGCGCAGCGTCGGCGTCTGGCTCGACTATAAGGGCGACACCGGCCAGGACAGTGGCACGACGCAGACCATGTCGGCTCCGGGCAGCGCCGTCACCCCGCGCTGAGGCATCCGGGCCGGGGCAAGGCGTCGCCCCGGCCCATTCCTGCGCCAACCCACGCAATAGGAGGCCGACATGGCCATTCAGACCCTTACCCGGCTTTATGACGACCACGACGATGCGATGCACGTCGTGCAGGCGCTGGAGCAGGCCGGCGTTCCGAGCGCGGACATCAGCCTGGTCGCCAACAACGCCGACACCCGCTATGGCGCCAATGGGACAACCGGCGCGGGAGTGACCTCGGGCGACCCCGCCCAGGGTGCCAGCACGGGCGGCGGCACCGGCGCCTCGCTGGGCACCGTCCTGGGCGGCGGTGCAGGGCTGCTGGCTGGCCTTGGGGCGCTGGCCATCCCCGGCGTCGGTCCCATCGTTGCGGCGGGCTGGCTGGTAACGACCCTGACCGGCGCCGGCATCGGTGCCGCGGCTGGCGGCCTGTTCGGATCGCTGACCGGCGCTGGCGTTAGCGAGGCGGACGCCCACACCTACGCCGAGGGCGTGCGCCGCGGCGGCAATCTGGTAACGGTGCGGGTTGACGATGCGATGGCTGGCACGGTCAACGCGGTGCTCGATGGCCACACGCCGGTCAACCCCGTCGCCCGCCGGGCCGAGTATGAGCAGGAAGGCTGGAAAAGCTTCGACCCGGCCGCCTCCGCCTACACGACCGAGCAGGTCGTGACCGAGCGCAAGCGCCGCGTCGTCAGCGTGTCCTAACCAACTGGGATGGGCGGCCGGCCCCATACCGGCCGCCCGTAACGTGAAGGAACCACCATGTCCATCATCGCCTGGATCGTCCTTGGCCTCATTGCAGGCTTCGTCGCGAGCAAGATTTACAGCGGGTCCGGCCAGGGCCTGATCCTGGACATCGTGCTCGGCATCGTCGGCGCGTTCGTCGGCGGCTTCCTGTTCTCGTTTTTCGGAGCATCGCCGGTGACCGGCTTCAACATCTACAGCATGATCGTCGCCATCATCGGTGCCGTCGTCGTGCTGTGGCTCTACCGCCTGGTCGCGGGCCGGCGGACGATCCAGTGACGGGCTGATCAGAACCTGCCTGGCCCGGGCCTGGATGCTTCGGACATGCAGGCCATGACGGAGCAGCTGCGCGGAGGCTTGGTCGCCAAAACGTCGCCGGTGGAGTTGACGGGCGAAGTCGAGCCAGATGCGAGGATATCCAGCGGGATCGACGAGATCTACATCGTGGCCGGGCACAAGAGCCAGCCGGCAGCTGTGGCCAAAAGGGGCGGTTCGGACGCCATCGCAAGTTGGCAGGCGCGCCGGGACGCGGCACGCTGGCGAAGGACAAGCCACCCATCCTCGATGTGCAGCAGGCCACGATCAAGCCGGTCATCGAGGCCGCATTCGCGAAGGACACCCTCGTTCACACGGACGAGTATGGCATCTACGCGCCTCTGCCAGCCTGGGGCTCGGGCACAAGACAGTTTGCCATGGACGCGGCGAGTATGCCCGTGACGAGGACGGGGACGGCCTTTGCGAGGTGCACGTCAACACGATCGAAGCCTTCTGGTCGCTGCTGCGCTCCTGGCTTCGCCCGCACCGGGGCATCTCGCAAGACAAGCTGCCGCTCTACCTCGGCTTTTTCCAGTTCGTGCCCAACGCTCGCCGACGTGGCAAAGCCCTGCGGGGCGCCCTCATCGCCGGCCTGGTTGCGTGACGAACTTACCACCACCCCGGAACTCAACAACAGCCACCCGCGCCCAGCATGGCGACTGCGATCACCGCAGGACGCCCGAAGCGGACGACGGCTGGCCGCCTGCGAGACGCCACCGCTTGTTCCGCCTGGCCTGCGGTCCGGCGCAGGGCCTTGAGGATGGGGCCGCCATACTCCACGACCAGTGGCAGGTAGCCCAACACCTGCCTCAACAGGTCAGCGGAGTGGGCGGCCGTGTCGGACGCGGCAGGGACGACCGGGGTGGCCAGGAGGGCAGCGGCGTGCTCCCGAAAGCTGCGGAGCTGGTCGTCCCCGGCTCCAAGGCGATTTGCCGGTTGGAAAGGTTCAGGCCCATGAAGTAGAGACAAAGCACCTACACCCGCAGCGGCTGGTGGTGCCCGGCCAGCACCATCGCGTAGCGATCCCCCGGAGGGAGATGCCGCGAAGCGGCATCAAGGCCGGTCAGGTCGTCGAAGCACCCCGAACACGTCTTGCACCGGTAGCGCTGCCGGCAAGGCTGGGCATTGTCATGGCCATCCCGGATGACGGCGCCGCTGCCGCCCACCGGGCAGCACGCACCCTCCGGCCAGCGGTGCTGGCGCACCAGCGCGAAGCACTTGGCATCGTCAATCAGACCCGGAAGGTTGATCAGGTCGGATGCCGCCATGACAAAAGCTCCTCGCGCGAGCCGGTCAGCTACTCCCGCTTTTGCTTGCGCACCAGAGGCTCGCAGCCCAACTGCCCCGTCCTGGCCTCACCATCCCGGAACCCAATAAGAGCCACTTTTATCCCATGTGGCTTCTGGCCACCCTCCGTTCCACCCAACTGCACCAAAAATGTGGATGAACCAACCTTCCATGCCGATCTAGAGCCGGCAGCCAAGTTGGCGGTGCCGCCTGGGGAGCAACAGGATGCGTACGCAAGCCTGTTTGGTCGGCATCAACATGGCTTCAAATCATATACGTTGTTTATGTCGGCAGCATGGAACGCACATCGAAGTTTTATATCTTGGCTGCTATGATCATAAATCCAGGAGAGAGTGCCGTGAGAATGATGCGGGTTAAGAAGCTTGCAGCCCACTCGATCATGAGTTGCGCTTGAGCAGGACTACCATGTTGACTTATTCCTATGCTTGCTAGCTCTGGCCTCACCCCAGGGTGGCGTAATGCAGGAGCATCGCGGTGAGCGGTGTTCCCGGCGAGTCGCTGGGGGGCAATCCATTCGCGACGTTCCCAGCATCGTCACGAACAGAAACTCGATCCTTTTCCATAGAAGAACACGAGATCGCATTGCGGTGGATGACCCTTGCCAGGCCTACAGGATACCGAACTTCTGTTGCCCTTCATCTGCAAGGGGCCGAAGAGGTGCTTCTGGTCTGCCTTCCCGGGAGGCAATCACCGGCATTTGCACTTCAAGCTCTGCCCTCCACGATCGTGCTGATCGACTGTGTGGGCTTAACGATGCGGTTCTCAACGCTTGCCGAAGCGCTTATGGCAATGTCGCCCATGCCCAAACCAAACAGGCGTGAACTGCTCCATGGCGGACGGACTGCCTGCGTTCTTGAACTTCCAGGTTTTCTGACAAGAAAGCGGCTCAGCTTTGGCGGTCGTATCGCCGTTGCAATTCGCCGGATCGGCCACCAGGTCTGGCAACGCGGTCCCGAGCTTGAGTAACGAGGCGTGCCATGCTGCATGTGCAGCAACAACCAAATTGACGGTATGGGCGGAGGCAGCCGAGCGGCTCGCAAGCCACCTCCACCCAGACTGCCCCGTTCAGTAACAGCCTGATTCATGTCAGGACGCCACCCCGCGGGCCTCGGCCGGCAGCAGCCCATCGATCCGAAGCGCGGCGGACGCCACGGTGATCCCGGCAGCATCGAAGCCATCCAGGATGTCGCGCGCGATCTGATCCTTCACCGCGCGCGTGCCGTGGTCCTTGAACATGAACCGGACCGTCAGCTCCAGCCAGTTGCTGGTCAGGCGGTAGAACACCCGCGGCTCGAAATCGAGCGGATGCAAGTCGAAGCGGCGCTGCAGCCCGCGCGCGGCCTCTTCCGAGATCGTGGCAGGGTCCAGCGTCCTCCGCCGGGCCGCCGCCAGCATGACCGCTTCGGCCTGCTGCCGGTCGTCACCATAGCGGATCGGCACGCTGATCTCCTCCCAGATGTAGGGGAAATCGCGGGTGTAGTTGTAAACTGGCTCGTCGAAGATCTTGGCGTTGCTCACTGTCACGATGCGCCCGGTAAACTGCCGGCTCTTGACCCAGACCGAAGGGCCGGCGTCGCTGCCGGGCGAGACGCCCATCTCCATCAGCGTGGTTTGTATGAACCCTAGCGCCAGCACGTCGCCGCGCACGCCGCCCATGCTGATCCGGTCGCCCACGGTGAAGTTGTTCCCGCGCAGGATGATCACGTACCCGGCAAACGCGGTGATGACGCGCTGCAGTGCGAATGCCAAACCCGCGCCGACCAACCCGAACGCGGTCGCTAGTTGGGCAGGGTCCTCGAACCAGATGGACATCAGCACGAGGACGATGAGCAGGGCCAGCGACAAGTTGGTCATCTGGTGCGCCCAGAACCGCGCCTGTATGGCGCGTGGCGTTTCACCCCGCAGCACCACACGGAAAACACCGTGCGTCAGGACGCGTCCGATAGCCACCACCAGGATGAAGGCGACCGAGAGCAGCAGCTTACGGCCGTTCTGCTCGGTGAAGCCGACCCAGTTGATGCCAAGGAGGTGCAAGGTGGTTGTCTCCCGTTCGCTCGGCAGGGTCCGCCTGCCCGCATCCACCCGTCATGGGTCCTTGCCCGTCCGTCAAGGGTGTGGCGTGTCGCCCCTGGGTCCTGAACGCCGAGATGACACGATCGAGCACTGTGGCGTGCAGCATCGCAGATGCAGCCATCCTGCTCGACGGTTCCGAAGGGCCACAGCGGCAGCTCCGCAATCCATGCTGCGGCGACCCGAGGCTGGCGATTGCAGTCCACCGCCCAGGAGCACGCCCCTTTGACTCTGCACCAGATCGAGGCCTTCGCGATCGTTGCCATCATGCTGGGCCTGTTCGTGTCCGACCGGCTGCGCTATGACCTCGTCGCGGCTTTGGCGCTCTCAGCGGCCGCTCTGACCGGCGTCGTCCCGCGTGAGAAGGTGTTTGAGGGCTTTGCCAATCCCGTCATCATCATCATCGCCTCTGTCCTGGTGCTCGGCCGGGCGATTGCGGTCTCGGGCGTTGTCGAGGCCGTCATGCGCCGGGTGCTCGTGCGGTTGCGCACCACTTCGCTGCAGGTCGGCGCCCTGACAGCCTGCGTCACATTCCTATCGGCATTCATGAAGAACGTCGGAACGCTGGGCATCTTCATGCCGATCGCGATCCAGGCAGCTGAGCGCAGCAAGCGGCCGGCGTCCCTCTACCTCATGCCCCTTGCCTTCGGCTCCCTCGTCGGCGGCACCATCACCCAGATCGGCACGTCGCCGAACCTGCTGATCTCCGCCGTACGCCAGGAGACGCAGGGGAAGCCGTTCACGCTGTTCGACTTCACCCCGGTGGGGCTGCCGCTCTCGATCGCCGCGGTCGCCTTCCTCGCTTTCGGGTGGCGGCTGATCCCCAAGGGCAGGATCGGCCAGGCGTCGGCCGAGAAGAAGTTCGAGATCGAGAAGTACACGAGCGAGGTCAGAATAACGCCGGACTCGCCCTTGGCGGACAAGACCGTCGGCGACCTGGAGGCGCTCGGCGACGGCGATGTCGTCGTGTCGGCCATCATCCGGGAGGGGCACGGCCGCTACATCCCGGGCCGCCACTGGACGCTTTACGCTGGCGACCTGCTGATTTTGCAGGGCGACCCGGTCGCATTGAAGCCAGTCATAGACCAGGGCGGGCTGGAGCTGCTCGGCGCCGTCGATCTGCCGAAGACCGGAGACAAGGATGACGAGCTCGAGGCGGTGGAGGCGGTGATCACCGACGGCTCGCTTATGGCCGGTCGGACGATGGAGACGCTCCAGCTGCGCCAGCGCTACGAGGTGAACGTGCTGGCAGTGGGGCGCAGCGGGCACCGAATCAGGGACCGGCTGCGCGCCACCCAGTTCAAGATCGGTGATACCGTGGTGATCCAGGGCCGCCAGGGTGGCCTGACAGAGACGCTTGCTCAGCTCGGGTGCCTGCCGCTGGCTGAGCGCAACCTGGCCCTGGGGCAGCAACGGCCCCGGTTGCTCGCAGTCGGCATCCTGATCGCCACAATCATCGCGATCGCAACGCGCCTAGTACCGGCAGAGGTGGCGTTCTTCGTCGCGGCCGTGCTTGTCGTGCTGTTCCGCGTGCTCAGCCCCAAGCAGGCCTACGACGCGGTGGACTGGCCGATCATCGTCATGCTTGGCAGCCTCATCCCAGTGGGCGAGGCGTTGAAGGAGACCGGTGCGGCGGGGCTGATCGGCAACGTGCTCACGGTTGTTGCGGCCCACCTGCCGGGCAGCCTGGCCGTCGGCTTCATCCTGGTCACGACCATGCTGGTCACGCCGTTTCTGCATCATGCCGCATCCGTGCTGGTCATGGGGCCGGTCGCCGCCGCGGTTGCAGGCAATCTTGGCTATGGGCCGGATGCGTTCCTGATGGCCGTAGCGCTGGGCGCGTCTTGTGACTTCCTGACCCCCATCGGCCACCAGAACAACCTGCTGGTGATGGCACCTGGCGGCTACCGGTTCAGCGATTACTGGCGCCTGGGCCTGCCGCTCTCGTGCCTCGTCGTCGGGCTCGGCACGTGGCTTATCGTGCTTACCTGGCCCCTGTAGAGGGTGGTGCTGCGTTGGGCGTCGTTGCACGAACTGAAAAGAGACTGGGTGACTTGGTCCTATGCGGTGTTCCAGCAACCCGGAGGATTCTGGCCGACAACCGGCTAGGTTTCGGACTCGGCCAAGCGGTAGCCGACACCGGCCTCAGTCCTGACTAGGCGGGTCGCTTCAGGACCGAGCTTCTGGCGCAAGTGGCCGACGTAGACGCGCAGATACTGCACGTCCTGATCATGCCGTGCGCCCCACAACGACTTCAGCAGTTGCTGATGGGTGAGCACCCGGCCGGCGTTGCGAACCAGCAAAACCAAGAGGTCATACTCCTTCGGCGTCAGGGCAACCTCCTGCCCGGCGACGGTAACGCGGCGGCGCAGGACATCCACTTCCACCCCGCTGCAGCGCCAGGGCTGCGGCACCCCGTCCTGGACCAGCGCCCGGCGCAGACAAGCGCGCAGCCGGGCCAGGAGTTCAGTCATGGAGAAGGGCTTTTCGATGTAGTCGTCCGCGCCGGCGTCCAGGGCACGCACCTTCTCTGCGTCCCGGTCGCGGGCGGACACGACTAGGATGGGCACCTTGGTAATCGCGCGGAAGCGCGGCAGGGCATCCTGGCCGTCCAGGTCGGGCAAGCCGAGGTCTAGCAGCACCGCCCCAGGTTGGCGCTCAGCCGCAAGACGCAGGCCTTCGGCAGCCGTCTCGGCCCGGTCCACGCCATAGCCCTCCGCCTCGAGCGCAGGCCTCAGGAAGCGGTGTATCTGCGGCTCATCGTCCACCACGAGGATGCGCGTTAAGCTCATGCTTCGGCTCGAGCGGCGGGAAGACGGAGAGTGATCACGGTGCCGGGACTGCCGTCCACCGGCAGATCGGGGCGCGGGCTGTGCGCCTCGATGCGGCCACCCATCGCCTCGACCATGCCGCGCGCGATGGCAAGGCCCAGCCCGGTGCCGGGCGCCACCCGGTCCCCCCGGCTCGCACGGAAGAAGCTGTCGAACACATGCGGCAGGTCGTCCGGCGGAATGCCCACGCCCTCGTCGGCAACGGACAATATGGCATCCCGACCTTCCACTCTCCCACGGACGTAGATCGGGCTGCCGCTAGGCGAATACTTGACGGCGTTCTCCAAGATATTGACCAGAACTTGTTCCAGCAGCGCCGGATCCGCTAGGACATGCGGCTCCGGCAGGGGAAGGTTTACCACGACGAAAGGTGCGCCGGCCAAGCGAGACGTTGCGGCATTCACCGCCTGCTCCAGCGGCACAGATGCCAGGCGGGGGTTGATCTGCCCGGTTTCCAATCGGGTCAGTTCGGTGATGTTTGCCAAGAAGCGTGCCATCCGGCCGACATCCTGCTCGATGCTCTCCAGCAGGTCTGCCCGGGTTGCTTCCGGTAGCCGTGCCCAGCCCGAGCGCAGCGTGCTGGCAGCGCCTTGGATGCCGGTCAAGGGCGTACGGAGGTCGTGCCCCAGGGACGCGAGCAGTGCGGTGCGCAGCTGCTGGGTTTCCTGCATAGCGGCGGAGCGGGCGCTTTCGCCTGCCAGGCGCACCCGCTCCCAGGCGACCGCTGCCTGATCAGCCAGGGCGGAGATTGCCTGATCCTGCGGCTCGTTCAGGCGGGCGGCGCTGCGCACGCCCAGCACGCCCAGACGGCCCCGCACCGTCTTTAGCGGCAGAAAGCGCCAGGTCGCACTTGGCAGTGTAGCGGTGCCTTGCCCGGCGCCCTCCTGCCTGGTCCAGGACCAACGCGCTGCGGCCCAAGCGCCCTCGTCCAAGGGGTCCGTTGTAGGCTCCGCAGCGCGGACTACTAGGATGTCATCGTCCACCGCGGCCAGCACCACCGCCTGGCCAGCAGTGGCGGCTGCCTGCCGCGCGATCTCGGCCAGCAGCTCCGGCTCAGTCGCGGCGTCGCCCAGCTTGCGGCTGAACGTGGCGATACGGCGCAGCCCCTCGATCCGCGCCTGCGCCGCCCGCGCCTCGGCGCGCACGCGGCTGGACAGGCTGCCGGACAGAGCGGCAACGAACAGGAACAGCACCAGCGCGATGGTGTCATGCACGTTGTCGATTGTGAAGGTGTAGAGCGGTTCAATGAAGAAGAAGTCCCAGGCCAGGAAACCCGTGGTGGCCACGGCCAGGGCCGGGCGCAGGCCCCCTAGGCTCGCCCCTGCCACGACGGCAGCAAGGTAGGCCAGGCCCATTGCATCGCCAGGCACCAAGTCCCGCAACAGCAGCCCGGCCGCCGTCACTCCCGTTACGAGCGCCGCCGCAGCAGCCCAAACAGTCCACCCCTCGTTACGATAGCGGCCACGCTTGCTGACTTTGACATCCGGCAGAGGGATCACGTGCAGGACGAAGTCCGGAGCGTAGCGCAGGAACTGATAGCTTAGGGTGCGACCGGACAGGCGCCGCCACAGCGGTGGGCGTGCACGGCCCAACACGATGTGGGTCACATTTGTCCTGCGGGCCAGCTCGACGGTAGCGCCGACGATGTCCGCACTGACCAGGGTTTGTACATCTGCGCCGAGCTGCGCCGCCAGCGCCAGGGCCGGCCGTGCCGCGGCCACGGTGTTGTCGCGCTCGACGTGCAGGGCCGTCCAGGGCGCGCGCAGCGCCTCCGCCAGGCGCTTGGCGTGGCGCACCACCCCCTCGGACGCCTTATCCGGCCCGATCAGCGCCAGAACGCGGTCGCCTGCAGGCCAGGGGCCGGCCACGCCTGCGCGGCGCATCCAATCCCGCACGTCATCGTCGACATGGGCGGCGGTACGGCGAAGCGCGATTTCCCGCAGCGCCGCCAGGTTGCCTTCCTTGAAAAACCCATCCAGGGCGCGGCTGGCGTTGTCGGCCCGATAAATCTTGCCGTCCCGCAGCCGGGTGCGCAGTTCCTTCGGCGGTACGTCGATCAACTCGACTTCGTCCGCTCCTTCCAGCACGCGGTCGGGCAGGGTTTCGGCGACGCGGACGCCGGTGATCCGTGCCACGTCCTCATTCAGGCTTTCCAGATGCTGCACGTTCAAAGTCGCCCACACATCCAGCCCGGCATCCAGCAGGGCCTCCACGTCCTCCCAACGCTTGTTATGACGGCTGCCGGGGGCATTGGTGTGGGCCAGCTCGTCCACCAGCAGCAGGCCGGGGCGCCGGGCCAGGGCGGCGTCCAGGTCAAACTCCTGCAGCACCTGGCCGCGATAAGGTACATTTCGGAGCGGCAGCAGGGGCAAGTCCTGCAGCTCCGCTTCCGTGCCGGCGCGACCGTGAGTCTCGATGACGCCAGCCAGCACATCTGCACCTTCAGCCTTGCGTCGCTTGGCCTGGACGAGCATCTCGCAGGTTTTGCCGACGCCGGGAGCGCTACCCAGGAACACCTTCAGGCGACCACGCCCTTCCCGGGCTGTGGCGGCCAACAGGGTATCGGGGTCTGGACGTCCATCCTCAGGTGATGGCATGACCTCAGGCTAGGGCTTCGCCGCGTCCAAGGCGAGGTTCAAGGCCAGCACGTTCACCCGCGGCTCGCCAATCAGTCCGAGCAGCCGCCCACTCGTATTCTCCGCCACCAGCCCGCGCACCCGGTCCGGGGGAAGCCCGCGTGCTGTGGCCACCCGCGCTACTTGGCGGTCGGCGTTGGCCGGGCTGATATGCGGGTCAAGGCCAGAGGCGGAGGTTGTCAGCATGTCGCCAGGTATCGGCTTTGCTCCTACTTTCTCCACATCTGCCGTCACCCGGTCCACCAGCGCCTTGCTGGTCGGCCCGGTGTTGGAGGCGCCGGAGTTGCCGGCGTTGTAGGGGGCAGGCACTGTCTTGGTGCTGTCCGCCGGATCGGTGTCCGTGGTCGCAGACGGGCGGCCGGCGAAGTATTTGTCAGCCGCGAAGCTTTGCCCCAGCAGGGCCGAGCCGACGACCTTCCCGTCAAGCTCGACCAGGCTGCCACCGGACTGGAACGGGAACACCGCCCGTGCAGCGCCGACGAAGCCCAGCGGCAGCGCCAGGCCGGTCAGCAGGGTGAACAGCACAACCAGCACGAGGGCGGGACGGAATTGCGACAACATCAGACGGCTCCAATCAAGGTCAGCACGAGGTCAATCAGCTTGATGCCCACGAACGGCGCCACAAGGCCGCCGAGGCCATAGACCAGCAGGTTGCGCCGCAGCAGCGCCGCGGCACCCAGCGGGCGGAAGGCGACGCCGCGCAACGCCAGCGGCACCAGCGCCACGATGATGAGGGCGTTGAAGATCACCGCCGACAGGATCGCCGACTGCGGGCTGTGCAGCCGCATGATGTTCATCGCCCCCAGCTCGGGGTAGGTTGCGACGAAAATCGCCGGCAGGATGGCGAAGTACTTGCTGACGTCGTTGGCGATGCTGAAGGTGGTCAGGCTGCCGCGGGTGATGAGCAGCTGCTTGCCGATTTCCACCACCTCCAGCAGCTTGGTCGGGTCGCTGTCCAAGTCCACCATGTTGCCGGCCTCGCGCGCCGCCTGGGTGCCGGTCTGCATGGCGACGCCCACGTCGGCCTGGGCCAGCGCCGGGGCGTCGTTGGTGCCGTCGCCGCACATGGCGACGAGACGCCCTTCCGCCTGCACCTTGCGGATCAGGTCCAGCTTGTCCTGCGGGGTGGCCTGGGCGAGGAAGTCGTCCACCCCGGCCTCGGTCGCGATGGCTGCTGCCGTGATCTTGTTGTCGCCAGTGATCATCACCGTGCGTATGCCCATCGAGCGGAGCTGGGCGAAGCGCTCGCGAATGCCGGGCTTCACGATGTCCTTCAGCTCAATCACGCCCAGAAGTCGGCCGTCCAAGGCCAGGCCCAGCGGGGTGCCGCCGGCACGGGCAATGCGATCCACCGCGGCGGTGAAGGCCGGCGGCGCGCTACCGCTGGCCAAAGCCACGACATTGTCCACCGCGCCCTTTCGCCAGCTATGCCCGCCGGCGTCGAGGCCGCTGACCCGAGTGTTGGCGGTGAACGGCACGACCTCGCTGTCCGACGGGCGGTCCATGCTGATGCCCTGGCGGTCTCGCACGAAGGACAGGATGGACCGTCCTTCTGGCGTGTCGTCGCCCAGGCTGGCCATGACGGCGGCCTCCGCCAGTACGCGTTCGTCCACGCCGGGCACTGGGGTCAGCCCGGCGCACATGCGGTTGCCGAACGTGATCGTCCCCGTCTTGTCCAGCAGCAGGGTGTCCACGTCGCCAGCGGCCTCTACCGCGCGGCCCGACGTGGCGACCACGTTGAAGCGGATCAGCCGGTCCATCCCAGCGATCCCGATGGCCGACAGCAGACCGCCGATGGTGGTGGGGATCAGCGTCACCAGCAGCGCCGCCAGCACCGGCACGCCCAGGTCGGTGCCGGAGTACTTGGCGAGGCCCACCAAGGTCACGACCGCGATCAGGAAAATGATCGTCAGGCCCGCTAACAGGATGTCGAGCGCAATTTCGTTTGGCGTCTTGCGGCGCTCGGCGCCCTCGACCAGGCCGATCATGCGGTCAATGAAGGTGCTGCCGGGGTCTGCGGTGATGCGAACGATGAGGAAGTCGGATACCACCTGTGTTCCGCCCGTCACGGCGGAGCGGTCACCGCCGGCCTCGCGGATCACCGGGGCGCTTTCGCCGGTGACGGCGCTCTCGTTCACACTGGCGACCCCCTCGATGATCTCGCCGTCGCTCGGGATCAGGTCGCCGGTTTCCACCAGCACCAGCGTGCCCTTGCGAAGGCCGGAGGCCGGGGTAAGCGAGGTGCGGCGGTCAGCCGGAGAGCCGATGACCTTGGCCATCAGGTCACTGCGGGCGCGCCGCAGGCTTTCGGCCCGGGCACGTCCACGGCCCTCAGCAACCGCCTCGGCGAAGGTGGCAAACAGCACCGTCAGCCACAGCCAGAACGCGATGGCGATGGGGAACCCGGCCGGCACCCCTGTCGCAAGATTGCGTATGGCCAGCACAGTCACCAGCGCCGCCACGACCTCCGTCACGAAGATGACGGGGTTGCGGATGAGCCGGGCGGGGTTGAGCTTTACGAAAGCGTCGCGCGATGCGCGGGCAATGATCGCGCCGTCGAACAGCGCGATGGAGTCGGCAGTCTGTGCCATGAAGGTCGTCCTAGCGGAAAGCTGGGGAGAAACAGGCCGTCGTTGCAAGCAGCGCTACGGCGCGGCAATCCAGGTGCGAGAAGATCGGACCGCCGTCCTGGCGGTCCCTGGATTGCCGCACCGCAAGCGGCTTGCAATGACGGAGTGGGCGAGAAGGCACGGCCCTTGACGCCTAGAACGTCTTGCCGGCGAGCATGGCGAAGTGCTCCGCAAGCGGCCCGAGCGACAGGGCGGGCAGGAACTGCAAGCCGCCCAGGATCAGGATCACGCCGATCAGCAGGCCGATGAAAAGCGGCCCATGCGTCGGGAAGGTTCCGGCGGAGGGCGGCAGCTTCGGCTTCGCCGCCAGCGACCCGGCAATCGCTAGCACCGGGATCATGAACGCGAAGCGCCCCAGCAGCATCGCGATGCCCAGCCCGTAATCCAGCAGCGGCGTGTCCGCCGTCAGCCCGGCAAACGCGCTGCCGTTGTTGCCGGTCGCGCTGGACCAGGCGTAGAGCATCTCGCTCAAACCGTGCGGCCCGGCGTTGGACAGCGACCCGGTGCCGCTTTCCGTCACTAGGCTGAAGGCAGTGCCGCCAAGGATGCACAGCGGCAGGATCAGCACGGCCAGCATTGCCAGCTTCACCTCCTTGGCCTGCACCTTCTTGCCCAGATACTCCGGCGTGCGCCCGACCATCAGCCCAGCGACGAACACCGCCAGCAGCGCGAACACCAGGATGCCATACAGGCCCGAGCCGACACCGCCGGGCACGATCTCGCCCAACTGGATCAGGAACATTGGGATCATGCCGCCCAAGGGCGTGAAGCTGTCGTGCATGGCGATCACGGCACCGTCCGAGGTGGCCGTCGTCGTCACCGCGAACAGGGACGACATGGCTGTTCCGAAGCGGACCTCCTTGCCCTCCATGTTGCCCATGCTGGGGTCGATGCCCAGCGCGGTCAGCACGGGGTTCCCGCCGCCCTCCGCCGCGTAGCAGAGCACGACCGCCGTCACCATCAGGATCGCCATGGTCCAAAACAGCGCGAAGCCCTGGCGGCGGTCCTTCACGATGTAACCAAACATCACAGCAAGGGAGAACGGGATGACGATCTCCGACCAGGTCTCGACCACGTTGGTCAGGGCCGTCGGGTTCTCGAATGGGTGGGCGGAGTTGGCGTTGAAGAAGCCGCCGCCGTTGGTGCCCAGCACCTTGATCGCCTCCTGGAAAGCAACGGGGCCGAGGGCGATGGATTGCTTCGCGCCCTCAAGCGTCGTTGCGTCCACATAGGCGCCCATCGTCTGCGGCACGCCGGAGGCGATCAGGAACACGGTGTAGAGCAGCACGATGGGCAGCAGCACATACAGGATAATGCGCGTCAGGTCCGCCCAGAAGTTGCCCAACTCCCGCAGGCCACCGGCAGCGAACGCCCGGGCGACCATGACGGCGGCGGCGATGCCGGTGGCCGCCGACAGGAAATTGTGCACGGTCAGGCCCCACATCTGGGTACCGTAGGACAGCGTGGTTTCGCCGCCATAGGCCTGCCAGTTGGTGTTGGTGACGAAGCTGATGGCGGTGTTGAACGCCAGCCGCGGCGACACGCCGGATTGTCCCGCCGGGTTGAACGGCAGCAGGTCCTGGTAGCGCAGCATCAAATATAGGATCAGGAAGTGGACCGCCTGCAGCAGGATCAGCGCGAAGGCATAGGTCTTCCAGCCCATCCCTGCCGCCGGGTTGACGCCGGCCAGGGCGTAGAAGCCGCGCTCCACCGGGCCGAGGACGGGGGACAGGAAGGTGCGCTCCCCCTGCACGACCGAGGCGATGTAGCGGCCGAGCGGGACGGCGCAGAGGAACACAAGGGTGAGAACCAGCGATATCTGCACCCAGCCAAGAAAGGTCATACGGCGGCGCCCCTAGAAGTCTTCTGGGCGCACGAGCGCCCAGACGAGGTAGATAAACAGGCCGGCGGACACAACGCCGCCTAGGATGAGGTCGAGCATGGGGCTAGATGCGGTCGCACAAGGCGGCATAGGCGGCCATGAGCAGGATGCCCCCTGTGCCCAGCACAATGATCAGGATGTCGTACATGCGCAGCCTCCACGGTTTCGCGGCCAGTCACTCTCGGTACCGCCGTCCCGCATTGGGAAGCCATGTGCGTGAACCGCCAATCGCATAAATTCAGCATAAAACGTGAGCAGGAACGGCTGCAGGAACTCGACCGTTTTCTACCAGTCAGCACCTTTCCCTGATCTCGCTTGCCTCCCGAGAGGCTGTAGGAGGCTGGTCTCGAGCAGGCCATGTGGCCGCGGTTAACCGCAGTGCCGATCCAAGGTCTCCCATAGGGCATGGCGCGGGAGTGGTGAACGGCTGGCCTGGAAAGCGGCGTCTGACCTTCGCCGCCAGAGGCCCCGCACCATCTCAGAAAACGCGGCCCTGCCACCACGGAGCCAAGCCGAGTCCTACCAGCAGGAGGTTGCTGACGCAAACAGCCCCAAGATACAGCGTTAAACTTTCCTTGAGTATTGTCCTCCAGCTTGCAGGACGCGTTAGCCCAAACTGTCCCGTCCACGAGATGGTGGCGCATAGCCCCAACAAGTAGAACACCAGTGTGACGCTGATTTGTCCCGCGTTCCCGCACCACAGCAGCAGGCCCAGGACCGCTTCACGCGCGAGCACGTTCAAGGCCAACCTGAGCCAACCAAAGGGCCTGTTTGGCCCAGACCCTCGTGCGGGAAAACGGTTAGCCGGAGGCACCTTGCCGTGCGTACTCATCGGTGCTCACCTGTCACGCCTGAAGCTGCATGACCGCGTGCACGATCCGCGATGCGGCGACGAACACCAGGGCCTCATCCCAGCCGTTGAGGCTTCCCTTCGCGAATGGCTCGCCGCGGATGGCTGCGAACAGCACGCTCACCATCCCTCCGAACCCGAAGGCCAGCGATAGGACACCCATTCCCTCCCGAAGGGATTGCTCCTGCGAGAGGTAGGGCATGATGATAAGAACTGTGAGGACAAGCAGGTGCAGGACAAACCGGCCGGCCCTGCGCCGCGACACCGGGTCAAGTGACCGCGGCTCGTTGTCTTTCGAGGATTGCCAAGGTCCGCTCACAGTGGACCGGCCCCGCCACGCGTCACCGGAAATTTCATTGCAAATTCGGCTTCTTGGCCGATGCAGCCTGGTGTTGAGGGTGAGTGACAGCGAGCCATCGAGAACGGCCAAACCCGGCCCATAGTGTGGTTGAGTTCCGATGTAACAGTCCGAACAATCGGGGCTGCAATCAGGGCCAGCAGAAGCGCGAACGCAATCTGCACCAAGATTCCAGTGTTGCTCAGGCGCATGATGATACTACTGGAGCAGAGTAAGGTGAGGCCGCCCTGCCGTCTGTTCCTCTGCACGTATCAAGTCTGGAAGCAGCAGGCCCAGTTCGTCCAAGGTCGCAGCGGAGGCGCGCGTGAGGGGCAGGCGCATGTCCCCGTGGCACAGGTCGGCCAGGGATAGAGCGGCCTTGACGGGGATCGGATTGCTTTCCCGACCCAGGGCGCGGTGCAGTGGCGCCAACAGGTCACGCAGCCGGCCAAACTCGATCAGGTCGGCCCGCTCCCAGGCAGCATGCATTTGGGCGCACAGTGCCGGCGTTATGTTGGCGGTGACGGAAATGCAGCCGTGTCCACCCATGGCGCGGTGCGCTGCCGCCGTCGCGTCATCGCCTGAATACTGGAGCAACCTCGTGCCGCAGAGCGCCCGGAGGCGTGCAGGGCGCGAAAGGTTTCCCGCAGCGTCCTTGATGGCCACCACCAGGCCGCTTTCGTACAGTCGGGCCACAGTTTCATCTTCTATGGCGACCCCGACGCGGCCGGGTACGTCGTAAAGGATCACCGGCAGGTCGGCCGCATGCGCCACTGCCCTGACATGTGCGGCGATGCCGTGCTGTGTCGGTCGGGAGTATGGCGGAGGCGCGCACAGCAGCGCGCTGGCTCCATTCTGTGCTGCAGCGCCGGCGATAATGACCGCCTCCTCGGTGGTTGAGGCGCAGCAACCGGCAATGACGGGCACCTGGTTTGCAGCCGCACCTACGGCGATCCGCAAGATGCAGGCTTGCTCCGCAACGGACAGGGACGTTGCCTCTCCTGTGCTCCCGCACACGACCACGGCCGCCGCCCCATGCCCGATCTGACGTTCGCACAATGCCCCCAGGGCTGCGTCGTCCAAACGACCTTTGTAGAAAGGAGTCACAAGGGCGGTAACCGATCCGCTGAGGCTGGCGATGCTGCTTGCACGCCGTCCGCTTGCATGGCGCTCCAGAGCTGGCGAACTGTGGATCAAGCGCATGCCAGACGTCCATGCAGCGGCAATTCGGCGCGGACCAGCACTTCATCGGACACCATGCGCTTGCGGACCAGCCCAAACCCATGAAGCATAAGCAGGTGGCTTGCCTGCCGCAGCAGCCCGGCGTCTGGGCTGCCAGACAGGTGCAGCACGAGGGTGCCGAACGGGACCAGTTGCCGGCGGGATTGCACGATCGCGCGTGATAGGTGGTCAGGCGATCCCACGTGCGGCACAAGAACGACATCAGCCGTTTTTGAGGGTGGGCGGTCGCTGAGCCGCATCGCCGATGCGCTGACGTGGCCTTGCCTCAGCAGCGCGCACAGCAGGTCAAGCGTATGCGACCCAAGCAGGGTGACACGGCTGTCTAGGCCCACATCGGCAAATGCGATCAATGCAGCCTCAGTCTTGCTGAGACCGTGTTCGGGACTGTAGCTTTCCAGCAGCGACACCGCCGGTTCGACGGCGACATTTGCATTGTAAAACAAAGAGCAGCTCCTGAAACGATACAGGACCTGGAGGCGATACCGGCGCGGCCGAGAGTTGGCTTGTGTACGTCATGGACTCAGTGATGAAAAGCGGCCGCTTGCCGGAATCTCGTTCCGATCCGATGAAAATATACCAGGTCGTGCATAAACGTTCGATATGCAGAAAGGCTTACCGACGTAAAATTTCTATATGACCGACAGGAGAATGCAGAGTTGCTGATGTTTGCCGTGGCCTGGGCACTCTAGTCGAATAGAATGCACATCGCTGGCCTGATCAGGTGACTTTTGCCAAAATGAAGGCTTTTGCCCCAGGCGGGCCGCCACGGACCGGCCCCCCGCGCCGCGGCCCCATCCCGCCTAGAACCCGACGATCGCGTCCGCGGCGAGGGTCACCTGGTTGCGACTGCGCCCGTCGTTGAAGGCGCGGATGCCCTCCAGCGTTCGGTCCCAGCGGACCTCGGGGCGGAACATCACGGTGCTGAGCGCCGCCGGCATGCCCGAGGGCTTGTAGGTCACGCCGGCAGTAAGCCCGGTGTAGGTCGCAGCCCGCGGCGAGGTGATGAAGCTGCTGAACACGCCGCGCTCCAGGTTCACGTAGTCGAGGCTCGACCGCGGGGTGGAGACGAAGAAGTTCTGGTTGTCGCGGAAGATCTCGGCCCGGCCGTTCAGCGTCAGCGTGTCCGACAGCGCATAGGAGGCATAGCCCGCGGCGCCATAGGCGTTGGTGTTGAAGCCGTCCTCCTGGACGTAGTTGAACTCGGTAGTCAGCGTCAGCTTGTCCGTCGTCTTCCAGGTCACGACAACATCGTTGTAGTAGCGCATGGCGGAGTTGGCGAAGGGCGTGTTCCGCTTGCTGTTCTCCGGCCCCATGTGGGTCAGGGCAAGCACGGTGAACTTCCCGCCCGGCGCGTTCCAGCCAATGCCGGCGATGCCGCCAGGGCGGTTGTTGTTGTCGCCGCTGCCGTAGCCGACGGCCACGTTGGTGCCGCTGTCTATGCCGAGGTAGAGGTCAATCGTGTCGGAAACGTGCGCGGTCGCCAGCGCGCCGACATGCTCGTAGGGCAGGCCATAGTTGAAGATGTAGGAGTGCGAGTAGAACGGGTTGGTCTTGGGATCAATCAGCTCGAAGCCAAGCGGCGTTGGATACAGCCCGGCCTTCAGGTCCATGCCGCCTGCAAAAAGGTCGGGGAAGCGGACGCTGACGCTGGCCTCCGTCACCGCGATCTGGTTGCGGTCGTGAATGAGTTGGTCGAGCACGCCGAGCACATGGACGATGCGCGCGTCGGAGCCATAGAGCGCCTGCAGCTTGAAGCCGACGTCTATGCTGGTCGCCTTGGGGTCCACGTCGCGGTGATAGGTCACCATCGCCTGGTTCAGCACGGGCCGGTTGGCGTTGTCGTCGAACAGGCG
>JAABUS010004021.1_pt1 | contig 22297 bp, 22 predicted proteins | sample 5560161 | NCBI WGS metagenome assembly JAABUS01 (sample SAMN10711885, study PRJNA513376) | rock metagenome | isolation source: Antarctica rocks | place: Antarctica: Victoria Land, Trio Nunatak nord | collected 2016-01-04
GTGGTCGATCATGAGGTCGACCAGCTCTTCGCCGTTGATGAGCACGACGCGCACGCCCCGCCCTTCGAGCTCCCGCTCAGCGGCCGGCGTGAAGGTGCTGGTGGTAAGGAACACGCCGCGGTCGACCCTGCCGGACATTGCGCCAAGGAAGTTGCGCATCTCCTCGGAGCCGACGGCGTTGCCGGCGCCGTACCTCTTCGCCTGGACGTAGATCCGGTTTAGCCCGAGCTTGTCCTCCTCGATGACACCATCGACGCCACCGTCGCCGGTCTTGCCGGTGTGCCGCAAGAGGCCCAGGCCGCCATAACCCATGGCTTCGAGCAACTTCAACACCAGACGTTCGAACGCGGTGGCTTCGATGGACCGCACCTTCTGTAGCAACTCGCTAGCGAGCGCGACGCGCGCCTCTGCCTCGGCGCGCGCGATGAGGTCGTCGGGGGACTCCTCCTCACTGGGGACCATCACTGATTCGGCGGCCCGCGCCTGAGCGGCCTTATTGCTGCGGTACTTGCCGTAGAACTCGCGGTACTCCGCGAACTGCTCCAGGGTTGAGTTCCGGATCTCTCCGGGCATGGCCAGGAGCCCTCGTCCTCGCTCGGTGATCTGCACACTGCCGCGTTGCGGACGATCGAGAGCGCGGGCCTTGAACAGGTACGTGACGGACCAGTGGACCCGGTTGGCGATCAGGCTCATTCCCGAGGCGATCGTCTGCCTCCGGTCCTCATCGGTGAGTGACAACCGGTCCGAGATCTCCTCGGTTAGGTCACGCATGGCAAGGACTCGTCCGTCGGCGAGCGTCTCCAGGACCGGACGCATCAGGCTCTGATAGTCGGGGATGGTCATGAACTGCATCATGGCAGCCGCACCGGCGCCGCTCCGCTCCCTTGTCGGACGAGGCTGACAGACTCACCGCTGTGAACGAGGATGAAGAGAGGCGCCGAGGGAACCCGGCATCAAAAGAATTTCGGCCTGTTCACTACATGGGCAACAAGTCTAGGTTTCTCGATGCAATCGAATCAGCGGTCGAGGGCGTTACGGATCCGGGCGCAACCGCCTGCGACCTGTTCGCTGGAACGGCGGTGGTTGCCAGACGACTGGCAAAGAGCCGCCCGGTGGTCTGCTCAGACGTTCAGGCGTACTCGAAGGTGCTCGCTGGAGCGCTGACCCAACCTCGGGCCTTCTCACCACGGGAGGTCGACAACATTCTTGAAGTGGCTAGGGACTGGCTGAGCGGGACGGAGCCGGTGGTGCAAGACCTCCTGGAGCTAGAACGCAAGGCGATGATGGAGGCGTCCACAAGTCCAGGGGCCTTGGCGGAAATCATCGATTTCGGGTCGTTATCCATCGCCGGGCGCGGCCACCGCGATCTGCAAGCTGCAAAGGAGACTGCTCGCCAAATCCTTCACCCGGAGAGCACCGCCGTTGCTTGGTACTACGGCGGGGTCTACTTCTCCTACCGGCAGGCACTCGAACTGGATGCCTTGCGTCACGCTGTCAGGGTCTTGGGGGGCATCCAGCGGGACAACACGGCGGTGGCTGCGCTGCTAGGCGTTGCGAGTGATGCGGTATCGACAGTTGGCAACCATTTTGCACAGCCGATTCAACCGCGCCGGGCAGACGGCACCTTGAAGCGAAGCTGGGTCACGTCCGTCACTCGCAGCCGGCAGATCTCCGTCTTCGACGGTTTCAGAGGGTGGTTGGCGCGCTATGCCGCGATCCGCCCAACAGCCCACCATTGTGTCGCGCTGCAGGCTGACTATCAGGACACGCTGTCCACGTTTGGGTCGGACGTCGGTGTCATCTATGCCGATCCTCCGTATACCCGAGATCACTACAGCCGCTTCTACCACGTACTTGAAACCATTGCCGTGGATGACGATCCGGGCGTCACGACCAGCCAAGTTGCATCGGAGCCAAGTCGCGGTCTCTACAGGGAGAGCCGGCATCAGTCACCCTTCAGCATTCGGACGCAGGTGCGACCGGCGTTCCACGAACTGTTCTCTCACGGGAAGCGGCTCGACGTGCCCCTAGTGCTTTCCTATTCGCCGATGAGCGGGGGAACGCGGGCGCGGCCAGAGACAAGGCTGATGTCGATTCAAGATCTGATGGCTCTAGCGGGCGACTACTTTGCGGATGTTCGCTTGATCGACGTTGCATCGTCATCCCACAGCAGGTTCAACCGGTCCGAGTTAAACGCGGCAGTTGACGGGAGCGCGGAAGTGCTGATCGTGGCAACGAACTAGAGCGCAGGCAGTGCGACATTCCACAGCGTCGACGTTGGCCACGCGGCTCGCACCTCCTCAGCTGTGAAGCGCACCCGTCGCTTTCGGTCTGCCCGCCCATGCCAATTCGCTGTGAGAAGCCGATCAACGTCTTCATAGCCGGGGTCGCCTGGTAGCACCATCGAGTAGAGGAATTCTCCCGTTGCTAGGCGAAGGAACACGCCGATTGGAGATCCGCCCGTCGGGTAGGCAAGCCCGCGTGCAGCGGCGAGCTCAAAGCGGTAGTTCTGGCTGGCAACCTCAACGCTCGGACGACTCTCGACATCGCCGAGTGCGCCTGAGGCGTCGACATGGTGCAGTGAGATTCGACGCTGGGAACCCACCTTGGCCCCGAAGAATCCTTCGTAGTTCTCAAGGTCGAAGTTTGCCTGAGCCCAGCGATCCCCCGCCTTGGGGATCTCCGCAACCAGCACCTCTTCGACGGACGATGCAATTGCCGGCCTAGGAGGAGTTGTGATGGGCGCGGCCCGCAGGCTTCGCTCGTTGCCGCTGTTCCTCTCGGCCCTCTCTAGTACGCGTGGGTCGGTTACTGGAAGCAGGTCGTCAGTAACGGAAGTGAGGAAATCCTCGATCTTGGCCAGCGCATCCTTCCGCTCCCTCCCGGTGAGCTTCAGGACTACGAACGCCTCCCAGTTGGACCTGAGTCCTCCCATCGTTAGGTTGCCCGACCCCACAATGAGACTTAGGTGATTCTCGTGCTCGAACCAGGCCATCTTCGGGTGGAAGAGCGAGCTGGTTGGGCTCATGAAGGCTCGAACATCGAGCCGAGGACGCTTCGTGGAGATCTTCATGAGCTTCTGGATCGCTGGCGGGTCCGTGATCGAGTCCGTGCCGACGACGAGTCTGAAGTTTCCGGAGAGCAAGAACTCGTCGAACGCGTCATCCTCGAGCAAACTCTTGACGCCGTTGCTGTTTGCCCAGGCGAAGATCCCGCCGCCCCGGACGGCCCCGATGGATTCGACGAGCAGGTGCTCCAGCAGGTATCCCCCAGCGGATCCTGCGATCTGGAAATTGAGCAACTGCCACCGTCCCTGCCATCTTGTCGGCCTCCGAGCATAGTGACATGAGACGGGTGGGGTCTCAGATTTGAGCGATAGCGAAACCGCCCCTTGACGCTGAGTCCCAGGCAGAGCGCAGGCGGGGCAAGGCGAATTCTCCGATGGTCCTCGCGCTCTGCTCGATGCCGATCCAGCGCCGGCCGAGTCGCTGCGAGGCAACAGCCGTGGTGCCAGAGCCCAGGTAGTAGTCGAGCACCAGGTCGCCGGGATCGGTCGCGATGGCGACGATCCGTTCCAAAAGACCAAGGGGTTTTGGCGTGTCGAAGGCTTGAAGCCCTGCAAACTCGGTGAGCAAGCCTCGCTTGGCACTTCCAGTATCGCCGACCTCATTTGCGGTCCAGATCGTGAAGGGCGCCAACCCGATCACTTCACTCTGGAATCTCTTCAGCCGTGGCTTGCCGTGCCCACCCCGAGGCCAATAGACGCGCGCTTCTGAGTTCAGCTCGGCCAGGCGTTCGGCTGTGTAGGTCCAGCACCTTCCTGGAGGCGGATCGTGCCGAACGCCTGTCGGCGTCGTGATTGTGTAGAACTGACTGGCGGTGGCATGTCCCGCCTGAACGTTCATGGGGACCGATCGCCATGGGCCACGGGGGTCGTCGTCCGGATTGCTGAAAGCTCCCTCGTCCGGCAGACCGTTCCTGACCTTCTTCCACGTCTTCGGACCGGCAGGAGCGTAGACGTGGATGTAGTCGTGCATCGAACTAAAGGCCTTGCGGTTGTCGCGCGTGGTGCGCTTCTGCCACACGATCGTCGCAACGAAGGCATCCGCTCCGAAGACCTCGTCAAGGACGCATCTGGCGCGGTGCTGTTCGGAGTCGTCCAAGTGGAGCCACAGGCTCCCGTCCGGTGCGAGCAGCTGGCTTGCGGCAATGAGGTGATCGCGAAGGGTGGTCAACCAGTCGGCGCGGTCAGAGCGATCGGTGTAGTGCTCGAAGCGCTCGCCCGTGTTGTAAGGCGGGTCGATGTAGCAAAGCTTAACGGTGCCCGCGACCGATTGCTCGCCAGTTGCGGCCAGGAGTTCGGTCATCGCCCTGCCTGCATCACCTTGGATGAGCAGGCTCTCGGCTCGCTCGCCGCACACGAGTTGCCCCCGCAGGTCCCAACTCGCTCGCGCGGGCGATGGCAACGCGGCAAGCGGGGTAGAGCCGCTGGCTTTCTTGCCGGCCCACACCAACTCCACGGACGAGGGCGGCCGGCGGTCGTATCGAGGTGCCGGAAGCGATTGACGACGCAAGGTTCGACTCCCATCCTGATTCAGCCGTATGTTACGTGTTACTTGTTCTATAAGAGGCCACCGACATGGATGCTGGGCGAGTGAGTACCGACCTGTTCGGTCGACGCTGTCGTCTGCCCATTGCTATATGGGTCCTGGCGCGCGACAAGCCGCGCTTCTACCAGTCGGAGCCGCCGCGCGAGCTCGGCTCTCCGACGGCCATTAGACAGGAGCTCACGAGGCTCACCCGGGCAGGGCTGTTGGACGAGGAGCGGCCCGACGGTGAGAACCGGGTCTACTACGTGCGGACCGACAGCGCCTGGTGGGCCATCATCGAGTTGGCGACTGAGATCTTGGGCCATGAGCACGCACCTCCTGAGGATGGCTAAGGCGTCCTGCCATTGGGTCATAGCTGCGGCCCGGTACACCACCCCGCATGCCTGGGCCTGTGGATGGGTAGCGCCCGTTTCTCACCTGTGGATGGCGGGAGGCCCGACGAGGAGTTGTTCGCGAGGGTGGTAGCACTTCCCCACTCGCTCGAAATCTGTCCAAATTTCGCTTGTCTTGGCCTCATCCGGCGGACTTCGCCGGGATCAACTGAAAATCTCGCTGGTGCTACCTCGTATAGCACGCCCCACCTGGAAACGGTGTCCAACGGGAGGCAACGGGACCCTCAGGTTTAACTCCCCCCTCGCGCACTGGTGTAGCCCCAGGTCTGACCTGGGGCTACGTTCCTTGTCGGACCAAGCCCACGACCTGGAAGAGGGCGCCCACCACGTCGCGGAGCTCGCCGCGCGCGGCGCGTAGCACGACCTCACAGCCGGGAGCGCCCGCTTGATCTCCGTGAACTGAGTGACCAGGGCAAGTGGCTGGGCCGGTGTTGTCACCGGCTGCTCTCGACCAGCTCGGCGCCATTCTTCGGGACGACCTTGCCGCGCCGCGCCTCCACTCAGGCTCGCCGATCCCAGATCTGGCGACATCAGCGGGCGTTGGGAGTGAGCGGTCGCGGCTGGGGGGCGCTTCGCAGACCCAGCCGACCCAGCTCGAGGGCCGCCAAGGCTTCGATAACCTCGGGATCGCGGTGACGCCAGCCCGCCGCGGGGTCCTTGCTCAGCTTGAGGAGTCTATCGATGGGCTGTGTGGCGAGAGCTTGGAACGCGAACACGTCGAGGCCGGCGCCGCTTTGCGCCAACTGCTGTGCGTAGCCCGCTCGGCGAGCGAACCGTAACCGCTTGGGCACCCAGAGGGCCAACGCCACGAGAGCCGGTATGCCGCCTGTTACCCAACCGAGCGTGAGAGCCAGCGTCTCGACCACTTCCTGCTGCTTCACGCCGGCGTCTTCGATCGAGCGCCCGGCCTCGCTCGCTTGGTCGAACGGCACCTGGAGGCTGTCGCCAACCAGCGGAACGTCGCTGGCGGCAGCGCCCGCATCGGTCATCCGCTCGGCGAGAGCTGCCCCGCCGGACTCCAGCGAGCGACCGGGCGCTGCCAGCTCGGCGGTCAGGTCGTGCACCGTGGTGCCGACCCAGTAGCAACACAGCAGGGCGAACGCGGCGATCAGATCCGCGGCGATCTGTCGGCTGCGGCGGACGGGGGTTTCGGCGTACCAGAGCAGGTGCATGCAGCCGGTGTACCCGAACGACAGCCGCAAGACTCACCTGCGCCCGCAGCTTGAGGAGCCGCGGGCGCAGGTCGGGTAAGTGTCGAGGTGGGTGTGGCTACTCCGAGACCTCGCGGACGACGTCGCCAACGTCCTCGGCGGACAGCTCACGGGCGAGGTCTGCTTGCGCCAGCATGCCAACCAGCTGGTGCCCGTCGATCACCGGCAGGCGTCGCACCTGGTGCTGCGACATCGTGCGCATGGCCTCTTCGACGCTGTCGTCCGCGCCGATGGTCACCGGCTTGCCCTGAGCCAGGTCACCGGCCAACGTGTCGGTGGGGTTCTTCCCCTCCGCCACGCAACGGATGACGATGTCGCGGTCGGTCAGCACCCCAGCCAGCCGGTTGTCCGAGCCGCAGATGGGCAGTGCTCCGACGTCCAGGTCGCGCATCTTCTTGGCAGCGTCGGCCAGAGTCTCGTCGACATTCACGCATTCAGCCCCGGGCGTCATCAGGTCGCGAGCGGTGGTCATGGTCTCTACCTCCTGTGTTGAGTTTCCTCCGGCTGTGCCCACGCGCTTCGGCGGTAAACCGCGATGTGGGACTCCCTGGACCGGGCCGGTCGAGGACGGCGTCAGCGGCTTGTTTTTGCGGCCGTGGCGGGGGTGGGACCCCGGGGCGCCTTCTTCTTGAGCGCGATCATCTCGGCCCCGATCTCTTGTAGCTGCTTGCGCCCGAGGCCCTTACGCACCTGCGGGAACCACTCGTCTTCTTCTTCCTCCATGTGGTGCTCGACGTTCTCGATGAGCACCGTCGTCTTGGCGACGAAGCGCTCGTCGTCAGGGGTCATGGTGGCGAGCTCGGCGCACAGTACGTCGGCGACGTGGTGCTCCTCGTAGGACTCGAGGATGTCGTCCTCGAGGTCCGGAAGCAGTTTGCGCGTGCGCGGGTACATGGCCTCGTTCTCGATGTAGGTGTGCACGGCGAGAAGCTCGAGGATCTGACCGACCAGCTTTCCTTGCTTTGCCTTGGCGTCGTCGGCGGTGTTCTGGAACTCCTTAAAGAGCTTGCGCATCTCCTTGTGGTCGTTCTTCAGCAGCACGATCGCGTCGGTGGACATGGGCAATGCCTCCAGCAGCCGGTGGATGGACAGGTCTCCTCAGCGAAACTTACCCAATTCGGCGGCGATCATGTGGCGCCGCTGAGGAACATAGCGGGAGGTGGCCGGGAGTCGCCCACGAACAACCTTTGGTTCACCGAGCTCAGCTGGCCTGAACCGCCGGCGCCTGGCGATCCGTCTGACGGGGCAGCGACGCGCCAGCGTCGCTGCCCTGCGCGTCTGAGGCACCGAGCTGACTGCGCAACTGCTTGAGGATCCGGGTCAGCAGCCGCGACACCTGCATCTGGGTGACGCCGAACTCCTCCGCGATGCGGGCCTGGGTCCACTCGTGGAAGAAGCGCAGATAGACGATGCGCCGGTCACGTTCGGACAGCTGCTGGCACAGGGGTCGCAGAACCACCACGGCCTCCGCTCGCTCGAATCCGGGGTCACGATCACCCAGCACGTCGGAGAGCGTCGCGCCTTCGTCGTCTCCGCTGGGCCGGTCGAGCGAGCTTGGTGAGAAGCAGCCATCTGCCGTGAGCGCCTCGCTCACCACCCCTACCTCGAGGTCGAGGTCGTCGGCGATCTCGCGCGGAGTGGGTGGGCGCCCTGTCTCGTGCATCAGCCGAGCCGAGGCCGCGGAGATCTCGGCCTGCAGTTCCTGGATACGCCGGGGCGGGCGCACCACCCAGGCGTTGTCACGGAAGAAGCGCTTGACCTCACCGAGAATCGTGGGGACCGCATAGCTCAAGAAGTTGTCGCTCTTCTCGGCGTCGAAGCCGTGAACCGCCTTGACCAAGCCGAGGCAGGCGACCTGGACGAGATCTTCCACGGGTACGCCGCGGTTGCGGTAGCGCATCACGATGGACTCGGCGACCTCGACGTTGAGCAGCACGACCTCTTCGTGCAGGCGCTCACGCTCGGTTTCGCCGGCGTCGACAGCCCGGATCAAAAGTTCGTGGGTGCGCTCTGCTCGGTCGTAGTCAGCGTGGTCAGTCGAGTCGACGCAGTACAGGTGTTGGGAAATGTCGGCAGCAGAAAAGACTGGGGACACTTAGTCTTGCCTTTCGGAGAAAAGTGTCGCGTGGCAGCTGTCTCGACCACCGCCCCACTGAAGCACTTCTCGTCGACAAGAGCAAGCCCGCGCGCGTCTAGCGGCGCCTCCAGGACAGGGCGCTCTCGCGTAGCCGTCGAGAAGTCGCGGACCCGACGCAACGGCAGCAGCAGGCCTTGCTCTGCAAGCTTGTCCCGGTTGGCCCACATCACCGTCTGCAGGTATGTGGTGCCCGTCTTCGGGGTGCCGACGTGCAGGAAGACACGGTTGGCCATTGCGGCACCTCCCTCTCGGCGTCCCCGGGCGGCGCATGGACTCGACGCTGCGGCCTACATCACCGGGCGTGTCGCAGTTAGGTCCCAGCGCTCCCGAAGACCAAGGCGGCTAGAGAGGGCCGGGGTGTGCCGGCGGCGCTAACCTAAGACGCCAACGGCTCACTGTCGCGCTCTGCGCAACGGGTACGCCGGCCAGGTGCTCGGCGACACGGCTGTCAGGAGGCTCAGTGAGCGATGCAAGTGTCGAGTCAGCTGACGTCGTCGCGTCGCACAGTCCCGCGGCTCTGTCCCTACGCGCAGGCGTGGACGAGCTCAGACAGCGGTTGCAGGTGGTGCGCCGGGGTGGGTCTGATGCGGCTCGGGCGAAGCACCAGGGCAGGGGCAAGCTGCTCGTCCGCGACCGCGTCGACAGGTTGCTCGACCCTGGTTCACCGTTCCTCGAGATCGCTCCACTCGCTGCCTACGGCATGTACGACGACGCGGTGCCCAGCGCGGGAGTCGTGACAGGCATCGGCCGCGTGGGTGGGCGGGAATGCGTGATCGTGGCCAACGACGCCACAGTCAAGGGCGGCACCTACTACCCGATGACCGTCAAGAAGCACCTGCGCGCGCAGGAGGTCGCCGCCGCAAACCGGCTGCCATGCATCTACCTGGTCGACTCCGGCGGCGCCTTCTTGCCGATGCAGGACGAGGTGTTCCCCGACCGCGACCACTTCGGCCGCATCTTTTTCAACCAGGCGCAGTTGTCGGCCCGGGGCATTGCCCAGATTGCCGCCGTGCTGGGGTCGTGCACCGCCGGCGGGGCCTACGTGCCGGCGATGTCGGACGAGAGCGTCATCGTCCGCAACCAGGGCACGATCTTCTTGGGCGGACCTCCGCTGGTGAAGGCGGCGACCGGCGAGGTGGTGTCAGCCGAGGACCTCGGTGGCGGCGACGTGCACGCCCGCACCTCCGGAGTCGTCGACCATCTGGCCAGCGACGACGCGGAGGCGCTGGCGATCGTGCGGTCGATCGTGGGCACGCTCGAACGGCGTACGCCCCCGTCGCTGGTCGCCGGCGAGCCCGAAGATCCGCTCGAGGACCCCGAGACGCTCTACGACATCGTTCCGACCGACACCCGCACCCCCTACGACGTGCGCGAGGTGATCCGCTGCATCGTCGACGGCTCGCGCCTGCACGAGTTCAAGGCGCTTTACGGCCAGACGCTGGTGTGCGGTTTCGCACGCGTCTGGGGCTACCCGGTGGGCATCGTCGCCAACAACGGGATCCTGTTCAGTGAGTCGAGCCTGAAGGGCGCTCATTTCATCGAGCTCTGCAACCAGCGCGGTGTACCGCTCGTCTTCCTGCAGAACATCACCGGGTTCATGGTCGGCCGGCAGTACGAGTCCGGCGGCATCGCCAAGGACGGTGCCAAGCTCGTCACGGCAGTCGCCTGCTCGGTGGTGCCGAAGTTCACCGTCGTGATCGGTGGCTCGTTCGGTGCTGGCAACTACGGCATGTGCGGTCGCGCCTACGACCCGCGCTTCTTGTGGATGTGGCCCAACGCGCGGATCTCGGTCATGGGTGGGGAGCAGGCAGCGTCGGTGCTTGCCACGGTCCGTCGCGACGGGATGGAGGCACGTGGCGAGCAGTGGTCGGGCGCTGAGGAGGAGGCGTTCAAGGCACCGATCCGCGAACAGTACGAGAGCCAGGGATCGCCCTACTACTCCACCGCCCGACTGTGGGATGACGGGGTAATCGACCCTGTGGACACCCGTCGTGTCTTGGGCATGGGCCTGGCGGTGGCTGCGAACGCTCCGGTGCCCGAACCCCGCTACGGCATCTTCCGGATGTGACCGGTTCAATGCCGCGTTTCGGCACTGTGCTGGTGGCAAATCGGGGTGAGATCGCTCGGCGGGTGATCAGGGCGGCCTCGAATGCCGGATTGCGCAGCGTGGCGGTTTACAGCGACGCCGATCGTGGCGCCCTGCACGTAAGCGAGGCCGACACCGCCGTTCGGATCGGGCCTCCTCCGGCGGCGGACTCCTATCTCTGCATCTCCGCCTTACTCAACGCCGCCGAGCAAGCCGGTGCTGACGCGGTTCACCCCGGTTACGGCTTCCTGTCCGAGAGGTCGGCGTTCGCCAGTGCCGTGACCGATGCCGGCCTGGTGTTCGTGGGTCCACCCGCGGCGGTGATGGCGGCGATGGGCGACAAGAACCGGGCCCGGCAGATCGCCGTCCGGGTGGGGGTGCCCGTCGTACCCGCCGCCGATGCCAGCACCTCCGATGATCTCGACGCGGTGCTCGAGCAGCTGGGTCTGCCGCTGCTGGTGAAGGCTGCGGCCGGGGGCGGTGGCAAGGGGATGCGAGTCGTCCGAGACCGCGCGGACCTGGCCGACTCGGTGGCGGCGGCCCGCCGGGAAGCCGCAGCGGCGTTCGGCGACGACACACTGCTGTTCGAGCGGTACGTCGAGCACGGCCGCCACATCGAGGTGCAGGTGTTCGGCGACGAGCACGGCAGCGTCGTGCACCTGTTCGAGCGCGACTGCTCGGTGCAACGCCGACACCAGAAGGTGCTCGAGGAGGCACCCGCGACGGCGATCTCAGCCGACGTACGTCGGTTGGTCACCTCCTCGGCTGTCGACCTCGCGCGGGCGGTCGGCTACGTAAACGCCGGCACCGTGGAGTTCCTCGTCTCCGGCGAGGACGCCTACTTCTTGGAGATGAACACCCGCCTGCAGGTCGAGCACCCGGTCACCGAGATCGTCACCGGCATCGACCTCGTCGACCTGCAGTTCGCGGTCGCCCAGGGTGAGCCGCTGCCTTTCAGCCAAGATGACGTGACGGTGCGAGGCCACGCCATCGAAGCGCGGGTGTATGCCGAGGACCCCTACGCCGGCTTCCTGCCCCAGGCGGGGGTGGCCACCCAGGTCACTTGGCCGACCCGGGCCCGGGTCGACGCTGCCCTGGTGTCGGGCCAACGGGTCGGCACCTGCTACGACCCGCTGCTGGGCAAGGTCATCGCAACCGGCGCCACTCGGGAGGCAGCAAGACGCGCCCTGGTGAACGCCCTCGACGAGACGGCGATCCTGGGCCTGACCACGAACGTCGGGTTCCTGCGGTCGCTGGCCGCCTCACCGGCATACCGGGACAGCGCCATCGACACCGGCTGGCTCGACACCCAATCCGACGCGTGGCAGCGAGAGACTCCGGTGTCAGCCTGGTGCCTGGCCGCGTGGGCGATGGCGAGTACGGCGACCCGAGACCGCGCGCACCCCTTCGCCCTCGGCGACGGCTGGCGCGCCGCAGCCCCGCCGGCCGCAATACCAGTCGAACTGTCCGACGCCAACGACCCCGGCGACCGCCGGCTGGTCACCGTCGACACCGCCGCCGGACTGGTCACCGGACCGTCCGGCAGCCTCGAAGTGCGGCCGGTGGGTGCCGCCGACCCCTGGCTGCGGCTCGAGATCGCCGGGCAGGTCCACGAAGGCCAGGTGCTGGTCGAGCAGCACCAGGTGCTCGTCGCCTACCGTGGCCAGACGTACACCTTCGAGCTGCCCGACGCCTTCGGGCCCGGCGGGCGTGCTCCGGTCGGTGACGGCTCCGTGCTGGCACCGATGCCGGGCACGGTGCTGGCGGTTCAGGCCGCGCTAGGGGCGCGTGTCAGGGCCACAGCGACGCTGGGCGTCATGGAGGCGATGAAGATGGAGCTCGTGCTGACAGCCCCTTTCGACGGCGTGGTCGTCGAGGTGAACACCAAGGCGGGTGAGCAGGTTGAGCGAGGTGCCCGGCTGTTCGCCGTCGAACCGGACGACAGCTGATGCAGCTACCACAGGTCGAGTCGGCCGAGGGCCTTCCGGCGAGAGTCACGGTCTACGAGGTCGGCCCGCGCGACGGACTGCAGAACGAATCGGCAGTCGTCTCGGTCGAGGTAAAGGCGGAGTTCATCGCCCGCCTGGTCGCCGCCGGGTTGTCGGCAGTCGAGGTGACCAGCTTCGTCCACCCCCGGTGGGTGCCCCAGCTCGCCGACGCCGAGCAACTGATCGACCTCGTGGACCTCGGGGCCGTCGCCAGGATGCCGGTGCTGGTGCCGAACGAGCGCGGCCTCGATCGGGCTCTTGACAAGGGTGTCCGCGAGATAGCGATCTTCGCCAGCGCCACGGAGGCGTTCGCCGCCCGCAACCTCAACCGCACACTCGACGAGCAGTACGCCATGTTCGAGCCAGTCGTACGCCGCGCACGGAAGGCGGGTCTGCGGGTGCGCGGGTACCTGTCGATGTGCTTCGGTGATCCCTGGGAGGGCAAGGTCCCCACCGACCAGGTGGTCACCGCCGGACGTCGGTTGGTCGACCTCGGCTGCTCGGAGCTGTCGCTCGGCGACACCATCGGCGTGGGCACGCCCGGACACGTCGAGCGCCTGCTCACCGGGCTTGCCGAAGCCGGTGTCGGCGCGGAGCAGATCGCCGTACATTTCCACGACACCTACGGCCAGGCTCTGTCGAACGCGCTGACGGCGATGCGCTGCGGCGTGACGGTCATCGACTCATCGGCGGGCGGGCTCGGCGGCTGCCCGTACGCCGAGAGCGCCACCGGCAACCTGGCCACCGAGGACCTGGTCTGGCAGTTGCACGGGATGGGGGTCGAGACGGGTGTCGACCTGGCGGCGCTCATCGAGACCAGCGCGTGGATGGCCACTCAGATCGACAAGCCACCCGCGTCGCGCGTTTTCACCGCCTTGGCTCCAGCCCTCAGCTGACCTGGCGATGCTGCCACGGGCAAAGGCTAAGGACGAGTGACTCCGCAGGCTTCGAAGATCACCTTGAGGATGCGGTTCTGTCCCTTCGCCGAAGGCGTCAGCTGCACTCGCTGCTGCGGGTGGTCCAGGCGGCGGACGTAGGCGCTCAGCGGGAACGTCCGGGTGGATTCGACCAAGGCATGCTCATCGCAGCGGCCGTTGCTGCCGACGAGCACGGGCGTGACCGCACGCTTATCTGACCCACGGAGATCCCGGAGTCGTCCAGTTGGGCGCAGTTCTACGAGCACGCTGCCGCCGAGGGACCGAAGGTCTACGGTGCCCCCGGGTGAGCGACGAGTGATTTCCAGTTGGCCGCGCAGCCACGGCTCACCGTCGATCACCACCCGCCGGAACGACCGGTTCAAGGCGATGTGCGCTATGCGGCCCAGCTGGACCTTCGCGCAGTCAGCAACGACGAGTCGGCGCAATTCTTGGCGCCCTTCCCGGTCGACCGGGCGCTCGAACGGCGTACCATCCACATCGAGCCGGGCCAGCACGGGGCCTGGGGTGGCTCGGCAGTTAGGTCGGCCGTACGACGTGCGGAACGCGATGGTCCGGCCGGGATCGAGGACGCTGCCGATCCTGGTCTTCGGACCCGCGAACTGGTCACTGACGAGCTGCACACTCAACACCTCGACGGCGACATCTCCGAGGTTCGTCGTCTCCACGCCGACGGTTCGGGTGTTGCTGTCGAAACGCTGCTGCTGAACAGTGACGTCGAGCTTCGGAGCAAGGGTCGGCTCGGGCGACTGAGGAGCCGAGGTCGAAGGTGCAGACGGTGTGACAAGTGCTGAGGGCGATGGTGGTGCAGGAGTCGAGACGCTCTCCTTGGCGTCTGACGTGCAGCTTGCGAGGCCGAGTGCCAACGCAACGGTGCACATCAACCAGGACGAGGCTCTCAGGCAGGTCGGAGATAACGGCTCTGGCATGGCGGGGTCCTGGGGTTCTTGGTCGATGGACCGGGCAACATCGCAGCTTGGCCTTTAGCCAACTTGTCTGTCCTCCCCAGCCCGCTACGGGCGGGTGCGCTGTTTCAGCTCCTTGGCGGCGTACCGACCCACCCGATAGGTGTCGTAGCCGTCGGTCAGGGCCCCAACGCCGCCACCGATCAGCGGCACCCGCCGCCCCACCACTGCCGCGGTGCGCTTGCCAGCGACCTGCGTGATGAGCGCCGTGGCCACTTCGCTGGCGATCTGGTTGTCGAGCTCTGGGTCGTGCTGCGGCGCGGTCGCGATCAGCATCGGGGCGCCGGGGAGGCGGTGGTCCTTGACGAGAGACTTGACCGCGTCATCACCGAGGATGCAGGCGAGGATGGCGTTGCGCACCCGTGGGTCGGTCAACGAGTACCCGCGCAGGTGCGCGATACCAGCGACCAGGTGGCACTGCAGCAGCGCCAGACCGGTGATGTTGGCGGGGATCGCCATAGCCATCGTCACCAGACCTCCGAGGTTCGTGACGAACCCCTGGGCACCGGCCAGTCGCACGTGGGAGTCGATGAGCTTGCCGATCGCCTCGTCGACGTCGCCGTCACATTCGGCGAGCCTCAGGTCGGCCGCTTCAGCGGCCCCTTTCAACGGGCCGGCGCCGTCGACTGCGCGGTCGAACGCCTGGCGAACGAAGCCGGCAGCCAACCCCGGCGCGCGTTTGGCTGCTGACGTGCCGATCACCTTCGCCACGATGTCGCTGGCACCCATGATTGGACTCCTCGCTGGTTTGCGTTGGTGGCCCTCCTACCCTACGCAGAGGCGACGGACAGCTAGCAGGAGGCGGCATGCCAACCGAGCCCTCGGCGACAGCCTGGGTGTTCCCTGATCCGGTCGAAGCCCCCGACGACCTCGTCGCAATCGGCGCCGACCTCGAGCCGGGCACGCTCCTTCGCGCCTATCGCCAGGGCCTGTTCCCGATGCCCTTGGGCGACGACGCCAGGGTCGCCTGGTGGAGCCCGCTCGACCGGGGAGTTCTGCCGCTGGACCGGCTGCGGGTCACTCGGTCGCTACGCCGGTCGGCTAAGAAGTTCAGCACAACCGTCGACACCGCGTTCGACCACGTCGTGGCTCACTGCGCCGATCCCTCCCGCGAGGGCGGCTGGATCGACGACGACATCAAGGCGGCGTACTCCACCCTGCATGCCTTGGGATGGGCACACTCGGTCGAGGTCTGGCGTGGGACCGATCTCGTCGGAGGCCTGTACGGCGTCGCGATCGGTGGGCTGTTCGCCGGCGAGTCGATGTTCCACCGCGCCAGCGACGCGTCGAAGGTGGCCCTGGTCGCGCTCGTAGACATGCTCAGCGATGGGGAGCCGCACCGGCTGCTCGACGTTCAGTGGGCCACCCCGCATCTGCGCTCGCTCGGCGTGGTGGAGATGCCACGTCGGGACTACCTGAGCTACCTGAGTCGCGCACTGGCCGTACCGCTTCCGCTGCGCTGGCGGTAAGCGGCCGTGGTGCGACTGCCTACCCGCCTGAGTAGGTGGCTGCCAGTTCGCTACGCGGGTTTCTCCGCGACCAGTAGGGCGTAGCCAAGCACTCTGTCGGCCACCGCCGCCCTGGCCGCCCCCAGTACGGGTCCGGCGCGGTCGACGTCGACGCCGGGCGATTCGATCGTCGCTCGCGATGTCATCCGCACGAACTCCAGCCGGGCCTCGATCTGGTCGATCATCCGAGCTATGGCCTCGTCATGCTGCTCGACCCGGGTGACACGCAGTCCGGCACCGCCGAGGATATCGGCGTACTCCGCGGCTGGGCGGGCATCGGCGACGCAGGCCACCCAGGCGCTGAGTGTTGTGAGCTCGGCCGGTAGTCGGTCAGGATCGACGGTGACGTCGGTGATGCCGACCCGGCCACCAGGCCGCAGGACTCGGGAGAACTCTTGGGCGGCCGCCGCCTTGTCCGGGAAGGTGCACAGCGCGCACTCGCACACAACGGCGTCGACGCTCTCGTCCGGAACCGGCAGCTTCTCGGCGTCGCCGACGCGAAAGTCAGCGCGTTCGGAGATGCCGGTGGCCTCAGCAGCGTCGTTGGCCAGCGCAACGTTCGGCGCGGACAGGTCGACACCGAGCACTGTCGCGCCGTAGTCCCGGGCAAGCGTCAGTGCCGACGTGCCCCGGCCGGAGGCCACGTCGAGCACCGACTGTCCGGCGCGCAGCTGCAGAGCAGCCGCCAGCCGGCGGGTGAGTGCCTGACCGCCGGGGTGGTAGGAGTCGCCGAGCAGCAAGGCGACCAGGTCAGAGGAGTAGGCCGCCGCGCAGCAGGCCTTCACCTCGGCCGGGGTTGTCATCCCGGTCCTGCGGCGTCGGTCGTGGCGGGGTCGCGCGTCGGGCGCTGTCCGTTGCCGTTGGACGGAGAGGCAACCTTGGAGCCGTACGGCGAGTCAGTGAGCAGCTGTTGCAGCGGCGCAGCGTTGGGGACCACGTCGGCGACCGGCACGCCGGACATCTTCGCGCGGATCTGTTCGCGGTAACCGACGGAGTTGTAGGCACAGAACGGGATCAACCGCCCATCCGGCGTGATCTCTTCCACGCAGCACTTCATCAGTTGCCGGACGTTGAGCGTGTAAGGGTCCTGGAAGTCCTGAACCACGATCATGAAGACCTTGTCGGCAATGTCGTCGACCGCCTCGGGCAGGTTCACCCCGCAGGCGTCGGCGCAGCCCAGCGCGGCCGCGACCTGGCGGAGCCGGTCGTTCGACGTGTCGGTGCCGACGAATGCCGAGGCGCTCCATAACTTCTCGAGCGCCTCGCGGACACCATCGTCGGGCAGCACCCGGTTGGAGACGTAGTCGAGGTAGTCCTCGACGTTCAACAACCGAGGAATCGGCACCAGGCCGAAGTCGGGTTCGCCGGGTACGCCGTCGACGATCAGGTAGGTGATGGACCGGCAGGTGGGAAAGCAGCACGGCACGGGGAAGAAGTCGTTCACCGTCAACCACTGCGGAACTTGGTCAGCGACGAGGTGCAGCACATCGGAGTTGGTCAGCCGGGTCAACGGGTCGAACTCCACATGCCGCCCGGAGTGAGTCACGGGCTGGAAAGCGATCGAGCGGACCGCTGGGTGGCCAAGGCCATGCTCGATGATCGGTCCGATCTCCCGCTCGTTGACGCCGCGTTCGATGGCGGCGACCAGGGTCACCGTCAGCCCGGCGGCGGCGCAGTTGTCCAAAGCCCGCTGCTTGATCTCGCGGAGGTCGCGACCGCGGATCTCGCGATGGGTGCGCTCGTCGAGACCGTCGAACTGAAGGTAGATGTTGACTGCGCGCCCCGGGCGGTTGCGCCGGCCGAGCTCGGTGACGAACCGCTTGTCGGAGGCGAGCCGGATGCCGTTGGTGTTGAGGTTGACCGCCTTGATCGGGCGCTGCTGCGCCAGGTCGATCATGGCCAGGATGTCCTTGTGGATTGTCGGTTCGCCGCCGGAGAACATCACCACCTCGGCTTCGCCCTCGCTGGCGACGAACACGTCGAGCATGGCCGCACACTGTTCGAGGGTGATCGAGTAGCCGTCGGGCTGGTGGCCGGAGTCCGCGAAGCAGATCGGGCAGTCCAGGTTGCAGCCGGTGTTGACTTCGATGATGCCCAGACACGCGTGTTGCTTGTGGTCGGGGCAAAGTCCGCAGTCGAGCGGGCACCCGTCGCGGACCTCGGTCTGGAACTCCAACGGGATCGTCCCCGGCTTGTTGAACCGGGCCGAGTCCAGGTACATCTGAGCGTCGCCGTAGACCAGCGCCTCGAACTCTCCGTGCTCGCGGCACCGCTTGCGCAGGTACACCTTGTCGTCGCGGATGTTCACCTCGGCGTCGACGACGACCTTGCACATCGGGCAGATCGACCGGGTGAACTCGAGGAACACCTCGTCGCGGTCCTGTTTCAGTCGTGCCGGTCCGCCCTTCGGCGGGGCCGCCCTCTCAAGCTCCGTCATCCGCAGCCCGCTCCTGATCGTCTTGCTCAAGTGCGTCGACGATCTGGACGCCGTTCCAGAACGCTGTCCAGTTCTTGATCTTCCGCGCCAACGGTGAGGGATGTGGGTAGTACCACGCGGCGTCGGGATTGGTGTCGCCGTTCACGGTGATCGAGTAGTACGACGCCATGCCCTTCCACGGGCAGACCGTCTTCTTGGAACTCGGCGCGAAGTACTCCTGCCTCAATGAGTCCGGCGGAAAGTAAGAATTGCCCTCCACGACCTGGGTGTCATCGCTCTCGGCAAGTACCGCGCCGTTCCAAACCGCTTGCACAGACATCGCCCACAATCCCTTCTGAAGGGGAACTCCGAACATGCTGACGCGACCGATGCTAGGCGTCCCCAGCTCCGGCTTGTGTGATGAGGCTCACCGAACACCTTCACTGCGACAGTTGCCGTGGCGCTACCAGAGTGAAACGCCGCGGGACGCGGCACACTGAGACAATGCCAGAACTCCCCGAGGTGCAAGCGCTGGCAACCGACCTGGTGGCTCGCCTCGACGGCCGCGCGGTCGCCCGGCTCGATATCGTCGCGTTCTCGGCGCTGAAGACCTTCGACCCGCCGCCAAGCGCTCTGCATGGCTTGTTCGTTGGCGGAGTGGCCCGCCACGGCAAGTTCCTCGACATCTGCGTCGACGGCATGCACCTCGTTGTGCACCTGGCCAGGGGCGGTTGGATGCGGTGGCGCGACGAGGTGCCGGCCGCTCCACCTCGGCCCGGCAAGAGCCCGCTGGCCGCCCGGTTGGTGCTCGATGACGATTCCGGCGTCGACTTCACCGAGGCCGGCACCCAGAAGCGGTTGGCGGTGTACGTCGTGCGCGAGCCGGCCGACGTACCCGGGATCGCCCGGCTCGGCCCCGACCCACTCAGTGCGGACTTCACCGTGGAGTTGCTGGGCGACATCTTGCAGTCCGCGGGGCGCTCTCAGGTGAAGGGCGTGCTGCGCGACCAGTCGGTGATCGCGGGCATCGGCAACGCCTACTCCGACGAGATCCTGCACGTCGCGAAGATGTCGCCGTACAAGCCAGCCGCGATGCCTGTGGGAGATGTGCTGCGGCTGTACGACGCGATCGGCGCCACGCTGCGCGACGCCATCGAGCGCTCGGAAGGGCTGGCGGCGGCGGAGCTGAAGAAGGAGAAGAAGTCCGGCCTGCGGGTGCATGGGCGGGCCGGCGAGGCGTGCCCGGTGTGCGGCGACACGGTGCGGGAGGTGTCGTTCGCCGACTCGGCGCTGCAGTACTGCCCGACGTGCCAGACAGGCGGCAAGCCGCTCGCCGACCGCCGCCTGTCCCGCCTCCTCAAGTAGCCGGCGCGCCGGCACGCCTCGTTAAGGGGTGGTCCCGAATAGGAACGGGCTGCTCACCTCGTCGGCCTTGACCGCGCTCGACGCCGCCTCGATCTTGCCGTCGAGGTCCAGTCGGAGGATGTGCCATGCTCCGTCCTCGTACACCGTTGTGAGGGCGTGCGAGCTGTCCTCCCAGGCGATGCCCTCAACGAACAGCGGGCTGTTCCGCGGCCGCTGGTAGGACACCACCACGTTGCCGGTCTGGGCGTCGAGGATCGTCACCTGGGAGTCGCCTAGCCCGTCGAAGTTCGCACTACGCGCCAGCACATAGCGGCCGTCTGGCGAAAACCGGTCCAGGGAAAACTCGCAGGTCTCCCAGCGCTTCGACCGGGCGGAGTCGCCGTTGCGCACCTGTGAGCAGGTGCTGCCGGTGTCGGAAGACGAGATCTGGCCAGCTAGGGCGCCGTCCGGCGCGAAACCGGCAATTCTTGTGAAGGGAGGAACCGTGTCGACTATCCCGTGCAGGTCGGCGCCCCATGCGCGGGGGTCGCGTCCCTCAGTATTGTAGAAAATGACGCCCGTAGGCTCGGCGTACCTTGTGCTGACCGGCCCCACAGCCACGGGCGTGACCGGTCCGGGGGCGTCGAGGTTGAAGGTGTAGGTCTCCCCGACATCGGTGGTCGGCGCCAACTTCACTGCGCCGTTCGTCAGGGCGTAGGCCATGTAGTCACCGGCGGCGTTGATGGCGAGCGATTCACCGGTCGTCGCAGCGGAGTCCTGCACCATGCCGTCGGCGGCAAGGAAGAACAACCGGCGGTTGTCGTCGTCGTCTGAACCGAGTGCGACCCAGCCACCCCTGTGCGGCGCGATCTCCAAGTAGTCCGCACCCAGGTCGACTGGAGCGCCGCCGGGCACGATCAGCATCCGTTCGTCAAGGTAGGTGATCGCAGGGTCGGGGCCGCGGACCGCACCGGTGGCGGTCAGGTCGACTGTCTTGCCAGCGTTCGGGTCCGCCGGCGGGGTCGGTATCGTCGAGCCGGTCGGCTGCGACGATGTCTGGGTTGGCTGAGGCTTCGACGGAGTCGGTTCTTCGGTGGCTGTCGGTTCGGTGGCTGTCGGTTCGGTGGCCGAGCTGTCAGGCGTTGTCACCGAAACCGTCGTCGTCGGCTGACCGGCAGGCTCCTGGCCGAGGTTGAGGCTGCTGGAGGCTGCCACCCCGGCTGGCACCGCTACGGCGAGCACCGCCGCCGCGGCGATGCCACCGACGATTCGCCGACGTCGCTGAATCCCCTGGGCGGTGCGCCGCACGGAGTCAAAGTCGATCGGGTGTCCGCCGACGTCTTCGGAGCGGTTGCGCAGCTCGCGGGTCAGTTCGTCGTTGTTGTCGTCGAGGTGGCTCATCGCTCCTCCTCCGCATCCCTGTTCAGCATTGGCTGGGTGTGCACGCGCTCCCGCATCGACGCGAGTGCGCGGCTGGCTTGTGATTTCACGGTCCCCACCGAGATCCCGAGGAGCTCGGCAGTCTCGGCCTCGCTGAGTTCCTCGTAGTACCGGAGCACGATCACCGCCCGCTGCTTCTTCGGCAACGTCTGGACGAAGTCCCACAGCGCCGATTTCTCGCCATAGTCGTGCTCGTGCGCCACGACGCCGCGCTCGGGAACCTCGTCGGTCACCACCTCGTTGCGCTTCCACGCCCGCCGCCATAGCGAGTTGTTCTCGTTGACCAGGATGCGGCGCACGTAGCCGTCGACCAGATCACGACGCTGCACCTTGTCCCACGACAGGTACAGCTTCGCGAGCGCGGTCTGCACCAGGTCTTCAGCGGCGTGCCGATCCCCGGTGAGGAGGTACGCCGTGCGCAGCAGGCTCGGCTGACGAGCAGCCATATACTCCGCGAACTCGGCGTCCTTGGCGGTGGTGCTCGAACGTCTCACGCTGTTGGCCGCTCCTGTCCCCACGAAGAGGTGCACCGTGCTCACCATCCTTCCGCGCCTTCCACGATTCCCGCCACCAAGACGCGGAAGCGTTCGGACAGGTTGCATTTCACCGAGTGGAGCGCATCTAGGTGTGGAGCGCATCTAGGTGTGAGCGCAGCTGGGGTGGGAGGCAACTGGGCGGAGGGTGCATCAGGGTGGCAGAGTGAGGGGATGCCCGAAGCGTTGCCCGAGCTCGACGTGACCGCGGTCCCCGATGAGATACCGCCGGGGGTCACGATGCTCGACGTACGAGAGGACGACGAGTGGCGGGCCGGACACATCGACGGGGCGGTGCACATTCCCCTCATGCAGGTGCCGCGGCGACTGGCTGAGCTGGACGCCCATGACCGGGTCCTGGTCGTCTGCAAGGTAGGCGGCCGGTCCGCCCAAGCCACGCAGTTCCTCTGCGCGCAGGGGCGCGATGCGGCCAATCTCTCCGGCGGGATGATCGCCTGGGAGGCGGCTGGGCGGCCGATGGTCCGAGACGGCGCCGGCGCCCCCTTCGTCGCCTAGCCGAGACCGCCCGAGCCGGCTGGCCGTGACAGCTTGCTGGTCCGCGTAGGTGGACGACCTTGTGGCGACCCATGGTGACCTCGCCTTCGGTACGCTCGCCATGGAAGTACCGGAACACCGGTCACGATTGGGGTCTCTCATGCAATGTCCTCGCTGCGGGCTGCAGAACCATCCCGGTATCAGTGCCTGCGCACGGTGTGGTCTGCCTGTCCAGGC
>JAABUS010004022.1_pt1 | contig 22293 bp, 26 predicted proteins | sample 5560161 | NCBI WGS metagenome assembly JAABUS01 (sample SAMN10711885, study PRJNA513376) | rock metagenome | isolation source: Antarctica rocks | place: Antarctica: Victoria Land, Trio Nunatak nord | collected 2016-01-04
TGGAAGGGTTGGTGCATCAGGGGAATTTTGAGGGGGGCGTGGTGATGGATGGGGTGCATGGGGTCAAGGGGGTTGAAGACGGTGTGGTGGGGAGGTTGAGGCGGGGGGTGGAGGGGTGGCCAGAGGACCGAAGAGCCCGGAAGATTATCATTGTGGATGGATTCCTGCTTTTCGGACGCAGTGTACGGGAGCAGCTCGCGGAATTGTTCGATGTGAGAGTACTACTGAGGGCCAAATATGAGGATGCTAAGAGGAGAAGGGAGGGTAGGAGTGGGTATGTCACGCTGGAGGGGTTCTGGGAAGACCCTCCTGGTTACTTCGATAAGGTTGTTTGGCCAAACTATGTCAAGGAGCATGAATTTGTCTTTGAGGAATTGGAGGACGGGAGTGGTTTGACGAAGGAGGGGGTATGCATGTCTGGTGACGATTGGAGTCTAGAGAAGAGTTTGGAGTGGGTTGTTGGCGCGTTGCAGGAAGAGCTAGAGAGTGCAGAGGGCGAGTGATTAGGTGTTTCTGGCATATGCTTGTGATCTTTGGTATATGGTGTTTGATCTACTCTGTGGCTGGATATAATACCCCTTTTGCATCGGACAAGTGGCGCGGGTATGTATGAACGCAGGTGAGAGGTGAGATGTCGACTCCTTGAATTGAAGATTATTAACAAAACCCATCATTGATCTTCGACCACTCTTCCACCCCCACGGTTATTGACCTGTGGACCCTCTATCGACGCTAAACCGAGTTGCGTTGTCTATGTTTCCCCTTCGCTCTCGTCACTGAATATCTTCATCTCATTGAGTTGAGTTGCGTTGTCTATTTCCCTCCTTTGCTCTCGTCACCAGAGGTCCTCTTCCTTCTTCGAACCCTTATGCGCTTCATAAGTTCCAATTGAGGTCCTGCCTCATCTGGCCCGTCAGACATGTCTTCACAAGCCGACTCCTAGCTCCTCTACTTCCTCTTCTTCGCCACTCAATACATTTCGCATGCTCCCATGATTTCTTCCGGAGCTGCCTCACTCGACGCTGTTCATCGTAGCCGTGGCTGTACTTCAACTAGCGGTAGGGCGAGACATAGGAGCAATCAGAGCATGTCGACCTCGGGGAGCCCGAATGGCGGTAGCACGACGATGTCGAGCCTGGAGATGGTGATCCGCGGGAGTAGCGCGTTTGTTCGAAATATGGTACAGGTGGTGAGGATTTGTTTGAGGATTGTGGGTTGGTTCTTTGGAAGACGTTGTGCATCTGGGAGGGGAAGTGGTAGAGGATATCGGAAGATTTGGAGGAGTATTGAGAGGAAGACATTATGATTGTGTTTGATGTTACAAGAAATTTGTGGGTATGCATGAGACAAGCAGTGGATTGAGTTATCTTTACGGTGAAGTAGTCAGAGTTTTATAGTTAAACAGAAACTCAATTGACTCGCGTGTTTACACCAAGGCTGAAAGAACCGTTGCGTGGCATCTCCAACGCTCGAGAATTATTCGGAATGCGCGACAGGCCGAAATACTAGCCCACATGGCTTGCAGATTGCACATGACATTTGAGGCACAGTTTGCAACATGCTACTGGTCAAATGAAGCTGTCGTATGCAGTGTGAGATATTGTGATGAGGTTCCTCGCTTGTTCGAGCATGCCAACGTTAGGCAACGGCGCTTGTACCTCTTTTCCAAGTAACATTCATATCCCTCACAGGCTCAGAGTCATACGAGTAAGAAACGTAGGCAAGTAAGATGAAGCGAACGCGAATGCGAATGACTGAGGGTATCCATGCTTTCTATCTGCTGAGCCACCACAGTAGTCGTACAGTATCTTTTGAAATAGGCAGCAAAATCAGTCCCATCCGTATTCGGAACATCTGCGGACGGGTTCGAAGCGAAGCGGCTCGTGCTCTTCTGGTCTGCCAGAGTCTATTCTCTATCAGACGCGACATTGTCGTACTACCAGAGTCTAATCTCCATCAGACGCATCATTATAGTAATTGGAATGCGGCTTTGTGGTCGTGGGTGGTTGGTAAAAGTGCCATCGTCTACTATTTCTCCGAGACTCCAACGCTGGTACTTGTACACAATCGTCATCCGGATCGATGCTGATCAGATGGTGTTCGTTACGATCATGAAATGAAGTCTCCTCCAGCATTAACAATATTCGCGCTCCTCCTAGCATCAATAAACAGGTCCTCGCACTCAGCAACATCGTCCACATCAATCTCCTTTTTGCGGTTGATCCTTGCAAGTATATTGGCAGGCGTCAGCAACTGTAGTGCATACCGCAAGCTGACTTTGACGCCGTGTTCAGCGATCTTGTCCAGGGCTGGCTCAGTGATTGCAAGGCCTTCCGTCCTCGTTCGTATTCGTATGATTGTCTTAACTTCTTCTGGGGTATAGGCATTCGTGGGTATGATAAGGATACGTTGTAGCAGGTCTGAAGGCATTCCGTGGACACCAACAGAGTCTTCGGTGCCTCGAATGGTGGTCTTTCCGCGGTTCGAAGCGAGGATGACTATGGGTGAGATGGGGGATTCGAGAGCGCGATTCAAGTAGGTGAAGCACTCGAGATCGAGCATGTGTACCTGAATGGCCGTCAGTAGTCGCAATTTATATCTATTCTGACAAAACCTACCTCATCAATGAAGAGGACACCTGGCACAAGCTCAGCAACACCCTGGTCGATATACCGACTGACCACCTTATTGATCTCTTCTCGTAGTTTGTCCGTGATCTCAGTCTTCTTCGGCTTCATGAGCTGGCCCATCATGCTCATGATATCTTGTCCGCCCTGCGGTCTCGCGTTGGCAATGTCGAGGTCATGCAGCGTCACATCCTGTACTATCTCTTTCTTCTTGTGCACTTCGCCCTTAGGTATCGGTACATATTCCTCGGCTTCCAGGTCAAACTCTGTAGCATAGGCATCTGAGCGCCCCACTCGCTTGCAAGCCCCAGTGTTGGCTTCTATGTAGATGACATCCCCAATCGTAACTCGCTCTTTCTGTATAGCTTCATATATTGAGGGGTCCAGACGAAGCTTTTTGGTGCCCTTGTAAGATTTCAGACCAATGAGCAGGTGACTTATCGTCTTTCCATATCCTCCCAGTGGGTTTTCAGCTTCTTCTGGTGTGAGTTCTGTAACTTCTCCCTCGTAGACTTCCTTGGTTTCCCGCACTCGTAGACCTAGATTATTCGTAAGCTGAGCTCCACCATGGACACTTCCAAGACCAACCGATGGCTCTCCGAAAGTTCTCCATTAAGGCCTCCGTCTTCTTGACTTCCGTCGAGTACACTTCGCTACCAACGATGGGGCAGAACGGCACTTTGGTCCCAAGCTCTTGCGATACTGCCAAAGCCAACGCCGTTTTGCCTGTCCCCGGCCCACCAGCTAGTAGTACTGCTCGCCCTGACATCTTCTTAGACTTGATGAGGTCGACCACGACGCCGCAGGCCTGAGACTGTTTTTTAGCTACTTCGCCCTATGGAAATCCGGTATCTCAGGATAGGCCTAACGTACCTCTCGCGCAGCGGCTTGGCCTACAAAACCGGCACTTGTGGCTTCAGCGTAGCCATCGTTCCGTAACCCAAGACCTTTGATGTGCGTATGGGCTGATGTTCGGTTCTCGCGCGAGTTGCCCTTAACCTCGCTAATTGTGACCATCGCGCAAGCTGTCAGAGCCCAAGTAGAGGGCCTTCGGGTATGGAGGTTTTGGAGCTTATACTATGAGTACGTTCAAAGAAACGGCGGTCTGCTTTTGTGCGAATCGCAAAGCGTACGATGGCGGTCGGTGCGGTTGAAGATGGGGGGATTGTTTTCTCGCAAGGCTTTGCTTGGCGCAAATGTATTTGGCTAGAAACATAGAGACAGACCACCATCTACCTCTCGACAAACTTCCACTGGCGACACCACCACCATGACCACCTCGCCGCCTCCCTCGTCATTTCCTCCTCTCAAAATCATAATACGTTTCGCGACCTCCATCTCCGACCTCCATTTGACTATCCCTTCCCCCCGCACAACCACTCCCATAACGCTCTCCACCCTCATCCGCCCACACCTCCCTCCAGCGCTTTCCGTGTCTTCCCTCCGCCTTATATACTCCGGCGCTATCCTTCCCTCTCATACGCCCCTTTCTATATGTCTTCGTCTCTCCCCAACTGGCAAATCGCCAGCGCAAATCTACATCCACTGCTCGATAGCCAGCGACAGGCAACTCTCTGATGCTGAGATAGAGGCCGAGAGTAAAGATGCTACTGCGCTACAGTCAAAAGAGCCGGGTTGGGAAGATGGCCAGCCGCCAGTCGTTAGTACCGATGAAATTGTACAGCCCACTCCTCAAGGGTTCGACCGCCTCCTCTCCGCCGGCCTCTCAGCTACGGAAGTAGCATCCCTACGCTCTCAGTTCCTCGCCGTCCAGGCACACACGCACACTCCAGATACCATGCCGTCACCCTCAGAGATGCGGCTGCTAGAAGAGCGCTGGCTGGATGCTGGCACGCCGCTCAATGGCGGCATCGGTGCTGTTGGGGGTGGAAGCGATGATGAGGCTGGTGGTGGGCTGGAGGATATGCTGTGGGGAAATATGATGGGGTTTTTCTGGGCGATTGGGGCTATCGTGTGGTTGGTGAGAGAGGAGGGAGTGTGGAGTAAGAGGAGGCAGATTGGGGTTGTGACGGGAGTGTTGGTGAATATTGCATTTTGTGTGCTAAGAGTCGGGAGCTGATAAGTCGATGGTGCGACCGTTCTATTCAGCTGAAATGCAATGGTCTGGGGCTGTGGTCTTGCTTTCAGTATTCGGCTTTGCTGCAAAGCATGAGGCGTTGGATATACTGACAGACGATGGAACGTGATAACCCATTTGTTTGTCATTGAATGAGAGTTAATCAAAGGCACTTAATTTTGATTCCAACACTATAGCCAAGCGATGATTGATTGAATATATGATTGATTGATTAATCAGATTCTATAGACAGCCAGTACATGACGCCGCCTCATAGCCCATTTTTATTGACTATGCATGTGGCGCGAGGATGACCGCCAGAATCACTAATATCATCGGCACAAAACCCCAACTTAAGGCTGAGCCACCTGCAAATTTTGGTGTAAAGATGCTATACACATGTGAACAAGAGGCCACCAAGCCAGCCATCAAGGCCCCTGGGAATTAGATTATGATGAAAGCCGTAGTGTACTTCGTTGCGCTGAAGGTTGCGCGGCCGTGGATAATGGAGTTCGAAGGTGAGAACCCATGGAACAAAACACCGACTCTGCTATGCATCTGATAGAGGACTTCTATAAGCTCAGGCCAGAGTAGCCGTGGTAACTCGAAGGAAAGTCGTGGACTGGACGAGGGTACAGGGATACGTTCATGATTTACAATTGTTGACAAAAGAGTTTTTAGGCCATGAGTGACTCGTTTGATGCCTGAGTTGGTTGTTAGTTACCGCAGGAGAAAGGACTCAAACATGACTTACCATTGTGTTTTGTTTGGATTCGAATAGGCATCCATATGATCATTGATATAGCCGGTCGTTTCGTATCCTGGAGGATCGCAGGTTACACTTTGAGAGTCGGGGTCTTGGTAGATCCGAACATAATCGAAGCGCATTGTTGCCGGCAGGGTGGTGGCAATGCCTGTGAGGTTCAAGGCGGAAAAGCCTGTGGACATGCCAAAGTTCATGATCAAAGCCATGGGCTCCTTGGGTATGACCCTTTGCCCGACATTGCCATTCGGACCTATAGCTCTGGCGTCGAGTTTCCACGTTGCTGTGTCTGCTACTGACCAAGTGATCTGGCCAGATGAACCTGGCGTATAGTAGAAGTCGTATGTTGCATAATCCTTGGCGTCATACCAATCGTTATTGATGTTCGTCAACCCTGACATTGCTTGTTGGAAGGGGCCCCCCTGATATGAGTTTATCCACGTAATAGTGTCATCATAAACCTCGACGAAATCTGTATGTTCGTTAGACCCTATAATACATGTTGTGATCAAAGATGGATGATATACCAGTGTTTGGCTGATACCAGATGTCAAAGGGCGCAAACTGACAACTCTGAGAAACATCTCCTATCATATTTTGCGAAGTTCCAAGTGGCGTGACACTAGCTTCGAGGGCATCTATCTCAGGGGCAGAGCGGGATTTGCCCGGCGTTGGGTGGTCCTCTCCATTGCATGTACACGCTGGCAGTCGCATGCCCGGAAGATTGCTCGTTCCATCATTTTGACTCTGGTTTGCTGTGATGCCAATATCACATTCATCATGGTAACTGTACGGCCACATTCCGTCGGTAGTAGCTGCGTAGCCAGGCCGTCCAAGATTGCCCATAGCCCAGAAGCCTGGCCAGAATCCGGCTGTGTCACCTCTTCCAGGTAACGATATCGAAGCCTCAAGCATCCCACCCGTAAAACACATTTGATTCCAAGATTGCACCATTCCTGACCGGTAGTTCAATCCATGGTTTTGAAGTGCGTCGAACCTAAGCTCGAGAACTCCCTTGTTGGTCGTGACAGCGTCAGGGTCGTACCACTCCAAATCCTGCGTCCCACCATACCAAAGGTCCATAGCTTGAAAGTAAGGGTCGTCACCTGGATAAAACGTCCGGCCGTCAGTGTTAAATTCGTCTGAAAATACGAGCTTCAATTTCGAGCCGTCTGGAGCAGTCTTGGTAAGTGCTGATTTCGGCGTATCTGGATCTACCAAGCTTGTCCGTATGTTCTTCAGCAATGCAATTCGGCCGACATCTATACAGTCTGGGTTTGCAGCACATTTAGTCGCAGGCTCTGTAAATCTTTGCACGAATGTTCTGTAATAGTGTCAGCGTAAACATAATCTTTGAGGCCAATGCTTCCATACAATATGGGGTATCCAATGAACAAGACCAACAGTCCAGTGCACACAAGAGCCAGACCTCCCACATTAGCGAACCCTCTTTTAGTAAAAATGTTGCACTCCCTCGATTCCTTTTCGTTTGGGTCAGGATTGTGTAGCCAATCGTCCTTTTCCACATCTTCGGGAAATAGAAGGAGGCCTGCTGATGGCAGTATGTTGTACTTCTCAGAAACAGTTTGTGTATTCACATTGTCGTCGTCACTCCCAGCTCTTGATGGCGTTCGTGAATCTGCAAAAGGGTCTCCTCCGTATATCCTACTGTCCCGACCCTTTCCATCTGAGCTGAAACTCGTCCTCCGGGACATGTTGTCTACTGGAGATCCAGGAACCGATTCTTCATCTCTAAATCTGTGCGTCCTTGATCGTGTGGGTGGAATGAGGAGTGTTTCCGCTGAGTCAATTGGACCCCCGTTGTAGACTCTGTTCAGCGCAGGGTTGTTTGTTGGGGGTCTTTGCTGAGGTATTAGAGACCTCGTTGATCCTTGACGACCAGGTCCCATTGGTCGGTTGTTGTTGGCGTCATTTGTGAGGAGGTTGCTGTTGGAGCTATTGAGGCGGACATGAGGGGTTGCTCTGGCAGTGCCAGGTGGCGATGGAGAGTCACTGTTAGACATGATAAGGATGGATGCGTGTGGTAGCTGTCGGAAAAGGTTGTTGGTGGGAGGAGAAAGGTCGGTATCTCTGGATGGATGAAGGCGTGGCAAGATGATAAGGGCCAGCCTTCCTCCCTGCGTTCAATCCTTTCGCTATCAAACTGCAGAAGATGTTCCAGGAGCTGTAGTGGCCTCCTTGTGAATGTTGAAACTAAGACAAGGCGGAAGTTGTGGTTCCTACTGCAGGCACGCCGTAAGTCTCCTTGGAAACAAGGGAAACGTTTTGGTGTTGTCAAGGCGCGACGCTCAGGCTCAAACGAATGTAAAGGATTTCCAATGCTATGAAAGACCGTGATGAATATCAGAATCCTCGGTAATGGGTTGAATGGTGGGTTGAAAAGGTGGTTGGCAAAAGACGTTACGTGAGACTCGTTTCTCTGAGAAAGCCTTCAATTTCTTGGCCTTTGGCTGACTAACCCTGATCGGCATATTTCTATCTAATTGAGGTCCCTGGAGGCCCTCGCCTGAGTGTCGATATCTCCATCACGGCTGGTGTCACGATCACACTTCCTATGGAAGACTTGCTCATCTCGACCATTTCCATAAATTTTTAGCTGAGTCTTTTCTCCCCCAGCTCTTCGTTGGCGAAATGTACAGAAGTCACAGCCAGCGTCTCCTATTTGCCTCCCGTTTAGCTGGCAACGTAAGAGCCGCTAGCTCGATTCTATTCTTGTCTTTTGTCGAATCACTGCATGGACTGCCTCCGACACATCCTTTTCGGTCAACAACTGCGTGTCGAGGCAAAGTGCTAGGCCCCTAAGGAACAGGCTCCAAACCCCAACTATCAGGCTCAGCTGTCGCTGTTTGCCCAGTTGATCCACAGCCCTGCAATAACGTGTCGCGTAACGACGCCCAGGTATACCACTTAAGTTCAAGATCGCCAAGCCCAGCATGGATGACCTTACCAAAGCCTACTTTCTACGCAGCTTCGTGTGCTTGCGCGATACTGACATGGCTGTGAATTATTGTGAGGTACCACAAGCCATGACGCCTGCCTTCGATGGCTGAGAGGAGGGGATGTAGACAAAACCATTGTCCATGTGTCAACGGAAGATTGAAACCCTCGGTGGTTTTGACTACTCCTCCACCTTCCCAAATCTGCGATGTTGCCTCCGTTCATCATCAAATACATCAATCATTTGCACAATGAGAGAGAAATTAACAAAGTCGTTGAGGGAAAGATAGCGTTGAGGGTGTTACAGCGTGCAAATGACTTGTCAATCTGATGATTTCCGCTACGAAAGTGATAGATCCACCCTTTCGGTCACAATAATATCAAGGCCTTCCCAGTATTCAAAATGCACTGCAAGCTCAGTGCTTTATCTCTTGACTCACCTCCACCGCGAAGCCCATCCTAATCCTAGCCCATGAACAGTGTCCTGCTCCCCTCAACTCTCCACACTCTTCGCCTTCAACCCAACAACCCGCCCTCCCTTCTCATCGAAACCTACCACGTACAGCTCCGCCCTCGCCTTCCCCATCTCGACCTTATATATCCTCGTCTTCCCATCCCCCGCCCTCTCCACCGCCTTCAGCACTTCCTTGTATTGGCCCCGCGGGTCGAACTCCTTAATACTCATGGTCGATACCTCTGACCTGCTACTTATGAGCTCGCCGAATTCATCTGTAACGCCATGCTATCAGTGACTGTTGTAGACTCGTAGATCTGCTGGTGCTGCTGTCTGGGGCTGTTGGGCACATACTCTCCGAAGGCATATTCCTCCCACCCCATTCCAAGCTCACGGGCTCAAATGGCTCGTCTGCTTCGGATGTGTAGTATTGCTCCACTGACTGTAACGTAGCCGGCACCTCAGTATCTACGGCTTTTGTAGACACTGATTTGGATTGAGTGGAGGCTTTGCTGGCGCTGGTATCTTGGTTGGCCTTGTCTAGGAAGGAGGAGTAGGCGTCGTCGGACATGGCTCTCGTGTGGAGAAGTGGTCTAATAGGCTGGTAGAATTTTGCGAGGGGCTTGGGAAGGAGGGTTAGAGGTGGGATAGAGTGGTAGGGGCTTCTTTGAGAAGCGTAGGTTGAAATGGCAGGCTTTCGATGGTGGTTGGCCAAGGTTACAATGCGTGCTGTGCTATGACGCACGGAAGCGCACGTGCTCAGTCTTTGTACGCGAAAGGTGATGAAATGTTGGGAGAAATAAAAGGGCATTCAGGCATTCCTTCAATAGCATGTGGTAATTCAAAGGCAACGATGAGTGTGGGGTTTGTATACATGCTTATCGATAGGACCATGTGCGTCATTCCAGAGCTCCAGAGTCTCAAAAGATTACTTTGTTAACACTCTTGGCTCAGAGAGATGAGCAAGTTGTAAAGTCTTTCTGATGCTGACTAGCTACAGACATTTTCCGTCCTCTCAGTAATGCACGGAAAGTGGCTAATTTCGAACACAAAGCAGGCAAGCAAGCACAAGACTAAGCAGCTTGGACCAAGTCCTTCTTGAGCGTGCCAAGGTATTGCTTCTTCTCTGCTGGAGTCTGGTATGCTCCATGTCCGAACTTCGACGACGTATCGATCCATTTGAGGTCCACCTTCTCCAACGCTTTCCGGCTTGTGTGTACGAACATCGATTTCCGTAGTGTGATAATTCGCTTCTTGACGCCGGGACATGCGCCCTTGAGGATGATGAAGTCGTTTTTCACCTCACCGTAACGTACGAAACCGCCCATACTATAGAAGGGTCAGTATGAGTCCTCAAGATGGACCAGTGTTGGACTTACGGCGTGATCTGCTTCTTGGAGACATCGAACTCAGTCGACGCGTTATCCTCTGCCGTTCCAGTACCAATGCGGTAGACCTTGTGGTTGACTGATGTACGGTGGTGATAACCGTTTTGACCAGCACGAGCAACAGTCCATTGCACGTGCGAGGGATGCCACGCTCCAATACAAGCGACCTTGCGAAGACCCTTGTGCGTCTTTCTCGGGAGCTTCTTCGTACCCCATCTAGCCGTAACACCTGTGAAGCCGTGACCCTTCGTGACAGCAATGGCGTCAATCATCTCATCCTTCTCGAAAATGGAGCTGATTTCCACTGGCTTCTCGAAAAGACCCTTGCCAAAATCGACTTTTTCTGCCACGCTTCCACCATTGACCTGGATCTCCATCAAGTGTGCCTTCTTTTGCTTGAGAGGTGTCTTGTGGATCTGAGTGTGGGCGAGGACGCGAACGACGGTGCAGTATTTCTTGATGCGCTCAAGTTCGCGGTTGATGGGTTGACCGGAGTTCTCAGCATGCTTTTTGGCATACCTAGTGAACGCCTTCTTCTTTGACTTGTACCAGTTCTTATAAAAACGTCGCTTTACTTCGTCACTGAGATGCTCGGCCCAGACGGTGGTGAGGGAGCGAAGGCCGCGGGGAGTCTCGATGTAGCCGACGAGGCCGACGACCATCATCTAAGAGCTTCATTAGCGGTGCATTGACCACAGAGATATAGTAGTCATACTGGTGGGGTCTCAATGACAGTGACAGCTTCGACGATCTCCTTCTTGTGCATCTTTGCACCTGGACGGTCGAGATCGCGAACAATGGTAGTCATGCCAGCTTTGTATCCCATTGCAGCAGTCAAGTGGACGGGCTCTTTAGGGTTGTCCTTAGGAAAGCTCTTGACCTAGACGTACTGTGAGCAGCAATACCAGCAGGCTTTGAGGGCGACAAAGCTTACCTTTCCACGGTGTCTGCTTGCGCGCTTCCTAGGCAGGAATGCTAGGGAGCCATGACGAGGTGCCTCAAACTTCCTATGAGACATCTTGCCTGCTGTTCCGATTATTAGTTGGGACTGAGTGTAGGAAGTCAAACGTCGGAGATGTTCGCTAGTTACCTACTGAGAAGTTCGATGTGGGTAGGATAAGCGAGTCTTGGCGCTCAGCCCTATCAAAGCATTAGCTTCTTGAGCTAGCAATAGCTCTTTACGGACACAGTGATCTTGCATAGCCTTTTGGCGTAGGCTGTCATAGTTGCTACCAATACCTAAGCTAAAGCTGATTAATCCAAGCGGAGTATTGGGCTGGAATGACACAATTCAGTTGTTGTTTACAGCACAATCGGAACCATTTTGTTACACTCATGAGATCAGTTCTGTGACCTCAGCGAGCAACTCCTATAGGGGCATTCTAGGAAATTCCTAGCTGATAGTCACTCGGGTGCTGCTGGCAAGCAAGGCTTCTTTGGCACTGCCACCAAATAGACCCTTTGGCTATGTCATTGTAATTATTCAGCTCTACGCCGGATACATGTGTTTGGAAGCAGACTCGCTTGCCCGTTCCAAGTGAATCCGAGCAATGCTTGATTCCGCTTTTCAAGTAACATGCATACAGGCGGTAAACTCAAATGGCGCGCGATCTCTTGAAGTCTCTCTTTACTCTTTATTATATTTCTCATTCAAGCTCATCGCCACAGAGCCAAACACGAGCGGTGCTGCTTGTTGACCGCTGGCTGGGCCATGCCACGAGGAAACGTACAGATCGTCCGTGTCGTGACGCGACAGTTTTCATAAATGATTTCCCTAGAGTAGGAGTTGAAACATCGAAGAATCATGATGCAAAGCCATCAATACTCAAAGGATCCGTCGAGGAGAAATCTCGGAACATCTTATAAGACACAGCGAAGAAGGGGTACGACGGTCCATTCACGTCGATCTGGTCAAGCGGCGATGTACAGATAAACAAGCACCTTTTTTAAGGTAGGACTCGGAAGGTGGCAAACAAATCAAATTGAAGCAATTCACTCCTACCCGGCCGGCCAACGGCGACCCACCTCGATTGAGGTGGCTTAGAAGTAGCCATCCCAGATATCTGTCGCAAGGCGAACAGCTGGCTTACCCGGCAATTGGAGCATGCATACAGTACGATGACCGACGAGATGATGCATTTGGTGATGGTCTGAGCGGGGATTCTTGTATCTTTCATGGAGCTGAGTAGGGCGCTTATGTCTCACCCCACGCCTGCAGAAAGCGGTCAGCCTGCTGTAGATGGACTGGATCCCCTCGGATCATGTGTCAGGCGATGAGAATTAAGGTTACTTGCGCAAAGGGCAAGCGAGAGCTTCCAACAAACAATTGCATATGCAACGCCGCCAGAGGTCGCGCTCCAACAGGCCAGATCAGCATGGATTTCTGTGGGTGGTTGCGCTGGCCAAGGGATGATCTTAGGCTCGGGAGAGTAAGCACGCACCCACGCCCTTCGCCACAACAAGTCGGTTTTACCTCATGCGACTAGTGTCATATTATAGTCGTTGCGATAGGAGCCTTGGAAGGATGGAAAGGCGGCTGAAATGGGTTCGGAGCCAAAAGACTTGCATTGTCGCACAGAAGCCTTGCCCGATGATGCGGTACTATCTCAAGATAAAGTATGGAGAATCTAGAATGATAAGATCGCGAATGATTCATCGGAGTTGGCAATTCGATCTCAACAGCTGATTTCAGAATTTTTTTGATGGATGAAAATATTCTCGGACTATTTCTGTGTAGAATCTGGGGGGGTTTTTGTGGGGCCTGATCCTCGGCAATGAACCCTACCTTACTGTACGGTCTTACTTCCATTTTAGAGAACTGTAACGCTAGTGATATATCCTTGGCAATACCAACAGATCCCTCCTTTCAATTCACTACTCTCGTCATACCACAAGATCCGTGAAGCCGTAGCCTGACCTAAAACACTCCATGACTCTTTTCATGAAACAAGTATAGCAACAAAGCGCAACAACCATTACACACTCAAGAGCAAATACTTCGTTGCCTTGGCCTTGACCGCTGCCTCCGCCGCGGCCTTTGTTCCTCGACCCTCCGCCTCCAACGTCTGCAGCGTCCGATGGCTAATCACCACCACCAACCCCCATCGCCAGGAGGATTGCATCTTCAGCACGGAATCCACCCTGGTCATGCTCAAGTCAATGGCCATTTGCCCATGCAGGCAGCTCATCACAAGATCACTCGTGAGCACCTGCTCTCACAGAATGAAAATGTCTGGCTGGGAATAGGTATGTCTTTACCACAGTACTCAATGCAGCAATGCCATTGGCTGACAAATTACCTAGGCGGTACTTGTGAACTGCAAGGCGATTCTGATGGAGCACTCTTTGCGTATGAGCAGGCTTTACGGCACAATTTCCAGTCAATACAAGCCCTCAATGCAATCTCCTGCATCCTCAGAACGAAAGAGAATTTCCCAAGGGCCGTCGAATATCTACAAACCATTCTCAAGCTCGACCAGAGCAATGGTGAAGTCTGGGGCAGTCTAGGTAGCTACATCCGCGCGTGCGGCTCTTCTAGGCTATTAGCTGATTGAGCATAGGGCACTGCTTCCTCATGATGGAGGATCTACAGCAGGCTTATGCTGCGTATCAGCAAGCATTGTACCATCTTCGAGACCCCAAGGTAAGTGACTAGATAAGTCGATTGCTCCCGCTAATAATCAGTAGGAGCCGAAACTCTGGTACGGCATTGGTATTCTCTATGACCGCTACGGGTCTCTCGAGCATGCTGAGGAAGCCTTTTCGCAAGTCATGCACATGCAGCCGGACTTTGAGAAAGCAAATGAAATATATTTCCGGCTTGGCATAATTTACAAACAACAGCAGAAGTACGACCAGAGTCTGGAAGTACGTCAATCTCGAATCACAAAACTATTTCACTGCTAATCTGCTTCCAGTGCTTCAAGTATATTGTCCAGAATCCACCCAGGCCATTAACTGAGGAGGACATCTGGTTCCAAATTGGCCATGTTCATGAACAACGCAAGGACGTATGTTTATCAAATCTGCTAGTACCCGGTTCCTGCTGACACCTGATATGCAGTATGATTCCGCCAAAGCAGCTTACCGAAGGGTTCTCGATCGGGATCCCAACCACGCCAAGGTTCTGCAGCAGCTCGGCTGGCTGCATCATCAGGAAAGTCCTTTATTCAACAGCCAAGAGCAAGCAATCGAATACTTGGAAAAGTCTGTCAGCTCTGGTAGGTCTTCGTTACGTCTAATTACTATCGCAACTAATCAGATCAGACAATACCGATGCGCAAAGCTGGTACCTCCTAGGAAGATGCTACATGTCTCAACAAAAGTACTCAAAGGCATACGAAGCATATCAGCAAGCTGTCTACCGAGACGGCCGCAATCCGACATTCTGGTGCTCTATTGGTGTCCTCTATTATCAGATCAACCAGTACCGGGATGCGCTGGATGCATATTCCCGAGCAATACGCCTCAACCCGTACATCTCCGAGGTCTGGTACGACCTCGGAACTTTGGTGAGTTTGTATGGTAGTATTCATGCATGGACTCTGAGGCTAACTTTTGGCAGTATGAATCGTGTAACAATCAGACTGCCGATGCATTGGACGCATATCAACGCGCTTTCGACCTCGACCCGTCCAATATGCACATTAAGGCACGGTTACAGCTTCTACGCAACAATGGCCAATCCACGGGAATGCCCAACCAGCAAAACGCACCTGTGCCGCAAGATGTACATCCCCAGCAATACCAAGCTGCTGGCGTTGGGGCTCCTCCAGGCCCGCAATGGGGCGTGCCTGCAGGAGGGCCAGCTTCAGTTCTTCATGGTCCTACCCCAAGCCAAAATGGCTCGGCGCCTGACTGGAGCAGGAGATTGGCAGACATTCCAAACCCACAACCCCCTCCTCAGCCATCCAGCATGTATGATCAGCGCGAACCAATTCGACCGCCACCATCACAGAGGCAACCCAGCCCTCGGCAGGAACAGTTACGGCAGTATCAAGAGCAGCAGCGCCATACTCCTATCCGGCGACCTTCACCGCCGCCAACCTTGAACCATAACGGGCCAGTCTCATACTCAGCACCACAAGCTCTACCGCAGCCACAACCCTCTGTCTCTCAGCCACCGGCTTCCAATCGTATCCCTAATCCTAACTATGGAGCCCCAGATCCTGGATTGAGACTCGCGACAGGTAGCACCCAGCCAGCTCCAGTTTCAAGAGCGCCTTTCGGACGTGGTGATAGCCCACCAGAGATCAGGCCACTCGCGGACCTTACCGCACCCTCACCAGGCCGTAACTACCAACCACAATCATCCTACCAACATCATCCCAACACATCTGTATCCGTAGGTATTGCTGCTGGTGCGCCTCCGCCAGCCGCTGCTCTCGCTGCTGCGGAAGCTGCTGCTGCTCGCGAAAGGGATAACCGGTCCGGCGCTGGTTACAAGCGCAGCCATGATTCGGATGACGAGTACAAGGTGCCAAATAAGCATCCTGCGAACGGTGAAAGCCGAAGCAGATTAGAAAATAATACCCACCGTCGCGCATCGCCTCCAGATAGGAAACCCTCTCCTCGCCCAAGACAAGCTTCGCCTCGCGGAAGACCACAGTCTCCATACGGCAGACCCGCATCTCCTCCTTTCCGGCATAGTAGGAGCTCCTCGACTACTCGTCGTGAAGAGCAGAGAAGAGCGGATGAGAATTATCATCCTTCTGAAGCAGCTCATCACCCTCAGGCGCTGCCTGCGATGCAACAGCCGCCGCCCAGTGAGCCACCACAAGTTCCTGCTTCTGCTCCCGATACCGGCCGTGAGGAACGTCGTGAAGCGTATGAAGACCCAGCAAGAAAAATGGAAGTCGATGAAGATTACGATGATGATGCCGAGGAAGAAAAGAGGAAACAGAGCTCTGGCGGCAGGAACAGCCCACAGCACAGCAGCGTGAACGGGCCACCCAAGGTCGAAGCAGTGGCTTAAGAAAAGTAACGGCAGATGTAAGTCTAATTCATACTCGTGCCAAACTCGGAATCTCTGCCAATGCTAATCGTTGTTTTAGTATTCCATATTGGTGTGGCCTAGTACCAGACTTGATACCATTACGATTCCCACTCATGACTTCAGAGTTGTCGAATGTCACATATTCATGTATAATGAAATTGCACTGAGCCATCCTCGATAGGAGCAGGATCATACCGGCAGTAGCTATATTTGAGGGGAGGTTGCTGTGACTGTAGAAAGCAAGCAACAAGCGTATCATATTCGAATTGTACCGTGTCCATGTTTACAGCATATTTTTTCTTCTCTTTGTCGTCAGTGTAGACCTGCTGTTTTTGGCTCCCAAGACCAAGAGGTTGTGTGAAGTTGAAGTACACCGTCTCCCTTTTCCAGAACAAGCTACATTGGTAAGTCTACACAGTGGGAGTTGTTACATGTCCAAGAAGCAGGCATCATTAATTGCTCACGCCAAGAAGTCGGATAAGATCGATTAGCCTAAAAACATTGACTTCCAGAAGCTGTATAGCCATTCCTATCGAGCCGGAAGATTGGAAGACGTGTTGGTGTGGTGCTCGATGACTCAATCAATCGGGTATAAATGTCTCACGGCCTCCAAGTGGGTGTGAATTTCCAGTCTGTGTGTGGGCAGTACGATTGCAATCTTTCCTATACGGACAAGCCTTATGAAATTCAACCTTTCCCTCACGGAAGGGCACATCAGCCTCTACCATTACGAAACTCGGGCTCACTCGTCTTCAGCTAGCATAAAATGCTATCGGCACTATGTGCATACATAATCGCCCGAAACGTACATGCGAAAGGCTATAGGCGAGGAACGAGAGAGACACGAAAAGCAATGTCGCGTTGCCTATCGACGAAACCGTCGGAGCCCACCCCATCACATTTCCCTTCGCAATGAAGCTCTTCGGTGTTAAAATGCCTCAGCCTGCACCTCTACCTCTGTAACCTCACTTTCGCCGCACCGCCTATAGCAGCCCCATTAGGCCCACCCAGCATCGGACTCATCCCGGCGTCTCAAAGATTGCCGAATGGGACATCCTTTCTCGTGAAACATGCCACTCCCAACCCATTCCCCCTCCCCCTGCCCATCCCCCTGCCCCTCCACCCATCACAAATCCATCATCATCACTCAATATTCTCATCTCCCCGACAGCCCCGCCGGCGACCCCAAAGTGATCTACTTCCCCGCCTTCACCGGCCTCCAAGGCTTCGTCGAATGCTACGGTTTCCAGCGGAGCCCATCTCCGACCCTTGGCTACGACGCCGAAACCGTCATCATCGAAGGCAACGAAGCCATCATCGCGCACAGTGGCGAAGTTTTCGCTGAACTAATGGGAACTGTGCCATTGAGTTATACGGCTGCAAGGACGAGTTTGTATTTCAATCCAGGGGAGCAAACAATGTGAAAACATTGAGTCTGAAGGCTATCGTTGATGATTAGACAGGCGGCGCATCCCGTCCTGCTTACGTATTGGTTTCATTTTATAATGGTTATACAGGGGCTGACGACTGAGGTGGGGACGGGGTGGTTGGTTGTTGATGATCTGTGATTGAGGATGCGTTTATGTGAATGGCCTCTCAACTACCTTAGAACCTGAACAGAGCGAGCATTTTTCAGCTTGATGCTCAGGGCCGCAGGGTCTCCCCGTTTCGGTAGGAGCTTACATCCCTATTCCAACGGCTAAACTCGTCTCGTCTCATACTGTCGTTGCCTATCCAGGCAATCAGGAGGTCTGAAGTCTTGGAGCTAGCTCATTCTTCGTGGATTCACTGTGCATGTACATAGGTATTCATCCCCATAACTGTTCAATCTCTCAGCTGAACACTATGGTGGGGTCGTTCACCAATATCTGTGAAATGGGACACGTACTCAGGCATTCCACAATTGTTGCCGTTTGCAGCAGAGTCATCAGGCATCGACTCGTTCTGCTCGTCAAATTGTTTCATCTCGTGCGTCAGCCTGATACTGGTGGTGCTCTCCGCATCGGCCTCGCGATCAAATATGCTTCTCTTGCGCCCTCCTGGCGTCACGATATCGCCATTTGGCACACTCTTCTTCCTAATAGAGCTGCCATAAATGCCTCCAATTCCATACTTCTTTGAGGAGAAGGGTACGCTGCGAGCTAGTAGTTGCTTCGTGGCAGGTAGGCACACACAAATTAGGCCAACGTTCATCTCGATGATAGCCCATAGCTGAAGTGGGTCTTCGGTCGATTTCTGAACGATGATCTTGATCCTAATGACCATGTTGACAATGGTGGCTGCGCAAACCATCAGACCTGTTGCTAGCGGGAGAACGACATCGATTCCGAGATAATGGCATCTGCAATTGGTAAACCAGTGGCAATGGAAGGGCGAAGATGAGGAATTCGGTGAATACGTTCATACCACTCCAAGCTGAGAGCTCTTCTCATACACCACTGTACTTGCAGTTGCCGGCAACCTGCGGATAGAAGAACTTGTGGGGAGGGTCACAAAGGCTGAGGAGCCAGCCCAATAGGCCGAAGTTGTATCCGACGATCCAGACCATTGCGCCTATGGTAATGAATCTCGTTTTGCGATGGACGTCGCAGGCGTCGCCCATAATTTGGAGGTAAAGGGCAAGGACGGAGAATTTGAGGAGCATCAGGCCGAAAGGCCGTAAAATGGTCATGACTGAGAACCAGTAGACGAAGGGGTTCTGATAGAATTCAAATTAGTATCGCAGTCTTTGGTCCCAAGTCGGTACACCGAGCCCGTATTGAATTCCTGAGACCGCTGGTTAGCAATTGCTTGTAGACTACAGGAATGGAGGATGTGAAATATTCCCCACTCACGCTCCAAATTGGCAGCATTGAAAGCGACGACAATTACAACAGCAACGACGCGTATATAATCATCCCAACCAAACCTCCTCACAATGAATATTCGGGTGCCGCAACGAGTCACAGATGTGAAAATTGCATGTGCAAGTGCAAGTGCAAGTGCAAGGGTGATTGATGCTGTGACAATTATCGAGTCGCGAAGGGTCACCTTGGGATGCTCGAAATTTGAAGCCTGGCCAGCCGGTGGTGTCTTGTATGGCACATCCAATGGGATCGTATAAGGATCGGTTCCATCTGGATAGGATTGATAAGACATGACGGTAGCAGAAGTATAGAAGTACTGCTGAGCAAAAGGCAAGAGCACGAGGTAAAAGCCAAGAGCGAGTAGTAACGCGAATAGCTACCGATGTTGAGTAAATATAAAGCAGTGCACGCGACCAAGTGAATAAGTAATAGGCCTTGAGACCTGCTCTATTAACTTGCATCAAGCATCAAAACATTCATGAAAGGAGTAGCATATGTACACGGCCAAATAGGAGGGACAAGGAAAAGGCACGATAGAAGTAGCATGGTGTACCTTGTTGGTACTCACACTCGAAGCCAAGATCGTTATTAGAGAGGTACCAATGCCAGCCATGAAGATATGCAACTCAACCTCGCTACTGGGAGAGCTAGAACTAAGGTGTGATCCGAACACAAGATAGACCTTAATTCCCTCCCGAATGGGTTGGAGGTGTCAGTCAAAGGAGAATATCTGAGTGTCCTGGTTGGAATAGATGATGATCGTCGAGAATATGGCCATTCATTGGAGTGCGCCCTGCTTGCAAATGGCTTCATGTCGCTGTGGACCGACAGGACGTGATGTCACGGGACGTGTTCCGGCACATCCAAGTTCAAGGCAGAGAGCAGGTCCAACATAGCGAACTATGCTCAGCGAAGCGACCTAATCTACCCTGGCTTCGGTACTGGCGATGATGTTGCAGGCTCAGGATCATCAGTCCACCATGTTGTGAAGATATCAATAATATTGACGCATTCGACGGACGAGGCGATAATCACAAACTTTCTCGGTAAGGCAGTGATTTGTTCATAATACGTTGGATTTGGGCCTAGTGGCTCTTGGCAAGGGGGTCAAATAGTCTCAACTCCATAGACCTTCCAAAATAACAACAACATCCATTCATGAATCTCAACGGGTTATGAGCCCGGGTTAGTGCTTGTTTACGCACCCAATTATTGTTATTCCGTTCGTAACTACGTCAACGTTATAGTTTAGATAACGCCTGCGCCAGAATAATAAACTCAGGCAAATCGGCGAACGTCGTCTCACTATATATCATACCCCTTACCGAAAATAACTTCAGCGATTAGCTTATCGATATACGCGCACACCTACGTAGCAGGAAGCTATGGAAGTATACGCAGGAGCTAGTACCGGATAAGGATAAAGGGGAGACGGCTACAGCTATAAAGAAGAGGAAGGATTAACAAGAAAAAACTAAGGAAGTAATTAATACTATAACTCCTACGATTAGCCCGGCTATTAAGAAGAAGCTAAAGGAGGCTGAATTTAACGACGGATATTCGATACTTCAGTGTCTATCAACCCTACTATAACCGGCCGGCGACGCTCAGTTTATATATCTTATAAAGGAATACTATACGCTCGATATTAAAGAGTTTAAATTAATAATAGAATTCCTAGACTATATTAAAGTCCTAGAAGAACGGATCGACGCCACGAAAGTTAAACTTAACGACGATAAATATACCCTACTCTGTCTCATTATAGCGCTGTCGGAGGATTAGGACTACCGGTCTCTTATATAACTATAGTTAATATCCGGGAATAATATAACAGTGGTAAAAGTAAAGGATATACTCCTAGAAGAGGAGCGTAAGTAAAAGAGTAAAAACGATAAAGACGTTCGAGCTTTAGCGTTTAAGGATAAAGGCTAGGCTAATTTAGGGGAGGTATATAGGACGTATAATAAAGAGTACCGCACCGACCGCTACTAGGAAAATTACCCTGAGCTAGCCCCGGAATGGCTACAGAACAAATGGACTAAGGACGGTACACACGGTTTCGGTGACAAGGCTATAATTACTAGGGTTAAGAAAGTACTCTAAGAATAGTAAATGGCTGGAGGAAAACACCTAGTTTTGGGCTAGGATAGCTCGGTAGGGCCAGAATGGCTCTGGAATAGCAATTAGCTGGTGAAAACAGCTGGTTTTAAGCTAGGATAGCTCGGTAGGGCCAGAATGGCTCTGGAATAGCAATTGGCTGGGGAAAACAACTGGTATTTAGGCTAGGATAGCTCAGTTTCTCTGGAATCAGGGGAGTAGCGACGGCGAGGTAGCGCTAGCAAGGCCCAAAGGGGAGCGTTGGATTTAAGGGGGTCAAATAGTCTCAACTCCATAGACCTTCCAAAATAACAACAACATCCATTCATGAATCTCAACGTAATAATCTCTGGCGATGTCGTGGCCGGAATTGCGACAGCCAATTACTACTGCTTTCTTTCCTTTGGCGTTCTTTTCGGGCTAGGTAAATCAAGATAAGTAGCAGAGACGATCGTCTTCAAAATCGTCGAGTCTAGAGATATTCGAAGGTAGATATAGCTCTCCGGAGTGTCCTATCGCTAGGATAATATGTCGTAGGTATAAAGTTCCTACGACCTACTCAGCAAGGAAGTTGTGTACAGGCTAAAACATATTACGCTTTTCCTTCTGGCCCTCCCTCTCTCGTGTTAGATTAATCGTCCACTGTCGCTTGCTCTCAGACCATTCCGACTTTTCTAATATCGTACTAGTCCACACGTTGAGCTCTAAGATACCGGTATAGTACTCGAACCAATCTCCCAGTTTGTCTTTCGGAGTAAATACCTACACCCTTTTAGCTTCCATCTCGCGGTATTTAGGAACTTATGATATACTGGCCAGTTGGGTGGAAACTTGAGATAAGGCATATGATCGTACCTAAATCAGTTGGTCAGTAGAGTAGATGGTTGAAATTACGACAGAAGACCCTCACTAGACCGAATCGTGCAGTACTAATTGACTAGAGGGTCGCCATCTCCGCAAGGAGATTACGGGGGCGGTAAGGCTGAGTAAAGAATATATAATAGAGTTATGAAATTTATTAATTATATATATAAATATATATTCGTTAAATATACTATAATATTAATATCTTTTAAGATTTAAAT
>JAABUS010004023.1_pt1 | contig 22276 bp, 21 predicted proteins | sample 5560161 | NCBI WGS metagenome assembly JAABUS01 (sample SAMN10711885, study PRJNA513376) | rock metagenome | isolation source: Antarctica rocks | place: Antarctica: Victoria Land, Trio Nunatak nord | collected 2016-01-04
TCAGCACGGCGTACAGCCCGCGGCGCCGCCACGTCGCGCCCGGGAGCATCCACAGGAAGTAGGCCCCCGAGAGCAGCCAGGCCTCCGGGCGCATGAGCGCGGCGAGCATCAGCAGCACGAAGACGGGGACGCCGCGGCGCGGGCGCTCCGCCTCGAGTGCGGCCGCCCAGACGACCATCGCGAGGTACGCGACGTCGACGTAGCCGCGCGCCGCGAGGAACGGGAAGTCGAAGCGGGTGCACAGCAGGACCGCGGCGACGAGCCCGACCGCGGGGGTGAAGGCGATGCGCCCGAGGCGGTAGAGCCCCGCGGCCAGGACGACGAAGCTCACGAGGGTGGCGGCGACGAGGAGCCGGTCGGCCCCGTCGCCGAAGAGGCTCAACCCGGCGCCGAAGAAGACCGCGAGCGGGTGCTGGGTCGGCGCGCGGTAGGCGTCGAAGCTCGGCCGCTGGAAGTCGAGCAGCTCACGACCCCAGAGCAGCGAGTAGTAGCTGTCGTAGTTCGGGAAGGTCGGGTAGACGACGAACGCCACGAGGGCGAGGAGCGCGAGGAGCGCGAGCGCGGCGGCGGGCAGGCGGGAGCGGCGGGGCTCCGGCGGCGAGCCGACGGGCGCGGGTTCGGGGCCCGACCGTTGGCGGGTGAGCGTCGCGGTCTCCATTGCGTGCGGAGGATCATCGGCGAGTGCCCGGCGTGGCACTCCGGCCGGACGTCTGGGATGATCCCCGCCGAGTGTACGGCACCGCCCGGGCCCGTAACTGCGCGTGCCGTCCGGGGTCTCCTTCACCTTGACGCCATGCCGGACGCCTTCAAAGCCATGAAGCTCATCATCCAGATCCCGTGCTTCGACGAAGAGGAGCAGCTCCCCGCGACGCTGGCGGACCTGCCTCGGGAGGTTCCCGGCTTCGACTTGGTCGAGTGGCTGATCATCGACGACGGCTCCACGGACCGCACGATCCAGGTCGCTCGCGAGAACGGCGTCGACCACATCGTCAAGCTCACGAACAACAAGGGGCTGGCGGCGGGCTTCCAGGCCGGGTTGGACGCCTGCCTCAAGCTCGGCGCCGACGTCATCGTCAACACCGACGCCGACAACCAGTACTCCGCGCTGGACATCCCCACGCTCGTCGAGCCGATCGTCGCCGGCCGCGCCGACATGGTCGTCGGCGACCGCGAGACGGACACCATCGAGTCCTTCTCCCCGCTGAAGAAGCGCCTGCAGAAGCTCGGCTCGGGCGTCGTGCGCGCGGCCTCGGGCACCGACGTTCCCGACACGACGTCGGGCTTTCGCGCCTACAACCGCGAGGCCGCCCTCCAGCTGGCCGTCGTCTCGAAGTACACCTACACGCTGGAGACCATCATCCAGGCCGGCAAGCAGCTCGTGGCCACCGCCCACGTGCGGATCCGGACGAACGCGAAGACGCGTGAGTCGAAGCTGTTCCCGTCGATGGGCGCCTACGTGCGCCGCAACGCCGTGGCGATCACGCGCATCTACACGCAGTACGAGCCGCTCAAGGTCTTCTCGGGCTTCGCCTTCGCCACGTTCCTGCTGTCGCTCGTCCCCTTCACGCGCTTCCTGGTCGCCTACCTCGCCGGCGACGGCGCCGGGCACGTGCAGTCGCTGATCTTCGGTGCGGTGCTCTTCAACGCCGCGGTGGTGCTCGGCGCGCTCGGCATCCTCGGCGACCTGCTCTACAGCCAGCGCGTGCTGACGCAGCGCACCTACGAGAAGGTGCGCCGCATCGAGCTCGAGCTGAAGATCCCGCCGTCGCACTACGAGCCCGGCGCCGCGCCCACGGGGCAGCCGCCGACCACGGGCGCCAACGCGGGGCAGAAGACCGATGAGCGTGAGGCCGTCCGCGCATGAGCCCGCCTCCCGTCACCGTCGACGAGTCCGGCGTCGTCACCGGGAACACCTACGACAAGTACGGCTCCACGAACCCCGTCGTCAAGCGCCTGATGGCGAGCTTCGAGGGGACGCTCCACGAGCTCTTCACGCGGGCCGCCCCGACGTCGCTGCTCGACGTGGGCTGCGGCGAGGGGGTCCTCGTCCACGAGTGGGCCAGGGCGATCGCGCCGGGCCGCGTCGTCGGCATCGACCTCGAGGAGCCGTCGATCCAGGCGGGCTGGGCCGACCGTCAGGCACCGAACCTCGAGTACCGGGTCATGAAGGCGCAGGACTTCCCGTTCGCCGACGGTGAGTTCGACGTCGCCACCGCGATCGAGGTCCTCGAGCACGTGCCAGACCCGGCGCACACGGTCGCCGAGATGGCCCGCGTCGCCGAGCGCCAGCTGCTGGTCTCCGTGCCGCGCGAGCCGCTGTGGCGGGGGCTGAACCTCGCCCGGGGCGCGTACATCAAGCAGCTCGGGAACACGCCGGGCCACGTCAACCACTGGTCCAAGCGCTCCTTCGCGGAACTGCTCAGCCGTCACGGAGAGGTCGTCGAGGCCCGCTCGCCGTTCCCGTGGACGATGCTGCTCGTGCGGCTTGGCCGCTGAGACGGCGCCGCTGACGGTCGCGGCCGAGGCCGCCACCGGAGGGGGCTACGGGCGCGGCGCGCGGATCCTGAGCGTCGGGATCGCGACGACCGGCCTGGTCACCTTCGCGTACTTCTCCCTGGCCTCCTACCACCTCGGCAAGACGGAGTACGGGTTCGTCTCGACGCTCTGGGCGATCCTGTTCATCACGATCTCGGTGATCTACCGGCCGGTGGAGCAGCTGCTGTCGCGAACGATCGCCGATCGCCATGCCCGCGGGCTCTTGGGCGCCCACCCGCTCCGCGGCGCCGTCGTCATCCAGGGCGCGTTCGCGGCACTCTTCCTCGTGGCGGCCTTCGCGCTGCGGGGCACGCTGGAGGACGCGCTCGGGGGCTCCGCGCTGTTCTGGGTGCTCGTCGCCAGCGCCTTGGCCTACGCGGCCTCCTACTTCGCGCGCGGCTACTGCGCGGGCCACGGCTGGTTCGGGCTCTACGGCGGGCTGGTCTTCTTCGAGGCGCTCGCGCGGGTGTGCTTCCCGCTGGCGGCGGTCCTCGGGCTCGCGTCGGGCCGGACGTGGGTCGCCCTGGGAATCCTCGCCGCGCCGCTCGCGTCGCTGGTCGTCATGGCTGTCGCCCTGCGCCGCCATACGGCGCGGGCGCCTCAGGGCGCGGTGCAGGCCGGAGCGGAGGCCGCGGCGCCGCCCGCGAACCAGGCCGTGGCGGAGGCCGGAGCCCAGACCTCGGCGCGGGCCAGGGCACAGGCCGCGGAGGACGGGGCGCGGGCCGGCGGCGACGGGCGCTTCGCGGTGGCGGTCGCGGGCATCGGGCTGGGCGAGCAGGCGCTGCTGAACGTCGCGGTGCTGCTCGTGCCGGCCGGCGACGCGGCGGGCGTGGTGTTCAACGCGTTTCTCATCACGCGCGTCCCGCTCCAACTCTTTCAGTCCGTGCAGACGTCGCTGCTTCCCCACCTCGCGGGGCTGGAGGTCACCGAGGGCGCGGCGGCGTTCGGCCGGGCGATCCGCACGACGCTGCTGGCCGTCGCGGGCTTCGCGGTGGCCGTAGCGCTCGGCCTGCTCGTCCTCGGACCCTTCGCCCTCGAGCTGCTGCTCAACGGGCCGGGCTACTCGGGTCTCGGCCTGGCGGCGGTGGCGCTGGGGATGGGCGCGCACCTGGCCGCGGGAACGCTCAACCAGGCGGCGCTCGCGCGCGGCCGGGCGACGGCGGCGGCCGCGCTCTGGCTGACGGCCGCGGCGGCGTTCACGGCGTGGATGCTCCTCGAGCCGATCGCCGACGCGCTCGCGCGCGCCGAGGTCGGCTACCTGGGAGCGACCAGCGCGCTGGCGGCCGGGCTCTGGGGGCTCTACCGCCAGGGGTGAGGGCGCGCACGAGGGATACCGCTCATGGGTGAGGGCGCGCACCGGGGCAATTGGAGCGTTGAGGCCCCGTCTCGCGCGCCGGAGCTCACTCCCCGAATGTCCGCCGCGCCGCCCCGCCTCCGCTCGGGTGGCTCTGACATCCACGATCGGCTACCCAGACGGGTACGCACTCAGTTTCTCCGGCCAACCCGTCCCCGGCGCGACTCATGCTCCACGCGTTCACCGCGCCGCACCCGCCGGAGGATCACTCGCGTCCGCCGCGAGTCATGCTCCACGCGTTGGCCGCGGCGCAACCGCTGGAGGGTTACTCGCGCCCGGTGGGATGCGTGATCTCGTCAGAGCCCGGCCGCGCTGCGTCATCGGACCGGCCGCCTGCTCGCGCGCGGTCTCCGGCACGCACGATCCAACTCCCAAACCCACAAGCATGCCCCACGGGAACCCTCACAGACGAGATGACCGATGACGGCTCCGGTACTACACTGGGTCACACTATGACCCATAAGGGACCCAAGGCGCGAGGCGCCGCCACGGTACAACGGTCGTTCCGGCTCCAGCAGCGCACGCTGGAGCTGCTCGGCGAGCGGGCCAGCGAGACGGCCGAGTCGCGCAACGCGTTGGCCGAGCGGCTGCTCGAAGAGGGGGTGCGGACCGATCGCCACCCGCTCATCTCCTTTCGTCAGGGAGCATCGGGACGTCGCCGTCCTGCCCTCGGCGGAACCCGGCTGGACGTCGGGCAGGTCATCGCGACGGTTCGCGGCGAAGGCGGCGACATCGCCGCCGCGGCCGAGTATCTATCGATGCCCGCACGGATGATCCAGGCGGCCGTCAACTACTACGCTGACTTCACCGAGGAAGTCGACGAGCTCCAGATCGTGGAGCACGCTTACGCCGACTCCGAGCGCCGCCGCTGGAAGCGCGCACAGCAGGTCCTCGGTTGAGACTGCTGCTCGACGAGCACTACGCCGAGGCGATCGCCGAGCAGCTCCGCGCTAACGGTTTCGACGCTGTGACCGTCTCAGGACTGCGGCTCAAGGGCACCGACGACGCGCCGCTGCTGGAACACGCGGTCACCGAGCGTCGGGCGCTGCTGACCAACAACGTCGGCGACTTCATGCCGCTGCACGCCAAGTGGATGGCCTCCGGCCGCTCGCACTTCGGGCTACTGTTCACCGACGACGCTGGCCTCCCGCGCCACCGGTCGACGATCGGCCGGTACGTGCGCATCTTGGCGGCGTTCATGGCCGCCCGGCCCGGCGAGCACGACATGCTCGACCAGATTCACTGGCCGCACTGATGAGCGGCGCGGCCATCAGCTCACGGCACGCTCCGGCGCCGACCAGCCGCTCACGCCCCTCGACCGCGATCAGCGGGCCAACGGATCGCGCCAGTTCAGGTCGGGGAAGCGTGCGAAATCGCGGTCGAGGGTCAGCCATCGCACCCGTGCTCGACGGCTAGAGCCGCGTGGTAGGCGTCTGCCACGAGCAGCGAAGCGCTGCTCGTGATGTCAACGCCCGGCAGCACACCGCTGCGGCCGTGGTAGACCGGGATCTCCACCGAAGGCCGGAGGGGTGGCACGGAATGGGCGAGCCCTTCGCGCAGGTGGTCCTCGACGAGCTCGCCGAGCGTCTGCCCGCGCTCGGCCGCCCGGCGCTTGGCCTCGAAGAGGAGGTGATCGTCCATCGAGATCGTGGTCCTCACGCATCAGAACATACGTCCCCTGCATCACCGATGCACACCGTTTGGAGCGGTGCCGACGCGCCAGCGCGCTCGGCCTGGACCAGCGCTCACTCGTACGCCAGGGCCTCCAGCACGTCCAGCTTCGAGGCGCGGCGTGCCGGCAGCACGGCGGCGATCACACCCGCGAGCGCCGCCGCGAGGAAGAGGACGACGAGCAGGACGTACGGGATCGAGAGCGAGAAGTCGTCGATCGTGCGTGAGACCAGGAGTGCGAGGAGGACGCCGAGCACGATGCCCAGCACGCCGCCGATCTGCGCGGTGATCACCGCCTCGTAGCGGATGACCCGCCGGACCTGGCGGCGCGAGGTGCCGATCGCGCGCATCATCCCGAGCTCGCGGGTCCGCTCGGTGACCGAGAGCACGAGCGTGTTGACGATGCCGAACATCGCGACGACGACCGTCAGGGCCAGCAGCGCGTAGACGAGCGCGAGCAGCTGGTCGACCTGGCCGGCCTGGTCGTCCTTGAACTCCTCGGCGGTGAGCGCCTCGACCTGCGGGAAGTCGGTCTTGATCGCCGCGTCGATCGCCGCCTTCGTCGCGTTGCCGCCCGCGTAGCCGACGATGACCAGCGAGTCCTTGCGCTGCCCGAACTCCCGCACGACGAGATCGTTGGCGACCGTCAGGTCCCTGAGCAGCCGTCCCCTGTCCTCGATGACGCCCGCGACGCGGAGCTTGATCCGCTTGGCGGTCGCGGTGGTGAGCGCGATCGTGTCGCCGACCTTCGTCCCGTGCTTCTCCGCGTACCCCTTGGACGCGACGATCCTGTCGTCACCGAGCGGCGGCAGGGCGGTCTGGTAGAGCGCGGGGAACGTCCGCGGGTCGACGCCGGTGACGCCCTCCTCCTTCCCATCGACGCGCGCGTCGACGAAGCGCACCGCCGCGACGCGGTCGACCCCGTCGAGGCCAGCCACGCGCTCGGTCGCGGCCGCGGCGAATGGGGAGAACCCGTCCTGGTTCTGCAGCACCGCCTGACCGCGCAGCCCGGCGTCGATCGCGTCGTTGATCGTCGACTTCGCGCCCGCCGCGAAGATCGTCGCGAAGGCGACCAGCGCGACGCCGATCATCAGCGCCGCCGAGGTCACCGCGGTGCGGCCGGGCTGGCGCACGGTGTTCTCGCGCGCCAGGCGCCCCGTGATGCCGAAGGCGGCCTCGATCGGCCGGCCGACCACCGAGGCGATCGGGCCCACGAGCCGCGGGGAGAGCAGCGCGACGCCGAGAAACGTTGCGGCCGCGCCGAGGCCGACGCAGAGCAGCGCAGGCGACTCCTGGAGACCGGCGAAGAGCCCGACCGCGATCGCGGCGACGCCGAGCGTGGTGAGCACGAGCGCGAGCGGAAAGGCCAGGCGGGAGGAGCGCGACTCCGGCATGGCGACGCCTTCGCGCAGCGCCGCGACCGGCGGCACGCGCGTGGCGCGCAGCGCCGGCGCCAGGCAGGAGACGAGCGTGACGAGCACCCCTACCCCGAGCGACACGTAGACCGTGCGGGCCTCGAGCACCGTGCCCGTGGAGGGGAGCTCGAAGCCGATGGCCTTGAAGAGCGCGCGCAGCCCGGCGGCAACGACGACCCCGAGGGCCAGGCCGACGGCGCTGCCGAGCACTCCGAGCACGATCCCCTCGCCGAGCACCGAGCGGAGCACCTGCGCGCGCGAGGCGCCGAGCGTGCGCAGCAGGGCGAACTCCCGCGCACGCTGGGCGACGGTGATCGAGAACGTGTTGAAGATGATGAAGGCGCCGACGAACACCGAGACGCCGGCGAACGCGAGCAGCGCGATCTGGAGGAAGCCGAGGTCGTCACGGATGTCGGCCGACTGGTCGGCGGCCTCGGCCGCGCCCGTGCGCACATCCACGCTTTTCGGCAGCGCCCCGCGGATCGCCTTCGTGACCGCCTGGGCGTCCTGCCCCTTGGCGACGGTCAGGTCGATCTCGTCGTACCTGCCCTCCTTCTTGGTCACGCGCTGGGCCTCGGGCAGCGTGAGCAGCGCGACGGCCGCGCCGCCGTAGGAGTCGACTCCGGCGACCTGCGTCAGCCCGGTGATCGTGTAGGCCTTCTTCTCCGTCTCGGCCTGGATCTCGAAGCGGTCGCCGACGGCGAAGCCCTCCTTGCGGGCGGTCGCCTTGTCGATGGCGACCTCGCCTTCGCTCTGCGGGCGGCGGCCCTCGGCGTAGGAGAAGCCGCCGAAGCGCTGGTCGTCGAAGACGGAGGCGACGAACTTCGGACCCTGTGCCGCGAACGGCTCACCCTTCCTGGTCAGGAAGGTGCCGCCCTGGTCGAAGATCGAGCCCTCGACGTTCTCCACGCCGTCGATGGCCTTGACGCGATCGAGCACCGCGCCGTCGATCGGCGGCAGGTCGCCGTTCTCGTTCAAGGCGACCTCGTCGTTCGGGGTGATGACGACGTCGGTGCTCTTGTAGGCCTCGGAGAAGATCCGGTCGAAGGAGGCGTTGATCGTGTCGGTGAAGACGTAGGTGCCGCTGATCAGCGTGACGCCGAGCGCGACGGCCAGCGCGGTGAGCGCGAGGCGGGTCTTACGGGCCAACAGCCCGCGCAGCGCGACGCGGCGCATCAGGCGAGCGCCGGGGCGCCGTCGCGGATGATCTTCCCGTCCTCGAGCTCGACGAGCCGGTCGGCGTAGGCGGCCGCCCGCGGGTCGTGGGTGACCATGACGATCGTCTGGCCGAACTCGTCGACCGAGCGTCGCAGGAGCTCCATGACCTCCGTGGAGGTCTTCGAGTCGAGGTTGCCCGTGGGCTCGTCGGCGAAGACGACCGCCGGCTGGGAGGCCAGGGCCCGCGCCACCGCGACGCGCTGCTGCTGGCCGCCGGAGAGCTCCGCGGGCCGGTGAGAGAGCCGCTCGCGCAGGCCGATGGTGTCGACGAGCCGGTCGACCCACTGCTGGTCGGGCTTGCGACCCGCGATCGACAGCGGCAGCAGGATGTTCTCCTCCGCGGTGAGCACCGGCAGCAGGTTGAAGGACTGAAAGACGAAGCCGACCTTGTCGCGCCGCAGGGCGGTGAGCTCCTTGTCGCCCAGGTCGGAGAGCTCGGTCCCGGCGAGGACCACCGAGCCCGAGGTCGGGCGGTCGAGCCCGGCGAGGAGGTGCATCAGCGTCGACTTCCCCGATCCCGAGGGCCCCATGATCGCCGCGAAGGCGCCCTCGGGGAAGGCGACATCGACCCCGGCGAGCGCGTGGACGGTCGCCTCCCCCTCGCCGTAGGAGCGGGTCAGGCCGGTCGCGGTGACGATCATGCCGCGCATCGTGGCGTGCACCGCTTTCGGGTGCTCTGGGGATTCCGTGCGACGAGTCGGCGGTGCGCGAGGATTTCGACGACCTGCGCGCGGGCAGCGACGCGCGCGGAGCGACGGTGTTCGTGTTCTCTCGCGGCAGCGCGCTGTGGGCCGTCGACGCGGCGTCGGGCGGCGCACGCAGGCTCAAGGGCACCGACCGTCGCGGGCGACCCGAGACGCGGCCCTCGCTGTACGCCGGTCAGCTCGGCTACTTCGCCGGAGACCGGCTCGTGACGCGCTCACTCGCGGGAGGGCCCGAGCGTCGCGTGCCCCTGGCCCGCGGCGAGACACCGGTCTACGACGCGGCCGTCGGGCCCGGGATGTTCCTGGTCGAGCTCGAGGGCACCTCGCCCAGCGGCGGCTCGTCGGGCGTCGGCGTCCTGCGCGGCGGCCGCTTCGACATTGTGCGCAACACGCCCAACGGCGAGGAGTCGTCGTCGACCGTGGACTACATGAACGTGCTCGACGGCCGACTGCACGTGGCGGTGACCTCCGACGCGGGCGCCGGGGGCGTGTTCCGCGCGCCCCTGACACGTTCGCGCGCCCGCCGCGAACGCGCGGAACCCGTCAGCGATGCCGGCGCGAGCCCCTTCTCCGGCGACACGTACGTCGTGTCGCGCCGGGCTGGCGGGCGCACCGACCTGGTCACCCGACGGCTGCGCTTCAAGCGCTGAGCGACGCTCGCCACGATCTATCCTCGACGGGGTGACGTTCCACCGAAACGGCGCCGCCGCGGAGGGAGCCCCAGGCGACCCCGTCGGACGCATGTCCGGCGCGGCCGAGGAGCGCCGGGCGACCCGCTCGACCGTCGTGGCGACCGGGACGCTGGCCTGCCCGCAGTGCGACGCGCCGGTCAGCCCCGGCGGCCGCGCGCTCGCGCCGGGCGAGCCCATGCGCTGCCCCGTCTGCGATCACGCGGGCGCCGTCCGCGACTTCCTCTCGCTCGCCACGCCGTCGCGGCCCGCGCGCGTGCGGGTCGTGATCTCGGCTCCGGGCCTCGTCGTGCGCGGCGCGTAGGCGCAGCAAGTCACGCCGCGCTGGCCGGGGACCAGCGTTCGGAGTTGCGCTCGCTGAGCGAGGCCAAGTCCGAACGCTGCGTCGACGAACGCTCCTCAGGCGCCCGCGGCGGCGGCGATCGCCGTGTACGCCGCGACGGGATCGTCCTGGCCGAAGATCGCCGAGCCGGCCACGAAGAGCGTCGCGCCGGCCTCCGCGCACGGGCCCGCGGTCTCGGCGTCGACGCCGCCGTCGACCTCGAGCTCGGCGTCGGGGCCGATGAGCTCGCGGACGCGCCGGATCTTGTCCAGCGACGTGGGGATGAACTTCTGGCCGCCCCAGCCCGGGTTGACGGTCATGATCAGCGCGCAGTCGAGCTCGACGCCGTCGAGCGCGCCGACGGGCGTGCCCGGGTTGAGCGCGAGGCCCGCCTTGCAGCCCGCGTCGCGGATCGCCGCCAGCGTGTAGTGGACGTGCGGCGTGGCCTCGGCGTGGATCGTGATCTGCCCCGCGCCCGCGTCGGTGAAGTCCGCGATCTGGCGCTCGGGGCTTTCGATCATGAGGTGCACGTCGAGCAGGACGTCGAGGTCGCGCAGGGCCTTGACCACGGGCGGGCCCATGCTCAGCGGCGGGACGAAGTGACCGTCCATCACGTCGATGTGGATCACCGACGCACCTGCGTCGACGATCTCGCCCACCAGCTCGCGGAGGCGGCCGAAGTCGGCGGAGAGGACGCTGGGGGCGATGCGGGGCGCGGGCACGCGAGGAGTTCTACCCGATCAGGACTCGGCGAGCAGCGAGCCGCCGCAGTGGTTGCAGGTCGTCTCCATCGACTTGGCCATGCGCATGATCGTGCCGTGCTCGCCGCAGTCCGGGCAGACCGAGCGGAGCTCGAAGCGGTGCAGGCAGTAGACGCAGCGGTAGCGCCCGGGCAGCGCCGTCGGGCGGAGCCACGGCTCCCTGCAGCTCGGGCACGTTGGCCCGAGGTTCACCTCGAGGCTCACTCCCGCGCAGTGTAGAAGCCGTCCGTGCCGTCGCGATGGGGCAGCGTCTGCTCGCGAACGGTGCCCCGCACGCGCTCCTCCTCCGGGTTGATCGTGCAGGTCGAGTACACGAGCACCCCTCCGGGCCGCAGGCGCGTTCGCGCCGCGGCGACGAGGGCGTCCTGCTCGGCGACGAGCCGCGCGACGATCTCGGGCGTCATCCGCCAGCGCAGGTCGGGGTTGGAGCGCAGCGTGCCGAGGCCGGAGCAGGGCGGGTCGACGAGCACCCGGTCGAAGGGCCGATCGAGCGCGGGGTGGCTGAGGTCGGCGCTTCCGTCCCCGACCACCACGACGACGTTGTGCGCGCGCATGCGCTCCGCGGTCGCCTCGAGCGCCGCGGCACGACCCGCGTGACGCTCGACCGCGACGACGGTCCCCTCGCCGCCCATGAGCGCGGCGAGGTGCGTGGTCTTGCCGCCCGGCGCGGCGCAGAGGTCGAGCACGCGCTCCCCGGGCTGTGGATCGACCATGTGGCTCACCCGCTGCGCGGCACGGGACTGCGGCACGATCGCTCCGCGGGCGAACAGCTCGGAGCCTGCGACGTCGAACGGCCCGTCGAGCACGAGCGTGTCGCCGTCGCGGCGGCCCGGCGGGAGCTCCGCCTCCTCGACGCCGACGAGCGGGTTGATCCGCAGCACGGACTCCGCCGGCTCGTTGTCGGCGGCCAGGAGCCGGCGCGTCTCCTCCGCGCCGAGCGTCTGCCACCACAGCCGCACGACCCACTCCGGGTGGGAGTGCCGGACGGCGGCACCCGCCGGATGGACGTCGTCGGGCAGCTCGATCCCCTCGCGCGCGACGCGGCGCAGCACGGCGTTGACGACCTTGTGCCCCGGGCTTGGCTTGGCGAGCTCCACGGCGGCGCTGACGGCCGCGTGCTGCCCGCCGGCATCGGAGTAGAGCAGCTCGTAGAGCCCGAGCCAGAGCGCCGCACGGACCTGGTGCTCGAGATGCCCCTTGGTCAGCCGCCCGACGACCCAGTCGAGCGTGCCCTTGCGCTGGACGGTCCCGAATGCGAGGCGCTTGGCCAGCGCGCGGTCGCGCGGGTCCTCGAGGCGCTCGAGCTCTCCGCGCAGCACCCGGTCGGCGTAGGCGCCGGACTCGAAGACACGGCGGACGACGGCGAAGGCGGCGCGGCGGGCGGGGCTGACGAGCATTGCGCCCGTCAGCCTAGGAGGGCCTCAGCGCTGGTTCAGGTCGATGCCGCGCGGCAGCGTGAACGTCGGGTAGGTCTTCGGGTTGGTCGTGACCTTGCGCACGCGGGTGCTGGCCCGGTAGACAGCCGGACGCGAACTCGCCTTCACGCGCACGGTGAACGACCCGTCCGCGCGCGGCTTGAAGCGCTTGATGAGCTGCGCCTTCCCGCACGCGACGCGGCGGATGAGGCGGATCTCCTGCCTCGGCGCGGCGAGGGGCCGCGAGACCCGTCCGCGGATCGTCACGAAGCCGCCCGAGGATCTCACAGACGACGTGCGCAGGCGACGGATCAGCTTGAGCGGCAGCGAGCGCTCCTTGGCGCGGACGGCCGTGTAGCGCGAGGCGTTCGTGTCGCGGACCCGTGCTGGCGGCATCGGCGCCGTCGTCTCGAACGAGCCGTTCTTCGCGACCTTCGCACGGGCGACCACCTTGTTGCCGCTCGCCCGGTACTTGATGTTGATCGCCTTGCCGACGAAGTCGCGGTTGGCGGCTCCGCGCAGCCGCACGTGGCCCTTCTCCTTGAACACGTCGAGCAGGACGAGCTTGCGGTCGGTGCACTGCAGCTCAGCGGGCTCTGCGGGCTTTGGGGCCGCGGCGGGGACGGGGCAGGCGCCGGTCGCGGAGACCTTCGCCTCCCCGACGACGACGTCGAGGAGCGACTGGCTGAGCAGCGAGACTTGCACGCGCAGCGCGCGCTGCGTCAGCGACGTCGCGTCCTTGGTCTGCTCCTTGGTGGAGAGCTTGACCTGGGCGAGGGCCGGCGGGATCGCGATGGGAGGAAGCGCGGCGAGGATCGGCCTCAGCTGATCCTGCAGCGCTTGGGTGAGCGGCACGTTGCTGCCGAGCGGACCCGTGGCGTTCAGCTTGGAGATGTCGATGTCCGAGGGCTTGATGCTCGCCGTGTCGAACAGGTTGATGTTCTGCTGCAGTGGAGTGTCCAGGTCGATCGGCTTTCCGAGCACGGTCAGGCCGGTGACCGAGGAGGCGCCGGCGAACTTCGGCGCGGTGGTGGTCCCGTCGCAGCTCGCCGTTGCGACGGAGCTGAGCACGCCTGCGGATAGGAGGTCCGCCTGGGGCAGCGGGATCAGCGCGCGCAGCGCCTCTCGGATGTCGACGGTCAGCACGCCGGGGATCGAGACCGGCGGAACGGCCTGGATGTTCGCGAGGATCTGATCGGTCGGCAGCGGGATCGGGATCGAGGGCAGCAGCTTCAGGCGCGCGCCCACGAGGCCGCCGACGGCGCCCGCGGCGGGCTTCGCCGCGTCGGCGTTGCGGTTCCCGGCGGCGATGAGGGCCTTCGCCTCCAGAAGCTCGGGCACATTGAGGGTCGGCACGGCCTCGCCCGTCTTGCACTCCTGGCCACGGCCGAAGACAACAGGCTCGATCGCCGTGCCGAGGACGGTCCCGCGCAGCGCGGAGGCCTCGCAGGTGAAGACGGGCGTCGCCGCCTGCGCCGATCCGGGGGCGATGAGAACGGTCACGAAGCCGGCGAGGGCAATCGGGACGGTGATGCTGCGACGGCGCATGGCTCTCCTTCTCGGACGGGTGAGGATGATGGCTCCGGGAGAGAGCCCGGCGCATCTCCGTTTAGAGCACATCTCTCCCCTGAAAGTCGCGCTTCCTAACCTTTCTCGCGGACGGATGACCGAATGACAGCGCCGTGAAAGGGGTGCGCCGCGCCAGGTCATCCCGGGTGGCCACGGACGTAGTCCGTGTACGGCATCGAGCGGCCCCCGGGCGGCTGGACCTCGAGCAGCTCTAGCGTCCCGTCCTCCCCCACGCGCGCCCGTCGCACGCCGAGGAACGTACCGTCGCCGAGCGGCATCCGCGCGCCGATGTGCGGGGCGAGCGCGCGGACGGCGCGCTCCTGCTGGGTCGCGCTCGCGGTGGGGTCGAGCGTGCGGTCGGCGGGCCCGATCTTCTCCGCGTAGCTCACGCCCTCCTCGGGCTGCTCGGTCCACGTCCAGCCGCCCGGGCCGGCGTCGAGCGCGCGCAGCAGGAGAGCCGCTCCGAGCTGCTCCAGACGCGGAGCGAGGGTTCCGTACGTGTCGTCGGCCGCGATCGGCTCGACGCCGCGCAGGCACACCGGCCCCGAGTCCAGGCCGGCGGTCAGGCGCATGATGCAGACGCCCGTCTCGTCGTCGCCGGCCATGATCGCGCGCTCCACGGGCGCCGCGCCGCGCCAGCGCGGCAGCAGCGACGGATGGACGTTGAGCATCGGGTGCTCGGAGAGCAGCGGCTCGGTGATGAGCGCCCCGTAGGCGCAGACGACGATCACCTCGGGCGCGGCCGCGGCGATCCGCGCGCGGGCCTGGTCGCCGTTGACGGACCCGGGCTGGTCGAGCTCGAGGCCGAGCTCGCGCGCGGCGTCGGCGACCGGCGGGGAGGAGAGCCTGCGCCCACGGCCGGCGGGGCGATCGGGACGGCTGACCACGAGCACGGGGCGGTGCTCGCCCTCGGCCAGCCGGGCGAGGATTCCCGCGGCGAACGCGGTCGTCCCCAGGTAGGCGACCCTCACACGGAGGCGTCGGTGGCGAGGGCCTCGCGCAGCGCGCGCATGGCCTCCTTGCGCTGCCCGCGTGGCGTGCGGTCGAGGATCAGCACGCCGTCGAGGTGGTCCATCTCGTGCTGAAGGACCCGCGCCTCGAGGCCCGACGCCTCGACAGTCTGGTGCGCGCCGTGCTGGTCCTTCGCGATCACCCGCACGTGCACGGGCCGCTCGACGTCGACGTGGACGGCGGGCAGGCTCAGGCAGCCCTCCTCCATCCACTCGTCCTCCTTGGAGGACCATTCGACGACCGGATTGACGAGCACGCCGAGCGGGCCGCCCGGCACGACGCGGTAGACGAGCAGCCGGTGGGAGATTCCCACCTGCGGCGCGGCGAGGCCGATGCCGAGCGCCTCGTCCATGAGCTGGCCCAGGCGCTGGACCTCTCCGAGCAGCTCGTCGTCGAAGCGCGTGATCGCCATCGCCCTCGTCTTGAGGACGGGGTCGCCGTAGCGGCGGACGTGCTTGAGGGCGGCGTCCCGGCGCGCGATCACCTCGGGAGGGAGCGGCCGCGGCTCGGGCACCTCCCCCTCGACGGTCGCGACCTCGACGGGCGCGTCGGTGACTTCGGCCTGCTCGCTCATCTCGGCTCCCAGACTAGCCCGGGGAAGGCTGGAGCGGCTCCTACTGGGGGTCCACGTCGACCGCGAACGCTGCGGGGCGGTGTGCCCTGTCAGCGCTGACGACCTCCACCGCGGCGCGCACGGCGTCGATCGCGGCACGCCGGTCGGCGGCCTTGACGACGACCTGCGCGCGCTCGCGTCCGCGCAGGCGGAAGAGCGCGGCGGGCCCGAGCGCGGGCTGGTCTCCCAGATGATCCCGGACGGCCTGCGCGGCGGCGTGCGCCGGCCCGGACTCCTCGGCCGAGCAGACGATGCGGATCAGCGTGGAGAAGGGCGGGTAGCGCAGCGCCTCGCGCCGCTCGAGCTCAGCGGCCAGGAACGAGTCGGCGTCGTGCGCGGCGGCGAAGCGGATCGCCTCGGCGCCCGGGACGAGGGTCTGCACCATGACACGACCGCCCGCATTCGAGCGGCCCGCGCGGCCGGCGAGCTGGGCGACGAGCGCGAACGTCCGCTCCTCCGCGCGGAAGTCGGGGAAGCGCAGGGTCGCGTCGGCGTCGACGACCACGGCGAGGTCGACATCCGGGAAGTCATGGCCCTTGGCGACCATCTGGGTGCCGACGAGGATCCCGCTCCGGGCGGCACCGAACGCCTGCAGGACGCCGGCCGCGTGGCCCACGTCGGCGTCGAGGCGGAACACGCGCGCGTCCGCGGGCAGCGCGCGCTCGAGGTCGTCCGCGAGGCGCTCGGTCCCCGTGCCGTGGCGCGCGATCGAGGTGCTTCCGCAGTCCGGGCAGCTGCCGGGCACCGGCTCGCGGTGGCCGCAGTGGTGGCACGAGACGGCACCTCGCGCGCGATGGAGCACGAGCGTCACGTCGCAGTTCGGGCACGACCAGGCGCGGCCGCAGCTGCGACAGGTGAGGAAGTTCGACCAGCCCCGGCGGTTCAGCAGCACGATCGCCTTGCGGGCGAGCGCGAGGGCCTCGTGGACGCGCGGGTGCAGCGCGCGCGGCGCGCGGCGCATGTCCACGACCTCCACCGGCGGCAGGCCCTGCCCGTCGACGCGCTCGGGCAGCCGGAGCCGCCGCAGCGCCTTGAAGCTCTCCGGCCGCGGCGTCGCCGAGCCCGCCACGAGCACCGCGCCGGACTGCCGCGCGCGGAACGCCGCGACGCGCCGGGCGTCGTAGCGCGGGTCACCCTCCTGCTTGTAGGAGGCGTCGTGCTCCTCGTCGACCACGATCAGGCCGAGGTCGGCGAGCGGCGCGAACACCGCCGAGCGCGGCCCGACGCAGACGCGCGCCTCGCCGCGGCGCAGGCGCAGCCATTCGTCGTGACGCTCCCCGGGCCCGAGGCCCGAGTGCAGCACGGCCACGGTCTCCCCGAAGCGCGCGACGAACCGCGCGACGATCTGCGGCGTCAGCCCGATCTCCGGCACGAGCACGATCACCGAGCGCCCGCGCGCGAGCGTGTCGGCCGCGGCGCGGAGGTAGACCTCGGTCTTCCCCGAGCCGGTCACGCCGTGCAGGAGCAGCGCCTCGCCCGGCGCGGCGCTCCTGATCGCCGCGACAGCCGTGGCCTGATCCGGGGTGAGCGCGGGCTGCGGGCGCTCCGCCCCGACGCTCAGGTGAACGGGCGCGCGGCGGACGACGCGGGCGCTCACGTGGACCAGCCCGCGCGCCTCGAGGCGCCGCAGCGCCGCGGTGTCCGGGCCGCAGAAGCGCGGGAGGCTCGCGAGCAGCGCGCGCTGCGCGTCGCTGAGCCGCGGCGGCTGCGTCGAGCGTCGATCAGCATCGACCCCTCCGACGTCATCCGGCGCTCGACCCTCACCGGGCGCGACGAGCTCGGCGTAGAGCGCCGTCTTCGCCCGCGCGCCCGGATGCGGCGCAAGCATCGTGAGGGCGCGCGCGGGCGTGGAGCAGTACTCGTCGGCCAGCCAGAACGCGAGCTCTACCAAGTCGCGCGGCAGCGACGGGTCGAGCACGCAGCGCGGTGCGATGAGCGCGTGCTCGGAGTCATGCGCAAGGCCCGTGACGACGCCGGGCACGTCGCGACGGCCGAGCGGGACGATGAGCCGGGTCCCGACCACGGCGCCCTCCGGCGCCTCGTAGTCGAACGGCCCGCGCAGCACGCGGGCCGTGGTGATCGGCTCCACTTTGACCACGCCGGGCAAGGCGGCCCACTGTAGTCCCGCCCTGCCGCGGGGATGGGCTCAGCCGCAGAAGGAATCTTCGGGGCTAGTGTGCGCGAGTATCTCGTCGTCACAAGCGCCGTGCCCGGGGTCGGGCGGGTACCCGGCGCCGCGCCGCAGTGCTGTGGCTGCGTCGTGGCCCGAAGGTCCTCGACTGTGCTCGAGGAGGCGGGCAGCTTCGTTGAGCTTCGGGCTGGGCGGGCGATCGAGCCGCGTGTCGGCGTCGAGCACAGCGTTGACCTGTGGCGGCGGTGGTGTCATCGCCCACCCCGCCGCCTGCCACGTCCGGAGCAGGCCGCAGGCACGGGTCTGCGAGGTCGCGCGACACGCGGCGCTCTGCGTCGAGCTCAGCGATGGCGTCCGCCAGCGGCCGAACCGCCATCACGTAAAGAACCGCGGACAGGCTGCTGATGGCTTCGCGGAACCGCGCGCGACGCCGACGCGCATACCCGGGCGTTGAGGGCGACTCCGTAGAGCCGATCGAGACCGGGAAGCGCCTGTGGCGCATCGAGCTACAGGCCCAAGCAGCGATGGAGCGCCGCATAGCGATCATCGCGAAACGCCAGCTCTCCGGTGACGGTCAACCCATGACGACGGTCCAACACCGCTGCTGTGAACCGGCTGATCACGCGATCCATACTCGCTCGGGACAGCACTGCGGGCGATCGCGACTCGCTCGAGACGAGCCCCGCCGCGACAACGACGCCGACGAGCGTCACGGCGGCGGCGGTGACGACGCGGGGACGTTTCACCAGGACTCACCCTGCTCAGCGAAGGTCGAGGACGAGCAGCAGAGCGTCTTCCACGGAGCGAAGCTCGGCGAGGGAGAGATGGCCGACCAGTTCACCGAGAGCACGAGCGTCGACCGCTCCGACCATCTCGCACATGACGCGGGTCGACTGCTCGGCGACGCTCACCTCGGGATGAAAGCTCGCCACGGGCGCAGACCGCGATGTCGGACAGATCACGAGCGTCGAGAGCCCGAGCAGATCGTCTGCCTGGATCACCACCGCATAGCGGGGGCCGTGCTGGACGCGACCGCGCTTGCCCGGCAGCGTGATCGCGTACGCGTCACCACGCACCACGCAGCTGCTCCATGAGCGCCGCGACCTCGCGGACCTCCTCGACGTAAGCGCGGTCGCCCGTGAGCGCCTGCACCTCAGCCGCGAGACCCGTACGGCGACGCTCGCGCTGGGCGGTGATCGCCTGGCGGGCGGCCTCGGCGCGCGTGACGCCGCGGCGACGGGCGATCTCCTCCAGCGCGCGATGCCCGTCGTCCCCGAGCCTCACCGACGCGGCGGCAAAGCGGAAGCGTAGCGCGGAACACGCTACAGAGAAGCAAGCTCAGGACCCGAGCTCAGAGACGCGACGGGTCCGCGAACACCCCCGCGACCCCGCTCTCAGCGGGCCACCACGAGCCGCACGCCCGCCAGCAGCACGAGCGCGCCGACGCCCTGGGCCAGGCGCAGCTCCTCGCCGAGGAAGAGCGCCCCCCAGAGCACGCCGAACACCGGGACGAGGAACGTGACCGTCAGCGTGCGGGTCGCGCCGACCTCCGCGATCAGGCGGAAGTAGAGGAGGAACGCGAACGCCGTGCATACGAGCCCGAGCGCGAGCACCGCGCCCCACTCCCCCACGTCCGGCGCCTCACGCACCGGCACGAGCGCCACGGCCGGCAGCAGGACCACGGCGGCCGCGGCGTGCTGGCCGGCCACGAGCGACAGCGGGGCCACGCCCTTCATCCGGCGCGCGGAGAAGTGCCCCATCGCGCCGTAGAGCACGCCGGAGCCGAGCATCGCCAGCGCCGCGAGGACGAATGGGACGTCGACCGCGACGGGCGCGAGGCCCACCACGAGCGCCACGCCGCCCAGCGCGAGCCCCAGCCCGGCGGCCAGGCGCGGCGTGAAGGGCTCGCCGAACAAGAGCGCCGCGATGACCGCCGCCCAGATCGGCGGCGTCGCGTTGAGGATCGAGGCCAGCGAGGCGGGCAGCTCCAGCTCGGCCACCGCGATCAGGCCGAACGGGAGCGCCGCGGCGAAGGTCCCGAGCACGAGGTAGTCCCGCCAGCGCTCGAGCAGGCCCAGCGCACCCCGGCGCAGCAGCACGAACGCCGCCACTGCCGCGGCGGCCAGCAGCACGCGGACCTCGGTCAGCACGGCGGGGCCGAGCTCGTCGACGGCGATGCGGATGAAGAGGAACGAGGAGCCCCAGATCGCCGCGAGGAGGACCAGGGACGCGGCCTGACGCGGCGTCATGGCTTCATGACGCCGCGCGAGCCGCCAACGTGAGGCTCAGACGGCCGCGGCCTCGAGCCCGGCGGCGGCGCGCAGCGCGTCGGCCTTGCCCGTGTGCTCCCAGGTGAACTCGGGCAGCTCGCGACCGAAGTGTCCGTAGGCCGCGGTCTTGGCGTAGATCGGGCGGTGGAGCTGGAGCTCCTCGCGGATCGCACCCGGGCGCAGGTCGAAGTTCTCGGAGACCAGCTCGGCGATCCGGCCGCGCGCGATCCGCTCGGTCCCGAACGTCTCGACCATCACCGAGACGGGTCGGGCCACGCCGATCGCGTAGGCGACCTGCACCTCGCAGCGCTGGGCCAGGCCGGCGGCGACGATGTTCTTCGCGACCCAGCGCGCCGCGTAGGCGGCCGAGCGATCGACCTTCGACGGGTCCTTGCCCGAGAACGCGCCGCCGCCGTGACGGGCCATCCCGCCGTAGGTGTCGACGATGATCTTGCGGCCGGTCAGGCCCGCGTCGCCGACGGGGCCGCCGATGACGAAGATGCCGGTCGGGTTGACGAGGTAGTCCTCGACCGTCTTCAGCCGCGCCTCGTCGTAGAGCTCGGCCGGGATCGTCGGCACGACGACGTGGGTCCACAGGTCCTCGCGGATCCGCGGCTGCTCGACGCCCGGGTCGTGCTGCGTCGAGATCAGGACCTTGACGACCTCGACGGGCCGACCGTCGAGGTAGCGCACGGTGACCTGCGTCTTGCCGTCGGGTCTCAGGTAGTCCAGCGTGCCGTCCTTGCGGATCTGCGCGAGGCGCTGCGCGAGGCGGTGGGCCAGCGAGATCGGCAGCGGCATGAGCTCGGGCGTCTCGTCGGAGGCGTAGCCGAACATCATCCCCTGGTCCCCCGCGCCGGCGAGGTTGACCTTGTCGGCGTCGCCGCGCTCGCGGACCTCCTGCGCGGTGTCCACGCCCTGAGCGATGTCCGGCGACTGCTTGTCGATCGCGGACATCACCGCGACGGCCTCGCCGTCGAAGCCGAGCTCGCCGCGGTCGTAGCCGATCTCGACGATCTTGGCCCGCACCAGCGCGGGGATGTCCACGTAGGTCGTGGTGGTGATCTCGCCGGAGACCACCACGAGCCCGGTGTTCACGAGCGTCTCGCAGGCCACGCGCCCGTAGGGGTCCTCGGCCAGGATGGCGTCGAGGACCGTGTCGGAGATCTGGTCGGCGACCTTGTCCGGGTGACCCTCGGTCACGGACTCCGAGGTGAACAGGTATTCGTTGTCGTTGAGCGTCGTCATGGATTCATGAGACTACCCGCGGGCGGCTGCGGACGCTTCCGAGCGCCGCTGGGTCCGCTCGTTGAAGTCGATGACGAGCGGGACGCCGTCCATGCCGTAGCGCGCGCGCAGGCGGTTCTCGACGAAGTAGGCGTAGTCCCGCGTCACGCGGCTGCGCGAGTTGACCTGGATCGCGAAGCGCGGCGGGCGCTCGCCGATCTGCGCCATGTAGATGAGCTTGAGGCGGTGGCCCTGCTTGGCGGGGGGCTGGCGCGCCTGAGTGACCTCGGAGAGGAACTTGTTCAGCTGCGGCGTGGGGATGCGCCCGGACATCCTGTCCCCGAGCGCGATCGCCTCCTCGAGGATCCGCGACACCTGGCGACCCGTCTTCGCGCTGGCGGTGAGGACCTTGGGCCGCAGCCGCAGCTTGTTCTGCGCGTGCGCGCGCTCGTGCTTGAGGTCCTCCTCGGTGAGCGGATGCTCGTCCCACTTGTTCAGCACGAGCGCCGTGGCACAGCTCTCCTTCATCGCCAGCTCGGCCATCCGCAGATCCTGCGCGGTGATGCCGTCCTTCGCGTCGCACACGACGAGCGCGACGTCCGCGCGCTCGACCGCGCGCTGGGTGCGCAGGGTGGTGAAGTACTCCACGGACTCCTGGACCTTGGCCTGGCGGCGCATGCCGGCTGTGTCGACGATCACGAGCCGGCGTCCGTCCACCACGAGGGAGAGGTCGATCGCGTCACGGGTCGTGCCGGCGACGTCGGAGACGATCACGCGCTCCTCCCCCAGCCAGCGGTTGACGAGCGTCGACTTGCCGACGTTCGGGCGCCCGATGACCGCGATCCGGATGACGTCGTCCTCGGGCTCGGCCTCGTCCTCGGGCAGGAGCTCGACCAGCGCGTCGAGCAGGTCGCCGCTGCCGAGCCCCTGCGCGGCGCTGACGGCGATCGGGTCGCCGAGGCCGAGCCCGTGGAACTCGTAGATGAGCGCCGTGTCGGCGACGGCGTCGATCTTGTTGGCCGCGACGACGACGGGAAGCCCGGAGCGGCGCAGCAGGTCGGCGAGCTCCTGATCGCCGGGGCGCAGCCCGGCCTTCGCGTCGACGACGAGCATCGCCACCTGCGCGTCGCTGATCGCGGCCTGCGCCTGCTCGCGGATCGATCCGCTGATGGGGTCGTCGTCGAGGAAGTCCATGCCCCCCGTGTCGATCAGCGTGAAGCGGCGACCGTTCCACTCGCACGCGAGCTCCTTGCGGTCGCGGGTGATGCCTGCGCGCTCGTGGACGACGGCCTCGCGCGTCTGCGTCAGGCGGTTGACCAGCGAGCTCTTGCCCACGTTGGGGTAGCCGACCACGGCGACCTTCATCGCGGC
>JAABUS010004024.1_pt1 | contig 22276 bp, 23 predicted proteins | sample 5560161 | NCBI WGS metagenome assembly JAABUS01 (sample SAMN10711885, study PRJNA513376) | rock metagenome | isolation source: Antarctica rocks | place: Antarctica: Victoria Land, Trio Nunatak nord | collected 2016-01-04
AGCAGCTCGCGGCGGACGTCGTACCCGTGCACCGGCTGCATGATCCGGATGACTCCGAGGACGAGCAGTCGGGTGGCGGACACGGGACGATCATAGTCACGCTTGACCTATCAGCTGGGCCCAGAAGCGGTCGGTGGTGACCACCCGCCAGGCGGCGCCGAGGCCGGCGAGCACGCCGCTGACCCAGACCAGGGTGCCGATCGGCGTGAACGCCGGCTCCCCGCCGGGAGCGGCGAGGGAGACCAGGAGCAGGTACGCCGACCAGGTCCACACCGACATGCCCACGACAAGGATCGCGGTCTGCTGGGCGGTGGACCTGCGGCGCACCACGACCAGCGTGAGCCCGGCGGCCGCGACGGCCAGGGCCGCGAGCAGCGCGTCGAAGGCCCGGGCCGTGCGGGGGAGCGGGTCGCCGGCGGTCAGCCCGACGGTCGACCCCGCGGCCCACGCCAGCAGGCCGGCGACGTAGCCGATCCCGGCCGCGGCGGGGACGAGGACGAGCACCGCCCCGGCGCCCGGGCGTGCCGCCGCCGTGGGTCTCTCACGGACCGGTGCATCCCGCCCGAGGCAGACCGACACCGCGATCGCCAGTACGACGAACTGCACGACGAACCCGGAGTAGACGACGACGTACACCCATGGGGCCAAGCCCTGATCGGCGGCGGGGTCCGGTGGGCCGGCGAGTTGCAGGACGCCGATCAGCGGTGCACCGATGGCGACCGGGAGCAGCAGACCCAGGCCGAGCACGGCCGGCCCGACCAGCAGCCGGCCGGGCCGGCGTCGGCCCCGTTCCCCGGTCAGGACGACGACCACGGCGATGAGCAGTGCGTCCATCAGCAGCGTGACGGCGTTGGCGACGACGTAGAGCGGTGTCTGCATCAGCCCGACCTCGCGTACGCCGGTCGAGCCGCCGGTCAGCCAGCTCAGCTTGAGAGCGAGGTACGGCGCACACGCCGCGACCACCACGGTGAGCAGGATCGGCCGGGACGGGCGGATCATCGCGACCCCGCCGGGGCGGTCACTCTCGCCCCGCCGGTACGCCGTCGCCGAGGACCCAGTCGTAGAGCCGACGGATCTCCTCACGGCTCAGTGCCGGCAGCACGTGCCGGGCTCCGATGAGCAGCAGGTACACCTGCTGGGCGCGCAGGGTCGCCTCGTCACCGGGGCCGACCTCCTCGGCGAACAGCCCGGTCAGATAGGCCAGCCGGGTCCGGTCGATGCGCTCCAGCGTCGTACGGACGTCGTCCTGGGCCGCCCACGCGCGCACCGCCACGTGCGGATCGGCGTCGGCGGGGTCCTCGCCCAGTCGAGGGACACCAGCTGGGTACGCCGCTGCCGGGACGGGGAGTCGGTGAGGGCGTCGATGTAGCGGGTCGTGTACTGCCGCTCGTAGTGGTCGAGCAGGCCCCGCCGGTACCCGGTCAAGCCGGCGAAGTGGTGGTAGAACGATCCCTTGCTCAGCCCCAGCCGGGCGGCCAGCCGGTCTATCCGCAACCCGGTGGCGCCGAGCTCGGCGAGCACCGAGAGCCCCTCGTCCAGCCGTCCGTGTCTGTCCGCCACGCGTGGACCGTACCGTGCGGTTTGGTATGGAGTCGTACGGGCGGCGGCGGGTTTCCGGCGGGCGGCGGCGGGGCATGTCGTCCTGGACCCCGTCGCGGGGCTATGTCGGCTGGGTGAGGGAGACAGATGAAGAGCGTGCTGGTCACCGGGGCCTCCAGTGGGATCGGGGCAGCCACGGCGCTGAAGCTCGAGCGGGCCGGGATGACGGTCTTCGCCTCCGTGCGCGACCCGGCCGAGGCCGCGCCGCTGGACGCGCAGTCCTCCGACCGGCTCAGGCTGCTCACCCTGGACGTCACCGACCCGGCCTCGATCGCCGCCGCGGTGGCGACCATGCGCGACCTCCTCGGCCCGGCCGGGCTCGACGGCGTCGTCAACATTGCCGGCGAGGGGATCCCCGGTCCGCTGGAGGTGCTCCCCATCGAGGACTTGCGCCACCAGCTCGACGTCAACGTCGTCGGGCAGGTGGCGGTCACCCAGGCGGTGCTGCCGCTGCTGCGTCCCGTGCGGGGACGGATCGTCTTCGTGGGCTCGATCGGCGGCAAGGTCGCCGTCCAGTTCGCCGGGCCGTACCACGCCTCCAAGTACGCGATGGAGGCCATCGCCGACTCCTGGCGCCAGGAGCTCCAGCCCGACGGGATCGCCGTGGTGCTCGTCGAGCCGGGTCCGATCGCGACCCCGATCTGGGCCAAGGCCGCCCAGCGCATCGACGACATGCTCGCCCACCCGCCGGCGGGCATCGCGCGGTACGAGCAGCGGCTGCGCTCGTTCCAGGACAGCCTGCGGTCGGCGTCGAAGAGCGGAGACTCCCCGGATGTCCTCGCCTCGACCATCGAGAAGGCGCTGACCGCCGACCACCCCAGCGATCGGTACGCTGCCGGTGGTGGTGCGGGACTGTTCAGCGCGGTCCGCCCCCTGGTCCCGCAACGCCTCATCAACGCCGTCGGCCGACGGCTGGCGTCGTGACACCGGTATCTGCCCGGGCCCTCGAGGCGCGTGCCGACCGGCACCGCACGATCGACGAATAGGAGTTGTGATGCCACCCCGCCGCAAGAAGGACCAGAGCGCCCCCGTACCCACCAGCCCGGCCGGGGGCGACTCGGCCTCCGGCTTGGCCGGCGACGTCCACGCGCAGGCCGGTGACTTCCTGACCACGGCCCAGGGGCTGCGCCTGCCCGACACCGACCACTCGCTCAAGGCCGGCGAGCGCGGCCCGACCCTGCTCGAGGACTTCCACCTGCGGGAGAAGATCACCCATTTCGACCACGAACGGATCCCGGAGCGCGTGGTCCACGCACGGGGGGCTGCGGCGCACGGGATCTTCGAGTCCTACGGCACGGCGAAGTCCGTCACCAAGGCAAGGTTCCTGGCCGAGAAGGGCCTGCGTACGCCGGTCTTCACCCGGTTCTCCACGGTGCTGGGATCGCGCGGATCGGCCGACACGGTGCGGGACACCCGCGGTTTCGCGGTGAAGTTCTACACCGACGAGGGCAACTTCGACCTCGTCGGCAACAACATCCCGGTCTTCTTCATCCAGGACGGGATCAAGTTCCCCGACATCATCCATGCCGCTAAGCCGCGGCCCGACCGGGAGCTACCGCAGGCCCAGTCCGCGCACGATACGTTCTGGGATTTCGTCTCCCTGCACACCGAGGCGACCCACCACGTCATCTGGAACATGAGTGACAGGGGCATCCCGCGGTCCTTCCGCACCATGGAGGGCTTCGGCATCCACACCTTCCGGCTGGTCAACGACGCCGGTGAGACGAGCCTGGTGAAGTTCCACTGGAAGCCGGTGGCCGGGATCCACTCGCTGGAGTGGGAGGAAGCGCAGATCGCGGCCGGTGTGGACCCGGACTTCCATCGCCGTGACATGGCCGACGGCATCGAGGCCGGTGCCTTCCTGGAGTGGGAGTTCGGGATCCAGGTGATGCCCGACGACGGCACCGACAGCTTCGAGGGCATCGACCTGCTCGACCCGACGAAGCTGGTTCCTGAGGAGATGGCGCCGGTCCAGCTGATCGGCAAGCTGACGCTGGACCGCAACCCCACCAACTACTTCGCCGAGACCGAGCAGGTCGCCTTCCACACCGGACACCTGGTGCCGGGGATCGAGGTCACGAACGACCCGCTGATGCAGGCCCGGCTCTTCTCCTACCTCGACACCCAGCTCAGCCGGCTCGGCGGCCCCAACTTCGCCCAGCTCCCGATCAACCGGCCGCATGTGCCGGTCAACGACATGCTGCGCGACGGCATGCACCAGACCGCCGTGCACACCGGCATCGCGCCGTACCGGCCGAACAGCCTCGACGACGGCCAGCCCCTGGTCGCGACCGCCGAGGAAGGCGGCTACGTGCAGACCCCCCGGCCGATCGAAGGGGCCGCGGTGCGCGCCAACCCGGCGTCCTTCGACGACCACTTCACCCAGCCGGCGATGTTCTACCGGAGCCTCACCGAGATCGAGCAGGGCCACATCGTGGCGGCCTACACCTTCGAGCTGGGCAAGTGCTTCGAGCAGGCCATCAAGGAGCGTCAGCTGCAGGTGCTGGCCCGCATCGACACCGGCCTGTGCGAGCAGGTCGCGGCCGGCCTCGGTCTGCCCGCCCCCGCCGCCGACCCGGTGGGTGACGTGACGCTGTCCCCCGCGCTGTCACAGGTCGTCGACGTCCCCGGCCCGATCGCCGGACGCAAGATCGGCGTGGTCGCCGACGCCGGGTCCGACCTGGCCGGCATCGACAAGCTGCGCAAGGCGGTGACGAAGCAGGGCGCCACCCTCCTGGTCATCGCGCCGGTCGGCGGCATGCTGGGGCGGGGTGCCAGGCAGCAGGTCGTGGACCGCACCCTGCTCACCACGAGGTCGGTCGAGTTCGACGCCGTCGTCGTGGCCGCTGGGACGACACCGACCAACGACATCAAGCTGGTCCTGCTGCTGCAGGAGGCGTTCCGGCACAGCAAGGCGATGGGTGCCTGGGGCGACGGGGTGGCCGTCCTCGCCGCCGCCGGCATCGGGCCGGACGCGCCGGGGGTCCTCGTCGGCGATGCGGTGGTCAAGCAGTTCTCTGCCGATCTGGTGGCCGCGGTCGGGCTGCACCGTGCCTGGGACCGGGCGCCGGCGGTGATGGCCTCGGCCGTCCCGCCCGCCGTCTGACCGCTGGGTCAGGCCGATCCCGCCGGTCCGGTGTCCTCCGGACCGGCGGGCAGCAACGCGAGCATCTCGGGCAGCCGGAAGAACTCCGCCACCGAGCGCGCCGACCGAGGCCCGCCGTCGGGATCCGCGCCGGCCCGCAGGAGCGCGGCCACGATGCCGGTCGCTTGGCGGAAGACCGCGGCGGCCAGGGCGGTCTGGCCGTTGTCGTTGACCCGCTCGACGTCGGCACCGCGGTCGAGCAGCAGCCGGACGGTCTGGTCCTGCTGGTGGTAGGCGGCGAGGATCAGCAGGGTGTCACCCTTGTCGTTGGTGAGGTCCGGTGTGGCTCCGAGGTCGAGCAGGCGCGTGAGCTGCTCCGCTTCGCCGCTGCGGGCCCACTCGAACGCCGAGCGCAGCAGCTCCAGCACGTCGTCCCGCTCAGCCATCGCCAACCCCCGGTAGTCGAGCCAGCAGTCGAGCCAGCAGTAGTCGACGCAGCGTAAACTCGGCCGGCCCGCTGAGGGCGAGCCCCTCCCGCAGTGTCGCTCCGGCGGTACCTGATTTCTGGAGCATCCTGTGTCCCAGCCGCCCGCGACCGCGGAGGACTTCAGCCGCCTCGAGCTGCGCCCGGAGCTGGTGCAGGCGCTGGCGGAACTCGGCTACGAGGAGCCCACCCCGATCCAGCGCGAGGCGATCCCGCTGCTGCTGCAGGGCCGGGACCTGGTGGGGCAGGCCGCAACCGGGACCGGCAAGACCGCGGCGTTTGCCCTGCCGATCCTGCAGCAGCTGACCGACCGCGGCCGCGCCCCACAGGCGCTGGTCCTGGTGCCGACCCGGGAACTGGCCATGCAGGTCTCCGAGGCCGTGCACCGCTACGGCCGCGGCCTGCGGGCCAGGGTCCTGCCCATTTACGGCGGGCAGCCCATCGTCCGGCAGCTGCGGGCGCTGACCAGCGGAGTCGACGTCGTCGTGGGGACGCCGGGGCGGGTGCTCGACCACCTGCACCGCGGCAGCCTCGCGCTGGACGGGTTGGCCACCGTGGTCCTCGACGAGGCCGACGAGATGCTGGACATGGGTTTCGCCGAGGACCTCGACGCGATCATCGCGGCCACCCCGTCCGACCGGCAGACGCTGCTCTTCTCCGCGACGATGCCGGCTCGGGTGGAGAAGCTCGCCCGCCGCTACCTGCGGAACCCGGTCTCGGTCCAGGTCGGCCGGGGACCCGCAGCCTCCGGCGGGGCGCCGCTCGTGCGGCAGACGGCGTACATCGTTGCCCGCGCGCACAAGCCGGCCACCCTCGGCCGGATCCTGGACGTGGAGTCGCCCGCGGCCGCGATCGTCTTCTGCCGCACCCGTGACGAGGTCGACCGGCTGACCGAGACCCTCAACGGACGCGGGTACCGCGCCGAGGCGCTGCACGGCGGGATGACGCAGGACCAGCGCGACCGGGTGATGGGCCGGCTGCGGGCCGGTACGGCGGAGCTGCTGGTGGCCACCGACGTGGCCGCCCGCGGACTGGACATCGACCAGCTCACGCACGTCATCAACTACGACGTACCCACCGATCCCGAGTCCTACGTGCACCGGATCGGGCGGGTCGGGCGGGCCGGGCGGTCCGGGGTGGCGATCACCCTCGCCGAGCCGCGCGAGCACCGGATGCTCAAGGCGATCGAGCGGGCCACCAAGCAGCGGATGCACCTGGAGACCGTCCCGACCGTGGCTGACCTGCGGGCCAGCCGGCTGGAGAGCACCCGCGCGGCGATCCACGAGAACCTGCTCGCCGGTGACCTGGACGGGTTCCGGGTCGTGGTGGAGACCTTGGCCGCAGAGTTCGACGTGCTCGAGGTGGCCCTGGCCGCGGTCCAGCTGGCGCACGAGTCACTCGGCGGCGGCTCCGACGAGCAAGAGGACATCCCGGCGGTGGCCGCCCCCGCCGCCGCGGCGGCCCGGACGTTCACCGAACCGACCGCCCGGCTGTTCATCGGGGCCGGCCGCAGCGCGGGGGTCCGGCCGCAGGACCTGGTCGGGGCGATCGCCAACGAGTCGCGGCTGACCGGACGCGATATCGGCTCGATCGAGATCTCCGACCGGTTCTCCCTCGTCGAGATCCCCGAGGCGGCAGCCGACGAGGTGATCCAGGTCCTCCGGGCGACCACGATCAAGGGCAAGAAGGCGGTCGTCCGCCGCGACCGCACCCAGGCGAAACGATCCCGCGGGCGCACCTGACAGCGGCCGGCCGCCCGGGCACGGGGGGCGACCCGAGCTAGCGGCCGAGCCGATACCGCAGGAAGGTGACCTCATCGCCCGCCTCGCCCTCGACAGCCAGCGGCTCGCGACGACTGGCACCGTCCGGCGACCAGCCGGCCCGTTCGTAGAAGCGCCGGGCACCGTCGTTGTCCCCCACGACCCAGAGCGTGGCCTCGCGGTAGCCGACGGCGTCGAACTGCGAGACAGCGTGCTGCAGTAGCGCGCCGCCCGTCCCCCGGCCGGTGGACCGCGGATCGACGTGCACCGCGAGCACCTGCGCCACCGCCGCCGGGTCGTCGTCCTCGTCGGGAGTGGGGCCGAGGTACAGGAAGCCGACGACTTCGCCGTCGCTGTCATCGCCGTCGTCGCACCCGACCAGCACCGTCCGGCCGTCGTCGGACGCGCTCAACCGCCGGGACCACAGGGCCGCGCGGCTCGCCGCGTCGACCGAGCCCAGCGACTCGGGGGAGAGGATGCCGGCGTACGTCGCCCGCCACGAGCGCACATGGATGCCGGCGATCGCCTCCGAGTCACCGACCACCGCCGCTCTTACCTGCACTCGAGCCTCCGCATTGACCGCCGTGGGAACCGTGCCTAGCCTATCGATTGGTCTAGACCTCTGGGAGCGCGGATGATGTTCGACGTGGCAACGGGCGGGGAGCGGGTACGACGGCTGCTCCAGACCGCGGTCGACAGCGGGCAGATCCCCGGTGCCGTGGCATTGGTCCGCTGCGGCGGGCAGGTCCAGATCAACGAGGCGTTCGGCTGCGCAGAGCTCACGCCTGTCCGGCGGGACATGCACAAGGACACCGTCTTCGATCTGGCCTCCCTCACCAAGCCCCTGGCCGCCACCGCTGTCGCGCTGGCCCTCGTCGATCGCGGCGAGGTCTCCTTGGACGAGGAGGTCACGCGGTACCTGCCGGAGCTGGCCCGCGTCAGGGGTGCCGGGGTCACCATCCGCCGGCTGCTGACGCACTCCTCGGGGCTGTCGGGCTGGCGGCCGCTGTACACCCGGTCACGCGGACGCGAAGAGATCCTCACCGCCATCGCCGACCTCGGCATTAGCTACCCGCCCGGTTCCCGGTTCGAGTACAGCGACCTGGGCCTGATCACCCTTGGCATCCTGGCCGAACGTGTCGGCGGTGAACGGCTGGACGCGTTGGCCGCCCGGCTTGTCTTCGATCCGCTGGGTCTGCGCGACACCGGGTACCTGCCGGGGAGGGACGCCACCCGGTACGCCACCACCGAGGACGGCAACGCGTTCGAGCGGCGGATGGCCGACTGGGCGAGCCTGAACTTCGACGGCTGGCGGCGGGGCTGCTACCCCGGCGAGGTGAACGACGGCAACGCGCACTACGGGCTGGGCGGTGTCAGCGGGCACGCGGGCCTGTTCTCCACCGCGCACGACGTCGGCGTACTCGGCCAGCTGTGGCTGGACCGCGGGACCTACGACGGCACCCGGGTGCTGTCCGAGGCGGTGGTCGGGCTGGCCACGACGAACCAGTCACCCGAGGGCCACGCGCCGCGGGGCCTGGGCTGGGCGCTGGCCTCGACCCAGCCACCCGGCCGCGCGGAGCTGACCCGGGCCGACGCCGGGTTCTTCCCGCCGGCCGCCTCGCCGTGGTCGCCACGCTCCTGCGGCGAGTTGCTGTCCGAGCGCGCCTTCGGTCACACCGGCTTCACCGGGACGTCGCTGTGGTGCGATCCGGCCACCGGCCTCGTCGCCGTCCTGCTGGCGAACGCCACCCATCCGGTGGTCGACCCCAGCACGGGCATGGACCGGCTGCGCGCCCGCTTCCACAACGTGGTCGCGGCCAGCCTCACGCCGGTCGGCTGAGGTTCGCGACGAACCGGTAGCGGTCGCCGCGGTAGAGCGAGCGCACGTACTCCACCGGCCGCCCCTGCTCGTCCCAGCTTGTCCTGGTCAGCAGCAACAGGGGCAGCCCGGTCCCCGTCTCCAGCATCCCCGCCTCCGACGGGGAGGCAAGGACGGTCTCGATCGTCTCTTCCGCCCGCACCAGCACGGTGGAGTAGCTCGCCCGCAATACGGCGTACAGGGAGCTGGCGTGCAGCATCGCCGCACCGAGTCCGTCGAAGCGCTGCGCGTCGAGGTACACCGCCTCCACGGCCATCGGTTCATCGTCGGCCAGCCGGAGCCGCTCCAGCAGTTGCACCGGCGCGTCGACCGCCAGCCCGAGCTGGCCAGCCACGTGCGCCGGAGCCGGTACGACGGTCGCGTCCAGCAGCCGTGAGGTCGGTCGCCGCCCACTGGCGGCCATGTCCTGGGTGTAGGACGTCAGCTGCAGCGTCTGGGTCAGCTTCGGTGGCGCGACGAAGGTGCCCCGGCCCTGGAAGCGTTGCAGCAGACCCTCGACGACCAACTCGTGCAGGGCCTGCCGCACGGTGGTCCGGGAGACCGCGAACCGCGCGCTGAGCACCCGCTCGGTGGGGATCGCCATACCCGGGGACAGCTCGCCGATCTCCTGGCGCAACTCCTGCTTGAGCCGGTAGTACTTGGGGACCCGGGCAGCCCCGGAGGCCCGGACCGTTGCCGGCGCGTCCGCAGTCCACCCGTCCGCCTGCTCGCCCATGTCCTACCCCTCAGTAGCTGCGCTGGGGCGCATCTTGGCACCATTCGGCCGGCACCTCCGCCGCGCGAGCGGAAGAACCGGGTCGGCTGCGTCCGGGACGACCGAGCCCTTGACACCCCACGAAGGCGCCGCCACACTGATCCGCCTAATGGTCTAGTCCAATCTTGACGCATAGAGGAAGTCGGCCATGCGCGTGCGCAGTCGGGTAACACTTTCCGGAATGCTGTCCCTTGCGGTGCTCGCGACGGCGTGCGCACCGCCCAGCCAGGACTCCGGTGACTCCGCATCGGGCGGCACGGTCGTGGTCGCCCGCAGCGGCGACATCGACAATCTGGACCCGCACCTGGCCACCGCGTTCCAGACCATCGAGGCGCTGGAGCTCGTGTACGACACCCTGTTCGAGCTCGATCCGGACCTCACCGTCGTACCGGGGCTGGCCGAGAGCTGGGAGTACAGCGACGACGGCATGACCCTGACGATGAGCCTGCGCGAGGGCGTCACGTTCCACGACGGCGACACGTTCGACTCCGCCGACGTCAAGGCTTCCATCGAGCGGATCCTGGACGAGGCCACCGGTGCCGTCGTTCGCACGAACCTGCTGTCCATCGCCGACGTCCAGACCCCCGACGAGCAGACCGTCGTGCTCGAGCTGTCCGAGCCCGACGGGACGCTGCCGTCGGCGTTCACCTCGACCAACACGGCGATGGTCTCCGCGGCCGCCCTGGAGGCGGGGACCGTGGACAACGAACCCAACGGGACCGGACCGTTCGTCTTCGACGACTGGCGGCAGGGGGAGGCCCTGTCCCTCACCGCGAACGAGGACTACTGGGGCGACGGGCCGTTCGTGGACGGGGTCGAGATCCGCGTCGTGCCCGAGGAGTCCTCCATCCTGGCCGGCATGCGGGCCGACGAGTTCCAGATGGGCATCCTCGGCGACCCGGCAGTGGTCGACCAGGTCGGCGAGGACCTCACCGTCGAGCGGACCCCCGAGCTCGGCTACTTCCCGTTCTTCCTTAACAGCACGCGTGCGCCGCTGGACAAGGTCGAGGTGCGGCAGGCGATCGCCTGCGCCGTCGACCGTCAGGAGCTCATCGACGCGGCCGCCTTCGGGGAGGGGGAGCCGACCGGACCGCTGGCCACGCCGTACGACACCGGTGTCTTCGACGGGCTCCCGTGTGACCAGACCGACCCGGAGATCGCCCGCCAACTGCTCACCGACGCCGGCGTACCGGACGGTTTCTCCATCGAGACCATCGTCATCCAGGGCGAGAACGACTCCGCCATCAACGTGGCGCAGAGCCTGCAGTCCCAGCTCGCCGAGGTCGGCATCGACCTGGAGCTGGTGCCGCTGGAGACCAACGTGTACGTCGACCGGTGGCTGGCCGCGGACTTCGACTCCGCGCTGTCCCAGAACGGCTCGAGCGTCGACCCCCAGATCACCTACGCAAAGTACTTCACCTCGACCGGCAACTTCCAGAACGTGGCGGCCTTCTCCACGCCCGAGCTGGACCAGCTCTTCGCCGACGGCAAGGCCAGCACCGACCCCGACGAGCGGATCCAGATCTACGGCGAGATCGGCCGGACGCTGCTGGAGGCCTCGCCGTGGGTCTGGCTGTACAGCGGCTACAAGTACCAGGTGCTGCAGCCCGGGCTGACCGACTTCGTGCCGATGCCGACCGGGTCGCTGAAGTCGCTGCGCCAGGTGCATCTGGGATCGTGACCGGCAGATACCTGCTGCGTCGGCTGCTCGACGCCGCCCTCACCCTGCTCGGCGTCGCGCTGGTCATTTTCGTGGTGCTCCGGGTCATCCCTGGTGACGAGATCACCGCGCGGTTCGGGATCGAGGGCGGCGCGCTCACCGACGCCCAGATCGAGTCCCTGCGGTCCTACTACGGGCTGGACCAGCCGCTCCCGGGGCAATTCGTGTCGTGGCTGGGCAGCGTGCTCACGGGCAACTTCGGGGTCTCGGTCACCAGCGGCAACCCGGTCTCGGAGCTGATCCTGTCCGCGCTGCCGGTGACGATCGAGCTCGCCGTGCTGTCATCGCTGATCGGCACCGCGCTCGGCGTGCTCATCGGCGTCTTCTCGGCCTCCCGCCCGGACAGTCTGCGGGACACCGCGGCGCAGGGTTTCGGTCTGCTCGGTCTCGGCATCCCCAACTTCGTGCTGGCGGCCGCGGTCGTAGCGGTGTTGTCGGCGAAGTTCGGCTACTTCCCGAGTGCGGCCGGTTATGCGCCGTTCTTCTCCTCCCCGCTGATCAACCTGCAGCAGCAGCTCTACCCTGCGCTGGTCCTGGGGGTGGGCTTGGCGGCCGCGACGATGCGGACCACTCGCTCGGCCTACCTGGAGGAGGCCAGCCGCGACTACGTCCGCACCGCGCGCGGCAAGGGCCTTGCCCAGCGACGGGTCCGCTGGCGGCACATCATGCACAACGCCTCGATCCCGATCGTCACCATCTCCGGCATCCAGTTCGGGTACCTGCTCGGTGGCACCGTCATCGTCGAGCAAATCTTCGCCCTGCCCGGTCTCGGCCGGCTGGTCCTCACCGGCATCGAGCAGCGCGAGTACGCCGTGGTGCAGAGCGTCATCGTGGTGATCGCCGCGATGTTCGTCCTGGTCAACCTGGCGGTGGACCTGCTCTACGCGCGCATCGACCCACGGGTCAACCTGTCGTGAGCCAGCCCATCCAGACCATCGAGAGCGTCCGAGTTGCGGTCCCCGGGCGCCGCGGCCAGTGGCTCACACGTCTGTGGCACAACCGCAACGGCCGGGTCGGGCTGCTCGTGATGGGCGTACTCGCGCTGCTTGCCCTGCTCGCCGCGGTGGGTCTGACCAGGTACAGCCCGATCGCGCAGCATCCGGCCGACCAGCTGGTGCCGCCGTCGTCGACGTACTGGCTGGGGACCGACCAGTTCGGCCGGGACGTCGCCGCGCGGATCGCGGCGGGCCTGCTCGCCTCGCTGCGAGTGGCGGTGATCTCGGTGGCCATCGCCGCCGTGCTCGGCTCGGCCGGCGGGATCATCGCGGGCTACTTCGGCGGCTGGACCGACCGGATCATCGGGCGGGTGACCGACGTGATGTTCGCCTTCCCCGCGATCCTGCTGGCGTTGGCCATCGTCGCGGCGCTGGGTCGTGGGTGGTTCAACACGGCGATCGCGATCGCCGTGGTCTACTTGCCGATCTTCGTGCGGGTGGCCCGCGGGCCGGTGCTGTCGGTGCGCTCGATGGACTACATCCGCGCCGGGAAGGTGCTCGGCTACAGCCCCCCTCGGCTGCTCGCGCGGCATGTCCTGCCCAACGTCGCGGCGCCGATCATCGTGCAGGTCGCGCTGGCGCTGTCCTGGGCCATCCTGACCGAGTCCGGGTTGAGCTTCCTGGGCCTCGGGACCCAGCCGCCGCAGCCCTCGCTGGGGCTCATGGTCAGCGACGCGCGGACGCTGTTCGACCGGGCCTGGTGGCTGCTCGTCTTCCCGTCACTGGCGATCGTGCTCGCGGTGACCGGACTGAACCTGCTCGGCGACGGGCTGCGCGACGTGCTCGATCCGACCCGAGCGGTGGACAAGCCCCGCCGCCGACGGGCCTGATCATGCGACGGCGAGAACCCGGGCCGGGTTGCCCACGAGCAGCTGCTCGATCGTGGCCGGCGTGATGCCCGCGGCGCGCAGCGCCGGCAGCACCACGGCGGGCAGGAAGCCGTAGCCGTGCCGGCCGTGGGTGTCGGGGTTGAGGTAGGCCTCCCGCCCGGAGATGTCCGAGGACAGCACGAGCTGGTCGGCGAAACCGCGTTCCAGCAGCGCGATCAACGCGGTCAACCGGTCGGCGTCGGGGCGGCGGTAGGCCCACTTGACGAACTCGCCGCCACCCTGCCCCTCGCTGCCGGGCACCTGGTAGTCGAACCACTCCTTGCCGAAGGTGTCGAAGGCCACCGTCACCCCGGTGGCCAGCACCGCCTCGAGGTAGGGCAGGTCCGGGGCCAGGTCGAGGTGGCCGACGACGACCCGGCTGAGGTCGGCACCCTCCGCGGCCATGATCGCCACCTGCTCGCGGGCCATCGTGCCCAGCGTGCAGTGCGTCGAGATCGCCAGGCCGGTCCGCCGGTGCGCCTGTACCGCGGCGCGCAGGCACTTCTCCTCGGCCGGGGTGATCGTGTCCAGGCTGGTGCCCACCTCGCCGAAGACGCCGGCACCGGCCTGCGTGGCCATGGCCACGAACCGGTCGGCGACCTGCTCGACGCTGCACGACTCGACCCAGCCGGGGAACGGCTCCTTGTACAGGCTCACCCCGGCCACGATGGCCAGGCCGGTGCGGGCCGAGATCTCCTGCAGCGCCGCGATCCGTCCCCCGGTCGGCGACTCCGTGCCCGCCTGGGTCCGCCCGGTCAGGTCCACGACCGCCCGCACCCCGTGCCTGGGCAGACCGCCGAGGGCGCGCTCGGCGGCGTCCACCCCGTCGTCCCACCGACCGCCGGTGAAGAACCGGCCGGGCACCAGGGACAGCACGTGCTCGTGCATCAGCGTCGGGCCCAGCGTGGCCGGGTCCACCGGCCCGGTCACCGTGAGGACGGGCATCCGCTACTCCTCGCTGTCGTTGACGGGTCTCGGCAGTCTTATCTAGGATCCAGAATTGGTCTAGACCCTTCTAGGCACACCTCCGGCGACCCGAGCGGCAGCGAAGGACCAATGGACCTCAGCGACCTCGACCTCAGCGACCTCGTGACCGAGCAACGGCGCCCCGACCTGCACGACCTGGACCGGCGCGCGACGGTGGACCTGGTCGCCCTGATGGCCGCCGACCAGCTGTCGGTCGCCGACGCCGTCTCGACCGCGGCCGGGGACATCGCCGCCGCCGTGGACGCCGTCGTCGGTCAACTGCGCCGCGGCGGGCGGCTGATCTACGTCGGCGCGGGCACCGCCGGGCGGCTGGGCCTGCTGGACGCGGTGGAGTGCCCGCCCACGTTCAACACCGATCAGGTGGTGGGCCTGTTGGCCGGCGGCGACGGCGCGTCCACCGTGTCGGCAGAGGCGGTCGAGGACGACGCGGGATGCGGCGCGGGCGACATCAGAGGCCTGGCGGTCGGTCCCCGGGATGCCGTCGTCGGCATCGCCGCGTCCGGGCGCACGCCGTACACGCTGGGCGCGGTGGACGAGGCGCGCCGCCGTGGTGCGGTCACCGTCGGGGTGTCCTGCAACGCCGACGCGGAACTGAGCGGCCACGTCGACCATCCGATCGAGGTGGTGGTCGGGCCGGAGTTCATCGCCGGCTCCACCCGGCTCAAGGCCGGCAGTGCCCAGAAGCTCGTCCTGAACGCGCTGTCGACGCTGGCCATGGTGCGGCTGGGCAAGACCTTCGGTGACCTGATGGTCGACGTGCGGGCGTCCAACGCCAAGCTGCGCGACCGGGCGGGGCGGATCGTCGGTGCCGCCACCGGCGCCGATGGCCCGGCCGTCGATCAGGCGCTGTCGGCGGCGGCCGGCAACGTCAAGACGGCCATCGTCATGCTGCTCGGCGACGTTCCCGCGGCGGAGGCGGCCGGCCGGCTGTCCGCGCACGACGGCTTCGTCCGGGCCGCCGTCGAGGACCGCGCGTGAGGGTCGTCGGTCTGATCTCCGGTACGTCCTACGACGGGATCGACGCCGCGGCGGCGGAGCTGTCGCTGGACGGTGACGAGGTGACCCTGCGGCCGCTGGGGTCGATCAGCGTGCCGTACCCCCCGCAGCTGCGCGCCGACCTCGTGGCCGCGATGCCCCCGGCGGCGACCACCGCCGAGGCGGTGTGTCGGTTGGACACCGGGATCGGGCAGGCCTTCGCCGAGGTGGCCCGGACCGCGATCGGCGAGCTGGCGGGCGGCCGGGCCGACCTGGTCGTGTCGCACGGGCAGACCCTCTACCACTGGGTGTCCGGCCGCGGCGCGCTCGGCACCCTGCAGCTCGGACAACCGGCCTGGATCGCCGAGCGGACCGGACTGCCCGTGCTGGCCGATGTGCGGGCCCGCGATGTCGCCGCGGGCGGGCATGGGGCGCCGCTGGTGAGCCTGTTCGACGTCCTGCTGCTGGGCGGCGCCATGCGCCTCGGAGGGGGGGAGTGCCTCGGCGGCGAGCCCGCCGGGGTCCGGGCCGCGCTCAACCTGGGCGGCATCTCGAACCTGACGATCATGGACCCCGGCCAGGAGCCGATCGCCTTCGACGTGGGGCCGGCGAACACCCTCATGGATGCGGCGGTCAGCCACGCCACGGGGGGCGCGGAGACCTACGACCGGGACGGCGCCCGGGCCGCGCGAGGGGTGGTCCAGCCCGACCTGCTGGAGCGGTTGCTGGCCGACCCGTACTACGCGCTGGCCGCGCCCAAGTCGACCGGCAAGGAGCACTTCAACCTGGCCTACCTCCTGGCCGCGCAAGCCGGCGGGGGCGCGGTCGCGGCGGACGACGTGGTGGCCACGGTGACCGCCCTCACCGCGCGCACGGTGGCCGCCGCCTGCCGCGAACACCGGGTCAGCTCCATCGTCGCCGCCGGGGGAGGTACGGCCAATCCGGCACTCATGGACCTGCTGCGCGGCGCAATGCCGGAGGTGGGCGTCACCACGATGGACGAGCACGGCATCCCCAGCGACGCCAAGGAGGCCTACGCCTTCGCCCTGATCGGCTTCCTCACCGTGCACGGCCTGCCGGGGACGGTCGCCTCCTGCACCGGAGCCTCGCGGGCGACCGTGCTGGGGGCACTGCTGCCTGGTGGGGCTGGCTTCCCGGAGCTGACCCCGGCCGCGGTCCCGCCCCGCCGGTTGCGCATCGCGGGGGCAGGTTCGTGACCGCGGTGCTGTCGGTGCGCGGCCTGACCACCGTCCTGCACCTGGCCGACGGGCCGGTGGAGGTGGTCAAGGACGTGTCCTTCGACGTCGGGGCCGGCGAGACCGTGGCCCTGGTCGGTGAATCGGGCTCGGGCAAGTCGATGACGATGCTGTCGGTGATGGGCCTGCACCCGCAGCCCACCGCCGAGATCGTCCGCGGCGAGGTGCTGCTCGAGGGCGTCGACTTGGTCGGCGCCGACGACCGCTACCGCCGGTCGGTGCGGGGTGCGGCGATGGCGATGGTCTACCAGGACCCGATGACGTCGCTGAACCCGCTGATGCGGATCGGGGCCCAGATCGAGGAGGTGCTCACCGCGCACGGCACGCCCCGTCGTACCGCCGAGAAGCGCGCCCTGGAGGTGCTCGCCGAGGTCGGCATCGCGCAGCCTGTCCGCGCGGCGCAGTCCTTCCCGCACGAGTTCTCCGGCGGCATGCGCCAGCGGGTCGTGATCGCGATGGCGATCGCGCTGCGACCCGCCCTGCTCATCGCCGACGAGCCGACCACGGCGTTGGACGTCACGATCCAGCAGCAGATCATCGCCCTGGTCGCGCGGCTGCAGGCGGAGACCGGTACGGCGGTCATGTGGATCACCCACGACCTGGGGGTGGTGGCGCGGGTCGCCTCCCGGCTGCTGGTGATGTACGCCGGGCACCTCGTGGAGACCGGCCCGACGAGGGGGGTGTTCGCCCGCCCCGAGCACCCCTACACCGCAGGACTGATCGGTGCGATTCCGCCCGCCCGGGGTGCCGAGCGCCTGCCGCTGCGCCAGATCCCCGGTGCGCCGCCGGATGCCGCGTACTCCCCGTCCGGCTGTCCCTTCCACCCGCGCTGCCCGGAGGCGGTGCAACGGTGTCAGGTCGAGATGCCCAAGCTCACCCAGCGCCCGGGCAGCGCCGCCGCGTGCTGGGTGCCCCCGTCGGACTGGGTCGCCCCCGCCCGGCCCGATCCCGCACCGGCCCTCGGCGTGGTGGCGGAGCCGGCCACGTGAGCGAGCAGCCGATCCTGCGGGTGGAGGACCTGGTCAAGGCCTACCCGGTCCGGGGCACCGGTGAGCAGCTGCGCGCCGTGGCCGGCGTGTCGTTCTCCCTCGGCCGCGGCGAGACGCTCGGCATCGTCGGGGAGTCCGGCTGCGGGAAGTCCACGACCGGACGGTTGCTGGTGCGCCTGGAGGAGCCGACGTCGGGCCGGGTCGAGCTGGACGGTCAGGACATCAGCCGGGCCCGGGGCCGGACCCTGCGCGACGTGCACCGCCGAATACAGCTGGTCTTCCAGGACCCGTTCGCCGCGCTGAACCCGCGGCTGACCGTGGCGCAGACCCTGGACGAGGTGCTGCGGGTGTACGGCCTGGCTGGGGACAAGGCCGCCCGGCGACGCCGTGTGCAGGAGCTGCTCGGCATGGTCGGACTGCGCGGTGGGTTCGCGGAGCGCTACCCGCACCAGATGTCGGGCGGGCAGTGCCAGCGGGTCGGGATCGCCCGGGCGCTGGCCGTCGAGCCGCAGGTCGTCGTGCTCGACGAACCGGTCTCCGCGCTGGACGTCTCGGTCCAGTCCGAGGTGATGAACCTGCTGACCCGGCTGCGCGAGGAGCTCGGTCTGAGCTACGTCTTCATCTCCCATGACCTCGGGATGGTGCGGCACATCTCGGATCGGATCGTGGTCATGTACCTCGGCCGGGTCGTCGAGCTGGGACCGTGGCGGCCGGTGTCCGACGACCCCTTGCATCCCTACACCCGGGCGCTGCAGGAGGCCGTCCCGGTCGCCGATCCCGGCATCGAGGCGGCCCGGCAGGTCGAGCCGCTGCGCGGGGAGGTGCCCGACCCGGCGAACCCGCCCGACGGGTGCGTGTTCCACCCCCGCTGCCCGCTGGCCGAGGACGTCTGCCGGACGGTCGATCCGGCGCTCGCCGAACTGCTGCCTGGTCACCAGGCGGCCTGCCACGTCGCGGCCCGCCGCGTGGAGCAGGCCCGGACCGCGATGGTGCCGCCGGAATGACTCGGCTGGGGGTCGAGCGGGCGCTCGTGTCGGGGCAGTTCGTGCCGGGCGACGTGGAGGTCTCCGACGGCGTGGTCGCGGCCGTCGGCCTGCCCGGCCAGGGGCGCGGCCTGGCCGTCCCCGGTTTCGTCGACCTGCAGATCAACGGCTTCGGCGGGGTGGATTTCCTCGCTGCCGACCCCGCCGGGTACGCGGCCGCCGGGGAGCAGCTGCTGCGCACCGGCGTCACCGCGTTCCAGCCGACGCTGATCACCTCCCCGGTGGGGGACCTGGAGCGCGCCCTGCGGGTGGTCCGCGACGTGGTCGCGACCGACATCGGGCCGCGAGTGCTCGGAGCCCACCTCGAGGGGCCGTTCCTCTCCCCGGTCCGGGCCGGCACCCACCCGGTGGAGCACCTGCGCGACCCGGACGCCGCGCTGCTGGCCCGGCTGCTGGGCTGCGGCCCGGTCACCCAGGTCACCCTCGCCCCCGAGCGACCGGGTGCGCTGGAGATGATCAAGCAACTGGTCGGCGACGGTGTCGTCGTCGCCTGCGGCCACACCGACGCCGACGCCCAGCAGGCACACGCCGCCTTTGACGCCGGGGCCAGCACGGTGACCCACCTGTTCAACGCGATGCGGGCGTGGAGCCCCCGGCATCCCGCGCTCACCGGTGTCGCGCTGGCCCGCTCGGACGTCACCGTGCAGATGATCGTCGACGGCGTACACCTGGCGGCCGAGACGGTCCTGGTGGCGTGGCGGGCGGCGGCCGGGCGGGCGGCCCTGGTCACCGACGCGATCGCCGCCGCCGCGCAGGGGGACGGCCGGTACCGGCTGGGGCAGGTCGACGTGCAGGTTCGGGGCCCGGAGGTGCGCCGGGCGGACGGCACCCTGGCCGGCAGCGTGCTGACGATGGACGCCGCCGTGCGTAACGTGGTGCACATCGGCGTACCGCTGGTCGATGCGGTGGCGGCGGCGACGTCGATCCCGGCAGGCATCGCCCGGCGCGGAGATCTCGGCGTCCTGCGGGTCGGCGGACCGGCCGATGTCGTCGTGCTGGACGACGACCTACAGGTGCATCGGGTGCTGTGCCGCGGGCGGCCGGCCCCGTGACCGGGGGTGCACTGATGGCGGCGGAGATCGCCGAGCAGCCGGCCGTCGTCGCCGACCTGGTCCGACGCGGTGCCGAGATCGCGGCGGCGGTCGACGGGGTCAGGCCGCCGGCACTGCGCGGGTTCGTGCTCGTCGCGAGAGGGTCCTCCGACCACGCGGCGCTCTACGGCCGGTACCTGCTGGAGCACGCCGCCGGTGTGCCGGTGGCGCTGGCCGCCCCCAGCCTGCACACCAGGTACGGCGTCGTACCGGACCTCGACGGCTGCCTGGCCGTCGGCGTCAGCCAGTCGGGACGGACCCCGGAGGTGGCCGCCACGATGGAGGTTCTGCGGGCGGGTGGTGCCCGGACGGTAGCGATCTGCAACGACGTCACCTCGCCGCTGGCGGAGGTGAGCGAGGTCGTCGTACCGCTCGGCGCCGGTGAGGAGCGGGCCGTTCCGGCCACCAAGACGTTCACTGCGCAGATCGCGGCGTTCGCGCTCGTCGCGCAGGCGCTCGCCCGGCCCGGCTGGGCGCCGCTGCGATGGAGCCCCGCGCTCGACGCGCTCGCGGCGGTCGTGGCGGACGACACCGACGCGCGCGCGGCCGCCGCGGACCTGGTGGACGCCCATCGATTCGTGCAGGTCGGCCGCTCGTTCCTGTACCCGGTCGCCGTCGAGGCCGGGCTGAAGATCTCCGAGACGACGGGGCTCGTGGCGACCGGCTACTCACCGCACGATCTGCTGCACGGGCCGATCGCGGTGGCGAACCCCCGCGTGCACGCGCTCTGCTTTAGCAGCCCGGGTCCGGTGGCTGACGACGTGGCCGCCGCCGCGGCGGCGCTGGCCGGGCGGGGGGCCCGGATCGTGGCGATCGCCGAGCGTCCGGGCGATGTCGCCGTCGCCGACGTGGTCGTCGGGGTCCCCGCGGGCGCGGGCGAACTGCTCGCGCCGCTGGTCTACATCGTGCGCGCTCAGCAGCTGGCGCTGCACCTGGCGTTGGGACGCGGGGTGGACCCCGACCGGCCGTTCGGGTTGACCAAGGTCACGCAGACCGTCTGAGCCCGGTCAGTTCAGGTGGGCGCGTTCGGATCGGGCCGCGTTGGTCAACCGGTCGGCCTCGTCGGGCCACCGGTCCCGTTCGCTCTCCAGGTACGCCGCCCCAGCCTGCCACCGGCCCTGCCGGCCGATCGCCTGACCGAGCTCGAGGACTTCCTCGATGCCGGTGCCGGGCAGCACCTGGCGCATCCGCAGCACCCACTCCAGATCGTCGGCTCGCCCGGCCCGGTAGACCGCGCGCAGGTTCTCCAGCGTGCGGGCGAGGATCGCCGTCGGTGTAGCGGTGGGGAGCAGATGCTCGCCGAACGGGATCTGCATCCCGGTGGTCCGCCGGAAGCGGTCCTCACAGCCGGCCAGGTCGAGCAGCTGCCCGCCGGCGAAGGCGTCGACGTACTGCCCCGACGCGGCGTGCCGGACCAGGAAGTGTCCGGGCATGGCGACACCATCGAGGTCGATGCCGGCCCGCCGGCCGACCTCCAGGCAGACCACGGCAAGGGTGATCGGCAGGCCGAGCCGGCGGGCCAGCACCGCGGGCAGCAGGGAGTTGCGCGGGTCGTAGTAGGTGCGGGCGTTGCCGGTGAACCCCGCCTCGACGAACAGCCGCCGGAGCAGCCCGTCGAAGGAGTCGACCCCGTCGGCGAGGGCGTCCAGCTCGGTCAGCCAGCGGGTGGGGTCCAGCCCGGGATCGGCCCCGGCGGCGATGCTGAGCGACGCCTGGTCCAGCGTCCAGTCCGGCCTGGCCAGGAGTCGGCGGAAGTGCTCGACGGCCTCCATGTCCGCTGACGGTAGCCGCGCGGTGGCTACGGTGCCGGGCATGGCCGAAGACGCGGTTCCGGCGGTGGTCCGGGTGTGGCACGACGAGGACGGCTGGGGCGTCGTCGACTGCGGGCAGACACCCGGCGGCTGCTGGGCCGGGTTCTCTGCGGTCGCCGTCGAGGGCTACCAGCGGCTTGCCGCGGGTGAAGAGGTGATGCTGGAGTGCGAAGTGGGCGAGCAGGACGGGTTCGGCTTCCGGGCCGTCCGGGTGTGGCCGGTCGGCGCCGATCCCGTCGGCGCGGTTGTGCGGCCGGCCGGCCAAGCGTACCGCAGCACCCTGCGGATCGAGCCCGACCCGCACTGAGCACTCAGCGGGCGGACTCGTGTAGGAAGCGGGCCATCTCGGGGTGCTCGTCGGCTCCGGAGACCATCGTGCGCGCCATCGCCACCGCCATGACCACCCCGCAGCCGCCCAGGACACCCGCGGCGACGATGGTGACCGCGCCGATCAGCCAGGCGGGAGTCTGCGCCCACAGCAGCAGCGGCACGCCGGCGAGCACCACCGGCGGCAGCACAAACGACAGCGACCCGTCGATCGGAAGCGTCCAGCGCAACGGCGATCTACGGGCCATCTCGACTCCTCCGGTGACTCGTCCTGCACCGAGTTTCCGGCCTTTCCCGTCCACCGTCGATGACGTCCGAGGTCATGCCCCGACCGCGCAGGCGTGGCCGGCCACCTCGGCGTACCGGCACAGGGCGTTGACCTTGCGCAGCTGCTCCGGTGAGTGCACGCCTGCATCCAGCAGACGGGGGCTGGCGATGATCACCGCCATCGCCTGCGCGCAAGAGACCGCGACGTTGAGCCGGTGTACGTCGTAGCGGAAGCCCACCCCGCGAGGGGCGTCTTCCGCGGAAGAACTGGCCGTCGAGTAGAGGACCACCGGCGCCTCCCGTCCCGACCCGGGCGCCGGACGGCAACGCGCGCCGCAGCTTGTCGACCTGGTTGTTGTACGGCGTCATGACCAGGACGTCGTCG
>JAABUS010004025.1_pt1 | contig 22270 bp, 24 predicted proteins | sample 5560161 | NCBI WGS metagenome assembly JAABUS01 (sample SAMN10711885, study PRJNA513376) | rock metagenome | isolation source: Antarctica rocks | place: Antarctica: Victoria Land, Trio Nunatak nord | collected 2016-01-04
TGCTAGACTATCTTGAGACCAATTGACCAAGGACCGCAATGTTCGGACTAAGCTATCCAGAGCTTGTTGCTTGAGAAGATAATCCAAAGGTAAGTCCCATTCATGATTCCAAGGTTGGTTGAGACTCGCGGTGGTCAAGGAAGGTGGAAGTTTCCCGTGGTCGTGCCAGTCAAGATCTGAGTCAACCTCCTTAGTGTACTGTTCTTGGTACTGCTGCTGCTGCTGAGCCGAGACGATCGTAGGCGGAATAGACAGGCTCGATAATTTCGACAAGTGTTCGATCACACGCTGAAACATATTGTCTAGAGCTGTCGATTCACAGTCGTAGTTCAGGTACATTTCGACCAAAGCCTTAGGGTCTGTCGACAACCTTTTGAGAATCTTCATAACGTACAACTTTTGAAAGCTTGGGGCATTCTTGCGCTCTAGTATGGCAAGGTAGATCTCTTTCAAGAAGAGCTCGATTTCTCGCTGTTGCGAGTCAGCATTGATGGTATCAAATAATGATGCGGATGACAAACCTTCAGCATGACTCTCATATCCTTCAGCATCAGCCAAAATATCTCAGCACATGTCTCGAACACTCGTCTGACAGAGCTAGCTCCATTTCTACTAACGCTCAAGCGGAGATATTGGTTGATGGCTTGCCCGAAGCTAGTAGGCTCATTGTTTGTACCCCGAATAGTACAAAGTGGCGATGTGAATACCGCCATGTGATTGTTCAATGTAGTACGGATAATAGCAAGGGAGACAAGCTTTGAGCGCATGTTAGACGAGTGAATGTCTTGTTGTTCCTGAGGTGGTAGCTCCTTGTGGCTTAGCCGGCACATCGACCTGAAGACTAAGAACGCATCTTTCACGTAAATCTCATCGTCTTCGTCTTCATTGGGAGTGTCGGGTCTACTAGGCTCTTCATCTCCATCAGTCATCGCTGGCTGTCCCGAAGCACTCCGCAATGTCTTCAGTGGTGGCTTCGCTGGGGTAACCATTGTAGGCGCATTATCGCCAATCTTCCTATCGTCAAAGCTCTTCGCATTCTCTAAGCTCTGTAACGTCAATTTTTCACTAGGCTCTTTCGGTACTGGCTGGTCCGACGCGACCGTGGAGTTGCCTTCCGACGTCCCGTCCTGCTCGGTTGCCCCATCATCCCTGTCGTTCGATTCCAATACGGGACTGCTACCATTAACTTCGACCTGACTGCTGTTGACGGTACCTTTCCCAGAGCCCATCCTCGCTAGATTCAACCGAGCTTCCCTCATCGCTAATCTGGTACTAACTCTTTCAAACACAGTGCCAACCATCTGTGTCAAGGTTCCCTGCGCCACCTGCTGATTTGTATTTGACTTTGATAGTAGGAAGATGTTGTAGACTTGTCGGACAGCTTTAAGTAATCCGGACCCGTGCACAATGAGCTTATCGTTGAGCACCGCGGCCAACAATGACTTGACAATCTGTAGCTGCACTTCGTATGGAGTAGCCTCGTTCTGGAAGCATTCGCAGATGGTTTCAATTGCCCGATCGATTAGTGGGAGTTGCTGTTGCTGGCCGGCTGCTGCAGTTGGGTCCTGTGGCTCGGCGGGGACGGAAAAATATGAGTAGCTGATAAGCTTACCGATACAATCGAGGGCCGTAGTTGCGAGAGGTATGCTGGATGTTTCGGTCGCGAGACGCAAAGGCTCGAAGATGACATCGGGGCTTGGGGAGCCATCAAGTCGTTTGATCGCATCCAACGCTCTCTGTGCGGCTTCACCAAGCTTTCCTCTCTTTCGAGCTTCCTTTGAAGCTGCAATCTGCTCCAAAGCTGAGACGACGAAAATTATTGAACTGAGCGGCGCTGATGGCCGCTTTGCAGAAGTCGTAGCCTGTGTTGCCTGTGTCGAAGCGCTATCAGACCGTTCTCTATCACGAATATCTGTGCCATTCGATGTCGTGGCAGATGGAAGGGCACCTATGCTTCTTGGCGTAGGTTGTGGCAGACTCCGGTCATCTTTTTCTGGCGGTGGAGGGGGAGCCGGAGACGTGGACTCCTGTCGCTGTTCTGCTAGTATCTCTATATCTGCCGCTTCTTCGGGTTCCTCCTCGTAGGCTGGGCTGGCCGAGCCATGGGTATTAGGTGATACTTCAGCCGGTACATCAGCGATTTTTATCTCGTTGAAATCTCTCTTGTAGTTCAGCTCTTCCTTATCACCAGCTAAGCTCGCATACTGTCCACCTCCGTTCTCCTCAGTCGCCCTGTATTCGGGCTTGGAGTCCGCATCCCCTTCAGCGCCATTGGTACCAGCTGGACGCTCAACCTCCTCACCGCTCGCCATAGGGGAGATTTAAGCCCCAGGCAGCCGTCGAAGCTCTTCTTCCTGTGGTGACCTGCTCGTTCTGCATCGAGCTTGTAGTAGATCAGGAGCTGAGCTAGTAGGTGTAATAGAGCTCAAAGCGCGAAGATGTTTGTTTCATGTCTCGTAAGAGTTTTGTTCACATAGAATTGGTAGACACTCTGTCTTGTCGCTGATTGGTGGTACTTTCGGTATCTGGCATTATGTTTCTCCGCTCTTGGCGCCAAGGAGCAGCTCCAGCCCAACATTGACCGAAATCGCCCTAAGAAAATCACCGCCAAATCTCAACAAACACCGACAATAGTCCGTCGTTGCATAGTGAAGTTCTTCACACAATGCGCTCTTCATAGTCGCTGCTGAAGGCAGTCACTCTTTCGTTCAAGTGAGGGTTTCAGCACACTGCCGCAATGGCCACCTCTGTTCTACTTCGTGCGCCAGTCCGAGCTTGTTCGAGAGCTTCGCCGAGCTGCATCGGAGCTTCTAGTATATCAAGATCTCGGAACGCTTCAAGGTACGCAGCGAGATTTTCTGTGGCTACTTGAGCTACAACCCTGCGGCGATTAAGGTGTACTGACATGTTCGCTTTTTCCAGATGTATACCAGCTCTTTCGACTCTTGCGCGTTATTATGCCTCAAAGTGTACGCCCATTCACTCACCATTATTCTAACAATCTGGGCTATAGCTTAAGTTCCAACAGCATTCCCCCCTCACACTGTCGTTAGCATGCCAGCTTTATCGCCTACAATGACTGCGGGTAATATCGGGACATGGCAAAAAAAAGCTGGGGACACAATAGCGCCAGGAGACGTATTGGTCGAGATTGAGACAGACAAGGCGCAGATGGACTTTGAGTTCCAGGAAGACGGTGTGCTTGCTAAAATTCTCAAGGATTCAGGGGAGAAAGATGTAGCTGTTGGCAACGTGAGTATGGTGTCTCTGGGGGATGGCCCGTGCTGACATCAGTGAAGCCAATTGCGGTCATGATCGAAGAGGGCGAAGACGTCTCAGCATTCGAATCATTTACGCTCGACGATGCAGGAGGTGAAAAGGCCCCACCGAAAGACGCACCAAGGGAGGAGGCAGCCGAGTCATCAGAGCCCCCAGATTCTGGATCGGAAACTTCACCCTCTACTCTCGACAAAGGTAAGGTCCAGAAGGAGAGTACGCCGGAAGCGCAGGAGTCGGAATCGTCGGGAGAAAGACTCGAGACAAGCCTAGACCGACAACCGAACGCTAGCCCATCAGCCAAAGCCCTCGCTCTTGAGAAGGGCGTACCAATCAAGCAGATCAAAGGCACTGGTCCTGGTGGCAGAATCACGAAGTCCGATATTGAGAAGTTCCACCCTGAATCGACCGGTGCACCAACCACTGCAGCAGCGGGACCCTCCTACGAAGACATCCCTGCCAGCTCTATGCGCAAAACCATTGCCAATCGCCTCGTTCAATCAATGAACCAAAACCCTCACTACTTCGTCTCCACAACTCTCTCGGTCACCAAGCTCCTTAAACTCCGTCAAGCACTCAATGGCTCAGCCGACGGTAAATACAAGCTCTCTGTCAACGACTTCCTCATCAAGGCCTCCGCCGTCGCGTGCAAGAAGATACCAGCTGTGAATTCGAGCTGGCGCGAGATCAGTGGCCAGGCCGTGATACGGCAGCATAACACTGTCGATGTCAGCGTTGGGGTGGCTACGCCTATTGGTCTGATGACCCCTATTGTTAAGGGTGTCGACAGCTTGGGCCTCGAAAGCATCTCAGCACAAGTCAAGGATCTGGCCAAGCGAGCAAGAGATGGAAAACTAAGACCGGAAGAATACCAAGGTGGAACGTTCACCATCAGCAACATGGGCATGAATGCTGCTGTCGAGAGGTTCACAGCCGTCATCAACCCTCCACAAGCCGGTATTCTGGCTGTGGGCACCACACGGAAGGTTGCCGTTCCTTCCGGTGATGACGGTACTGGAGTGGAGTGGGACGACCAGATTGTGGTCACAGGTAGCTTTGACCACAAAGTTGTCGACGGCGCTGTCGGAGGAGAATGGATTAGGGAGTTCAAGAAGGTCGTAGAGAACCCCTTAGAGCTGATGCTGTAAGAGGTGAAAAAGTGTCGCTAGGATTCTTGCTAACTATGTACAATTGATGTTGTACAATTTGGCAGGAAGATGACTATTCGTATGCTTGTGCTCGTGGTAGTATTGCGTCTAAAAGAGTGGTTTGGCAAAGTGACCCCTAGCATCATCACCCTTTGCTGCCATATATTTATGGTACCGATGCATTCCCCGTCCTCTTCTTAAATCTCCTCGACAATCGTTGTTTTGCGAAGGCTTCCCTGGGGTCGCACAGTTCCTCGACGATTCGATCATAGTGGAGGGATAACCACGCACAGCTATTGCACTTCTTCTCCACTCGACATGCATCCTTTACGCGCGTTGTGATTGGTCGTCTTCTTAAACCATGCTGAAAGCCAGCCCACTTCTGAATATGTGTACGGAGCTTCCTCCGACGTTCAGGCGCAAGAAGCGGCTCCGGGCCGCATATCACATATTTCAAAGGTGAACTATACAGGAAACTCGAATTGGACAACTATTTCATACTCAAGACTCCTTACAACTTTCGAGTCCCTCTATTCGGATGGGAGAACTTCGTGCATGAGTACTGCTTAAGGCGATTTAACTCGTCGGTTGGCAAAACTTTAAATTCCCTTTCCAAAACCCTCCTCGGTCAGGGTCTCCGGCATCTCACCAGCAGTAATGCTCACACCATGGACTCTACCAACGATCACCCTCCTCCTCCTCCACATCGCCACCTCCCTCGCCTTCGCCCTCACCCCGCCACTCCCCCAACCCCTCACATCCCCAATCCTCCCTTCCACCTCCTCCCCTCTCCTCCTCAACACCTCCCTTTCCTTCTCGCAAGGATTCCTCCGCGGCGCCTCGCAGCCCTGGCCCTCCCCACCCCGGCGCTTCCCCATCCCCAATACCAAAGACGGCCACCTCCTCCTCATCGCCCTCGACACTTCCACCTATTACCTCCCACCCGCCGCGAACACTACTTTGCTTGGGCTTATTCAGGAGCTCGGGATGAGCTTGAGTGGGCTTCCTGAGAGTTCATATATAGTACGCCCGCGACGAGTGTGGGATTCGTACGCCACGGAGGGGGTGTCGGAGTATAATCGGTATGTAGCGATCGACGTCTCTCTCTGCGACATCTTTTAAATGTGTAATTCTCTTTGAGGAGCAAGGTCTGCCGTGGAAGTGTTTTTGCTCTCAGATTTCATGCTATGGCTCGATTGCTGTCCTGAAGGAGAATCACTAATTCAAGACTTATGTAGGATGGTGACGTTGGAGTTGCATCCGGTTGTTAGTGAGGAGAAAGGTTTGAGGAAGGAGTTGGGCTTGGTGGCGCTAAAGGTTTTTGAGGACTTGGTGGGGAGGTATGGGGGGATGAGTGGGAGGGTGGATATTTGGGAGGTGGAGAATGCGTGGGGTGGGTTCGGGGTTTATATTGATGAGATTGGGAACGATGCGTGAAAAATGAAATGGTGTATATGACCAACAGCACTTGGAGACCAGGCATGAATTCCAGTCAGTTCCAGAGAAAATTGAAAGTCATTGACAGGCTCGTTTGATGTTGGGGCCGGGTCTTGCAATCCAATGATTTGGGTAATTCCTTCTCGTTGGACATGATGATGTCTTCACAAGTCCTCTACCTTCTTCACGCCAGCTCTATGTTCTTTGCTTGCGTCTTGAAAGGTCTTGCCTTGCATGATGTCCTCTGCGATCCGCTCATCGGCCTCGACTTGACTCGGTATCAGGGCTATCACCTTCCCCGCTAGATCCTTAGGCAAGCACACGACCCCATTGAGATCGCCTATCAGATAGTCGCCGGGTGAGATAGTGGCATCTTGGTCTTCCGACTGGAGTCTGACTGGGGTATTGATCTACACACGTGTCAACAAATGCAAATTCTTTCATTCAAGCTGGGAGCTTGTTTGCGTACCTCGCTCACTTGCACAACTTCATAAGGACTCGTGGTACCGACTTCTCTTGCGAACACTGGGTACTCGAGGCCTCTATGCTCTTGCAGGTCACGTACCCGCCCATCGACAATTGTTCCCACTGCACCTGAGCGCTTGGCTCGGTTACTCATCAAGCCACCATAGACAGCATTGACGATTCCTGGAGGCGCGGAGATGAAGACAACGGAGCCTGACGGAATTCTATCAATCTATATTGGAAAGGAAGTAATCAGGCTTTGATCCTCTCAGCTAAAGATGTTAAAGGGTATTATGATACAAAAGCCAAACATAGGGATATCTGGAAGAACTAGTAACGACTTTCGTTGTCTTACATAGTGGCCTTCAGGCTTTGGGTCCGTTCCATGATTTTTCCTTACATACTTCACAGTATATGCAGGACCGACAATCTTCGTTGAGCCTTCTTGACGCTTAGGTGACCACATGGTACTTGAAAGAAAACTCAGCGAAAGGATACATATGGTTTAGACGTGAAGGTAACTTACAGGTTGCTCAGAAACCCACCATGAGGGTGGCCCAGCTTGAGGAGTGCATCTGAGACATCGCAGCTGCAGCAATACTCAGCGAGGGTACGCATCAGGTGGAAATTCGCATAAAGTCCGACGCTTGGTATAGAGGTCCTGGCATTGAAGAACCTACGTGGAGAAATTTTGGAGTGCCTGGATTACGGGATCCGGCGCCATAATTTTGAGCAACGAGCAATTCAGACTTCACGACTGCCCTACAATCAACCTTTATGATATCAGAAAACCGGAATGGCTCCCTTTTTGGCTTTATAGGATTCAAAAAACGGGTGTTTGTAGTGTAAAAGCGAGGGGACAATAGGCTCGGAAGTAACAACCGAAGCTCTCCCGGTTAGAATCTATTGAATATTAGGTCGATCTCTTTACCTTATGTAAGGTAACTTTCCTAGGAAAATAAGAAGATTATCCGAAGGTCGTGACTTCGAATCTCACTCCGAGCAGCATTTCAGTGCAGTTTTTTGTGTTTTGGGTGAGAGTGCGCTGCCCGAAAAAGGTCTGGAAGCAAGCAAACTTAGGCGGAATACGCTAGTACAATAGAATACGCCTAGCGTCACTGAAGCTTTGTCTACATCATCGGACAACATCTTTTTTAATTTCATGCGCTCGGCACAAATCTACATGTCAATGGACACTAGCTCACGTTTGAAGGCCTATAGATATCAGCTACTCTTCGGCGCCTACGTGATAATCACTGGGGCTGCTATCATGCGAGTGGCAAGACAGCCATACTCGCGGAGTATGAAATTCGACCAGATTGAGTCTATCTTCAAAGCCACTACTTTGGGTGCTGTTTTACTGGGTATTGGGATGAGTGGGAAAATCAATGAGCCGAGGAGCACCTCTAATTGATTGACCCGACGATTGGTCTTACCGGCGCCTATTGCATAGGAGGCTGTTGGTAGATCAGGCCTCGAACAACAGATGGTCCGAACAATTGAACCTTCTTGATAAGACATCTTCCTTCGGTTACGGCTTTACCAGGTAACGCACACCCAATGAAGTTGCCACAAAGCTCAGGCTCGCGAATGCCGCAGCAACCAGATATACAATCGAAGCCTACCAAAATCATCAGTACCCTCTACGTCATCAGTCATCCATGATTAAGCCACACACTCACACCTTCGCGGCATCACTCCATTTTGGCTCATCTAGCAGAGGGTTAATCACCACCGCCGTCAGCTCAGCAACATACCAAATGATCGAGTAACTCAGACTCATGAGCGAAGCCTGCCAGACGAAAAGCATGAAACGGCTGAGTTTCGTCTTCGTATGGGGAGATGATTGAGTGCTCGTGATGAGCCGATTCCTGATCGTCTGGGCAATACCGTCTCCGTGGTCTCTGGAATGGCCAGTGTTTATTGAATGCCAAGGATGATGGAGATAAGCGCGAAAATTATGCCGACGTACCAGAGAGATGGATCTTACCAGTGGCTGGATGGTAAATCGGATCATGAGAGACACTATACAAGGGCCGTGGAGAGGACGGCTCCTAGAGGAAAAGATCTCTGTCAATGGGCGACTTCACAAGCTGCCTCGTCAATGGGATGGGCGTCAGATGACCGGTGTACTCACGGCGACTTGCACATACTGTGCCTCCCTAATTTTATACTTGAATCACCTAATCAGTACTTCGAGAACCTCAGCCTCGTCATCATTCGCCAATATGCAAGTGATAGGTCTGCGAGTATATTTGTGAAACACGTGACCATAAAGGAAGCACTGCCACAAGGGCCACTGTGTCGAGTACAAGGCTGCCGAATGCCTCAGTCAACTGCGCCTTTGTCAGTAGCATACGGTATGACTCGCATTTTCTCTAGCGCACCTTCAGAAATTTTCTCAAGTTGAAGTTGTAAGGCTCGTTTGTCATGACTCTCCTAGTGAGGTTGGTCCGCAAAGGCAGCGCTCGCTTACTACCCGATGACTTTTGACCCGCGTCGTGACGTAGCTACTGAAGGCTGGCCTGGGCCTTCTCTTGGAATCTTCTATAATCTAAGATTCGAGTTCGAAGTATGATACTTGTGCCTGAATGGGCTGAGTTATACCTGATGGGGCATGCGCTGGATAGCGCCAAAGCGAATGTAGAAACTCTGCATGACCTGTGACTTTCTCGCTGAGAGGAAGTGCAGTGGGGCTGATTGAGTCGGGCTGTTGCCATTTATCTCATTTTCCTTCCTTGAGCGCGCCTTATAAATATGCGGGTTTGATCAATGGATAAACACTTCGTAAGCGAATAGCAAGCTTTCAATTGCCACACTTTCGCAGAATATCTAACCCGCCTCTATTCCTTGCTTCGGAGGAACAGCTCTGCTAGAACATTGTAAGCTGTGGTGCCTTTGCGAGCAATATGTATGGTCGCCTCGAGCGTCACTTGAACCAATAGATGAAGACCAAAAAGAACGTCATGAAAACGATATTTCTTTGTAAACAATATGAAGAGACGATATGGAGGAATGATGGATCCATTCAGCCTGTCGCCTGAATTTGATTTGCAGTAGCCGGGCCCGTAGATATTCTGATAGCTACCAGTTGAACACTTCATCTCACTGTTGCTAAATTATTGAAGGAGGGAGCTATTCGAAACCTTGTCTTACATAAATTATACCCAAATTCGAAAGTCAGTACCACGCTAGGTAGCTGGAAGAGGTGTCTCGGTCCTTCATAGAATTCCATCGGTCACTGCCACTTTTGACACAGCCTAGCTTCCGGTTACTCATATGGGCGTTGGTGTCGAACTCGTCTTGGCAATAATTTAGATAGCTTCAACTCCCATAGACCTTTTTAATCGACAACGTCATTCAGTTAACTTGCCCAACAACGGGCACAGCCACGAGTAAGGCGGTTAGCATTGCGAGCGTATCACGACAGGCTTCTAAGAGTTCTAAGAGAGAAGGTGGAAACAGCGAGAATAGGAAGAGGGGTGTCTGAAAGTACAAACTTTCGCAGCAGATACTCGATGAAAATGCCATTGAGTAATATCAACATTGTCTCTCGCATTCTAAACGTATAGTACCCACGTCTCTGTCCATTTGCAAATTGTGGTAGTAAGGCTCGCCGTCCTTGTAGATGATGACTCGGTAGGCAAGACCGATGACTGCATTGCTAGTCAATTGATGGACACAGCTCTAGCTTCTCGTGACCATAATTCACAACGCACCTGACCCAGAACGTGTAAATAAGAGGTGTATAGATACCTCCAGCGCAGGATCGACGATTGCATAAAGGGAGTACAGGTTGAACCCCTGTTATACTGGAATTAGGCTCGATGTACAAAGCGTCATAGCAGCCTTGAATGTTGTCCAAATACCACCGTTCTAGCTTCCCCGAAGAGCCTGACTCAAGAGCTATAAGATCGACCCTTCTAAAGAATTCTAGCGCCTAGGGAGGTAGATTGTGGTAGGAACTAGTTTTGGCCCCTTCTAGCGTCCTTGAGGGAAAACCATCGACCCGACGCTGGAGGTAGCTGTACACTAGGAGATGCCTCGTGATGATGCACAGACTAGAGTAGTTCCCTGACCCACAACGTGTATATAAGAGTTCCATTTCGATCAAGAACCAAGTACTCGGGCCGCTTTTTAATGTTAGCCGACAAGCCTTGATAAACTCGTCTCTCCCCAATACGAAGGCTCTTATAATTGTGAGAGTGGGCGACGATCTAATTCAAGACATCAGAAATCACCTCGCCAATTTTAACAGTTTCAAGCGGCGTTGTGGGAGCGCTGTGTTCAGGATTGACGTTTTCTTGGCTGGCAAAAATCAGATACCCGCCTGGGTAATCCCCAGATCTCTCAGTATGCAGCTAATTCTCAAGGAGGGATTTCGCTAGCAGTAGTGTAGAGCCCGACAGTATGGTAAAGCTGGTCGACTTGATCCTGCAGTCTAATCAGGGTCTCATGTCTCTGGCCGCAGAAGGAATTCGATCCATGCAGCCAACCTTTTTGGGTGATCCCTTATCTAGATTTAGTATAGAGGTAGATCTCTGCGCCCGGCTTCTTTAAGCTGACGTCCCCTTCACGCCTTGTTCATCATCTCTTAATCCTTCAGAACCTCTCAGGTGCAATAGCGGGGCAGCAATGTAGTACATTTAATTGCTTCAGCCTTGCGACTGCAGGTGCTGCTGATTTACCATAAGCGCAGTGACATAGATACGGCTCACCTATGTATCGGACGTGGCGATCGTTGCTGGGATCTTTTGCACGTGCTCCAGCTAAATAACGCACAGACTGCTTGCTCAACAAGTATCGTCAGATACACCGCAGGCTCAATTGAGGTCTATGACACACTCACAGAGGAAGGTCTAATGGACTGGTAGACTAATCAGCAGGGCATACTAGGTATTTGCCCAGCAGTGCCCGCGGGTCATCGCTCTTCCCCTTTCCGGACCTGTCTTGGCGTTTAGAATGCCCTCGAAGGTGTCACTCCATCAAAATCGACAACAACACATCCTTCAACAACATGCTGGTGTTGAAATTCGAATCTTGGAAGTTCAGTAGGCATACGTGATGCTTTTGTCGTGGAGAGCTCGATGACACCACTCTAACGCCGCTTCTTTCGTTAGTGTCAGCTGGCAACGACGTTGTGGACGTAGTTTCCTTGAAAACAGCATTTCCATATGTCCTTCCGTGAGCAAAACTTTGCCTTCGACATATTAATGGTGCTATCCCACTCATGACGCGACATCGCGAAAGGCATGCTCACCGCCTGTGCTGTTCTCAGCTGCCGAATCTACGAATCAGAGAACTCCATTTGGAGAAGGAATCCGGATTTCCCTCCAACGATTGTTGTGTGATCGAGCTGCATCATGTTGCCTCAATCAGGCCTAATGCTCGCCATAGTTCGATATTGCTGTAGGGAGCATAGCCGTGGGAGCTGCAGTCAGCGTGCAATCCTACCAGTGCGCGTGTGCACATCATCGCGTGGTATCTGTAGTGCTTCGATCGCACTAACACTGGCATCGCGTACGTGTTTGGCGGCAATCTCGCTCTCGGTAAAGCTGAAACCCAACTATGTAACAGCAGTCTTCAGCTAGTGCTTTGCAATCCTGCCAACTCACAAACGCACACCACCCCACCCCACAAACGGACAAGGGTGCATACTTTACGGAAACAACCAGTCGCATGACTAACCATTGTGTTGGGAGCCAGGAACAGGGACCTATCTCAGAGGATACCACTACACCGGAACCCAAGAGGGGGATCTATGCAGGAAATATATTTACAAAGCTCCGGGCACTCGGCTAAGCCACCAACTTGGCGAGCTGTCACCGATCACATCCGGCGCGAGGGTTCCCCGAGCTCTCACTCGAGTCAGCAGCCCCTACCAATCACTCCCACCTCCGCAACTTTGGGGCCCCAACATCGATCATATGTCAGGTTTCTTTGAATATGCAACTCGGAAAATTCCTACGTCAACCAACAGCAGGTTCATTCAATACCCTAGGACCGCGATTAGCTCACTGCTTCGAATATCGTGGGGTCTCCCCTAAAAAATTTGCGATGCCATCCATTACGTTTTTTGCTGTCGGTCGGGTTGCTGGTGTTCTCACCTGCTGTTTTCGAGGATGTCCGACGACCCCCTCAGAGGTCCTGCTTCATATCAGAAACCCTCGCTTCGGCCATCGGACCTCTTTCAGTTACATCATGGAAATAGCCGGAGTAAAAGAAGCGCGAAGCGAAATTGCCTTTGCCATTTGCTCATCTAGCACACTTTAGGGGTTGGTCCAGATCACGTCGATCAGCAAGCTTCTAAGTAATCTTGGCATAGAAAATCTGCTAACAAGGATTTCAGTTCTGCTCAGAAAAGGAAACAAGCCTTGAATGCTTGTACCTTGCCACGGGGTCAGCGCGTCCACAGCTATGATGCCCAGAGCGTAGGGATCATGGCCCAAGACAATTGAATTACCGCCCCTGCAGAATGCTCTACAGAGTACGGCCGAAGGATCGTTCTCGAGCTGCAAGCAGCCCTGGGAAAACATCGCTTTTTGAGGAAAAAAGAACGGTTCTTGGTTTAAGCGAGCTGATCGATGAAATTAAGTTGATTTAAATCCTCTCCCAGGGCTAGCTGCGAGACGTTCATTTGGTTACATAGTGCCGGGACCACACGTGGCGGGAAGTTCCCTTATGACGACGCACGTTTCACGCTTAGTTGGTTACTGGGTCAGCCAGATCGCTGGAACATGTTGCTGCCCAATGATTGTCTTTTGATCCTGTAAGTGTACGAGTTAGGAACGATCCAGCGAATCTTAGAAGGAGCCGGCTTTCGGGCACGTCGTGATAGCCCACTCTAGTCTTGCAGTAGCGCTACCAACGCGCCTCGAGGAACACCCTAACGATAACCATCATGAGCTTTCTCGCTTCTCGTCTTTGCTCTACTGAGTATAGACTACATTGCCTCAGCAGATGGAGTTTACGACGATGCAGACGCAGCTTACATTATACATACAGAAGAGGGTTCCTGACTAGAACAGCTTTGCTGGCTACATGTTCTACATGCCGGAGCCATTAATTTGGCACCAGCGAGGGATGGGCATGTTTAACAATTGTGTTGAGCTATCCAAGCTTGAGCTTGAGCTTTGACATTTTTGTCGGATCCGGCTCTCTTGGCCCCGTCCTATACTTTCACTGGCGTCCGCGATCATCACGTCAAAAAGCTTGCTAGAGCCATTGCCCAGCTCCTATGATTGGCAACCCCCAGAAATAGGCAGAATGGCGCTGCTCGTTTTCGTTGTCGGTACTCCACTCAACGCATTCCTCTCCTTTCTACACACACGCCATAGTCCGCTCCTCCAAAAATTTGTGAACGTAAATATGCACGCCAAAATCTTCAGACCACTAATAGAAATAGCTTTGGGCTACGAAATATTTCCGGTGCCACGTTTATTCTCCTCACGCAACTCACGGACCCAGTGAAAGGAACCAGACACACCAAATATCACAAACAGTCCTTGATCATCGTGGGATGCCGTAGGCTCCGTCCCACACATACCGTGTGACAGTCCCGCGGTAGCGACTTGGGGACCCTGCTCCCCGGTTCCGAAGCCTTGTTGTGCACGGATGTTTTGCAAATATCAGGTGACCATGCATACTAATCCTACAGCATCTCGTCAAATTTGCTGCCATTGGACAAAATCCGTCACAAAAGCCATTCGTGATGTCTGTGGGTCTTTCTCGGTTGCCTTGTCCACGATCTGAGACGGTGTCCCCTTTCGTCAATTCCAGATTTCATCTGAAGAACTATTTTCTCCACCTGAGACACCTCATTCTACACCTCACTCCATAAACATAGCAACACGGCGACAAGTTCACTCATCAACCACCTGAAAGTACAACTGAGCTCACACCAGCACCACCTCCTTTCTAAGGTCCCAACCTCGACCCTGCACATCAGGCTTCAAGCACTCCAGGACCTCACTCCCACGACTTACGTGTCTTTCAAATCTCTCGCGCCCTCAGTCGACAATCCAATCAGTTCAACTCCTTCTGCAAGGACCGCCAAACTCTTACTTGACCGTCACGATGCCAGGAGGCTGCGCTCACTCATGGGTGACCATCAAATCAGATACCAATCTCCTCCAGTGGAACTGCAGTAGTTGTCACTCTGGTCCCCACTGGTTCATTATGGAGTGTGCGTATTGCAAATTGAAGAGGTGTCGACCTTGCAGCCAAAAGACGACCTAAGGCAAGAGCCTTCTACTATGGAAACCCTGAATGTAAGCATACTTCTGCGGTGCACCCTCGGAATGCTCGATAATATAGACCTACATCGCAGACTTCACCTGCTGACCTAGATCATTTCCAGATCAGAAAACCTGCAGTCGGCGTCGTCAGAGCCGATGACATGCCTTTCCCGATTGGGTCACTTGCATGCGTGCGCCGGAAGCGCTACACTCGAGGCTTAGCATCGGATAACGTGCACTTTACTTCGTACCCTCATACACATATGAAACAGTGCTTTGGACGGAGCTCCCCTGATAGGTGGAGATGGTGATGGTGATAGGACTATCGTTGAACCATTTGGTCAAGCACATAAAGATACCCAGCTTTGGCGCTTGCTTTCTTTCGTTCCAGTATACAATATACGACGAATATACGAGATTTTGGTTGCACTACCCCTTCCTCCTTCCTGATTTCCATCCCATCGAATATTAAAACAACCCCCCTCTCTCTCTCGCCTCTATGCCGAATAATCCCCCCCAATCCAAATCGTGGAGTCACTCATTTAGGCTTAGGGTTGCTTCCCAACTCCTCGCCTCCATCCACCTCGCTTCAAACCCTCCTAAACCCACCTTACCATCCTTCCATCCTCGCAACAAGCAACACAAGTCGAATCAGACCGTACATGCCATTGCCATCCAAACAAGATCCGCACCCCGAGATCTTTCGGACACTTTCCCCACCTATCCATCTGTATCACTGACCCAGCGACGCGAACAGGTTGTTCCAGCGAGGAGTGGGGGGGATTGGTATGTGAGGAGAGGATGTTTGTGATGGGGATAGGGGTAGGGGTAGAGCGATATTGAATAGAGGGGTGGGGGGTTTTAGGGGTTTGGGATGGTTGGCGGTTGGCGGTTGGCGGTTGGGGATGGCGATGGTGAGGATGAGGAGAGGTTGTGGGGTTTGTGTTGTGAGTTTGACTTAGATGTTGGAAGGAGGGAGGAGATTGAGGGGTTTTTGAAATGGGATTTGCGTTGGGATTGTGTTGGGATTTTCGAGTGGCTGCGAGGGGAAAGATTACATACAGTGCTTGCCATGGAAGAGCTTGCGGTATGATGTGTATATGATAGTCACAACACCAGCTGGCTTGATTTTATAGTTGATCGCGTTCGAGGGATTTGGTCTCGAGGTGATTTGCTAGATAGCTTTAGATGTTGTTCATCAAAGATGCGTAGCGATTGTGTGAAAAATTGTAATTGGTAGTGCTTTGACAAACGAGGGGAGGAAATGTTGCTTCTACTTTTTCAATGCTATTTCATCGGAAGTAGAGAACTATGGCCAACCTATCCCGATGTTTATTGTAATTTATGCATCTTTACTAAAACCGCTGAGCATACACTATTCTAGCACCAATGCGCTTCAAAAGGAACGAGCCTCGCCTGCGAGGTGAATGCAGAAAAGAGAAGCGTAGACATATTCGCTAGAGACCATATGTGATGCAACCTGTATTGAGGAATAGCGGTCAGAAAAACAACTACCAATCTCTGTCGATACGTATTTGATATTTCGGGGTGGCAAGTAGGTGGTTTCTGGTGAGGTGACTCAATTCTGGCGCAGCATTGGGTACTATAGCCTTGGACAATCATACGCGCGGTCCTCGTAGCTCAATTCTGAAACCATCTCGCAGGGGAAACAAATGAGGTCAAAGGACTATGCCCATCGGTAAAAGGACGCAATCAAAAGCGCACATCTCACCTGATTGTAAACGACGATTTTTGCTGGGAAGAACAAGGAGGGTTGTGTGGTCGTTGCCAATATGCTATATGTAGCAAGGTTCAATGTCTGCAACTCGCCTCTGGGTGTGCGCCGAAGTTGGAAGGGTCGGAAAGGGGCCGTCATAGTCGTGGGATCGTTTTTGGTGGTGTAGAGGACGGCAGGAGTTAATATGCTACTCTTCCATCTGTGATATAGCGAGCATGTCGAAACATTGATGATAAGAAAAGCGCTACCATGAGCGCCGATAGAATTCATACGTAGTAGGAACAAGCATAGAGACATCAGATGCACGCGTTGAAAACGTGCAGACGTGACAGACGTATCTTCTCCTAGCATCAGACCAAAACCAATGCAACAGCGGTTGGCAATAGGTCTCCAATGCTCGCTCATGAACTCCCAACCCCGTCCTTCCTCTGGCAAGCACACTTTTCCTCGCAAACACACCTCCCTTTCTGTCCGCGCCCCAGTCCCCATGCTGACCTGACTACCTCTTCAACACCGCTTCGTAGAGTGCAGCTAGTCCACCCACGCCTGCGCCGATGAACATTCCCGTACTTCCACCCGGTACACCCTGCTGAACAACAGCCTTGCTCTCGCTTTTCACGCCATTTCTCACATACACAACCCATGCGATCAACGCTTTGGTGGCATTGAAGCTGAGCGCGTCGTATCCCTCCCCTTTCAAGTTGATGAAGTAGGCGCCGATGAGCGGTAAGGCGATAGATGTGATGACCCACAAGCCGACTGGGCCCCAGAACGCCATCGTAAGCAGCGCAAAGAAATTGGGTATCTTGATCGAGAGCTCATTCGTTCCAATCGCCGGAATAGCTGGGACAGTGGTCAGATAGCGTAGCGGTAGTACCTCACCGCGTAGACCGACAGCTTCGACGAATAGCGCGAGGAGTTCAATTGACGTGACGGTGCTGAGGTTGCTGCGGACGGCATCGAGAGTTCCGGGGAGAGGCGAGGTGGAGATGTATTCAGATATTGATGTGCGCATGGACGAGGTCTGGGCGTCTATCTGGCTTGCGAGAACGGCTGGAGATGGGGGCAGGGGAACGCGTTGGGCGATTGAGAGGGCGCGGGCAGGTGTGCGTTTGGTGAGGGCAGTGGAGGCTTTGGAGATGGGGGAGCTATCCTCGCTATTACGACCCTTATCAGTATACTCTCATCTTGAGATCATAATCGCGCAGGCAGTCGTCATCTCATACGACGCGCCGTAACACATTTTGGTGTACTCACTTCAACTCCTCACGCGCCTTAATCGTTTGCCTCCTTCTCGGCTTCGTCGCCTGCTCCGCCGGACCCGGATTATGCTTCACAGGACTCGCTGGATCGACGCCAGCGTAGAAGGGGGAGACTTTAGGGTCCTTTTGCAGTGAGGTCTGGTTATCGCGCAGGTGTTGTTCGATAGCCATTTCGAGGTCGGATTTCTTGAATTTCTCGTATCTATGGTCGCGTAGATGTGAGTATCGGGTTCCCGAACCTCTAAGGAGGTGGGGAGGTTGTACCCTTTGAGACCGACATGGTCAGCGATTTCCGTGAGGTCGCCCTTTCGCTGCTTCTGTAGCCAGGCGTTGGCGGTGGCCATGGTTGAGAGTTGCGGGGACTGAGTCGCGTATAGTATGCGACAGCTAGCGATGTAGTTTGGGAGCAAAGCAAGTGTATTTGGTGTGAAGCGAGATGGTTGAAGGTGACATATTTACTGCTGGAGGTGGGTTGTTTACATTCGCGTGGGGATTAGCGCCTTCTGACGGTGAGCCAATCAAGTTACACCAGAGCCCTTGGCGTGCGAGATCAGATCTGGTGTACTAGTAAATGCACTTTACGTTAGTGCCATGATCTCTGGGTTCTGCTTTTGAGATTTTCGAAGTCTTTGTTCATGTTGAACAGAGTTGAAGCCGAGAGTCTAAGGTCTATTCCATGAAAATGCGAGACGCTCCTTACGCTCCCATATGCAGCTCCATAATGTACACTGCTCGTTAGAGCAGATTCGATCCATCTACAACGCTAACCCATATATCACACCAGTTATACCGCTTTGTTCCCTTCGTTGCTGAGCCACGGGTGAACAGCCATCCGTCTTAGTAACATTTGATAGAGAACCAGCATAGTCCCGCTCTGAACGCTCGTCCAGACGAACCGTGGGCCTACTCCTCGGAAGAGACCCACTAACCCCTCGGTCTTGTATATGACTCTCAGCCCTGTCATGACCGATGAAGTGTCAAGCTTTACCGCGTCCAGTCTATGCAATGAGGTGTTCGGAGACGACGTTGAAATCGTTCGTCGGGGCCGTGATGCTTGTATGGGCCGTAGAGTCGAAGAGGTTGGGGCACGATTCGTGTGTCGCATGGGAGCCATCTTCGCCGGCAATGCTTGAGCTTTGGCAGCAGGGGCCTCGGTCTCTGGCGGGTTGATTTGTGTCTGGATCCTGGTCTTCACGACATCGAGCGGACAGGTAATTATCCCAGCCATTCCTCCAGCACTCGCTGCCGTGGAAATCTCAAGGCCAATGCCAATGTCTCTGCTCTCTGACCATTGCCTAGCCCACTTTTGTTCCTGCTCATAGAAAGCGAATTGCAAAGCTGAGAAAGGTAGATCTCGGAAAATGGTCGCTTGATACCCATAGAACAGTGCAGAGACGCCTTCCTGCCGCACAATGGTGCGAGCAGCATCTATCGTATTATAGTAATTATATCCCGAGTTGAAAAAGGGATTGTTGTAGCGGCCTTGGAGTTGAAGGCGGGTCTTGAGGACTTCGGATGGAACGTAGACGAAAGACGCAGCAAAATCGGCGACGAATCCTGGATCTGTTAGCGACCTGTTTCAAAACTTACGTACTGATTATATCATACCACCAGCGAGATAGGCTAATGTAGGATTCACCCCAGCTGCTAACATCTTCCGCTTGCTGTATTCATACGTCCCAAAGAAGATGATGGTCCCGGGAAAAGATCCCAGGAAAGCCGGTGTGACACCACTATATAATCCTCTCCTAAAGCCCTCCTGGCGAAAGATCTTTGTGTAGGCTGAGGTGAGTGATCCATATTTTGGTGGCATGTGAGGGTCGCCTTGCTGGCGGGTCTTGACAGTATCAATCGAGTGCATCAACAAGTCCCCCAATGTCCCTCCAATACCACCGGCTAACATACACTGCCAACTGTGTCAGATACCAGCTCCATTCTAGTATCATCGTCCGCCTAGCTCGTAAACTTACATGCCAGTAGGGCGCTCGAGCCGCCTCTTCCTCCTCGTCCATCGGCTCTGCAGGTTCTTCTTTCCCCATCCCGCGGATGATGGCGACGTTATTGTTCCCATGCTGCTTCAGGTCCACGTATAGTGCTCCTCCCTGGTCGTCTGGTGAGGTAAGATGGGATGGACTTGTGTTGAACAAACTGGCGACCCAGGACATGGCCCCACAGGGCTCTGCGATTGGAGCAAGCAGCAATGGCGGTATTATGAATTCATCATACGATCGTAAACGTCTCTCTCAAAAGCAACACCCAGATATTTCAAGAGCTTGTTGTTGCGATCAAGAACCATGATGCGTAGTGACATTCGCACATTCACGGCAACAACAACTTTGGCCAAGAGATCTAATCTTATCAGACAAAAACCTGCGATTCCTCGCGTCACACATACATGATTCCGTACCTTGACTCATGGAGCTTTTTTAATATGCTGAGCACACTCCTGCTACCTTTGCAACATCCTCCTTTGGCATACTCTCGTGATGAGGCGCGCAAAGATCTTCTCTGGCTCCTCTCACCCTCTCCTCGTCGAAGCCATCTGCGAACGCCTGGGCACCTCACCTGACAATGTTGACCTCAAGGAACACAGCAATGGCGAGACCTGCGTAGCCATCGAGACCTCGATACGCGACCAAGATGTCTTTATCGTCCAGAGCGGCAGCTCCAGGACCAACGACAGCCTTATGGAGATGCTGATCATGATATCTGCGTGCAAGAGCGGTTCTGCGAAGTCCATCACAGCTGTCATGCCGTGAGTCGATCGATTTTCTAGGGAGAAAAGGCGAAGCTAAAGGCCACAAGATACTTTCCATACTCCCGTCAATCGAAGAAGAAGTCACATCGTGGAGCCATTACTGCACGCCTAGTCGCCAACCTACTATCCGTCGCTGGAATCCACCATGTGATCACAGTCGATTTACATGCACCGCCTACGCAAGGTTTCTTTGGGAAGCCCGTCGATAATCTACATGCAGAGCCTCGAATTGCAAGATGGATAAAGACCAATGTTCCAGATTGGAAGGAGGCAGTCGTAGTCAGCAAGAATCCCGGGGGTACAAAGCGAGTCACATCACTAGCGGACGCCCTCAAGCTTAACTTTGCCCTTGTTACCACAGAGCGGAGACGCACGAATGGGAATGAGACTGGCAATGGTAGTATAGAGGATAGTATGCTGCTTGATAGGACCCTAGACAAAATGGGCGTTGGGTCAAACCTTTCAAATCACAAACTGGGGGATGTGGATAGCAGTCTAATTAACGGTACTGGGTCTGATGGATCACCACGAAACTCACATCGAAGCTCGCCACGGTCAGCACCTCAGCCCAACGGCGTCCCTTCCACATCAATACCTTTTCGAAACCTGCCTAATCACCGCGAGCACGGCTCCAGTCCCTTGGTCCAATCTACGCGCCTTGACTCAGCATCACCACCGACCTCTCGCATACCCATCCAAAGACAGTCTATTAATGGTGGGCCCGCTAGAGCGTTAGATCTCGAGCAAGACGAGGAAGATTCAACAGAAGAATACACCGACGAGCGAGCCCGAGAAGTCATCACGGGCCGTCTGATACATGGTCACATAGTAGACGATGATGCTCCTTCACCCGTCTTATCTACCATGTCGAGTTCCATTGCCACCCTCCCGGGTGACGTTATGGGTCAACCCCAACTTGATGGTCTTGACCCAATGACCTCATCCTTTATGTCTACCGTATCACATCACAATGCAGCCGACGACGCCCTCGGTGGCTCTATACACGATGCTACAACACACTCTGACGACGAAGAAGAAGGCTACCAAAATCCCCAACTCGAGCACACCGTCACCCTCGTCGGCAACGTTCGAGACCGCACCGTCTTCATCATCGACGATTTGATGGACCACTGCGGGTCTTGGATTGCCGCAGCCGAGACGGTAGTCATGAGAGGCGGTGCAAATAAAGTGTATTGTATCGCCACGCACGGTCTGTTCGGGAATGACTCACTCGAGCAAATGGAGGCTTGCGATTGCATTGACTTTATTGTCGTGACGAATACGTATCCGATTGATCCAGAGAGGGTGAAGAAGTGCAAGAAGTTGGTGATACTGGACTTGAGCCTGTTGCTGAGTGAGGCTATAAGGAGAAATCATTATGGGGAGAGTATTAGTGCTCTCTTTCAGCATCACCAGGAGTAAGGAACCATTGCTGCGAGGGAAACAAGAGACAGCATGCGGTACGTGAAGATGTGTAAGACTACCTAGCTGACGGTTGATGGCCCACAGTATGTGATCAAGAATAATCATGATCTATTACTGCTTCCATATTACGATTGCTATCTACGATACAGTCCTGCTTTCTATGATCCACACACCCAGCGATGCAGACCCTTCGGGGTACTGCAGGAACTCCTCCTCTTCCATGAGGTTGTTCTTAACGGAGCGTTGGCAGATTTACTATCATCGAGGACCGAAGGCACTTCTTTCAGCTACTCTACGTGGCACCGACTTTCGAGTTTGGATGGGAGTCGTGCAAGATAACGCTTCGAACATTAGAAATGCTAAACATGTAGATTTGTACTATGTTCCTACTCTAATCGACCATTCTATTCGGTATTCGGTAGGTACTTGTATTTCAGTATTCCCAGTATCATTCTCTTCGCCAAAATCACTATCATCGTTCTCTACGCCCGAAATGAGAACGCTGGTCATAATTCATCCCCACC
>JAABUS010004026.1_pt1 | contig 22268 bp, 22 predicted proteins | sample 5560161 | NCBI WGS metagenome assembly JAABUS01 (sample SAMN10711885, study PRJNA513376) | rock metagenome | isolation source: Antarctica rocks | place: Antarctica: Victoria Land, Trio Nunatak nord | collected 2016-01-04
AGTCAGCTTTAAAACCAGAAGCATAGTCTATAATATTAAACATACCATGATGAGCTACTGCATCAATTATCGCATCTTTTTCACAATAGAAACCTTCTTTAAAATTCTCAGCAAACCAATCAACATCAGTTGGCTGCAGGTAAATGATAAAATCAAAATCCCTCGTGGCTCTTGGGAGAATATATAAACTCATTGCTACACTTCCTGAAAGCATGTAGGAAATGTTATACCTGTTTAATACCGCTATTATTTTCTGAAAGAAATCAATCATTAATTATAGATTGACATTCAAAGGTGAAAGGTTTAAGCTTAAATTCCTCCTGATACCAGCAATTTATAAACCTAAAATATAAGCAAATATCAAAGGAGCTACAATGGTAGCATCACTTTCTATAATAAACTTGGGCGTATGTATGTCTAATTTCCCCCAGGTAATTTTTTCGTTTGGAACAGCGCCGCTATAACTTCCATAGCTTGTTGTACTGTCACTAATTTGGCAGAAATAACTCCAGAAAGGTATTTCATGCATTTCCAAGTCTTGGTACAACATAGGAACAACACAAATTGGAAAGTCACCGGCTATGCCGCCGCCAATTTGAAAAAAACCTATGCCCTTTCCGCCACTATTATGCTTATACCAATCGCTAAGCCAAACCATGTATTCGATACCGCTTTTCATGGTGCTTGCTTTGAGCTCGCCTTTCACAACATAACTTGCGAAAATGTTTCCCATAGTACTGTCTTCCCAACCCGGAACGATGATAGGAAGATTTTTCTCTGCGGCGGCAATCATCCAGCTATGCTCTTCGGGTATTTCATAGTTCTCCTTCATCACACGGCTTAGCAACAGCTTGTACATATACTCATGCGGAAAATACCGCTCACCTTTATCCTCAGCGTCTTTCCATATTTTGTGAATGTGCCGCTGAATACGGCGAAAAGCTTCTTCTTCCGGAATACAGGTATCCGTGACACGGTTATAACCATTTTCAAGCAGTTCCCATTCTTCTTTTGGCGTTAATTCACGGTAATTAGGAACCCGTTTATAATGCGTATGAGCAACCAGGTTCATAATATCTTCTTCAAGATTCGCCCCTGTACAGCTTATTATCTGAATTTTATCTTCGCGGATCATTTGCGCCAATGAAATGCCTAATTCTGCAGTACTCATGGCGCCGGCTAAAGTAACCATCATTTTGCCGCCTTCCTGCAAATGCGTTTCGTATCCTTTCGCAGCATCAACCAAAGCAGCAGCATTAAAATGCCGGTAATGATGCTGTATAAATTGAGAAACAGGGCCTTTATTCATATTTAATTATTTCGGCGGCAAAAGTAAATAATAGAAACATAAGACAAGTTAATAACTATAAAATAAAAAATTCCCCGAAGATCAGAAGTATAATTTGTATGTAGTTATCTTATATGGAATGTATCATTGCAGCAGCTTCCTTATCTAAATAAACTTTCAAACCCTGATGCTTTCGTAACAGACTTGCCGGCAAAGCTTCTGAAATTTCTTCGTCAAGCACCTGTTGTACGATTTGCGCTTTGTGCCTGCCGCTAACTATAAGAATAATATGCCGGGCTTCCGTAAGTGTAGCTAAACCTAATGTAACACCATGAGTAAGCTGCCGCGGTTTTTTAAAATATTTCTGCCCCGTCTTTTGAGTTATAGGATCAATATCTGCTACATGAGAACGCAAAGCAGCAGAAGTGCCAGGCTCATTCATACCAACATGACCATTCATCCCTAGTCCGACTATTGCCACATCAATGCCTCCATGATTTTTTATAAAATCTTCTGCCTCGTCACATTCCATCTGCAGATCATTTGCCCTTCCGTCGAAAAAGCATATTCTTTCCCCAGATATCTGTAAGGGATAAAATAATTGATTGTTTAAATGATAGCGGCAGCTTCCTTCATCATTTCCGTTCATTCCAGCCCATTCATCAAGACTAATAAAATACCAGTCAGAAACATCAAGTTGTTTTGTATTAACCTTCTGAACAAACTCTTTGTACAGGCCTGCAGGGCTATCGCCGGAAGCAGTGCAAATGAGAGGTTGCTCAACCGGTTGCATTAATTGTATCAGATCGTCAGCAACCGTTTTAGACATTCCATCAATAGTATCAGCTACAGTAATTTTCATTTCTTTTTTTGAAACATAAATTTAGGCTCTTCAAATGCAATAAACTATTTAGTTTTGAAGCGAAACTTTTGTTTACAAATTTGCCTTTATAAGCTGATCCATTTCCACAATTGGCTAATTTGTTTTTATTAGTTACGAAAACAAAAATCAAATTTAATCCGGTACTCACTCAGAAATTTCCCGAAAATTCATCTTATCTCAACTAAAGAAAAATGCATAACAGTTTCCGATTTGTTCAGGAGTGTAAACTGTTCATCAGGTTTTATCCAGAAAAACGTTCCCGCCTGGAATGCTAAATTATTTCTCGCGCCTTTTTTTATCATGGTAATCATTCCATTATTAATTCCTACTAACATAAGAGCAGACGGGTGCTCTTCGATGACTACTTTTTCAAACTTTTTTAATTCTATTTTATATGTTCTTGCCCAGGGTGTATTTATTGTTAGCTGAGTATGCGGCAGGAGGATGGGTTTTTGTGTAAATCCTGAATCATTTGAAAGAACCTCCACATCCATAACATGAAAGGTGTCAATATCCTGATTCCAAACGCGATGTGTTTTAATATGAGGCGGCTTCAGATTTTCAAACCATACATAACCGGCATTTGAAGTACCTTGTACGGGTTGTTGTTGAATAAGTTGAGATGTGGTGTTGGTTTTGGTAAAGCAAATAAAAACTGAAGGCGTCGAATGGACATGATATTGTGTAGTATCACCGGGTGGCAGCAGCACATTCAACAGTCTTACCTTTTCGTTTTCAAATACAACATGATGGCGAGGCTCTTTGCTTACCGGTACTTGCGCCTTTGTATAAAAAATAAATATCAGCAAAGTAGAGAGTAGTATAACTTTTTTCATACTTAAAGTTAACATTTAAAAGAAACATTTTCAATAATGAATAATCATTAAGCCAGATCACATTATTTGCTCTTTATGAAAGACATGATTAAAATATCATTAGACAATTTTTATTTGATGCACAATCTATATCAACTTTGCATATTATTAAAAATAAAAAATTTAAAATATGATGAATACTATATTCAACTCAAAGAACAATGCACAATGCGATATTTCCTGCAGCCTGACCAATTCTGAATTAAGAAAGCGTAAATTAACTGTTATTGCTGAATTAGTTAAAGAAATGATCCGGACAGAAGAAATGGATAATGGATATTGCTACTCGTTCAGTTATTCTGAAGATATACTTTTTAAGTTAGCCGAATTTATAAAGCTGGAAAAAGAATGTTGTCCATTTTTTAACTTCAACTTATCCATCTTAGGCAATACAATAACTTTATCATTAACAGGAGATGAAGGAACAAAAGAGTTTATAAAGTACGAATTGGAGATGCTTTAGAAATAGTTCATAACATCAAAAAAATTCGTTCTAAAATCCAATGCTGGCATTTCATTTAAATATAGATCAAATTATTCTATCAGCCCAAACTGTTTGAAGTGATGGGTGAAATGTTTGTTGTGGAATATTATCCATTCCTTATAATTTAAACTTCCGAATCTTGGCTGAATAAAAGTCGCAGAAGGATTGCCTGCAAAATAAGTTTCAAAATCGTCTAATTCGTTATTTAAATTATTTTTAGCTTCCTCCAGACTTGAAAATTCAAAAGGTTCTGCAACGTCTCCCGCCAAAGCACTTTTAAGCCCTTTGGCCATTTCTATATCAGTATAAATAAATGCTTCTTTAGCCATTTTTGCCTCATTTTCAGTACTTCTTAGCGCTGCCTGTTTTTTGCCATTTGTAAATTGCAAAGTCTTGGTAAGGTGTTCTATCATGTTTTGAGGTTTCATTAAACCCCATTTAGGTTCTGTATTATCAGTAAGATTGTTAAGAAAAATATTTAATTCTTTTCTATTAGTGATGTCATTTCATAATATCAGCGTTTTTTTATTGACTTATGTCATTTTATTTTCTTATAAATATCCAAGCCATTTTTTTTCCTGATGGTTTGCTTTGTATAAACCATACCATTTACATAAAGGATACAAAGCCATTACAACACCTGACCAAATTAAGTAAATAAGCCAGAGTTCTATGCCACTGCCGTTTTTGGGGCGACCAAAATTAAAAGCTCCGAAAACTAATTCTGACCAGCTAAAGCCTTGTAAAAATACCATCACCAGCATCAAAGAATGAAGGATGTATAAATGAATTAAAAAATAAAAAAGAGGCACTTTACCGTAAACTGTAACTATATCAGTGAACTTATTTTTAATTCCCTCTGCAAAGGAAAAGATTAAAAACATAATTCCTAATGTTATCAGGCAAAACAACAGAGACAGGGGATACTTGGTAACATTAATAAATGACATAAAAGTAAATAAATTATTTTTTTGGAAAGACCATTTAGAAGGATCTCCATAAAAATTAAACAGACGAATAGTGGTAAATAATGCTAATGCTGTAAGACCAATCTTGAGAAAGATAATCTTTCTTCTTCTTTCATCCAGTCCAAATATTGGTCCTGCAGCAAAACCTGCAAGCATAACACCGAGCCAGGGGATTGGAGGATAACCGATAATTAAAGTAAATTGCGGGGTAACCGGAAATACATTAAAGCTAAAAAAAGAGGATATAATTATTTTGAGCGGTGAACTATCACTCAATGAAAAATATTGCAAAAGGTCATGTCCGAAAATAATGGCCAAGCCTGTTATGCCGATCACCTTCGCAGGAGTTTTTAATAATACGGCAAGCATTATGAAACCAAAACCAATTGCGCCGATGACCTCAAAAATAAGTATCCGGAACTGCACGTCAAACCAAAGTGCAAAATTGACTGCTGTAAATTCCAAAACCAACAACCAGGTACCTCTGCTCAATAAAAAATTTTTGCTTTTGGTATAATTTCCTTCTTTTTTAACAACAAGAAAAGCTGATGTTCCTGATAAGAAAACGAACGTGGGAGCGCATAAATGTGTGATCCATCTTGTAAAAAATAATACCGGTGTAGTGGTAGCCAGATCAGTTGGACTTTGAGTAAGTGAACTTATATGCATGAAATCACGGGTGTGGTCTAATGCCATAATAATCATAACTAAACCTCTGGTGAAATCAATGGAATTAATACGTTTCATTGAGAGTTTAGCCAAGGTTTATTTTTACCTGTTCTCATCTAAACCTGTACCAGAAGGTAATTTCTGCGGCGTCGTTGTCGGTCCGTAAACAGTTATTTTCCCATTATTTACTTTCATTCTATCTATAAAAACTACGCGTTCATCACCTGTTTCCGCAGTTCTTCCATGGTAGACGCAAAACATTTCTTTTCCATCAGGAGAATAAGTTATGCTGTTATGGCCTGTGCCCGATACCGACCCGCCACGGGAAGTGTTTTTCTGTAAAACAGGGTTATTTGCTGCTTTCTTAAAAGAACCGAGAGGAGACTTTGAAGTGGCATAACCAACAGCATAATTTTGTCCGGCAAAATGATTTGCAGAATACATAATATAGTATGTCCCCTCTTTTTTAAATGTTACAGATCCTTCAGTCCACCTGCGGTTTACTTCATGCGATGTCACTGATCTGCTTTCCCATTCTGCTTGTTTATCACCCATGCTTACAGGAGGTCTTAGCAGCAGAACAGGCTTACCAATGATGCCTGAAAAATCAGGTTTAATTTGCACGCCATAAACCCAGCTTTCTTCAATTTCATTATACCATCCTTTTCGTTTTGCGAGGTCTGCAACCTCGCTTTTAACAGAATGTTTGTAGCAGCACCGCGAATAATACAAATAAGATTTTCCGTTTTTATCAAAAAATACATTAGCATCAATAATTGGATAGCCGGGATCAAAAAGAGGCTTGTCAGAAATATTTACAAATGGACCTTCCGGCTTATCAGCCACAGCAGCGCCAATTTTAAAATTTTCCAGGTCATTTGCAGGATTGTATTTCCATTGTGCACTATAAAACAGGTAATACTTGTTTTTAACTTCATAAACCTCGGGAGCCCAGAAAGAGTTTATGCCCCATGATTTGCCTGTATCACTCATAAATACCTGGCCTACAGGTTCCCATTTTACCATGTCAGTTGAAGAATAAGCTGCGAATCCATTTATCGCCCCTCCGCCTGTACCATACATATAATACATACCCTTTGTATGCAATACAAAGGGATCACCGAATTTTACCGGTAAAGGATTGGAATAGGTGCTTTTATAAGAAGCAATATTTTTTGTGGTTTGTGCAAATGTGTGAGGTGCAGACAGGCTTGCTGCAATGGCAAATATGAAGAGCAATCTTTTCATTTCTGTAATTGATTTTATTCCGCCATATAAATAAAAGTGATTAAAAGTAATTTTATTTACACAGCGTTTCCGAAAGTCTAATAAGTTTGTCGGGCTAATTTACAAAATATGGAGTGAAATCAATTTTTTAAATTAATTTCAAAGGGATTATACAAGCTAATAGAATAAACCTTTTATATTACTACATCTATTATTCTTTTCATGAAAATATTTACTGCAGCAGTCGCTTTGTTGTTATCTTTTACCAGCCGGCATTTTGCCCCATACTTTAAATGAAGCAAATAATATTTAACAAGAAGTAAACTAAGTTCCTTTTCTATCCGTATATTTCAGCATTGCAAATTTTTAACCATTTACCATTCTTTTTATACTTGTTTAATCACTTTTATTAACATTGAAGTCTCCTGCAGCATATTACCTGATGTTACTTTACATTACAGTAATGTTTAAACCGCTGATACCGATTATGGGTGATATGTGGGCGCATGAGTTTAATGAAATAGAACACATCTCCACTGTTCATGCCAAATATGGCAGTCACCATCTTCAGAAAGAAGTAGCTGATACAGATGCAGATAATAGCCAAAAGAGCCAAACCAATTTAAAATCTGAAGACCAGGTCCCGTTTCATGTATCAGCAAAAGAATATAAGATTGATTTTAAAATTAGCTTAATTAATAAAGAATTTCTTCTTTTAAAATTCCATAAACTCTTCGCCGTCTTTATTTCAAGAGAAGGTCCTCCTCCAAAATTTTCTTGCTAAAATATTTTGTCTTTAGCCGGTATTTTTTACCGGTTAAAAACGCATAGTCGTATTGATTCTGCAATACATCGCTTTGCATTTAAAACTATTTAAAAAAGTAAGAAAATTATGAAAATGATACGAAATGTATTTATACATAACTTCATCAAGAGAGACAAATACGCCATTCAGGGTAGAGTAACTTTTTTGATTACCCTGTCTTTTTTTTCTATTATTACGGTAACAGAAGCACAAAGCTTAATAACCGGAAAAATAGTAGATGCCTCCAGCCGTCAACCGCTTGAATCTGTAAACATAGAAGAAATAGGTAATAATAAAAGCACCGCCCTAACTGATTATTATGGCAACTTCAATATTAGAGTGAATAATGATACTGCTACTATACTTGCTTCTTACATTGGTTATAGACCAATAAGCATAAGTGTAGCCGGTAAAAAAGATTTGAGGATAGAAATGCAGCCTGATGTAGTGAATCTAAAAGACGTTGTTATCACAAGCAGCAATGGGCAGCAAAAATTCAGCACATTGGCAAAAGTTGATCTTGATCTCAAGCCTGTAAGAAATACACAGGAATTAATGCGGCTTGTACCCGGATTTTTTGTTTCCCAGCATGCAGGAGGAGGCAAAGCTGAACAAATTTTCCTCCGTGGTTTTGATTGCTTGATTATTTCGATAAACTTGCGACCCAACAATTACCTGCGCAGGGCAAATCTATTGTAAGTCCGAAACTTAATATTCAATATACTGTCAACCCGCAAGTGCAGTTATTTGTAAAAACAGGAAAAGGTTTTCATTCTAACGATACAAGAGTGGTAGTAGCAAATGACGGACATCAAATATTACCCGCAGCTTATGGCTCAGACCTGGGGTTTATAGTAAAGCCAACTAAAAATATCATATTGAATGCAGCAGCGTATTACCTTTATCTACAGCAGGAGTTTGTTTATGTAGGCGATGATGGTAATATAGAGCCAAGTGGAAGGACCCGAAGAATTGGCCTTGATATTATTGCCCGTTATCAAATTACAACCAACATATTTGCCAATGCTAACCTGAACTTTACTAAACCAAGATCAATAGACGACCTCAAAGGAGAAGATCATATACCCTTAGCGCCAACATTTACAAGTACAGGGGGAATATTTTACAAAAAGAAACAAGGGTTTAATGGCGGAATGACTTACAGGTATATTAAAGACAGGCCTGCTAATGAAGACAATTCGATTATTGCCCAAGGTTATTTTCTATTGGATGGTTCAATCAACTATACGAAACCAAAATATGAAATAGGTTTAGCACTTGAAAATATATTAAATACAGAATGGAACGAAGCACAGTTTGCGACAGAGTCAAGATTGCTGAGTGAACCGGCATCGGTGACTGAATTAAATTTTACACCAGGTATACCGTTTTTTATAAGAGCGAAATTTGCTGTGTTTTTCTAAAAATAAAAAATTAGCGACACAAGTTATCAATTTGATTGCTTGTGTTGTTGTTCTGCATATTGCATAAAAGAATGAGTTGTGTATCTGGTTGGGTCATCCTCGCTGAACAGTAATAATAGCAATGTTAAAATTTATTAAAATAAAATAAATCCATAATCGCAAGTAATACGTAACTCTTGCAGAGTTTAACAGTTATTAGTTATAATAAAATTTTTAGGCTCTTTAACAATGCTGCCATATCGTAAATGATATACTACAGATCATTTATTGATATTTCTGCAATTTTAATTTCCACTATTTATACAACAGGTAGCTTCAGACAAATGCCATTCGATTTTAAATATCCGTTTAAAACGAAAAACTATATGACCAAAAAAAAACCAAGCTCTGAAGAAGCAGATGTTCATCTTCGGAATATCCGAACTAATGTATCAAGACGAAAGTTCTTAAGCTATGCTGGTTTATCAGCATCCGCCCTTGCTGTTGCCTCTTGTCAAAAAGATATGACGGGTAAAGAAAAAAATGATTTAGGATTAATGTCTAACAAAAATCCTCATGACAAACCAAAGAATGTAGTTAATCTTGGTCATGGTGATATTGGCATTTTAAATTATGCTTATGCATTAGAACAACTGGAAGCGGCTTTTTACATTAAGGTTCTTCAAAACCCTTATTCAGGTATTTCTGCAAAGGAAAACACCTACTTAACCGACATACGTGATCATGAAATTGCACACCGAGAATTTTTTAGAAATGTATTGGGCAGCAGAGCAATCGGATCATTAGAAGTAGATTTCAGTTCTATAAACTTCTCAAGCAGGACTAGTGTGCTTGCAACAGCAAAAGCATTTGAAGATCTAGGTGTATCTGCTTATAACGGAGCGGGTGAATTATTGGAGAGTGCAGATTATTTATTATTTGCCGGTAAAATTGTTTCTGTGGAAGCAAGACATGCCGCTGCGATACGTGATTTAATAACCTATGGAACTTTTGCAGACAGTACGGTGGTTAATTCAATGGGTTTAGATGTTTACCGCACACCTGCCCAGGTATTACAAATTGCCGGTACTTACGTAAAAACAACCATTATCGCAAATAATTTACCAACCTCTTAAATCAAATAAAAAAATGAACTTACACAATATAATTAATGAAATAGAGAAAGTAGATTCTGAAGTTTATGACCGGTTGGATGGCAGAAGAGCTGCTTTGAAAAAACTGACAGATTTTTCAGGTAAATTTGCTTTATCTGCCGTGCCTGTTGCATTAGGTTCGTTATTTAATAAAGCATATGGACAGACAGTTTCTCCTAAAATTATTGATGTACTGAACTTTGCTCTTACATTGGAATATTTAGAAGCAGAATTTTATGTTACAGGCCTGGCTGCTTCCGGATTAATCCCTGCGGGTAATGACCGCGCTGCTATAGAAACCAATTAGTATGCATGAAACGGAGCACGTTAATTTTCTAAAAACTACTATTTCATCATTAGGTGCTATGCCTGTAAGTAAACCAACTTTTGATTTTACAGCTCAAGGCAACTTTCCTGATGTTTTTACAAATTATGAAACTTTTTTAGCTGTATCTCAAACATTTGAAGATACCGGTGTAAGAGCTTATAAAGGCCAGGCAGGAAATCTGATAAGCAGCAACGGGATTTTAAGAGCAGCTTTGAGAATACACTCTGTCGAAGCCAGACATGCATCGCATGTCAGAGAAATGCGTAACCGTAATTTTGGAGCATCAGTTCAACCCTGGATTACACTTAATCAAAGTGGTATAGCTTCTGCAGCCGTACAACCAAGTTATAATGGTGAGGAATTAGTTGTTCAGGCCGGAGTAAATATAGTAGGAATCAATGGTTTTGCTATATCTGCTAAAGATGCGTCAGAAGCTTTTGATGAACCATTAAGTAAAATGCAGGTATTAGCTATTGTTAGTCCTTTTATTGCATAATTTTTAAAGGAAAACATCTATTTTACTGGAGACTGTCTTAAAAAGACGGTCTCTTTTGTTTAGCTGCAATTGCAGGTGTTATCACCTGCAATTGCAGCATAGGTAGGCACATTTACAATTTACCCTGTTGCTTAAATAAAAGCAGGTTTGCTATAAACTATTTGAATGAACATGGATAGAAAATAAAACAAGAAAAGCTATCTTTAGCAAGATATTTTTTTATTGCGAACAGATAAAATGACTTTGTGGTGGAAAGCCTGGAAAAAGGAAAGTTTTATGGCAATTCAAAAAAGCAATTTTATGTGAATGGGTTAACCATTGTTGATTCACAATTTCATCATTATACTGATTGCCCGTGGCACTATCATCAAAATGCCCACTTCGCTTTTACGACTCAAGGAAATCTAATTGAAACACATAAAAAAAAGCAAATTCAATTATCTGCCGGTTGCTTACTATACAATCATAGCCAGGAAGCTCATTGTAACTCAAAATATTCAGAGTTTGTATCGGCGCTGCACATTGATATAGATGCAAAATGGTTTAAAAAGTATGATATCAATTCCTTTAGTATCGAAGGGTTGTGGGAAATCAGAAATCCTGTTTTAAAAAGTATTTTTCATAACCTTTATAAAGAAGTAAAGTCTTTTGATAATGCATCTCATTTGCAAATTGAAGGTATGATTTTACAGGCAGTAAATGAATTGATACGCACTAACAGTTTACAAACATCTGGTAAACCTGCCTGGGTTTTTAAAACAAAAGATTTATTATATAACCGGTATAGCGAAAATATATCGTTACAGGAGATCGCTTTAGAAATTAACATCCATCCCGTTTATTTATGCCAACAGTTTCCCATTTATTTTAAATGCTCTTTCGGAGATTATATCAGAAAGATAAAAATTGAGAAAGCAGTAGAATTAATTCTTAACAAGCAAAAGCATTCACTAACACAAATTGCTTATGCCTGTGGCTTTTCAGACCAAAGTCATTTTATACGATTATTCAAAAAAAATATAGGTATTACACCTTTGGCCTTTCGCAGGATGATTGGAAAGCGCTAAAAATGATGCAACCTTAATTCTGTTCTATTTTAATATTGTGTCATCATTGATTTTTGCATTATCTGTAATATATCAATAATGCATGAAAAGTTTATTTTTTTATCACTCCCCTATATGGAGTAATTCCATTTGCTTACTTCGTATATGGTGTGGCATTATATTCATCAGGTATGGTTTATCTGTTTTGTATATAGCTTCTATTAAGGATTTTGCAAACACGCTTCAAACTGTAAATATTCCTTTTCCTTTATTGAGTGCGTGGCTGTGTAAGTCAACAGAATTTTTTGGAGGCATACTTCTGGTTATTGGTTTTTTAAAAAAACTTGCATGCATCTTTCTAATCATAGATATGTCAGTGGCAACATTTGTATTTCATCATGGGCATGTGCTCAATAATGGTCTTACTACTTTTCTTTTACTGCTTTGTTTATTAACCATTTTTGTTAGTGGAACTGATAACTTAAGCATAGACCATTTTATACAAAATAAAATTAAAAAAAATAAATTATGAATACAGAATTCTATTCAATAAGAACATTTGCTGTAGTAAGTATTGTAACTGATCTCATTATTTTCAGTTGTGGTAATTCTGCAAAGAAAGATGATTCATTATTTAATATTGTCACCATCCAAGTTGGCAAAGGTGCAGGGAGCGTGGAAGTGGAAGATTTAAATAAAGACGGCTTTCCTGATATTGCTGTTGCCAATGCTGACGATAGTTCTGTAGCAATCTTACTTGGAAATGGTAAAGGAAATTTCTCAAAGTCCGCAGGCTCTCCATTTTTTGCAAACAGATATCCAAACGATATTGTAATTGCGGATTTTAATAAAGATGGAAATGCAGATTTAGGCATTGCAAATACAGAAGTAAGTTTTCTTACAATTTTATCAGGTAACGGAAAAGGCCAATTTAAACAAGCTGCAAAATCTCCTTTTATAGTAAATGCTAAACCGCATACACATGGTATTGCTACAGGCGATTTTAATGGTGATGGAAATCTGGATTTAGCAACAGAGAGCTGGGGTGTGGATAGTGTAATTACAATATTTGGAGATGGAAAAGGAAACTTTGATGAACAAAAGTCTTATAAGGTTGGTAAACGACCGTACCAAAGATTAAGAGTTGCTGATGTAAACAAGGATGGAAAGCCTGATATTGTTACTACTAATTTAGAAGGCAATGATGCTACTGTACTTTTAGGCACGGCAGAAGGAAAATTTCAGCAGGTACAAGGTTCTCCTTTTCCCGCAGGGGATGCTCCATTTGGTTTAGCTATTGGCGATGTAAACGGTGACAATAATCCGGATTTAGCCATAGTTAATTCTCCTACAATTACAGCAGAAAGTAAAGGAAAAGATGGGCTTACCATTTTAACAGGTGATGGTTCAGGAAAATTTTTTCCATTAAAAGGTTCCCCATTTAAAACAGAAAAAAGCCCAAGCCGTGTTGCCATTGGTGATATTACTGGCAACGGCATTAATGATATTGTTGTAACTAACTATAATGATAAAAGTCTAAGTATATTTTATATGGATAAAAGCGGGGTAGCTGAAAGTAAAATAATTACGGTTGGAAATCGTCCGGATGGTGTTGCCATTCATGATATGAACAGAGATGGGAAAAATGATATTATTACCAGTAATTATGATGATAACAATATAATGGTTCTTCTTAAGAAATAGAATATATGAATGCGAATTCAAAGAAAATGATTTACGAGAATTGCAATGAATCAAACTTGAATTTTAAGGATAAAAATACGGCAATCAATTCTTGTTAAAAGCTATACAATCTTTCCTCTGATCGCTTTGCTAACAGCTTCTGATTTTGAACTTACATGAAGTTTTTCATAAATATTGCGAATATGAAACCGGACAGTATCAATACTTATTTTACAGGAAGAGGCAATCATTTTATAACTCATTCCTTCCACTAAACACTCTAAAATTTCTTTTTCCCGCATAGAAAGATTATTCATTTCTTTGGATGATGCCAAAGATTCCTTTCGAAATTTCTCCAGCACCTTCTGCGCAATGGCAGGAGTCATAGGTGCGCCACCTTCATTCACTTCAACTATTGCCTGTAATAACCTGGCAGGGGAAGTATTCTTCAACAGATAACCGGATGCTCCATTACAAATAGAGTCAAAAATTTTTTCATCATCCTCTACTACAGTTTGCATGATGATTTTTATTTCAGGAAAATGTTCTTTAATGATCTTCACGCCTTCAATCCCACTCATTCCGGGCATTTTAATATCCATGAGCACAACATGGGGTGCCGTTTTTTTTAAATTGAAAATAATATTATCGCAATTGGCAAATGAACCTGCACAATTCAATCCCTGGGTACCATTGATTAACTGGTATAAGCTTTCGCGCAGCAATAAATTATCTTCAAAGATCACTACCCGGATGTCCATAGTTAATCATTTTTAAATTCAAGTTCAATAGTGGTTCCTTTTCCCGGAATGGATTCGAGATTGAAATGCGCTTTCATTACCGCAGCCCTCTGTTTCATATTACATAACCCGTTACCGGTTTTTACTGTATTCATTTCAAAACCATTTCCATCATCCCGTATTGTCATCTTAAGATTGGTATCACGGTTCCAAATCATCACAAAAGCATTTGCAGCTCCCGAATACTTTGCAATATTGTTCACCGCCTCTTTGAAGATGAGATAAAAATTGCGGCGCATATCCATTTTCAATTTTGACTGGATGAGGTTTTTATCGAAATCGAAATGAAAGGCAATATCTTTTGCAGCGAGAATTTCGGAAGCAAATGTGCGCATACGTTTAATAATATTCTCAAAGCTGTCGTTTCGTGGATTAATAGCCCACACCATATCATTTACCAATTCAATCATCTCCCGTGAACTGTTTCCGATTTTGTCAAGCAGTGCACTTGCCTGCGGTGATTGATCTTTTACCTGCAGATTCACCAGTTCACTCATAATGGAAATGCTGCTGAGTGTTGCCCCAAGATCATCATGCAGATCGCTTGCAATTTTATTCCTGATACGAAGAGTATCTTGCAACTTTTGCATTCGGTTGTAGTAGATCGCATACAAAATGCTTCCCGCTGCAAAAACACAGAGCAGGTTAAACCACCAGCTTTTCCAATAAGGCGGTGTAATAATTAGTTTGACAGACGCGCCTTCTTCAGTCCATACACCGTCATTGTTGCTTGCTTTCACTCTGAAAATATAGTCACTGGCATCAAGATTAGTATAATTGGCAAAACGTTTTGCCGCATCAGTATATCTCCAATCTTTATCAAATCCTTCCAGTTTGTAAGCATATTTATTTTTTTCAGGATGAATATAATTGAGTGCCGCAAATGTGAATGAGATCACATTCTGTTTGTAAGAAAGTTTTATCTCTTTAGTGTCTTCAATTTGTGCTGATAGAATTTTGGAATCATCGTTTGCTTTTACCGGATGATTGAAAATATCCAATTCGGTTATATAAACCGGTGGAAGAAAAGCATTGTCTTTCAGTTCGTCAGGATGGAAATAAAAGAAGCCTTTATTCCTGGTGCCAAAATACATAGTCCCATCTGTTCCTTTATATGCTGTACAAAAATACATTTCATTTGAAGGAAGCCCGTCGCTTACATTATAATTGCGGAATTGAATTTTACAATCAGCAGAGAAAGGATTTTCGGGAGGAGTAAAGCAACTGATTCCGTTCATCGTTCCAAGCCAGAGATTTCCTTTATTGTCTGCAGTAAGGCTTGTAACACCATTATCGCAAAGTCCATCCTGCATAGTGAAAGTCCTGAATTTTTTAGTCACAGGGTTAAATGCATTTAAACCACCACCATTGGTACACAGCCACACGATACCAGCTTTTGACTCGTAACAATCAAAAACAATATCGTTACTTATCGAAGATGAGTCTTCTGACTTATGCTGGTAAATTTTAAATGTTTCATCATCAGGATTGAAAGCGATAAAGCCACCGCCCCAATTCCCTATGTAAATAATTCCTTTTGAACTTTCAATCAAATTGCCAACAGGGCTGGTACTGATTAAATTGGAGCTATCCTTTATTTTGAATGCATGAAACTTCCCTGTAACAGGATCAAAAGATTCAAATCCTCCAGTCCAGGCAGTGATCCAATATCTTCCTTTTGTGTCTTCAATTATCCCATTGCATCTTTCAGCGCTTAAGGATGTCGAATCATTCTCATCATGCCTGTACCAACGATATTTTTTTGTACGTGGATTATAAGAATGTAACCCGCTCCGTGAGCATACCCAAATCACACCTTTTCTGTCTTCATACAAATATACTACATGACCTAAGTCAATCATTTTTCCATTTTCAACAATATCAAATGGTGCAGTGGTACCGGTTTTCCTATTTAAAATAGCTACACCCTTGTCTGTCCCAAGAAGCAATTGTCCGCTATGGGTTTGAACGCTGCAGATAGCAATATCTGATGGGAGAGAATTTTTATTATTCGGGTCATGCTTCACAATGTGAAATTTTTTTTTGAACGGTGTTAAAAATGTAAATTCCATCTTGCTGAGTTGCAATCCATATCTTACCACTCTTATCTACAAAAATTTGAGTCACAAAATAATTATTAGGATTGCTGAATGAAGAAACATGATAAAATTTTCCGGCAGTGGAATCGTAATAATCCAGGAGATTTTCGTAAGTACGAATCCACAAGTTTCCTGAATGATCTTCGAGCACCTGACCAATTTCTTTATTGCTTATTGTATAAGGGAGGTTAGCATTATGAACATAGTGAACCGACTTTTTCGTGCGGATATTGTAACCATACAATCCTTTTTGTCCGGAACTTATCCAGAGGTTTCCGTTTCTTCCTGCACTTATCTGGTAGGTAACGGCTTGATGATTTATATTTCGGGGAAGGAAAGAGTATCCATCGGCAGTATGCACAATTACTTTTCCGGTACGGGGATCAAAGCAATCCACTTCATCTATATTATTTTGGCTCATTACAAGCCAGAGATTTCCATCCGCGTCTTTTTCTATCTGGGTAATGTTGTTGTTGCTGATGGTAAACCTGTCTTCCCTTTGATGGGTATATAATTTAAATTTTTTTGTTTTCGGGTCAAATGAACATAACCCTTTTGCAGTGGCAATCCAGAGAGTACCTGATGAATCTGTTACAATACCGTGCAGTTCACCATCTATGAGTGAATTGATATTATTAGATTGATGCGTATAACGAGTAAATTTCTCTGTTGCGGGATTAAAAGAATATAAAGTCTGAATATCATTACCGCTAATCCAGATTACTTCATTTTTATTATCAATAGCTCCATCAAACCAGCCAGGTGTAATAGAATTAGAATCCTTTGCGTTATAACCATAAAATTTAAACCTATACCCATCATATCGGTTCAATCCTTGAGAAGTAAGAATCCAGATAAATCCTTTACGGTCCTAGAGAATTTTGGTAATGATGTTACCGGAAAGGCCCTGTTCGGTTGTAATGTGCTCCATTTTTAATTCCTTCAAAAAACTGAGCGGCTAAGCATTGGTGCCAGAAGAATAGAAAACAGAAAACCAAACTAATGAGATGTAATTAAAACAGCGCATTACTTTCTTATTTCTTTTACAAGTTAAAACAAAATTATTGCATTGTTTAACCGGAGCCACCTGCATATATATGCAGGTATAAGGCAATAAAAATGAATTTACTTCCTGCGGCTGCATCTTTATGCAGTTGCTATGACTTTATATACATAAGAACTTTGAGGTATAAATATTTTTAAACAATTTAAAAACCAAAACAATGAATACGCAAATGAAAAAATTAAACAGAAGACCTATATTTCGAATTTTATTCTGTTTTGTTTTATTAAGCAGCTTTGCTGCCTGCAAAAGAACAGATCATTTTCCCGTAGTGGAAAACAACAGCGCATCCAAGTATTCTTCAGATGTAATAGATAAATGGATCACGATGCAGTTGCGTCTGATGCGCAATTCTGTCGGCATACCCAATGTAGCTTTTTCACAATATTATGCCTATTCGGGGATAGCAGCTTTTGAATCCCTGGCCCCAGGATCTTCTGTGGGTTCAAACTGCAGTGGGAAATGGAACGGCTTAACAAACCTTCCGCACGCAGAAATATTCAAAAAATATTCCTGGCCTGCAAGTGTGAATGCTGCATTGGCTTCTATGAACAGGAACATCTTTACAACAGCTGCTGATGCTGATAAGGCCGCCATTGACTCTTTGGAGAATGCTTTGAATACCTCTTTTCTGAATGCAGAAAATTCTTCGACAATAGCCAGGTCTGATGCTTTTGGAAAATCTGTTGCAAATGCCGTTTTCGCCTGGTCTGAAACTGATGGGTATAAAAATGCCAACGATCCTTATACTCCACCTGCAGGATCAGGCTTATGGGTTCCAACCCCACTTGCTTTTGCGCCTGCCAGCACCCCTTATTGGGGCAGTAACAGACCTACAGTAGAAGGCAGCACTGACAATACCCAACCTGGGGCTCCCCTTGCCTATTCAGAAGATCCTAAATCTCGATTTTATAAAATGGTGAAAAAATTGTATGATGCATCCCAAAGTTTAACACCAGAACAAACAGCAATGGCTTTGTTCTGGAGAGATATTCCCGGCGTTACCTCGCCCGGGCACTGGCTAAGCATCTTACAACAGGTAGTACAACAAACAAAAAGCCACCTGGATAAAGCAGCTTTTGCTTATGCAGTTACAGGTGCATCGTTAAGTGATGCATTAATCAGTTGCTGGCAAACAAAGTATCACTATAATCAGATACGTCCTGTTACATACATTCAAAATGTAATGGGCTTTACAAGCTGGAATTCATTGATACCAACACCTGCACATCCTGAATATGCAGCAGCACATCCTGTTCTTTCAGCGGCAACCGCGAAGGCTTTTACTGCTGTCTTTGGTAAAATTGGCAGCTTTACCGATCATACTTATGATTATATGGGTTTCGCACCAAGAACCTTTAAGTCTTTTCGTGCAATTGCTGAAGATGCAGGCAATTCAAGATTTTATGGCGGTATTCATTACCAGCATTCTATTAATGCGGGATTGATACAGGGAAGAAAGGTGGCAGTAAACATACTAAGGGAGCTAAGACTTGATTCAGGGCAGGATGAATAAAATTAAAACCGAAATAGGTTGTCTTAAAATTACTTTTAGGGCAACCTGATTTCAATCACAATAAATCTGAACTAAATTCTTCAAAACAAAATGTACCCGTAAATTCTTCTCAAATTCAATATCTGTATAGTTCTCTTCTATCTATCAATCCCTTATCCACTCCTTTAGTATTAACCAAAACCAGGGATAATTTAAACAGAGTTTTCATTTTTTAACCATTTAAATAATACAATTATGAAAAAGTTTTTCATCTGCACAGCCTTTGCTTTATTAACACTTGCTTCATGCCAAAAAGACCTTTCTACCAATGTAACCGAACAGCAGCCCTCCAATGGAAGCAATGCTGCGTTAGCATCTAATCGTGACGTGACTAAGTTAGTATCTAATACCTCTAATGGTGACGTGATAGTGAGAATTGATTTAACCGGTCAACAAGCTACAGTTCCAAATCCATGCACAGGTGGTCCTTTGACTTTCTTAAGCGGCATACTACAATTAAATATAGCTCCGGACGGATATAGTATTAGATCAACTGTTATAACCAATCTGGTCATTCAGGATGCTGATGGTACTATATATCACGGTGTTTACGTTGCAACTTTTGAACAAAAAGGCTCACCCTTCCAGGGCACCTTTTCCAATACTTATAAATTAATTCTGAATCCTCAGGGAGGTGGTACTAATGTAACTCTTCATGGTATATTAATTATAACCGTTAATTCCAATGGCGTCTTAACTGCTATAGTTGATAAATTTACTTTAGATTGTCATTAAAAATTAAAGTTTTCTTGTAAGTTTATCTATACAAAGAAACTAAACCTCACACAGCCTTGGCTTTAGCTTAGCAAGATTTTGCAGGTATTAGCGGAATATGAAAGAATTTTAAGAATATGCAAAACAAGGACAATAAATAAGAAGTCTTACGAGACATTTTTCAAAATACAAAACCTGTCCGCAGTGGGAGCATTTAAACAATTTCATGAATGAGCGGACTTAAAAATCAGGCCAAATAATCATTCACTATTTCTTCGCAAACTCATCTGCCTGTTTATTCAAATGTTCTGCTGAAATTGTTTTATCACCGTTATCAATTAATATCCTAAATCGAAAACTTACAGATTCTCCTTTTTTAAGCGTAAGATTTTTTTCGCTTTTTTCATTCGTAAAAATTTTCTCACCCAAAGGATTTGCAGCAAATAATCCATACCCCCTCGCGTGCCAAAAGGTTGGGTAATTCGGATTTTGGGGATGATCTATAATTGTAATACTTATCGAATCATTTTGCATCTTGCCATATACCTTGCACCACACACCTCTTGTACTCCATGCATCATTGCCCTGTTTGCCTTCGCTTGTAAGATAGTTGCCGTTTGCTATTTTATCTGTTCCGCCTTTTACGACTGTAACATTGCCTTTATCATCTGTAAATTTTTGATCTTCGTCAGTTGGTATTTGCAATTCATGTGCTAATCTTAAACCAAGTAAACCATCTTTGGCATCAGTAAAAGTTACAAGGGTATCTGCTTTTAGAACTGTTGTTCTGTCTATTATGCGTTGATGATCGTTACCACTAAATTCAAATCTTGTAGTTTCTTCTAAAAGAATATTATTCTTTTGGTTTGTCCAGTGAGCAAGATAAGATAATACTCCTTTCGGCCCGCTGGTTGTTTTAATGACGCGATCTGTTTTTATCCAGCCATATGCATTTTTTTTCTCTATAGGAATAGCATAAGAATTATTCCAGAAATCTAATCCGTTTACCTTTTCAAAGTTGAACCATAAGCCGATATGATGCGGATGATCCATAGGATCGCCGGGCGCAGTATTCAGCGGAAATCCTCGTGTAACGGTTGTGCCGTTAGCAGCATGAATAGGATATAAAACAGGTTTCTCTAAAGTATCAGGATATAAAAAACTTGTAAAGGGTTTTTGACCAATAAAAATATCTATCTTCTTTTCTTTTGGGTCTTTTACAACTTTCACCATTTCATTTTTTTGAGAAAATGATGTTATAATGGAAAAGACTGTAAGTATGATTAGGAGAAAATATTTAAAGTTATATCTCATATTTGATTTGTTTGTTGAATGCTTGATACAATTTATAATCAGATCTCAAAATGTCAGGAATATTTGAACCACAAAGACACAAAGACTCAAAGTTTTACAAAGAGATTAAAGACATTTTATTACTTATGTCTTTTATCAGCTAATTATAATTAATATTTGAAAGCTTTCCCTCCAACCATCACTTCCTGAGCTTTTTCATCAAAAGTAGCTTTTAAGCCTGTATGAGATGCAGCAGTTGTCATAATGTTTGCAATGGAGTGGCTATAGCCTGCTTCTACAGGAGCATTAGGCTGTTTGCGGCTGCGAACGCATTCCATCCAGTTACAAACATGGTTTGATGTTAATGTATCTCCCCCGGTGTTGGCAGAAGCTATCACTTTTTCGGGGCTGGCCAGACTCATTTCCGGCAACAGATTAGGTTGCATATGCATTTCATCAGCAAACCTTTTTGTTAAGCCGCCTCTTGGAGAAACTTTATTGGTGTTTAGATTTAGTTCGCCTCCGTTAGAGTAATATATCTCTGCAGGGTTTTCATCGCCATTATGCTGGCGTGATGAAAAAGTAACCTGGAAACCTGTGGAAGGATCATCCTGGGGGCCATATTCAAAAACAGTGGTTATGGTATCCCAATTGCGGCGTCCATCTTTCCACACATAGATGCCTCCGTTGGCAACTGCACTGCGGGGATGTTTTAAACCACTAAACCAATGAACTGTATCAATCTGGTGACTCATCCATTGACCCGGAAGGCCGGATGAATACGGCCAGAACAAACGGAATTCCAAATATTTTCTTGGGTCCCAATCTTCCTTCGGGCGGTTTAGTAAAAACCTGTTCCAGTCTGTGTCTTCCTGTTTTAATTGGGCAACTGTAGCAGGCCGGCGCCAACGACCCGGCTGATTTACATTCCATGTTAATTCGACCATGGTTATAGGACCAAATTTGCCCGATTTTATAAATTCATCTGCAGCATGATAATTAGCGCCGCTTCTTCTTTGCGAGCCTATCTGCACAATTTTGCCTGTTTCTTTGACGGCTTTTAACGCAGCACGGTTATCTTCCATTGTTTCTGCAAAAGGCTTTTCTACGTAAGCGTCACAACCTGCCTTCACTGCTTCTACGCAATGAGTGGCATGTTGAAAATCGGCTGTACTGATAAACACTGCATCTGCGAGCTTTTTATCGTATAGCTCTTCGTTGTTTCGGCATGCAGTGATCTCATGACCCATCTTTTCTTTCCAGACAGCAGCACCCTCTTCTCTTCTTTTTTTCCAGATATCAGAGACAGCAACAACATCAAAATTCAGTTCCTTGTAATGATTCATAAAACTTGGAATGTGTGAACCACGGTGCCTGTCAGAAAAACCTACCACTCCTACTCTCACTCTGTCATTTGCACCTATAATCCTCTTAT
>JAABUS010004027.1_pt1 | contig 22259 bp, 23 predicted proteins | sample 5560161 | NCBI WGS metagenome assembly JAABUS01 (sample SAMN10711885, study PRJNA513376) | rock metagenome | isolation source: Antarctica rocks | place: Antarctica: Victoria Land, Trio Nunatak nord | collected 2016-01-04
CACCCAGGCCGTCGACCACGACAGCCTCGGCCTGTTCCAGCAGCGGGTCGTGCACTACACCGCGGCGGTGGCCGCCGACCCGGTCAAGGCCACCAACGCGTTCCTGGACCGGCTTGCGGCGCAACCGCACTGGCAGACCCGGCCGCTGACCGACGTCGCCGCCGACGTGCAACGTCCCCTCGAGGCGTACCGCGGCCTGTACGCCCAGTGGGAACCCCTGGCCACCCAACTGGTGGCCCAGCTCTGGCAGGGCACCACCGCCGGCGCCACCACCTCGTCGCCGACGTCGCCTCCCTCGCTGTCTGCGACCAACGGACCGTCAGTGGGAACGGCCTGCCCCGGCAGCGGCGGCGACGGGTCCACTGCCGGGCCCGCGTCGCCCACCCCAGGGCCAGGCGGGCTCACGCTGACCGGCAGCCCAGCCGGGAACGGAGCGGTCACCTTCGCCCTGGCCCAGCAGGGCGAGCCTTACCTGTGGGGCGGAACCGGCCCCAACGCGTGGGACTGCTCCGGCCTGACCATGGCTGCCTGGGCCAGCGCGGGAGTCACCATCCCGCGCGTCACCTACACCCAGGCCACCGCCGGCACTCCCGCATCTCTCCAGGACACACGATCCGGCGACCTGGTCCTGATCCCCGGCTCCGACGGCACCGCCGCCAACCCCGGCCACGTCGGCATGATCACCGGCGTCGATATCGCCGGGAACGTCTGGCTCGTCGAAGCCCCCCGGACCGGACTCAACGTGCGACTCACCCCCCTCAGCGGCTGGGCCGGCCAGATCGTCACCATCCGGCGTATCGGCTGACTCGATGGCTACAGCGATGCCGTGGCGACTCTCCCACCGGTTGCCTGCCGACAGCGGCGCCATGGCAGATCCGGACCACAACCGGCAGACACCGGGTTCGGCGCCGTTCGTGCCTCCCGGGCGATGTCTCCTCCCAGCAGCCGCATCGAACCGGGTCCGCCCACGAAAGTTCTAAAACTTCTTGGTCTTTGGGTGTCGAACCGGAGGGGGGTTTGGTGCTTAGGGGGTATGAGCCCCACTAATAGCATTGGCCGGCGCCGCCCCGATCCGCTGCCGTGGGGGTGGGAGACTCCTGCCGCCGGCGGTCTGGCCTGGCTGTGTCTGGCCGCGGGGGCGTTGCTGGTGGCTCAGTCCGCGGCTTCGTGGGTGAGCGGGCATGGCTGGTTGTGGCCTGACTCAGCGCGGCTACTCCCCGCGCTGGGGGGCCTGATCACCGGGCATGTCGGCGCCGGGATCGACGCTCCGGACGGCCTTCCATCGCCGGTCCTGGTCGCGGTCCTGGTCGTCGTCTTCCAGGTTGCCCTGATCGCCGTCACCGGATGGGCCGGTTGGTGGTTCTGGTCAAGCGTCGGCCCCGGCCGCCGGCATGGGATGGCCAACCGCGCCGAGGCCGAGACCATCCTCGGGGTGGGTCGGCTGCGCCGGGTCCGCAAGCTCATCCGACCCGACCTGTACGGCCGCCCCCAGCATCGAACCTGGGCTCGGACGTTCCCCTGGGCGCGGCCGCCCTCGGCGCAGCGGCGGGAGCCGTCAGCCACAGCCGACCGACCGGCAGGCCTGCGATCGGCCGTGCCGCACACGCCAGTCGACGATCCGCAGCCCGACAACGGTGCGTCATCGACGGCACGAGACGGCAAAGGAAAGACGCGGGTCCGGTTCTCGCCGAAGCAGGTCGGCTGGCCGGTCGGCGTCGGTGCGGTGCCGAAGACCGGTGACCTGTGGGTGCCGTTCGACCGCACCACCGGCGTCTACGGACCCCAGGGGTCTGGGAAGACGCTGGACGCGCTCACGCCGGCCCTACTGTCCGCCCCCGGCGGCGCGCTGGCCACGCTGACCAAAGTCGAGGACCTCCTGCTCACGTTGAACTCCCGAGCCGCCGGCGGTCGTCCGGTGGCGGTGCTGGACCCGTTCGGGCTCGCGCCGGGGCTGCCTGAGCTGGTGTGGGACCCCGTCGACGGGTGCGTCGACTCGATGGTCGCCGAACGCCGCGCCAAAGCCTTCACCGCCGGCACCGTCAAAGGGGCGGTGGCGATCGGCGCCGGCGACGACGCGGCCCGGTTCTACGCCGCCGAAGGGGCGAAGGTGCTGCAGGCGTACTTCCACGCCGCCGCGCTGACCGGCCGCAGCATCGAGGACGTCCTGGAATGGGTGGCCAACCCTCGCGGCGCCACTACCCCTGAGGAGATCCTGCGCAGCCACCCGCAGGCGGCCCCGTTCTGGCACGGGCTGCTGCACGGGGCGTTGCACGGCGACGACCGGACCGCCGGCAACACCGCCACCACCGTCCAGCAGGCGATGGCCCTGTTCTTCCAGGAGTCCCTGCGAGCCAGGTGCACCCCCGGCCCGGGACGTCCCGCCACCAACCTGACCGACCTCATCACCCGCGGCGGCACCGTGTACCTGCTCGGCCGGGACGACCCGTACGCGTCGGCCTCCCCGCTGATGACCGCGATCGCCGAGCACGTCCTCGACACCGCCCTCGCCGTCGCCACCGCGTCCCCGTTCGGGCGGCTGTGCCCATCGTTCCTGGCCTGCCTCGACGAGCTGCCGTCCACCGCCCCACTGCCCACCCTGCGCACCCGGATGGCCAACGAACGCGCCCTCGGGCTGTCATTCATCTACGCCGCCCAGACCTGGCGCCAGCTGGTCATCTGCTACGGCGAGGACGAGGCCCGCGCCCTGTTCGGGCTGACCAACGTCATCGCCGTCTTCGGTGGCGGCAAGGACGGCATCTTCAACCGGGAGCTGTCCGACCTGATCGGCACCTCAAGGGTGTCCCGCACCACCTACAGCCGCGGCCGCGGCAACGCCGGCACCTCCCACGCGGCAACTGACGAGCCGATCCTGCGGCCCGAGGAGATCCGGCTCCTACCGGAACGGCATGCGCTGGTCATCGCCGAGAATGCTAAGCCGTTGGTAGCCAGGCTGACCCGGTCCGTCGACGGGAAACCGGGTCGACGTCTGCTGGCCGCACAGTCCGCTGCGGCCGCCCGGGTCGCAGCCGCTCGAGCCCAGCAGACACCCCGGTTCACAAGAACTACCGCCGCCGTCGAGGCAGCCCAGCAGCTCAACCTCACGCCGGTCACGAGCCCCCTTGCGGGCTCGGTCTCGGACGGTGAACGGTCGTGGTGACCCGCCCCTTCCCGCTGCCCGGACTGCTGGTCCAAGGGGCCTACCGAGAGCTGCACATGGCGCAGTACGGGAGCGACGAGGAACGCGCCGCCCTCGGTCGGATCGAGAACCTCGACCGGCCCTGGCAGCCGTTCACCTGCAAGCCCGCGGTGCGCCAGCAGCTGTGGAAATGGCTCGACGAGGTTGTGGTCTGGGTCAACCACGAGTACGGGTGGGGCGTCGACCGGCTCATCCCACCCTGCTGGCCCGGGCACCCGCACATCGCGCACGAGCTGGCCGTCCTGGCCGACCAGCGCCGCACCGCCGCGATGGCCCTGTTCAGCGACCCCCTCGAGGAGTGGCACCGGTACGCCCTGCCGCTGTTCCTCGACCGGATGGTCGCCCGTCTCGGCGGCCGCTGCGTCAACAAGCACGACGACTGGCCCGCCGCCCCCCGCCACCGCGCCTACGACAGCGACCAGAACCGGCACCAGCGGCACGCGTGGTTCGCCGGCGACCTGAACACGGCAGGTCCGCCTACTGCGGCCGCCGCGGGCGGGGCGAACGGACCGGCCAACGCCGCGGGCGGGCCTCCACGGCTCGTCCTGGTCGACCTCGAGACCGGAGAAGCCCCATACCCCGACCAGCCCAACGGCGGAAGGTAACCGATGAGCAGCAACCCTGAAGATCAACCAAGGGATGGCCAGACTCCCCGCGCCGCCGTCGTCGACGTACCCGAGGACAGCACCTGGCTACCGACACAGGCCAGGGACGTGTTCGCCGACGCGGTGATCCGCCATCCGAGCACCGGTGACGCGGTCCGCGTCGTCGCGTTCGTCGACACCACGATCCTGGACACCGACGCTCAGGGCCCCCTGCGGCTGTGGGCTCGAGTCCCGGCCCGCGAGTTCACTCTCGCCCCGGACGGGATGTACGCCGAGAACGTCGTCGTGGCCCTTGCCAAGTCGACGGTGGTCGACCGCCTCGACCGGCTCTACTCGGACCTGCCGGCCCCGCACCAGCCCCAAGGTCGCGGCGAGGTCGAGCCTAGGCGGCGCAGACCACCCGCCCCAGCCCGAGACGACGCCGCCCGCCGGGAACGGCTGGAGGCGTTCCACGACACCCTCAGCGACCAGGTCCTCACGCTGACCAGCTCGACCGCCTGGACGGACTGGCTGCGTACCGCCTCCCGGTTCCACCAGTACTCCTTCGGTAACACCGTGGCCATCTGGATGCAGCGACCCGACGCAACCCAGGTCGCCGGGTACCGCACCTGGCAGTCACTCGGGCGGCAGGTCCGCAAAGGCGAGCAGGGCATCCAGATCCTCGCGCCCGTCACTCGCCGCCGCTCCGACGCGACGGACCAGGCCGACGACCCGGATCCCCGAGGGAAGACCGACCCGGCCCAGGGAGGGTCCGAGACGGGTACTCAGCCTCCCGCGGCGCCCCGGGTCGTCGGGGTCCGGATCGCCTACGTGTTCGACATCTCCCAGACCGACGGTGACCCGCTACCGGGCTCCGACGCGGCCCACCCCACCCTGCTGACCGGCCAGGCGCCGCAGGACCTCTGGGACGGGCTCGCGCTGCAGGTCGACGAGGCCGGGTTCCGGCTCGCCCTCGACACCCCGCCGGGCAACGCCAACGGGCTGACGGACTGGGCGGAACGACACGTCCTGGTCCGCCCAGAGCTCGAGGACGCGCAACGGGTCAAGACCCTCGCCCACGAGCTCGGCCACGTCATGCTCCACGAGCCAGCTGACGTCCTGGACCTGACCGCTCTGGCCTGCCGCGGCCAGAAGGAGGTCGAAGCGGAGTCAGTCGCGTTCCTGGTCACCAGCGCCCACGGGATGGACACCGGCCAGTACAGCTTCCCGTACGTCGCCGGATGGGTCCAGCACTCCGGCGGCGACATCGAGGCGACGCTGCGCCAGAGCGCCGGCCGGGCCCTGACCACCGCACACCGGATCCTCGACCGCCTCGACCGGAAAAACCCGGACCAGGCCGACCTCGCCGAGGACGCGATACCGGCGCACCTGCACACCCCACGGCCTGTCGGACCGGTGGCGCGGGCTGAGGCGAGGCTCGCGCAGGACCGGGTTCGGCCGCCGCAACCGGGCGCGACGGGAGTCGGGCGGTGACCGCCGGGCCGGCCGCGTACCCGGTTGGCCGGGATGAGACCGCCCAGCGGCTGCACGTCCTCTACGAACGCAAGCTGCGGCGCCTCGCTGGGCAGTACCCCGACAACGAGACAGGCCGCCGACTAGGCGTGACAGCCCGCACCGTCTTGCGTCACCGCGCCAAGCAAGGGCTGCCTCCGTACCAGCCGGCCGGTCCCAGCGAAAGTCCCTCCCGATGACTGTCGCCTCCGGCCTCTACCGCCGTCGCCGCCTCCCGAGTCAGGAGGAAACGACCGACCGCCCGCACGAGCGTGCGGTCGCGACGTCGGCTCACTTATGTCCATCGACGACATGAGCGGTCGAGCGCCCGCCGGCAGAAGCGGACGTTCACGTGGCGGCAGATCCGGTAACGCCGGTGCGCCGACAGGCGGCGAAAAGACGCGGGGGGTTTGCTACCGCCCGACATCGCGCCAGGAGGTTCGCTGCCCTGTGGATGCTATTCCGACCGGACGACGCAAGGGCGTGAGCCCCGGGCGCTCAGCGATGTTTCGTCAAGCCGCATCTAAGACCGGTTTCGACGGGATCAGAAGGTTGATGAAGGATGTGGCCCCCGGGAGCGGCAGGTCGTCAACCGGATCGTTGCGGCGGCCGCCCTGCTGGACAGCCTCGCCGCGACGGTCTGGGACTGCCCGGGTATTCCCGGTCCGCGTTCGACGGCTCCTTTGCGGTGGACACCGGGACCGGTGTCGTGCGCCTCTCGCTAAGGCCGCCACGTTGTCCGTCCCCGCCGCCGACGAGCTCGCCGGGACCGTGCGTGAGATCAAGACCTACCCCATGCTTCTGTTCTCGACCACCGGCACGCTGGTCGTGGCCGGATGCGCGGACCATTCGTCCTCGCCGCCGGCTTCCTGCTGGCCAGCATCCCGGTGTACGGCCTCATCAGATTGCATGCGGCCCGAAGGGGCGCGGAGGCGGCATGAAGACCCACCCCTCGGATGCCCTCCTCGGGACCGTCCTCCTGTCCGGAGGACGATCCTGTATGCCGTGGCCGGCAGCACCCTCTACGCCGACCTGGGGACGCGTCTGGGCACCGCGCCCGGTCATCGGTAAGTGAGGCTTACCGGAACAGTAAGAATCGCCCGTCTTTACTTGCCTATACGACGGTGGCAGCGTCTGATCACAAGCCCAAGCAAGCAATCAAGAGGCACGGAACGGATCAAGAGACGTAGACACCGGAAGCATGGGCGTCTTACGCGGAACTTGATCGGGCCAGCACGCCATCGACAGGTCAGCACCCCACCGATCTACATCGGGCGGCTCACCTGGCCTCGCAGTCGAATCGACGCGACGGCACCTAGCGGCACGCAGAGGACAGCGAGGAGAGAAATGTCCGCACCTCCGATCGCCTTCATCGGAGTCGGCAACATCGGCTCGAGGATGGCGGCACGGTTGATCAACGCCGGCCATCCCGTGACGGTGTACGACCCGAACGAAACTGCGGTGGCCGCCCTCGTCGAGGAGGGTGCGACCGCAGGGACCGACCCCGCTGCCGCCGCTGCCGGCGCCGACTTCGTGCTGCTGAGTCTGCCGAACCCGGCCATCTTCGACTCCGCCGTCTCCGGCCCCCGCGGGATCATCGAAAGAGCCCGCCCCGGGACCATCGTGCTCGACTTCAGCACCGGCGATCCGTCCACAGCGCGCCGAGCCGCCCAGACATTGACCACCAAGAACATCGACTTCCTCGACGCCCCTGTCAGTGGCGGTGTCGTGGGCGCGGAGACCGGAAACCTGGTCATCATGGTTGGCGGCCCCGACGAGATCCTCGAGCGTGCCAGGCCGATCCTGGACGTTCTGGCCGCCCGCATCGTCCACTGCGGTGGAACCGGCTACGGTCAGCTGACCAAGCTGAGCCACAACCTGCTCGCGGCCATCAACACCGTCGCTCTCGGCGAAGTGCTTTCGGCTTCGGTCAAGGCAGGCGCGGACCTGGCAATCCTCATCGACGTCCTTTCGTCGGGCTTGGCCGGAAGCAAGATGCTCGACTACTTGCCCGAGACCCTGTTCACCGAGGAACGGCCGGCCAACTTCGCGCTCGACCTGATGAACAAGGACATCGGCTTGGCGCTGAAGGAATTCGGCAATCAGCCCATGATGCTGGGCCAGCTGACCCGGCAGATCTACCACGTCGCCGCTGCCGAAGGCCTGGGCCGCAAGGACTCCACCAGCGTCGCTGAGGTTTACGAACGCCTCCTTGATGTCCGGCTGTCGCTGTCCTGATCGCACTTCTCTTACGGACAAAGGACGGCACACCTGATGACGAGCATGCTGGAACCACTCGATCACGATCTACCCACCGACGGAGCCACCGGACTGTTCGTCGGGGGAGTGTGGACAACACCGGCCAACGGCAAGACGTTCACCGTCGAAAACCCTTCACGCAGAACCACTATCACCGCACTCGGTGCCTCCGACGCCGACGATGTCGATGCTGCCGTCGCAGCCGCGAAGGCGGCGTTTCCGTCCTGGCGCCGGCTCGCGGCACGCACACGGGGTGCGATGCTGATCGAACTCGGGAGCCGCATCACAGCCAACGCCGAGCAGATCGCACGGGTCCTCTCAGCCGAGACCGGCAACGCCCTGCGCACGCAGAGCCGCGCCGAAGTGGCCGGCGCAGCCGAAGTGCTGCGTTACTTCGGCGGCGTCACCGCCGAGCAGAAAGGCGAAACCCTCCCACTGGGGCGGGGCCTCTTCAGCTTCTCCACCCGCGAACCGCTCGGCGTCGTCGGATCGATCATCCCGTGGAACTCACCGCTGGTGCTCGCGGCGGTGAAGATCGGCATGGCCCTCGGGACCGGCAACACGCTTGTGCTCAAGCCCGCCGAAGACGCACCGCTCGCCGTGATCCGGGTCGCCGAACTCGCCGCCGGCATCTTCCCCGCCGGTGTGCTGAACGTCGTGACCGGTTCCGGACCCACCGTCGGCGCACCCCTCGCCGGACACCCGGACGTAATCAAGGTGTCGTTCACCGGCAGCAGCGAGGTAGGGCGCACGATCAGCCACGCCGTCGCCGACCGGATCGGACACGTCACCCTCGAACTCGGCGGCAAGAGCCCGTCGATCGTGTTTCCCGACGCGGTCGACGACAACATCGACGCGCTGATCGCCAACCTCGTCGGCGCCATGCGCTTCGCACGGCAGGGTCAATCCTGCACGGCCGGGTCGCGACTCTTCATCCACACCTCCGTGTGGGATCAGGTGCTGTCCAAGCTCGTCTCCGCCGTACAAGCACTGAAGGTCGGTGACGCCCTCGACGAGGATTCCGATGTCGGCGCGATCATCAACGCCGAACGCTACAACGAGGTACGCGCTTTCCTGCGAGAAGCAGCCGATCAAGGCGCCACCTTCGCCGCCGGGTCCGTCCCACCCGAACTCGGCGACGACGACGGGTTCTTTCCCGAGCCTGTCGTGCTCACCAACGTCGACACCACCTGGCGCATCAGCCGCGAAGAAGTGTTTGGCCCCGTCGTGGTCGCCATGCCCTGGACCGACGAAGCCGAGGTGATCGAGCTAGCCAACGACACCGCATACGGTCTCGCCGCATTCGTCTTCACCAAGGACCTCGCAACCGCGCTTCGCGTGACGGCGCGGCTCGACGCGGGGTGGATCCAAGTCAACCAGGCCGGCGGTCAGATCCCCGGCATGTCCTACGGAGGCGTCAAACAGAGCGGTATCGGCAGTGAGTACTCCATCGAAGGTGCACTCGAGGCCTACACCACTCGCAAGTCCGTGACCATCCGCGTTCTCTGATCATCGCTCTTCGGCGCCACCACATCACGGTCGACAACGAGAACGGCGTCCCCCCACCGGAAGACAGGTAAAGACCATGGCAGATCCAGTGATCGACTCCTCACTCGCACGGGCGGAAGGCGAGCACACTCCCGTGTCGATCCGCGCCGCTGCCAGCTCATTCCTGGGAACGACCGTGGAGTGGTACGACTACTTCATCTACGGCACCGCCGCCGCACTGGTGTTCCCGCGCGTGTTCTTCAGCAATCTGCCCGACAACATCGCTCTACTGGTGTCGTTGGCGACGTTCGCGGTCGCATTCCTCCTGCGCCCGATCGGCGGGGCGGTGTTCGGTCACTTCGGTGACAAACTGGGCCGCAAGAAGATGCTGGTGATCACACTTCTCGGCATGGGCATTTTCACCGGACTGATCGGTGTACTGCCTTCCCAGCACCAGATCGGCGCCTGGGCTGTCGTTCTGCTCATTGCCTGCCGCGTGGTACAGGGCCTCGCACTCGGCGGCGAGTGGGGCGGAGCCGCACTGATGAGTGTCGAACACGCACCCTACGGCAAGCGAGGTTTCTATGGCAGCACCATGCAGGCCGGTGTTCCTGCGGGCCTGCTGCTCTCGGCCGGCATCTTCGCACTCGTCTCGGCGCTGCCGGACGACGCCTTCTTCTCCTGGGGTTGGCGAATCCCCTTTCTGCTCAGTTTCTTTCTGATGGCGATCGGTTTGTACATTCGGCTAGCCCTCGAAGAGCCGCCGGCGTTCAAGAAGGTCGAAGCCGAAGGCACCAAGCTCGAAAAGCCGATCGTCGAACTGTTCCGACCACGACACCAAAAAGGTCGTGCTGCTCTCGATTCTCCAGAGCGCGGCGAACGTCGGGTACTTCTTGATCACCGTTTACAGCCTAACCTACGTCACCACGACGCTGGCCATGCCGCGCAGCGTCGCCACAACGGGCCTGATCGTCGCCGCTGCCATCGACCTGGTCATGCAGATCGTCTTCGGCAAAATCTCCGACAAGATCGGCCGGCTCAAGGTCTACGGCTTCGGCGTCGCGTTTCTAGGCGTCTTCGCCTTCCCCTTCTATATGCTCCTCGACTCCCGCAGCGAGCCACTGATCATCCTGGCCTTCGCGCTGGGCCTGGGTATCGGGCACGCCTCCACCGGGTCCCTGCACGGCGTCATCTACGCGGAGCAGTTCCCCACCCGGTACCGCTACAGCGGTGCCTCGATCGCTTACCAGACAGCGGGGATCATCTCGAGCGCCCCGACACCGATCGTGGCCGCCCTGCTCGTCTCGACGTTCTCCAGCTCGAAGTTCGTCGCCTGGTACGTCATCGCGGCGGCAGTGATCAGCATGATCGCGGTACTGTCACTGAAAGAGACTTTCAGAGATCCGATCGATGTCTAGCCTGGCACTCGCACAAACGCCGCCCCAGTCCGACCCTCGGCTCACCGAGCTCGGTGAGCGGCTCGATCGGCTGATGACCGTGGAGATCCGCCCGATGTCGGGCGGTCTCCCCGTCGGGATTGTGGTGCCGGTGTACGAGATTTGCCGCGCACGGTCCTCTGGACCGTTGTCGACCACCGTCGCCTCAGCGCTGATCCACGCGGTCGGCCCGGGCGACACCGTCCTGATCGTGACCGGCGCAGGTGTGGAACCGGAACTGCCACAGGGAGAAACCGACGGCCCATTGGGCGCCGCGGCGTTGGCGAGGGCAATGCTCCTCGGTCTCCGTGCCCGGCCCGTCCTGGTCACCGAACCCGCACACGCGGCCCCCCTGGAGGCGTGCCTCGCGATCGCCGGACCACCCGGTCAGGACATCGCGACCCTCGCCGTGTCGTCCGGACCGGCCGAGATCGACGACGCACTCGGCGAGCTACTCGTTCGCGAGCAGCCGAGATGTGTCGTCTTCATCGAACGGGACGGCGCGAACGCGGAAGGCCGTTATCACGGCATCCGCGGCAACACCCGGGCCGACTGCAGTGTCGTCGCACTCGACCTCCTGGCCGATCTCGCGCACACGGCGAGCATCACGACGATCGGGATCGGCGACGGCGGCAACGAAGTCGGCTTCGGAGACGTCCGCGACTCCATCGCACCGCTACTGCCCCACAAGGGCGCGTGCTGGGACGGATGTCCGTCCGGCCTGCTCACCACCCGCCGGACCGATCTGGCACTGAGCGCATCGGTATCGAACTGGGGCGCGTACGCAGTTTGCGCTGCCCTCGCCGCCGTCCTCGACAAGCCCGAGACGGCCTGGACCGGCGCGCTCGAACTCGCCGCACTGCGGGCCGCCGTTGCGGCGGGCGCCCGCGATGGGGCCACCTCCCGCGCGGAGCCCACCGTCGACGGCATCACGGCCGAAGTGCACATCGGAGTCGTCGATGCCATGCGCGCCATCGCGGCCGCATCACGGTGACCTTCGGGCGCACATATCGACTACCTACGTTGGGAGAACCATGACCGCGGACAGTTTCGGCAACACCATCGACCCGGTCACGGGGTTCGCCCGAGGAACAGTCATCACCTCGAATACCGAAGAAGGGCTTCGGCTGCGGAATGCGCAGAAAATCGCCACCGAGCGCGTCCGCGACCTCGGCACCGAATCGATCGGCGTTTTCACCGGCAATCAACGCGACTACCCCATCAGGCCCGAAGACATCACCACGCTCTGCGAGGAATGGATCGGTCCCGGCCTGTTCGCTGAGGAGCTACGCGCGGTCGCGCTCGAACACCTCGGCGCCGCGCCTACCGATCAGGTCGCTATCTTCAACCGCACCAGCGCCGGGATCATCGCCGCCATCGTCGCACTCGCCCGTGAGGCGACCGTCGTCTCTGTCGTCCCCTCCGCCGGGCGCTCGCACGCCTCGGTCATCCACGGAAGCCGACTCGCCGACGCCACGTTGATCGAAGTAACGGCCGACGAGTCCTGGGCGGCCGAAATCACCAAGGCTGCACCGGCACTGGTGATCGTGACCACCGTGACCAGCAGCCTCGAGCGGATGGACGACGCGGTCAGCCGTCGGGTCGTCGAGCATGCCCGCTCCGTCCGCGCGGTGACCCTGCTCGACGAGGCGTACGGGGCACGACTGCGTCCTGCCCTGCACGGCGGCGTCCTCTCGCTGCACCTCGGATCGGATCTGAGCATCACCAACTGCGACAAGGCCGGGCTGTCCGGGCCTCGCGCCGGCGTTCTCGTCGGACGCGCCCCGCAGGTGGCCAAGGTCGCCGCCACCGGCGCCGGCTTCGGAATGGAAGCACGCGCCCCCATCGCTGCCGGCGCGTTGCGATCACTGCAGCGATACTCCCCCCACGAGTTGCGAGCCGAGTCCCGGTCCGGCCGGCAACTTGCCGTCGCACTCGATCAGCAGTACCCCCCGGGGATGGTCCAGACCAGCGACCTCGGGCCGATGGTGCACGAGGACGATGTCCTCCACGAGTTACTGCGGATGTCCGGTGAGCCCGGCCGGCGATCGGTCGTGGTGCCCTGCGAAGCCACCGCCGCACTCGGAATGCTGTTGCTACGAGATCACGGAATCCTCACCGTCAACACTCATGGCCAGCCTGGGGCGCGGGTGTCGTTGCGTCTCAAGCCCACCGCCGACGCCATCGCCCGTGTCGGAAGCATCGAAGCGGTAGTGAAAGCGGTACTGACCGCGATGAGAGAACTGGCCACGGTCATCTACGACCGCGATGCGATCGCCCAGCTGATTCTGGGCAATACCACATGATCGGCGCACTGACCGCGATCGACGAGCGCCTCGACAAACTGATCACCCTCGACATCGGAGGCCGCGGTGTCGAGCACCTCTACGATGCGGCCCGCGCCCGGCAGGGTTCCTCGCTCGTCGGGGCCGCGGCCGACGCCCTCGCCAAGGTTCCCGCGGGATCCACCGTACTCATCACCACCGGATCAGTCTCCCGCGCCTGGATATCGCCCACCGTGGGTGAGAACGACGGCCCGGCCGGCGCCGCGGTGATCGCACGCGCCCTCGCCATCGCCAGGAACATCACGCCGGTGATCGTTGCCGAAGAGACCCTCCTCGACGGTCTCGCCGCCATGCTCACCTCCGCTGGACTGTCAGTGCTGCCGTACGAGCGCGCTCGTATCGCTTCCGGTGATGGATCACTCGCCATCGCCTCGACGCGCTCGTTTCCGACCACCGACGACGAAGCCGGGCCAGCGGCCGCTCAACTGCTCGACGAACTCGAACCGGCGTTGCTGTTCTCCACCGAACGCGCCGGTCGCGCCGCGGACGGGGTGTACTACAGCATGCAGGCCCTCGACTACGGCATGGGCCGCGCCCGCATCGATCGACTCTTCGACGAAGCCGCCCACCGCGCGATTCCCACGGTCGCGGTCGGCGACGGGGGCAACGAGATCGGTATGGGCGCCATCGCCGACGCGGTGCGTGAGCACGTGAAATCCGGCGAGACGATCAGCGCGGTGACGAGCACCGACGTTCTCGTCACCGCGGCATGCTCGAACTGGGGGTGCTACGCCATTGCCGCCGCGCTCGCCGTGCGGCTCGCCGATCAGCGCCTTGTGCACACCGCCGAGCAAGAGGCCGCGTTGCTGCGCCGAGGCACCGACCTCGGCTTGATCAACTCCGTAGCCGGGGTGATCGACAGCAATGTCGACGGCATCCCCGCCGCCACCCATCTCGCGCTAGCCGAACTGGTGCATGCCGTCGTGCGCACCGCTTTTTGACTGGACGGCGCCGAAGTGTCCCTGAACGCGAACACCACCACCGTGACCGAAAAGGATCCGTTCGTGGATGTCGAGACTTTCGTCGTCATCGGGCAGACCAATGTGGCGCGGCAGGTGTGCGCGTCGGTCTCGAACCGGGGCCACCAGGTGAGCCATCTGGCAGCGCCCGACGACGACGACCTCAAAGAGATTCTTACCGCGGGCCCCATCGCCGTCGCGGTACTAACCCACGACGACGTGGTCGCGTTGCGGTACGCCCTTGCCGTCGCGCACCTTCAGCCCGCGACCCGGCTCGTGGTTACGATTTTCGACCGCACCGTGGGCGAACAGTTGGGCCGGCTGTTGCCCAACTGCCACGTCACCTCCCCCGCCGCGCTAGCCGTGCCCACGCTGGCCGGACCCTGCCTGGATCGAGGACTGCTCGCCGTCCAGGCGACAGAGACGGGGCCGCGCTGCGTCGTCGCCGATACCGACACTCCCACCTGGCGTCCGATACACCTGCCTCGGCAGCCGTGGATCACCTCCAGAATCGCCCAGCTGACCGAACTCTTCGCATCCCACGACCCTGGCATTCGCATTCTGATGACCGGGTTGCTCGGAATCCTGACGGTCCTCTGCGCCGACTGGATGTGGCTGGTCCTGATCAAAGGACACCTGATCGTCGACGCCTTCAAGGAGTCGGTGCAGGTGGTCACCACGGTCGGACCCGCCGAGGACTCCGGAGGCAACCACCTCTACTCGGTGCTGACAGCGTTCGGGATGCTCGCGACGATCCTGTTCACCGCTATGTTCACCGCCGGGGTCGTCGAACGCCTCCTCGGTCCACGCTTGCTTAGCCTCGTCGGCACCCGCGCGCTCCCGCGGTCCGGCCACGTCGTCGTGGTCGGGCTCGGCCAAGTGGGTTTGCGGCTGTGCCTCGAACTCAAGGCACTCGGTGTGCCCGTGGTCGCCGTCGAACGAGACCCCGGCGCACGCAATCTCCGGCTGGTGCGGTCACTGAAGATCCCCACCATCGTCGGCCACGGCGGGGACCGCCAGGTACTCGAGCGGATAGGAGTTCATCGAGCTTTGGCGTTGGCCGCAGTCGGCTCCGATGAACTCGACAACATCGCCGTCGCCGTCGCCGCCCAAGCCGTACACCCGGATCTGCGGCTCGTGCTCAGGGCCGGCGAGCAGGAAGCGCTCGCCGAGACTCGGTCCCTGTTCCCGTTGGGCATCACCCGTGATGTGACCGTTCTGAGCGCCACCTACGTCAGCGCCCGGCTGCTCGGAATCTCCGCACACGGGATCGTTTCCTCCGGACTTCGGACCTATCTGGAGACACCCGAGGCGGGGCTGATCGGTTTCCCCACCGCCGCCCGCCATCAATGCCGGCACGTCTCCATCGCGAAACCGGACAACCCCCTGCCATAAGCGCGACGAGAACAGGACCAGGCCCCGTCACGCCTTGTCGAGGTACGCCCGTGACGCTTTGGTCAGAGCGGTCAAGATCGCCGCAATAGTAGGTCGCCGCGAGGACCCGGCCGTGATCACCGAGAACAGCGACCGCTGCAGCGGCGGATCCACCCGCCGCATCACCACACCCGGCGGACAGTGTTTGAGGACCAGACTCGGCAGCAGGGCGACCACCCAGCCGGTTTTCACGAACTCCAAGGTCGCCGCGGTATTCCGGCAACTGGCTGCGACGGTCGGAGTGTAACCGGCTTCCCAGCAGGCATTCATGATGTACCCGTGGTAGGCCACCGCAGTTTCGTTTATCGCCCACGCGTCTCCCGCGAGGTCTTTGAGCGCGATGGTCTCTTTCGCCGCGAGCGGATGCGTCTCGGCTACCGCCGCGTAAAAAAAGTCCTCCGCCAGCGGAAAGAATTCCAGCGCGGCTGTCTGGGCGTGCGGCACGATCAGGTTGTCCACCACGGCCACGTCGACCTGCTTGGCCAGCACCCCCCGAAGTGCTTCGGTCGGTTCCAGTTCGGTGAAGGTGATCCGCAAGTTCGGATGTTCACCGAGCAGCGAAGACACCACCTCAGGGGCGATGGAAGCACTGAACGAACCGAACGACGAGACCCGCACCGTCCCCGTGACAGATGTCTTAACCGCCGCTACATCCGCCTCTATTTCCTCAATCAGGTGAAACAAGCCGTTCGAGTGAGAGACGAGCCTTAACCCGGCCTCGGTCAGCCGCACACCTCGGCCATCGCGTTCAACGAGCACCACGCCGACCTCGGTTTCCAGCCGTGCCAGATGCTGGGAGACGGCCGGCCGGGTCAGCATCATCGCTTCCGCGACGGCCGTCATTGTGCCGAGGACCGAGAGTTCCTGCAGTAAACGCAATCTCCACAGGTTGATCATCGGCCGCCCCTCGGTAGGAACATCTCGTTCTTCAGGTAAGGCGAAGTAGGTCTCGGCAGCAGGGCTCCATAAGGGTCAGGTCCTCGGCGTGGTCAGCAAGTCTCGCATAGCAAGCTTCGGGCTTCGGGCCATGAGTGCGACACGGAGTCACCGGTGTGGGGCCGACGACCCGCTTGAGCGTTCCCCCATGGCCCGCAGTGCCAGGCCGCCGCGAGCTGGAAAGAGGAGACTCCGCCCACCTTGGTCGGCGCCGAGCAGCGAAAGTACCCCGGGAAGCACCCGAGCCGCCCGCGGCCCTGAGCCTGTCCGACAGACTTCGCCTAGCCCGTTCGCCTATCCCCACGGCCTTGCCGTCGTGAGTGACATCGAACCGATCAACCACCCGCCCGCCATCTCCCGGACGCATACGGCGTGGAGCTCCGACCCCCAGTCGCTTTCGGCCACAACACCTGATTCCTGCATCCCCAGCTCCTTCGTCTCGTCGGGACGCTTCGCCAGGCGTAGACGTTGCTGCTGGTCGCTCATTGCAAGACGCTCGAAGCGCAGTGCCTATCGCGAGTCTCAACGCCGGCCCGGGCCCTGCAGCACGCCTATTGGGCCTCGAAGGGCAAGCATCCGCAACAGTCGCCCGACGGCGACCGGGTTCAGCACACCTCACAATCGTCCCCCGCGCTCCGGAGACGGATCAGGGCAACTCGTCGTACTGGCCCCACAGTGGCGACACTGACCACTAGGTGGCGGCGAGCCACCCTGCGGTGCGATGGCTGACCATGCAATCCGCGCGTCGAGCGACCACCGCATAAACGATGCGCCCTTATCGGTAAGTGAATTTTACCGGAATAGTAAGAATCGCCCGTCTTTACTTGCCTATACGTCGGTGGCAGCGTCTGATCACAGGCTCAAGAGGACAGCGAGGAGAGCAAATGTCCGCACCTCCGATCGCCTTCATCGGAGTCGGCAACATCGGCTCGAGGATGGCGGCACGGTTGATCAACGCCGGCCACCCCGTGACGGTGTACGACCCGACCGAAACTGCGGTGGCCGTCCTCGTCGAGGAGGGTGCGACCGCAGCGACCGACCCCCCTGCCGCCGCTGACGGCACCGACTTCGTGCTGCTGAGTCTGCCGAACCCGGCGATCCTCGACACCGCCGTCTCGGAGCTGCCCGATCTGCTCAGCCCTGAGGTCATACTCGTGGATCTGAAGCAAGGATCGACCAATGGAAATCATTGATCTTTCGATGTCAATTAGGAACGGCGAGCATTACAACGTCAACACGTCAATTATTCCCCTCGTTCAGCACGGAGACGTACGGGACAGATTCGATCCTCCCTGCGAGGGATTCGCGGCAAACCTCATGGTAATGAGTGATCACAACGGTACGCACATCGACGCTCAGAATCACTTCATACGCGGAGGGGAAAGCGTTGACCAAATCCCCGCTGGCAGGATGATCGGTCCGGCCGTGGTGTGTGACGTCTCAAACGCAGAAGGCGATGAAATTGACGCTGAAGACGTGATCGACGGTCTGCGGCGAATAGAACACGACGTCCAAGAGGGTGAGACGATATTGCTGAAAACGCACGGGCCTGATACCGCAGGAAAGGGTATCTCACGCAGCGCCGCCGAATACCTGGTGAGTCTTCGAGTTGGTGCGGTCGGCACCGACAACAGCGGGATCGACAATACGACCAACCGGAGCCGCCCCGGCCATATGATCTTGCTCACGGCAAACGTGGTAATTGTCGAAAACTTGGTCAACCTGGCCCAACTCATCGACCGCCGATTCCTCTTCATCGCTCTGCCGTTGAGCATCCAAGGCGGCACTGGTTCACCAGTCCGAGCGGTCGCACTCTACCCATACGTGGATGCCCCATGGTTGACGCTCAGCGATATTGATGGAACTCCCGTTAGTTAGCCCATAGTTAGCCCGGATCTTTCACCGGTCGGCGGTTGAGCGTCGTTACGGCGTCGGGTATGCCGCCTGTGAGTGATTCTGTCTGCCCAGGTGGGCGATGGTGTCGCGCTTGAGCGCGGGTTGGTGGTCGAGGTTGAAGTCCTCGAGCGACTTGGGGCCCGGGAACCCCGCGGCCCGGATCCGGAGCTCGGCCCCGGATCCCTCCCGGGCTGAGACCTGACGCGACAACACCGCGGCGAGGTACTCCTCGTGAGTCCAGCCGGCATCGCGAGCTTGATCGCCGAGCCGGGCGGCGAAGTCCCGGAGCCTGGGTGCCTTCAGGGCCCGGGAGAGGTACTCGACCTGCTTGGTCGTCTCCTTCGCGGCCGTCGATGCGGCTGCGGATTTCGTGGTCATTACGCGACCTGCCCGTCGGTTTCGCGGTGGGCGTCGAGGTCGACACCGAAGGCGGTGTCGTACTCAGCCAGGTCCCGCACCAGTGTGTCCTCAGCAATCGCAGGTGGGGCAAGGATCGCTTGGCGGAGCCGCTGGGCGGTCGCGACATGGGCCGGATCGGTGAGCGTCTGGCCGCTGGCCCAACAGCGTGGGTGGGTCGCAACGAGCCGGCCCTCGCAGGTCACGGTGACCGTGTCCAGGTCGGCGTGGACGGTGACCATCCGCGCAATCATCGTCGGGTCGACGGAGTAGTCATTACCGCTGACACGGACGTAGTAGTCGCGCGGCAACCGAACCTGGGTGTGGACCCCGACCGTGGGCGGAACCGGTGGCAGGGCCAGCATCGCGGCCCGGTCCAGATCGATCAAATCGTCAGGACGTCCGCCGGTGCGGCGCACGATCCGGGAGTTCGCGACCAGCAACCACGCCGCCAGCTGAGCGTTGAAGTCGGCGGGGCTGGTGAACGTGCGACCGGGCAGGAACGAGGTTTCGAGGTAGCCGTTCGCGCGTTCCACGATCCCCTTCGATTCCGGGTCGAACGGGCGCAGCTGCACGACCCGGGTCGCCAGGGTTCCGCAGAATCCCGACACCCCTTCCGCGAGACGGTTGCGGCGACCGATGCCGGCCTCGTTGTCCCAGACCAACCGGTGCGGGACCGCGCCGAGCTGACCTGCGAGCAGGGCCCACATCCCGGCGAGCAGGTCGCCGGTGCTCCTCGAGGGCAGCATGATCGCGGTGATGAACCGGGCATACGACGCCACGATCACCAGGACCGGCGGGGAGGTGTACTGTCCGACCCCCAGCGGGATCTTCACCGGCGGGAACCACAAGTCGCACTGCGCCTGGTCGCCCGGGTCGTACTCGATCCGGTCCGCGGGATCACGCGGCGCGTAGTCGACGCGCACCTTCGCGACCTGCTTGCGGAACCACGACGGCGAGCCGTCCCAACTGACCCGCTGGGCGATCACGGTGGCCGGCATCGTCGGGAAGTCCTTCAACAACTCCCGAACCCGCGGCTCGTAGTCATCGAAACGAGAGACCACCGGCGGCCGTTCATACCGCGGTGGCCGCTGCGCGGCCACCGCCCGCGACACCGTGTCGCGAGCGATCCCCAACCTCTTCGCGATCGCCCTGATCGACATCTGCTCCCGCGCGTGCAGCCGCCGGATCTCAGCCCAGTCCTCCACAGTCATCACCCAATCCATCGTGGTCGGGTGGCCTACTTTTCGAAGAGCGCTACTGGCCTAGATTTCGAGGAGCGTCGACACATCGGCTGGTGTGGACGTTCTGGAGGCGACCCGTAACTGCTGCGGGCCCTTGGGGGCCGATCCGATGAGGCTCGCTCCGGGTAGTTTGCGCCTCGGTCGCGGTTGGCCGCGCTGTTGGCGTCCCTGCCACCGGCCGCGGTGTCTATGGTTCTCGCGTGACATCTGACGTGCCTTCGAATCCGGCGGAGCGACTCCTCACCATCCTGGACGAGGCTCGGCCTCTTGCGGGTGATGGACCCGCCCTGTCGCAGTGGGCGCACATACTTGCGATCTCGAGATCCGAGCTTCCGTCAGTGCTGGTCCGGGCGAGTGAGTTGATCGAGTGGGCGATGGATGCTCAAGCGCGGATAGAGCGTCTCCCGCGAATCCCGGCCGGGACGCTAGAGCATTATGGCGGGGTACTAAATTGTGTCACAAACTTTGGGGTAATTGGAAATCTAAGTATGCGACAGTTTATGCAGCCGTATGATGAATTGGCGCGACAATCTCTCGTGATGATGAGCTACATGTTGGATCGAGAGGATCCTGATCCACATCCATCCCGAGAAGCGCTGGAGGAGCTGCGTCGAAAGATCGATGACCTCATTGACGAGGTCACCGGCAGTACCGATTTGCCTAGGGAGTTCCGAGATTTGTAGCGCAACGATTGTCTGAGATTCGCTCCAAATTAGAAGCGTCACGGATCCGCGGCTACAGGGTCGCGGACAAGACATGGAACTTCTTCTGGGACAGCTGGTTGCGGATCCCTCGTACCGCAAGGTAGCACAAACAAGCTCACTTGGTCCCAAAGTTGTGAACATTTTGGCCGGCGCCGCTCTCGTCCTCTCACAATCCGCCTCCGATGTCTTAGTTGCGGAAGCTTTGCACTCGACAACGGTCCAGACCATCGTTGGCGCAATATCGGGCAAAATATCGGATCAAACGGCAACCACTCCGGCGGAGACTGAGGCGCCGAACCCGGGCGACTGATAAGCACCGAGGCAAAGCATTCGTTTGGACGCTGGAATTCGGTATACTGCCGAATTCAGCGATTGCGAAAGGAACCAGTCGTGAGGCGCCGATTCAATGATATGAGCGGCGGCAGGCCGTTGAATGGGTCGAGAGCGGCGAGCTATCTGTATTGGAAGTCGCCGATGCACTAACTATTACAGCCGGGACGCTGGCGCGCTGGCGTCGGCGATTCGCCAGCGAGGAACTCGCGGTCGACTCGGAGGAGTTCTCAGGCTCCAGTGTCCAAGCGACTCGGCGGCTGGCATCGCTCGGCAGTGCGGTGCGCGGCCCTGGGCCCCGGGCGATGACCGGCAACATCGAGTACGACTCAGTATTAGCCAGGATCGACTTGTCGGCGTTGCTTCCGAAGATCGATCACGAGGCCCTCTTTCCGAGGATCGACACGTCGGCGTTGCTTCCGAAGATCAACTACGAGGCCCTCTTTCCGAGGATCGACACGTCGGCGTTGATTCCGAAGATCAACTACGAGGCCCTCTTTCCGAAGATCGACTACGGCAAGCTGTTGCCGCAGCCAAACTTTAGGGAACTGCGTGAATGGGCGCAGGAACTCCGGAAGCGCTGGTGGCCGCCGAACTGGCCAGCGGAGGTCCCCGACTTCGAGGTGTAAACAAGATTCTCAATGAAGATGGTATTCCACTTGTTTGGGTCCCGCGCGCAACAATCGTCGAAAGCCTTCTATCCGCAGTGGACCGATCCGAACGTATTGCGATCCTCCTGGAGCAGAAAGAGTCGGTGGTCATCGACTGCGAGGGAGCGGTGACTGACATGGTGCATCACCGGACAGCCGGCGCCTTGCCCTTGGCGCGAGCGGCCATCGCCGCCTTAGCCAGTGGACATCAAGAAGCCGCGCAGGCGCTCTCGGTTGTGGTTGCGGAGTCAGCGCTCAAATTGGCGCTTGCTAAGAGTTACTCGAAGATTCGCCATGAAGTGCGCATTGATGCTGGCGAAGTTGGCCTACGGACACTCCGGTACCGCGCCGCGCTCGCCCCCATCGCCCGATTCTACACTCCGTACTACGTCAACGTGGATGAGAAGCCCGATGCTCTATCCCGCCACGTATCGGTCCACTTTGCTGATGCGGATCACTACACCGAAGAGAACGCGTTTCTCGCTGTGCTCTTGATGACATCGGTGTTGCGAGCCTTGGACGATTATTGGTCGCGCGTCGAACCCTTGAATGATGACGAGACTGTGGTCACCCTGTGAGTGACTGTCGCCCACACTGCGCGGGCCGAAAGTCCTTGGCGTCGCACGCGCTCCGCTAAGCGCTCCGAGAGGTAGTCATTCTGAGCGGAAGGACGCGCTCGCTCATCGGCATAACAAGCAAGAGCGGAAGATTCAGGCGGTTCGGCAACCGACTGACCGACGGATCCAGGATGCCCAGCCGTCACCCGGCGCGGTGGCTACCAGTTGCTCGCTGCAACTAGGGCGTGTCTCGGATGTCATGAGAGCCACAGCACGATCGCGGCCAGTACGACGCCGCCTCGGTAGGTCAGGGCGTACTTGTCGTAGCGGGTG
>JAABUS010004028.1_pt1 | contig 22252 bp, 25 predicted proteins | sample 5560161 | NCBI WGS metagenome assembly JAABUS01 (sample SAMN10711885, study PRJNA513376) | rock metagenome | isolation source: Antarctica rocks | place: Antarctica: Victoria Land, Trio Nunatak nord | collected 2016-01-04
CGCGTCTTGCGCCTCCTCGGCTCCGATCTGGTCGATCAGTCGCTTCGACCACTCGTCGTAGCTGGTCTCCATTGCGGCCAGGGTGTCCCTCCCGCTGTCCGTCAGCGAGATGACCTGCCTGCGCCGGTCGGTCGGGTGCGGTCCGTAGGTCGCGAGGTGCTCGCTGACGAGGGCGTCGGCGAGCCGCTGGACGGCCTGCCGCGAATAGCCCGTCGTCCGGGCGATGCTGGCGACCGAGTCGTTCCCTTCGGAGATCAGGTCGAGGACACGCCAGCGCGCGCTCGACTGACCGAAGGGCTCGTTGGCGAGGTCACCGTGACGGAGCACAGTGCTCTGGGCCTGGAAGACGACGCGGGTCAGTCTGCGGAGCAGGGCTGCTTCGGGGGATAACATCGACTTCCTCCCAGAATCTCGTCAACGTGTTGTCCACATTAGCGGATTGACAACGTGTTGTTGAATCGACGCCGCACGGGCTGAGGACCGATGCGCACGGCAGACAGCGTCGTGTGGAGCCATCCGGCGCCACCCGACCTCACCGCTCCTCCTCCGCGGGCAGGCTGTACTCGAAGTTGCGCCAGGATGCGCGGCCGCCCTGACCATGGCAGGAGCCCTCACCCTCGCCGATCGGCAGCAGCGTGAACATTCCGAAGGCCATATGCACTTCCTCGGGCAGACCGGTCAGGCCGCCGGCATCGTGGAGGACCCGGCCGTCGATCGTCCAGACGACCCGCCCACGGGATCGGTCGATCGCGATCTCACAATGACGGAACTCCGGATCCCAAAGGTTCGCCGCTCGCGAGAAGAAGAACGGGTCTTCGATGACCCGGGTGAACGGATGCTCCTGACCGGGAACTCCGAGGACCTCCTGCTCGGCGAAGAACCGGTCACCGTTCGAGAAGATGGACAAGACCAGGGGCGTCCCTCCGGTCGTGTCGACCAGGATGAACGACGCCAGGCCCTGCCGGTAGTCGCCGGATCCGTCGCCGACCTCGACGTGGAGGTCGACCGCGAAGCGCCCGGCGTCGTCCGCGGGAAGGCGAACCCCCCGCTTTGTGACGATCAGGTGCTTCGCGTTGTCGAGTCCCTGATTGTTCTCGTCGCAGTTCATGAACCTGGGGACCTCAACGGTCACGACCCCGTTCTCGACGGTGGTGCGCGCCTCTGGCTCGAGACGCGGGCCAGAGCCGAAGTCCAGCGGCTCCCAGAGACTCGGTTCGAGCGTCGGTCCCGTGAACGCGTCATACGTGATCCACCCTGTTCGGGCGGCCGGAATGTTGTTCATACGTGTATGTCCCTCTCTTCGTCACCGATTCGTCAACGTGTTGTCAATACTATCGGAGTGACAATGTGTTGTCAAATCTGCGCCGCCATGGCAAGTCCGGTCGCCCACGAGCCCATGTCGTCGGTGCCTCGGCAGCGCCGCACCGACCACTTCCGGCGGCACCGACGTGCTTCGACTCAGCCGTTCTCTGCGGATCGACGGGGACTGGCGGCGAAATGGGCGATCGCGTGTTCCCGGAACGCTCTGGCGGCCTGGGACAGGTAGCGGCTCTCGTTCCAGGCGATCCCCAGCGAGAACTGGCAGACCGGCTCGCTGATGCGCACCCAAGACGTCGAGCCGTCCCGAAGCCGCGGGGTCGCCAGGTCGGGGATGAACGCGACGCCGAGGCCCGCCATGACGAAATCCTCGATCGTCGTCGGCTCATCGGTCTCGCAGGCGACCCGGGGGACGACTCCGGCTCGGCGAAAGTAGCCATCCATCACCTCCCGCAGCGCATCTCCGGATTTGCCGAGGACCATGTCCTCCCCGGCGACATCGCGCAGGGCGACGCTCGTCCGACCCGCCAGCGGGTGCCCCGCCGGAACGACAAGGAAGATCTCCCTGGTCTGGAGCGGTTGCCAGTGGACGCCGGGGATAACGGGGTCGGCCGGGATGACGCAGAGGTCGCTTCCGCCCGTCGCCAGCAGCCGGTGCAACTCGGGCAGCGACTGAGTGAAGAGCCGGAACCGAACGGTCGGGTGGGCGTCCTGGAACGGGCGCAACACTTCCGGCAGCCAGTGGAGCGCGCCGGCGGCCATCGAGACGATCCCGTGGTCGAGACCAGCCAGGTCGCGAAGCTCGCCGGTCGCTATGTCCAGTTCCCTGAAGACCCGGTCGACATGGTCGAGGAAGGCACGGCCGAAGCCGTTGAGCTGCATCCCGCGCCCGCGCCGGTCGAACAGTGGGACGCCGAGCTCTCGCTCCAGCCGGATGATGGACCGGCTCAGGGACGGCTGGGTGATGTTCATCTCCTCCGCCGCGCGGGTGATGTGCTCGAGCCGGGCGACGACCCGGAAGTGGGAGAGTTGCAGCAGTTCCATCGTCCGAGGTCTCCGTTGGATTCATGCAGCGAGAGCGACAAGTCCATGCCTATTCATGCATTGACCGTATCGCTTGTCGCATCTTAGGGTAGGAGGAGGCGGATGTCTTGATCCCGGCCGATGGAACGGCCCGTCCCGGAAGTTCCCGACGCGGCCAATCCGTTCCCGCAGCCATGAGAGGCAAACCATGCCGAATCCCGGAAACGACACCGCTCCCTTGACCGCACCGATCCCGGCCGACGATCCGACGCGCTCGCTGACCGTGGCCCGGCCTGATACCGATCAGTCGTTACCGCACATCGGGATCGTGGGCGACACCTACACGATTCTGTTGACGGGCGCCGACACCGCCGGCCGCTACTGCCTGATCGACATGCACGTCCCGCCCGGTGGCGGCCCGGCCCCTCATCGGCACGACTTCGAGGAGATGTTCACGGTGCTCGACGGCGAGATCGAGGCCAACTTCCGGGGTGAGAAGTCGACCGCGCGGTCAGGGGAGGCGATCAACATCCCGGCCAACGCGCCGCACGAGTTCCACAACGTGACGGACCGTCCGGCCCGGTTGCTCTGCATGTGCTCGCCGGTCGGGCAGGAGGAGTTCTTCATGGAGGTCGGGCAACGGGTCGCGACCCGGACCGAGACGCCGCCGCCGCTCGATGCCGCTGCCCAGAAGGTGTTCATCGCGAAGGCCCAGCAACTCGCGCCGAAATACCACTCCGAGTTGCTCCCGCCCGGAAGCCTGTAACCGGATTGCCGGGTCCCAGGGAGGGGTGACCGCACGCGGGCCAACCAGAATGTCCGGGCAAACGATGGCTGACGGACGATCAGCACGGTCAGTGAGACCGTGCTTCAGTGCGAGAGCCGATGAACCGAGGAATGAGTACCAGATGAAGGCAGTCCGCTATCACGAGTACGGCGACCCGAGCGTCATGCGCATCGAGGAGGTCGACCGCCCGGTCCCCGGTCCGGGGCAGGTCCTCGTCCAGGTCGCCGCGACGGGGTTCAACGAGCTGGACGCGACGATGCGCGCTGGCTATCTCCAGCAGGCGTTCAGGATCCGGTTGCCGCACACGCCCGGCTTCGACGTCGCGGGGACGGTCGTCGCGCTCGGTGACGGCGTAACCGGGTTCGCGGTCGGTGACGCGGTGATCGGCTTCCTGCCGATGACCGAGGACGGCGCCGCCGCCGACTTCGTCCTCGCCCCGGCCGAGGTCCTGACCGCCGCGCCGACCAGCATCCCGCTGACCGAGGCCGCCGCGCTGCCCTCACCGTCGCTGACGGCCTGGCAGGCGCTGTTCGAGCACGCCGATCTCCGGTCCGGGCAGCGCGTGCTGGTCAATGGCGCCGGTGGGGGTGTCGGCGGGTTCGTGGTCCAGTTCGCGCGGCAGGCCGGCGCGACGGTGATCGCGACGGCCTCCGGCCGTAGCGCCGGCGCCGTCAGGGACGACGAAGCCGATCAGATCGTCGACTACACCGCGACGAAGGTGACGGACGCTGTCAGCGGCCAGGTCGATGTGGTCATCAATCTCGTCCGGGCGTCCGAGGACGACATGGTCGGTCTCGTTGGGCTGGTCCGGGACGCGGGCGTGCTCGTCACGACGACGACCCCGGCGCGGGAGGACGCGGCGCGGACGGTCCGGACCATCAGCATGTTCGTCCGGAGCGACGCCGCGCAACTCGCCACGATCGTCGGTCGGGTGAACGACGGCAGCCTGCGGGTCGACGTCAGCGCTACGTACCCGCTCTCGGAGATCGCGACGGTCCACGAGTTGAGCGCGGCAGGCAAGACCCGCGGCAAGGTTCTGCTGATCCCTGGGGGATGACCACGTTCATTCCTCCGTCGCGCTCCCGCTCCGCGCTCCGGCATCGTGGGACCCGGTGCGTTCTGCACGTCGTGGAAATCACCCCAGCCGGTAGATCCGCGCCTCCCACGGCCGCAGGGTGATGTCGGTCGCGAGCATTCTGTTCATCGGGTAGTTCCCGAGCAGCATCTCCGACCGCGCCCACTCCACCGCGTCGGGAAGTTCGACCGGGGCGTCCGCGCCGGAGAAGTTGGCGACGACCAGCAGCGTCACGCCGTCGAGGTGGCGGGTGAAGGCGTAGACCGTCGGGTCGTCCGGCAGCAGCATGGTGAATTCGCCCATCGCCACGACCGGTAGCTCATGCCGCAGGGCGATCAGCTTCCGGTAGTGGTGGAAGACGGAGCCGGCGTCGGCCCGTTCCGCCTCGGTGTTGATCTCCGTGGCGTTGGGGTTGACCGGTAGCCACGGCGTGCCTGCGGTGAACCCCGCCTGCGGTGATCCGTCCCACTGCATCGGGTTCCGGGCGTTGTCCCGGGAGCCAACCCGCAGTCCGGCCAGCGTCGCCTCCGGGTCCTGGCCGCTGGTGACGGCCGCCGCGTAGAAGTTGACCGACTCGATGTCGCGGAAGTCGTCGAGTGTCGCGAAGGGCAGGTTGGTCATGCCCAGCTCCTCGCCCTGGTAGACGTAGGGCGTGCCACGGTGCAGGTGCAGGACCGTTCCGAGCAGCTTGGCCGACTGGGTCCGGTACTGGCCATCGTCACCGAAACGGGAGACGGCGCGCGGCTGGTCGTGGTTGTTCCAGTAGAGGCTGTTCCAGCCCGTCTCCGCCAGGCCCGCCTGCCAGCGTCCGAACGACGCCTTCAGGGCGCGCAGATCGAGCGGGGTCCGGTCGAAGCGGTGCTGGCCCGTGTCGACCGACATGTGGTCGAAGTGGAAGACCATGTCGAGCTCATGCCGGGCCGGGTCGGTGAAGAGGATGGCGCCTTCGATGGTGACGCCCGGCGTCTCGCCAACCGTCAGGATCGGCGTGACCCGCCCGGCGAAGACCTCGCGGTTCATCTCCTGCAGGAACTCATGCGTGCGGGGACCGTTCATGAAGTACGGGAAGCCGTTGCCCAGATTCCCGCGGCCAGTCGGTTCTCCGTCCGGCAGCGACGTGTCCTTGGAGAGGAAGTTGATGACGTCCATCCGAAAGCCATCGACGCCCCGATCCAGCCACCAGCGCATCATCGCGTAGATGGCGTGGCGAACGTCGGGGTTCTCCCAGTTCAGGTCGGTCTGCTTGCGGGAGAAGGTGTGCAGGTAGTATTCGCCGGTCGTCTCGTCGAACGCCCACGTCGTGCCGCTGAACAGTGACGTCCAGTTGGTCGGTTCGGCGCCGGGGCCGCCGGGCGTCATGCCGTCGCGGGCCGGTCGCCACCAGTACCAGTCCCGCTTCGGGTTGTCGGTGCTGGAGCGGGATTCGACGAACCAGGGGTGCTCGTCCGAGGTGTGGTTGACGACGAGATCCATCATGATCCGGATGTTCCGGGCATGGGCCCCGGCGAGGAGCCGGTCCATGTCGGCGAGGCTGCCGAACATCGGGTCGATGTCCTGGTAGTCGCTGATGTCGTAACCATTGTCGTCCTGCGGCGAGCGATAGACCGGGGACAGCCAGACGACATCGACCCCGAGCTCGGCGAGGTAGTCGAGCCGGGAGATGATGCCGGGCAGGTCGCCGATGCCGTCGCCGTCGCTGTCGGCGAAGCTGCGCGGGTAGATCTGGTAGACGATGGCGTTCTGCCACCACTGCTGGTCCAAAGGGGCGCGCTCCTGTCCGGGCAGTCTGGCGTCGGGGTCATGGCAAGCCGTTGCCGAAACGAGGAGAGGCCAATCTGCCCTCCCTCACTCTGTGATGCGTTGAACCTGGTGGGCTACAGCTCTTCCAGCCGCGATCCGAGCTTCGTGGTGACGTCCCGGACCCAACCGGCCGGGTCCGAGCCGGCCGGACCGTTCCAGATCGTGTGGATGCCCATCTTCGCGTAGACCTCCATCTCGCGGAGGAAGCCGTCGGTGTCGTCGCGGGCGTCCGGCCCGCCGATGATCGTCTTCTCGATCCGGTCGTAGTCGGTGCCCGCCTCGTCGCAGTGGCGCTTCAGCACGTCGAGCTTGTGCTGGATCCCGGCCGGGTCGGTCAGGAACAGGTTGCAGGCGTCGCCGTATTGCGCCACGAACCGCAGCGTCTTGCGCTCGCCCTGCCCACCGATCAGGATCGGCGGGTGCGGCTGGCTGATCACCTGCGGGTGATTCATGGTCTCGGTCAGCTGATAGTGCCGGCCGTTGTAGGGGCCGTCGTCGTCGCTCCACATCTGCTTCACGATCTGGAGCGTCTCCTCCAGCCGCTCGAACCGCTCGGCGGTCGGCGGATAGGGGACGCCAAGGGCGTGGTGCTCGCGGTCGTACCAGGCGGCGCCGATGCCGAGCATCGCCCGCCCGTCGGAGAGGACGTCGAGCGTCGTGACGATCTTGGCAAGGAGGCCGGGGTAGCGGTAGGTGACGCCGGTGACGAGCAGGCCCAGCCGCAGGTTCCGGGTCTGGCCGGCGAGGAAGCCGAGCGAGGTGTAGCCCTCCAGCATCGCGTTCTCGGCCGGACCGATGTTGCTGATCTGGAAGTAGTGGTCCATCAGCGTCATGGTCGAGACGCCGCCCTCGTCGGCCGCCCGGGCGGTGTCGGCGAGGATCTGGGAGATCGGGGCCGGGTTGCCGGGGAACGTGAAGTTGGAGAAATGAACGGCGAGCTTCATGTAGGTTCCTTCCCAGAGGTCCGCCGGAGGATGCGCGGACGGATGGGGAGACGAGACCAGCCTGATGGTCGCGACAGGTTACATCGGGGAGTGAGCGAGATCGGTACCAGCAGATCGGGATCCGTCGTCAGAGCCGATCCCATCCGGATCGGTGTCCGAGGTTCTGTCAGCCCGGCGACGAGTCGAACGTCCCATTCGCCAGTGCCCGTCGCGCCGCCTCGATAAGATTGTCCGCCCGGATGCCATGTGCCTGAGAGAGGCGGTCCGTGTTGCGCCGTGCCTGAGACAGGTACATTCCAGCCGGTCTCATATTGGTTGATCGAAGGTCGTTCGGCAGTGGGATAGAACTCCCCCGATCCGCCTGCAGATGGGGCGGGGTCGCTCACCGCGCGACCGGACAACCCCAACGAGACCCGCAGTCGTGAATCTCCGGCCATGATCGATGCCGTGATCCGTCCAGTCATCGTGCCCCGCCGGCTCGTCCTGCACCTAGTTACGCAGGCGCTCGTGAGGTTGCCGGGCGATTCGCCTGTGGGGAAGCCGCCGTCTGCAGATGGATGAGCGTTAGCATGGCGTCGAGCGCAGTCTCCAGAGGTCGGCTGTTGCGCTGGATCTGGGCCAGCAGGAGGCCTCCCTGGAGGGCGGCGAGGGTGGCGAGCGCGAGGGCGTCCGGGTCCGCTTCAGGTCTGAGGACACCATTCGCATGTATGGTCCGGAGACCGTTCCTGAGCGCGGCTTCCCACCGGTCGAAACCGGCGGCCACGTCCATACGGGCATCGGCATCGGTCTCGGCCAGTACGCTCCCGAGTGAGCCAAGTGGGCAGCCGCCGAGGCCGTTCAGCCGTCCGACATGGGCGACGACGCTGTCTCGCCAGGTTCGCAACGCCTCTAGGCTTCCCAGATCGGCTTGCTCATGGTGCCCGACGATGGCGTCGGACTGATAGGCGACGACCGCCCGCACCAGATCCTGCTTGTCGCTGAAGTAGTGGTAGAGCTGCGAACTGCTGACCGCGGCGGCAGCGCGAACGTCTTCCAGCGTCGTGCCGGCGACACCATGGGTGAACATCAACTCAGCGGCCGAGGCGACGATGCGCTGGCGGGTGCGGACGCCCTTGATGGTGAGCGAGGGTGAGAGGGAGGCCGGCGGTCGATGCGTGCCGGAATCATTCATGGGCATGCCGAAAGTGTGCCAGTTCTGGGCCCGCCGCACCATGTGCTCCGGTCGACCCGGCTCCCAAGAGCGAGGACGACCGGAGCTGGGCGGAAACGGCGGCAGCTGTGCGTGGCGCGCCCACTGGCCCGGACGGATCTGCCCGATGCGACTGTCCGGGCCAGGAATGATCGGTGCCTACGCCGCTCCGGACTTCTTCGCGTACTGCACCATCCCGACCACATCCTGCCACCCCAACCGTCCGATCGCGCCCGAGCTATAGACCGCCACCAAGATGCGGCGATCAGGGCCGAGGACGAAGCCGGTCGACTGCAGGTAGGGCGCCGTGTGGGCCGGGGCGGCGTCGTAGTAGGCGCCCAGCGTCTGCGCCGTCTCGACGACGGGCAAGCCGTGGGCGACCGGGAATGTCAGACCGAGCGACTCGCTCGTGGACGCGCTGTGCGCTTCGTCGTCCACCGAGGCGGCGATGACACCGATACCTTCCTCTTCCAGACGCGCCAGACCAGCCTGATACGACCTGAGTTGCGCCTGGCAATACGGGCACCAGTGACCGCGGTAGAGCAGGACGACCTGGTAGGGGTGTTTGAACCCATCCGGTACATGGAGTTGGCTCCCGCCGGGGAGGTCGAGCGTCATCGCGGGGAATGCATCGCCAGTGTCCAGACGCGTGCTGCCGGGGACGAACATGTCGTGCTCCTGCCTGTGAGAGTCACCGGGCCGGCCGGAACCGTTCCGAGGCGTCCGGTCCGCCAATCGTCACGACGACGATTTGGATTACGCGATCCAGTCTAGCGAGGGATTCTGGCTTGTCAAATCCAGACCTCTGCTATGCTGGCGGCAGGAGCGGGAACCCTTCGGCCCATGTCGTATGGATGTCTCGCGCCAGAGCGGTCCCCAGGGCGTGGCAAGTCCGGAGAACGGACCGGCAGGTTCCTGAGCGGAGACGGAGGGTCTCGTCATGGCGGAAGGATTCATCTCGCGGGCGTTTCGCGGTCGCAGGCGAGATCCGGCACTGGAGGCTCGCCTCCCGCCCGGCCAGTATTTCACGGCGGACTTCCCGGTCCTCTCCGCCGGTCCCACCCCCCGGGCAACCCTCGACCAATGGGACCTCCGCCTGACCGGTGAGATCGACGCGCCCCGGCGCTGGAGCTGGGCGGAGTTCCTCGCCCTGCCGCGGGAGACGTTCACGGTCGACATCCATTGTGTGACGAAGTGGTCCAAGCTCGACACACAGTGGGAGGGCGTGTCGCTCGACACGCTCCTCGGCGAGGTCGATTCGAGCGCGACGTACCTGATCGCCCACTGCGACGGTGGCTACACGACCAACCTGCCGATCGAGGATGTGCGCAACGGCAAGGCCTGGGTCACCTTCGGTTACGGCGGCGAGATGCTGGCGGCCGAGCATGGTGGGCCGGCCCGGCTCCTCGTGCCGCATCTCTACTTCTGGAAGAGCGCCAAGTGGGTTCGTCGCCTGGAGCTCGTCAGCGAGGATCACCCGGGATTCTGGGAGAGTCTTGGCTACCACAACTATGGTGATCCGTGGAAAGAACAGCGGTACCAGGGCGACTGAGCTGGCTGCTCGGCGAGGTCGTCGAGATCATCGTGGAGACACCGACGACCAGGAGTCTCGTCCTGTCCGTCCCCGGCTGGGGCGGTCACCGGGCGGGTCAGCACGTCGATGTCCGCCTGACGGCGCCCGACGGCTACCGGGCGGAGCGCAGCTACTCGATCGCGTCGGCGGCGAGCGGTGAGCGCGTCGAACTCACGGTCGAGCGGCTGGACGACGGCGAGGTCTCGCCCTACCTGACCGGCGAGCTCCGGGTCGGCGACGAGGTCGAGTTGCGCGGCCCAATTGGCGGCTACTTCGTCTGGGACGCCGCGCAGGGTGGGCCGCTGCTCCTGATTGGCGGAGGTTCGGGCGTGGTCCCACTGATGGCGATGATCCGGCAGCGGACCGCGGTCGGGAGCGCCATCCCTGTCCGCCTGCTCCATTCCTCCCGGACGTATGAGGAGATCATCTACCGGGTGGAGCTCGAGCGTCTCGCCGCGGCCGGCGGGGCACTCGAGGTCTTTCACACGCTGACCCGCGGCCATCCGCCGGACTGGACTGGCTACCAGCGCCGGATCGACGAGACGATGCTGGCCGAGGTCGGCTGGGCGCCAGCCGACCGGCCGCTGATCTATGTCTGTGGGCCGACCCGTCTCGTCGAGTTGGTCGCCACGACGCTGACCACGCTCGGCCACGAGCCGGCGCGGGTGAGGACGGAACGCTTCGGTCCAACAGGAGGATGACGATGGACGACAACGATCTGCGCCTGGATGGAAACGCCGCGGCCGGTCCCCTCGCCGAGATCTTCGGCCGTGAGATGACGACCGCCATCGCGGTCTGCCGTGGCTGCGGGGCGGATGGTCCGGTCGGCAGCCTGGCTGCCTACGATCCCGGTATGGGAATCATCCTGCGCTGTCCAACCTGCGATACCGCCGTCATTCGCGTCTCGCGGGTTCGGGGCGGCTACTGGCTCGACGCCCAGGGTGCCAGCGTCCTGCGGATTCCAGCCACCAGTTGAGCGGTGGCTCCGGCAGAAGGTTCGTCCACCCCGTCAGGCTGACCCGCGGATCACTCAGGCCACAGCGAGTAGGTAAGGATCGCATTGCCGGCACCGGTCACCTGCGAATCGCCAAGCACCAGCCGGGTCGTCGGGTCGGTGGGCTCGAACAGACGCTTGCCCGTGCCGGCGACGACGGGATGAACCATGAGCGTCAACGTGTCGAGGAGACCGGCGAACAGGAGGTGTCGCACGACCGAGATGCTGCCGCAGACAACGATGTGCCCGCCGTCGGAGGCCTTGAGCGACCGGACGAAATCCTCCAGGCCGCCTTCGATCACCGTTGAGTTCTGCCAGTCGAGCGGGTTGGTCAGCGTCGTCGTGGCGACGAACTTCTCGACCGGGTTGATGAACGCGGCGAAGGGATCGTCCGGGTCCGCGTTCGGCCAGTAGCCGGACCATTCCTCGTAGCTCACCCGCCCCAGCAACACGGTGTCGGCCTGCTCGATCATCCTGCCCATGGCGGCGCCAACGCTGTCATCGAATGAGTCGAACTGCCAGAGGTTGGGCGACTCGACGACGCCGTCCACCGACTGGAACAGAGCAGCATTGACCTTGCGCATCGGAGAAAATCCCTGGCGAGTGAAGTCGGAAGAGTGGGCTGTCAGAACGATCGGGAACGCTACCATCCTTCGTCCACCGTGACCATCAACGTCGTGATCCTGATCCTCGCGGGAATCGTGACGATGTCTGGCTGCTGGATCCATCGTCGTTAGGGTCCGGTCGTTCGGGAGGACCCGTAAAGCCGGTGGCGACACAGGGAGTGGGGTCAATCCCACCCGGTGATCGATCCAAAGGGTCGGGGCTGTATGATCACAGGATGCGTCGAAGCCATTGAGTATCGAATGGAGTGACGATCGACATGCAAGATGCGTCGGGTCCGGCAGGAGAGCGATACGTCGCGCTGGGCGATTCCTACACCATCGGCGAAGGCGCCGGGCCATCGCGGGCCTGGCCGAACCTGCTCACCGCTCACCTCCGGCGGGAGGGCGTTGCGATCGACCTGGTCGCCAACCCGTCCGTCACGGGCTGGACGACGAGCCAGTTGATCGAGCATGAGCTGCCGGTCTTCGAGGCGAGCCAGCCGACGTTCGCGACGGTCCTGATCGGCGTCAACGACTGGGTTCAGGGCGTCACGAACGCGGATTTCCGGTCCCGGCTGGCGACGATCATCGACCGGGTCCAGGCGACACTGCCGGACCGGCGAAAGCTCCTGCTCGTCACGATCCCGGATTTCTCGGTCACCCCCGAAGGGTCGCGATACGGGCGTAGCCGGAACATCGCCCAGGGCATTTCCGCCTTCAATGACATCGTCATGGAAGAGGTGGATCGCCGGTCCCTTCCTGTCGTCGATATCTTCCCCCTCTCGCAGGGACTGGTCGACGCAGGGTTCGTATCTTCGGACAACCTGCATCCCTCCGCGTCGGCCTACGCCAGGTGGGAAGAGCTGATCTTTCCCGCCGCCCTGTCACTGCTCGGTGGATCTCGGCACCGCGCCGGTTAGCGCCGCGGACCACAGATAGTCGGTTGCCCGGCCAACTCTGCCTCACCATGAACTCCAGCGGAGGATCACCAAACTGAAACGCCGCCGCGGATCGCCGTTGTGTTCACGACCAGGAAAGGGACCGAACGTGTGGCTTGCGATGCTCCGGCACGCACGGCCCCATTGCGAGAAGGTCAGGCCTTCGCGTCGATCTCGCCGACGAACCCATCCGGCTGCTGTCCGATCAGTTCGGTCGCCTTCCTGACCTTGGGATCGTTGGCGTAGTGGCTCAGGACTGCCGTGGCGTGATCCTGATCGACCCAATGCGTGATGACCAGCACTCGCCGCGGATCCTGCAGGTCGCGGATAACACTGTGGTCGAGATACCCCGTCTCACCGGGCATGTCGGCCCCGATTGCACGAGCCACTCCAAAGCCCTCCTCACTTACCTCGGTCGGAAACCGGAACTCGAACACGGATGCGACATTCATGACATGCCTCCTTGGGTTGACCAGGATGACCGTACGAGCCCTGAGGCTATACTAGGATGACCGTCCTAGTCAAGGGGTGGCGGTGATCAGAGAAAACATCGCGCGCGCGGCTGCCCTCATACCGACGGCGCCGTTCTCGAAGGGCGCGGTGCTTCCCTCGGCCCGGCACAGCACATGAGAGCCCTCCAGGAAAGCGATCAACAGGGTCGACAGGGTCCGTGCCGCCGTCTCACTGCTCCCAGCCCGCCGCAGCTGTCGGTCCAGTGTGTCGACCCAGGAGGCTAGGGCGGTCTGCACGGTCGCCGTGAGGGTCGGATCGAGTTGAGCGGCCTCGAGGGTCACCGCCGCTACGGCGCAACTGGCCCCGCCGGCTGACATCTCCACGGCGGGACGCACCGCAATCAGGAAAGCAGCGACGACATCGTTGGGATCGGTCGCCTCGATGCTGGCAAATTCCGCGGCGACACGCTGGCCGGTCCAGGCCACAGCGTCGCGGACGAGTTCCGCCTTGCCAGCCGGGAAATGATGATAGATTGCGCCTCGGGCCGCGCCACTGGCCGCGACGACATCGGTGAAGGACGTCGCGGCCAGGCCAACGGTCCGTAGTTGAGCCGCGGCCGCCTCGATCATGCGTTGCTTGGTGTCGGTTGCCACCGATCCTCCTTGTTAGGATGGCCGTCAGAGAACCTGTCATCCACATTGGGACTGTGGTTGGATAGGATAGGGGGATGGATACCCCTTCCCGCACTCGCTATTCCAGTGGCTTCTCCGAGGACGGGTGAGGATCCGCTGCGAACCGCACGGGGAGAGCATGGCGCTGGAGTCGCTCGGATTGGCATACGGGAGTGGATCGTTCTCGAAGGTAAGGGTGTCGTGGTACTCGGCGCTGTTGATGTTGAAGCTGTTCGGGCGCATAGTCGGGAAATCCTCTGTGACGAACGCAGGGGTCTTCGCCAATTATGGGCCTGAATGGCTCACAATCGGCTTAGGTTGCCTTGCGCATTCAGCCAGGTGTGTTCTTTCAGGTCTCTGCATTGCATCCCGAGTTCCGAACCGCAAATCATGTCGCGAAGCCTGTCCCACGACCATGCGAACTGGAAAGGACGACCAGACATGACCGGAAGAGCACTCACCATCGAGCAGGTGCTGACCCTGCTCGCCGGGACGCCACCGCGCATCGCCGCACTGACGGACGGTCTGACTCCAGTGCAGCTTCGGGCCGCCCCGGAGCCCGACGAGTGGTCCGCGAACGGCGTGCTGGCGCATCTCCGTTCCTGTGCGGACGTCTGGGGCGACTGCATCCGGACGATCCTCGACGAGGACAGGCCGACGATCCGGGCCGTCGACCCGAGGACCTGGATCCGGCACACGGACTACCCCGACCTGGAGTTCCGCCCCTCATTCCACGCCTTTGCCACGCAGCGAACCGAATTGCTGACCATCCTGGAGCCGCTGACGCCCGACGACTGGGCACGGGCAGCCTCGCTGACCGGGGCGGGCGCCCCGCTCGAGCGGACCGTGCTGTCGTTTGCCCAGCGGCTGGCTCGCCACGAGCGGACGCACGTCAGGCAGATCGACCGGACCGTGAACCCGGTGCGCGAGGCGGCAACGGTGATACCCGGAACGAGCGCGTCGCCGGCAGGATAGCCGGTGGCCGTGGCGTCCCTCTCGAATGCCAGACGGGATGCCGCGGAACGACGGGCCGGCCGTTTTTCGACAGTCGCGCCGGAACCAGGGCGTGCCAGACGTCGTCGACCACGTATGGCGTAGCGCCACATTGGCGCGAAGGAAAGGATTGGAAGGGACACTCCGTGGCAGACGACCTCCCCGAGCATGTGCAGCGCAACCGGGCTGAGTGGGGCCGGAAATCCGTCGAGTATCCGGAGTGGGCGTCCCGGGCCTGGTCGCAGGACGAGCCGACCTGGGGCATGCTCCCGATTCCCGATTCCCGATTCGAGCGCCCACGCGTTGCCAGACTCCGTTGCCGGACTGGACGTGATCGAGCTGGGGTGTGGGACCGCGTACTTCTCGGTCTGGCTGGCCCGGCGTGGGGCGTGACCGGTCGGCGTCGACAACTCGCCCAAGCAGCTCGCCACCGCGCACCGGATGCAGGCCCAGTTCGGCATCGACTTCCCGCTCCACCTCGGGAACGCCGAGGAGCTGCCATTCTCCGGCGCCTCGTTCGATCTGGCGATCAGTGAGTACGGGGCGTCGATCTGGTGTGACCCAGGGAAGTGGATCCCCGAGGCGGACCGGGTGCTGCGATCGGGCGGCCAGCTGCTCTTCCTGGTCAACGGAGTCCTGGTGATGCTCTGCAGTGGTCCCAAGGACACGGAGGACATGCCGAACGACGGGTGTTTCCCTCGTCCGTCCTTCGGGATGCACCGGTTCGAGTGGCCGGACAGCGCCGGGGTCGAGTTCCACCTCAATCACGGCGACATGATCCGCCGATTGCGGAGCAGTGGCTTCGCGATCGAGGATCTGATCGAGCTTCAGGCGCCGGCGGACACCGGACGAGCGACGCCGCTCATCCCCTGCGTTCCGGACGAGTGGGCGCGGCAGTGGTCGGCCGAGGAGATCTGGTGCGTTCGCAAGCGGGGCGATTGACTCAGCGTGGCGATCGCCGGGTTGTACCTGCTCGCGACACGCTCGCTGGGCATCCGTCCTCCGGGATGGGCGGAGGCGATCACGGGACGAATCAGGGTCACGGGGTCTGGACGTGGTGGTCCTGCTGGAGATCGTCGATGAGCCTGGACGGGTCGGCTGCCACCCCACCAGCTTGCGGGTCAGCGTGCTTGGTGCCGGGATGTCGGCTCCGAGGCAGCCGGCAAGCCGACTTGCTCGCCGGCGTCATAGGGGGAGAGGGCGATCACCAGCAGACCGGGAGGCCGACCGATTATCTCCAGGATGCGATCGACCGGTTCAGAGGAGGCAGCGACCGATCTCCCGTGTCAGGTCGGGCGCGATTGACGGAGTCCCGCGAGGAGCAGCCGGACCAGGCGGCGGGCATCGTAGCGCGGGTCGTTGTCGGCGCCGATGCAGAGGTTGCCGATGCCGCGCATCAGTTCGATAGCATCGATATCGGAGCCGATCTCGCCCGCTTCAGCCGCGGCGTCGAGCAGCTGAGCGCAGACGGGCACCAGGCGGTCGAGGAAGTAGGTGTGCAGCGCCTCGAAGCCGGCGCTGTCGGATTGCAGCGCAGCGGCTAGTCCATGCTTCGTGACCAGGAAATCCACGAAGAGGCTCACCCACTGACCCAGTGCCGCGTACGGCGTCCCGCTATTCGTCAAGAGGACGGGACCCGCCTCGGCACAGGCCTCGACCTGATGGCGGTAGACGGCCACGACGAGATCCGCCCGCGTCGGGAAGTGACGGTAGATCGTCCCCATCCCGACGCCGGCCCTGGCCGCAATGTCACGCACCGGCGCGTCCACGCCAGATGTGACGAACACGGCGGCGGCGGCGTCGAGCAACGTCTGCTCGTTGCGCCGGGCGTCGGCCCGCTTCCGCCGGGCTGTCTGCCCCGCTTGCCCGTCGATGTTGAGCACTGCGCCATTCCCTCAGAGACAGGCTTGACAAACGGAACGTCGATCCGTATAATTTGCGGAGCAGTGATCCATTTCGCCATCATGCCAGAGTAGAGCGCTTCCCGGCAACTCACAAGTCAGACGTAGCCATCAGGCACGCGTCACACCATGGAGGAATCCTGTGCAGGACGAACCCGTCGCCCTGGTTACCGGGGCCAACAGGGGAATCCGTCATCGGATCGCCAAGGATCTCGCGGCGCACGGCTTCACCTCTACGGCTCTCGACAACTTCTCACGTGGTGATGTCGCCCTGGCGATACCGCGCCGCAGTTCCGTTCAACAAGGAACCCACTTGGACACGACGTCCGAAGGAGCAACCATCATGCGTGTCTTCGTCACCGGCGCGACCGGCTTTGTCGGCTCCGCTACCGTCCCGGAATTGCTCGATGCCGGCCATCAGGTGCTGGGTCTGGCCCGGTCAGACGAGGGCGCCAGGTCTTTGATCGCCGCTGGCGCCGAGGTGCATCGGGGAGATCTGGAAGACCTGGGACGTCTGCGCAGTGGAGCAGCCATGTCGGACGGCGTCATTCACGCCGCCTTCGATCACGACTTCGCGAGATTCGCGCAGAACGCCGAAGCGGACCGGCGTGCCATCGAGGTGATTGGCGACGTGCTCGAGGGTTCTGATCGACCCTTGATCGTCACCTCCGGACTACCTCTCACGCCCGACCATCTCACGAAAGAGGACGATGTACCGCCCTCCGGCTCGGGCGGATCTCCCAGAGTGTCGGAGCAGACGGCGATCGCGATGGTTGGGCGCGGCGTGCGTGCGTCGGTGGTGCGCATGTCCCAGGTCGACGACCGAGACAGGCAGGGCCTCACCACCTACATGATCGCGCTCGCTCGCGAGAAGGGCGTCTCGGCCTACGGCAACGGGTAGAAAGGTTGTCCGGAGCAAGGTTGGCTGCCCGCCATCGCCTGCAGCGTAGCGAGCGGCGATGCCCGGCCATGAATGGCAGCGAAGCGAGCCGGGCTCAAAAACGGCGCGGAGCGCACGGAACGACCGGTCCAGTGCGGACAACGATATGGCGGACAACCTTTCTGACCCCCGCTGTAAGTGGGCGCCGGGCTCAACCGCTGGTCCGCGATGCGCAGGCTGGATGCGGCACCCATCTATAGGCTGGCGCTTGAGCGGGGATCCGCCGGGGCGAGGTATCACGCGATTGCGGAAGAGGGTGTCTCGGTTCGAGAGATTGCCGAAGCGATCGGCCGGGGTTTGAAGATACCGGTCGTGGCCTTGTCGCCCGACGAGGCCGCAAGTCATTTCGGGTGGCTCGGATTCCCTGTCAGCATGGACGCTCCGGCGTCCAGCGCCCTGACGCAGCGACGGCTGGGATGGCACCCGACCGAGCAGCCCGGGTTTCTTGCCGATCTCGAGCGCGCAAGCGCATTCGAAGCCTGAGTAGGCCGCCTACCCGCCATGCCGTCCGACCTGACGGTGAGCCACCCGCATGAAGCGAAATCCCCCCCAGGGGAAGGCTCCACGGGACGCGCCGTGGCCTGCTCACGGACATGCTTCTGATCGGGCGATGGTCATCGCGCCTTCTCGGCAACGGTCGACACGCGCACGCCGGGTGCGCCCGCGTCAATCGCCGATGGTCGACCAGGACCAGAGGCGGACCTCAGGAAAGGAACATCGCACCGTGAGCACACCGATCAGGAACGCCGAATATATTCCCGTGAGCACACCCACTCCTGTCGTCTCCGTCAGTCCGGTGGTGCTGCCAGCTCCGGGGCGCGCCATGGATCTGCAGATGCGTGTCTCCGCGCCCGTGACCGGACGCGACCTGCCCATCGTCCTCCTCTCGCACGGCCACGGGAACTCGAACAGTCTCTCGTCGTTGAACGGCTACGGCCCGCTCGCCAACTTCTACGCTGCCCACGGCTTCGTCGTGATCCAGCCTACCCATCTGGATTCCAAGACGCTGGGTCTCGATCCGACCGGTCCCGAGGGACCCTTGTTCTGGCGCTCCCGAGCCGAGGACATGAAGCGCATCCTCGACCAGCTCGACCACATCGAGGCGTCCGTCCCGGAGCTCAACGGGCGCCTGGACCGAAGCCGGATCGCCGTCGTCGGGCACTCACTGGGCGGACATACGGCAGCGCTGCTGCTGGGCATGCGGCTCACCGATCCCAACGACGGGACGGAGGTGGATCTGGCCGATTCCCGAATCAAAACGGGTGTCCTGCTCGCCGCGCCCGGCAGGGGCGGTGCCGATCTCAGCGCGTTCGCGGCCGAGCACTACCCAGTTCTGCGGAACCCCAGCTTCGCCGGGATGACGCCGCCGGCCCTCGTGGTCGCGGGCGACAAGGACGTCAACCCCATGTTCAGCGATCGGGTGGACTGGCGTGCCGATTCGTACGCTCTGAGCCCCGGCCCCAAATACCTGCTCACGCTGTTCGGCGCGGAGCACATCCTCGGCGGGATCTCCGGGTACGACGCGGCTGAGACGACGGACGAGAACCCGGAACGCGTGGCTGTGGTCCAGCGGCTCACCTGGGCCTATCTCCGCAGCGAGCTGTATCCCGGTGATCCCGCCTGGTCTGATGCGCATGCCGCGTTCATGGACGCGCCCGACCCGCTGGGTCGGATCGAGAGCAAGTGAGGCCCTGAGCCCGGCACGGATACCGACGAACGACGACGCAAGGACCAACCGCCCCATGTCATACACGCCTCGACCGAGCTTTGGAATCATGACTCCGCCGCAGCAGGTCGCGTATCACGACGTTCTGCGCGTCTGGCGAGAGGCGGACGCGATCCCGGAGATCGAGCACGCGTGGCTGTTCGATCACCTCATGCCGATCGGCGGCGACCCGAACGGACCGACCTTCGAAGGCTGGACCCTGCTCTCGGCCCTCGCCGCACAGACCGAGCGGATGCGCCTGGGGCTGCTCGTGACCAGCAACCGCTTCCGACCGCCCGCGATGCTGGCCAAGATCGCGGCGACCGTCGACGTCGTCTCCGGCGGGCGGCTCGACTTCGGCATCGGCGCCGGCTCACGGCCGAACCCGCCAGAGGCCCGGCGTGAGTACGCGGCCCACGACCTGCCGTTCCTCGATCCCACCGACGCCGTTGGGAGCCTTGCGGAGGCATGCACGGTCATCCGGCGGCTGTGGACGGAAGACGAACCGTTCGACTTCGATGGCACCTACATCCACCTCACCGGGGCGTTCTGCAACCCCAAACCCGTCCAGCGCCCTCATCCGCCGATCCTGATCGGGGGCCGCTCCATGGCGACGCTGCGCGTGGTCGCCGAGCACGCCGACGTGTGGAACATCCCTGGCGGCGACATCGACGACGTCGTCCGTCGCGGCGCGCTCCTGGACCGCTTCTGTGCCGAGATCGGTCGCGATCCCGCCTCGATCACCCGATCCATCGCCCTGCCGGTCTCCTACGACCATCCCAATACCACCCGGGACGCGATCGCTGAAGCCGTCGACGCCGGTTTTCAGCACATCGTCCTCATGTTGCCCGCCCCATATCCCGAAAACGTCGTCCGGTGGGTCACCGACGAGCTCATCACCACGTCAGGTCGGACCTGAACGCACAGCTGGCTATGGCCGGCGATTCGCTCCCGCCCAGGAACGAAGACAAGACGGCCCCGGCGATCATCCGCCGGGGCCGTCGTGTGTGGCGACCATGCGCCCGGCGTGCTGTGAACGAGACCCGACAAGGGCGACCAAGTTCGATCCCATGGTCAGAAGCCGTCGTCACGACGATCCGTTTGCGACGTCCAGAGGCGGAACGTCCTGGTCCGCCCGAGCGGACGCGCACCTCTGGTCGCTTGCTCCGAATGGTCCACTGGGCGATCGGCTATTCCTGGCTCCAGACCACTTGGCGCGGCGGTGAGGTCATCCATGCCCCGACGGAAGGTCGTGGTTGCACGGATCGACCGTTCCGCTGGTTTGCCATGCAGCCTCGGTCAGGAACGGCGGGATCGGAGATCCCATTCTCGTGCGGCCGGTCACTCCGACTGGGTATGGAAGTAGTGGCCCCGCTCTAGATCGTCGATGAGCCCGGGATGGGTTGGCTGCCACCCGAGCATCTCGCGGGTGATGACGCTGGACGCGGGCTGGTCGACCGCGAGGATCGCACCCAGAAAGCCGAAGTCCTCCGCCGGCAGGGAGGCCGTCGGCAGGTTGAGATGCCGCCCGATGACCTCGGCGATGTCGCCGACCGGTACGCCCTCGTCGGCGACGGCGTGCAGCACCGACCCCGCCGGGGCCTGCTCCAGCGCCAGGCGGAACAACCGCGCGGCATCCAGAACATGCACCGCGGGCCAGCGGTTCGACCCGTCGCCGACGTAGCCGGACACCCCCTTGTCGCGGGCAATGCCGATCAGGCGGGGGATGAAGCCATGGCGGTCGCCCTCGCCGTGCACCGTCCGGGGCAGCCCCACAACGGACGAGCGCACCCCGCGTCCCGCCATATCGAGCGTGGCCTGGGCGTTCGCGCTCCGGCCCGCCGCGGGTCCATCGGAAGCGTGCTCATCACGCTCGGTCGCCACGCGCCCAGGCAGTGCGAGCGTCCCGGAGGCGATGACCAGGGGCTTGCCGGAGCCCTCGAGCGCGACGCCCATCGCCTCGATGGCGCGTCTGTCGGCTTGCACCGAAGCCTCGAACTGGGTGAAGTCATGGATGAACGCGAGGTGGATGACCCCGTCGGAGTTGGCGGCCCCGGCGCGCAGGGTGTCCCGGTCGTCCAGATCGCCGCGGAGCACCCCGGCTCCCGTTGCGGCGATGGCGGCGGCCGAAGCGTCTGACCTGGCCAGCCCGATGACCTGGTGACCAGCGCCGACGAGTTCGGGGACGACCGCTGAGCCGATCCAGCCGGACGCGCCGGTGACGAAGATACGCATGGCGATTTCTCTCCTGAATCGGATGGTTTCACCGGCAATTGCGGAGATATGCCAGTGAGCACGATTGATGAATGGTTGTGTCCGGTGTCCATGACCGGCGTTTGCGTCGCTTGACGGCGATGGATGCCGGGTTGGGTGATCGTCAACTCGGGTCGGGGGCCAGCGTGTTCAGCGTTGTGCGGGCCACGTCCGGTCAGCTGTGAGTTGAGATGCATTCATAGCTGGGAGCCACCTCCGTCCACCGCCAGCTCGGCCCCGGTGGTGTAGGTCGCGTCGAACGCGAGGAACGCGACCGCTCTGGCAATCTCACCTGGGTCACCGAAGCGCAGCATGGGGTTGTCCGCCGTCATCTGCGCTTTGGTCTGCTCGGCGGCCTCCTTCGGCAGCGTCCTGTCCAGGACGCCCGTGTCGATGGGGCCACCGCCGGCGACGTAGCCGCGCTCATTGGAGAGTTGAGCGGCCCGGCCATCATCGTCGGGAACTCACTGGCTGGCGGTTCGGCGGTTCTGGTCGCGGCATCGCAACCCGACATCGTCTCCGGACTCGTGCTCGTCTGTCCGTACGTTTGCGACCCCAGCAGCTCGGCGTTCGAACAGATCATTTTCAGGGCCATGATGGCTCCGTGGTGGGCACGCGCCGCTTGGAATTTCTATCTGCCGAAGCTCTACGCCGGTCGCAAACCCGCCGACTTTGCCCAGTACCGTGCCGCTGTGAGGACAGCGATGAAAGAGCCCGGTCACGCCAAGGCGTTCTCGCTCACGACGAGGACGCGACATGACGCCGCCGCGGCCGCATTGAGTTCGGTCAAGGCACCTGTCCTGGTGATCATGGGTGAGCTTGACCCGGACTTCCCGAAGCCGGCCGTCGAAGCCAACTGGATTGCTGAGCAGGTCGGCGGCAGCGTGCTGATGGTGGCGGAGGCTGGACATTACCCGCAGGCGCAGCGCCCGGAACTGGTCGTTCCGGCCATCGAGGTCTTCGCGAAGGAGCTCCATCGGGATGCCTACAGCGAGGGTCAAAAAGGTTGTCCGCCATTTCGTTTTCCGCCCTGGATAGGTCGTTCCGTACGCTCCGCGCCGTTCCTGAGCCCGGTCCATTTATGGCTGGGC
>JAABUS010004034.1_pt1 | contig 22231 bp, 28 predicted proteins | sample 5560161 | NCBI WGS metagenome assembly JAABUS01 (sample SAMN10711885, study PRJNA513376) | rock metagenome | isolation source: Antarctica rocks | place: Antarctica: Victoria Land, Trio Nunatak nord | collected 2016-01-04
GGCGTTTCGAGCGGCTGCTTCTTCATGGAGTGGGGGAGGTGAATTGTCTTGAGGCTTGGGGATTTAGACCTAGATTGAGACTACCTAGCTACCATATGAACCGCATATGATAACGATGGATGCATTAGATGCTTTTGTTTTGGGGGTTTAATTGGTGGGGATCAGTTGGGCTATCACCAAGATATGAGGCGAGTTGCAGAAAAGAAAAGGAAGAAGAGTGACGAACGTTTGTGGCTGCACCCGTTACTTCTGTCAAGACATATCCAATCATCTCCCTCACTTGAAGCCACCCCTACCTACCTCTTCCCCTCCCTCCTTCCATCCCTCAGCAACAACTATTCCCACTTGCTAAAAAAAAACTTGAAAGATCAGTCATGTCATGCACCAATGCGTTTCCTGGGGATATTGAATCTGGCATGAGGCTTTTCACACAGGGACTCCGGGAACTTAAAGGGAGAGGGGGGGGGGCCGTGCTGGCAGAAGGTGGGTGTTGAAGTGAGAGGGGAAGAAGGGTGGGGGGAGGAAGGGGGGGGGGGGAGTCAGAAGTGGAAGTTTGGGACTGTTATCCCAAGTACTCTAAAAGATCTGCGAGTGCGAAACCACCCCATCCCCATTCGTCCATTCAACCCTCCCTTCTCTCATCTCATCCAAACACCCTTCTCCAGAAATATCACACACAACACCCTACTACACACTCTAGACCTCGGGGGAAAAAACCATTGAGGTCAGTGAGCTAAAAGATTCCCAAAACACTTCAGTCTCTGCACGTTTTTTTTTTTTTAAAAAAGGGGGAACGGACGATGTTGAGAGAGATGTTGTAGCTGGGATTTTACTGGTTGTTAAGGCTTTTCATTTGGTTAGGATGGAAAAAGGACTATAGCTGGCAAAGACCGTTGATTATCGTGGTATACAGACGGTCGAAGTGCTGCCAAGTAAGGGGTTCATAGTACTGAAATATTTTTGACGACAGCTATCAATCATGATAGCAAACTACTTATACTCCCTCCCAATCTACCCTCCCATGGTACTCAAACTTGGCGGCAAATCCGCCGTCCCCGTTCCCCACCTACTCTCCTCCGCCCCCAGCACCAACGTCAGCACGCCTCCATTCAAGAAAAACCCATGATCGATCCAATTCTTCGTATAAATTTCTCCATTCAGCGTCGCGCTCTGGATATAGATATTCTTGTACGCCGGATCAAAGTTTTCGTTGCGGATGGTGGCGGTTTTGCCTGTTTGCCCGTTTTTGATGCTGACTTCGGGGAAGAAGGGTGGGGTAATGAGGTAGACGTCTTGGCCGGCGTTGGGGAAGAGACCGATCATTGCGAGGGCAACGAAGGAGCCCATAGCTGGGTGGATTTGGTGATTAGTATTTCTCTCATATTAAGTGGATTTACACTTAAAATCCAGATAGGAGAGATTGAATATGAGAAGATTCTTACCCCCGCTGTCATCATTTCCCGCTATACCAACCAAGGTATCATTAAACTGCGAAGGGATATAAAAGTGGGCGCGCTTAGCAGACAAAGCAGGCCGCCCGCCGTAGTGATATTGGTAGACCGGCAGGAATCCTTGTTCGTCACCAATGTAGAGTAAGCCCGAGTCGTGCAAATATTCGAGGCGATCGATGAACTTCTGCGGTCCCCCTAGGATTGTAATCAAGGACGCCATATCGCCGGGAACGAAGAATGTATATAACCAGCAGCTGCCCTCGTAGGTTTCATGACCTTGGGGGCTGAGGTAGCAGCCGGTGAAGTCCAATAGCGGCGAACAGAGAATTGGATCTTGAAAAGCCCAGGTACCGTTGGGATACTTAGGTTGAAGAAATCCGGTAAATCCTGTATCAATACCGTTGATCGAAGATTTCTGGTCGGTTTTGAAGACGTTGCGCCAGTTTTCCGAGCGACCGGTATATTTTTGGTAGTCTGCCGTTTTGTTCAAACGTTGCGCCATTTCCGCGATGCAAAAGTCGTCATAGGCATACTCAACAGTGCGAGAAATACTTCTGGTGTGGGTTCCAAAACCGAGATTGTCAACATCGGCGATTGGGATGTAGTGCAAATTCTTCCAACTGGCAAGGCCACCACGACCTTCAATGTCCCAGTTCGGAGGTTCAATTTCCGCATCGGAGACGATCGCTTCATACCCGGTGTTCCAATCCACGCCTTGATTGATGCCTTTTAGATAGCTATCAACAAGTACCACATCGGCGTTCGATCCGCCTTGGGTGAAGCCTTTGCAAAGAGACATCCTACAGTCGGGTAACTTGCCTTCATGTCGGTAAATATCGATGAGACTTCGTACCATCAAACTCTGGGAGACAGGATCTGTAAGCGTGATAAAGGGGTGAATGCTGCGGAACGAATCCCAGATACTGTGTTCATCAGCCGGAAGTTACAAGTTCAAATACTGCAGTGAGCATACCAGTAGTACGAGTCGTAGTATGGTTCGCTGCTTTTCCACAATGGATTTTCCCCTGTATAGTCCTGAGGACTTATGTTCGCGCGGTAGACACCACTCCAAAACACCGTTTGCAGCTCATCACTAACGCCTTTAGCATTGATTGAGATGACTCCCAGCTTCCTTTGCCAAGCACTCTGAGCAGACTTCAGTGTACTATTGAAGTTAAACGTGGGAATCTGAATTCAAGAGCGGTCAATATGTGGCCATATGAGTTCAGTCGCAGAGACAATTACCTCTTTCTGAGCATTCGAACACGCCTGATCAACACCGATAAAGCTGACACCCACACGTGCAAGGATCTGATTGTTGCTTGTAGGAGCATTGAACCGAGTATATGCTCCTGCGGGCGGACTTGTACCTACTGACACGCTCTTGGGCTGGCTCCTGGCTTGTTCGTTGGTCCAAGTTCCGGTATCACGGATCGATGCACCATTGAAGTCGGCGCAGAAGAAAAGGCTGTACTGTCCCTCTCCGAAACTGGGCTGGAAAGTACCTATAACCTGATCAACTTACTCTCTTAGTAGCGAGCCCCGTGATACGTACCATTTCCTGTGAGCCGACCAGTTTTAGGATCTACAGATGCTGTTCCCTGTTGACGAGAGTTTGGAAGATCTGTCAAATCAACGATGATAAGAGGGCTATTGGTGGAATTAGAACCTGCGGCTTGTGGTTTGGGGAAAGTGAAACGGTAGAGAGCTGTGTGATTCGACACAGTCATCTCTGAGTGGATGGAATTATTCAACGTTATAGCAAAGAAGCCAGGACGTGCGTCCGTGGTATTGGGCATCCGCGGCGTTGCTCGAGCCGTCTTCGAGAATTTGCACTGGTTCAGATCGTCGTTCGGGCATCCAGCCTGCGGAAACAATGGAAAATTACCAAGTGAAGGTGACTGAGCATGGGTTAGTTGTGTAATAGAACAACAACTTCAACAGTTGCAGAAATAACATGAAGCATTTGAGAGTTTGTCAAACGCCATTGCCAACGAGCTAAGTGGTAGGATGGATAATTGGAAAACCCATAGAAATAAGATAGGGAGTTGAAAAGCTCAATAGATGACATAGTCGACAGCCTAACTGGGAACATAGATGATACGATGATGTGCACACGATGTCTAGAGCTTGCAGAGGTCCACCGGATGCCATCGCTAAGGTACCGATTATGGGAAAGGATGCGGCTTCACAACTGGATAGTAGGAGACAAGAGAATACTTGCCCCTCCAGTACCACTGTCATGCATATGACTAAAGCCTAATTTGTCTCTTCGTTAGCAGCGAAACAACGATAGGATGACACGCTCACCTGTAATACCAGAGTTGTCTGAAGCAAAGCCACCTTGATCCTCCCCGTTGACATCTGCAACCGCTTTCGCCATCCCAAAGGGCAATGTAGCTCCAGGGAAGACATGGCCTCCATTGACAGTGCCAATAAGCGGATCAACATACTCATATGGTGTCTTCTGGGCATTTGTTGTGGTCAATGCCGCCAGTAATAGTGCCGTTGACACCTTCAATGAATTGAAATGCCCCATGACTTTTTCAGGAGCTGGTCGATTGAGCAGCAGTTTGTTCAACAGAAAGGGAACATCATGGGAAAAACATGTTCATAAATATAATATGTGGCAGCTTATGGATATATACAGCCCCGCAGCAGAGGATGAATGCTACAGTAAGACCAGGTATCATCCACGATCGGATTCAGTGGCTTAGAGCCCTGCTCTGCCGAGAACCACCAGCTCAAGCGTATCAAGTCAGGCAACAGAGCCGGCGCAAAGCATAATGCTGTGCGTGGGTAGACAGATGACAGTCTGAAAATGGAGTAACCACACGTAGAGAGTATACGAAACCGGAAGGTGCGTCGAAAGGATCCGACCCAAATGCTACGCCCGACCACAATCGCACGCTGTCCACACTTTTCTTAAGCTTCTAAGGAGGAGCGTTGGATGACAGCAGTGAGGGTGGTCATAACCTCGTCTCACAAAGGAAGAGTCGCATAATGCCATGATGCGTGATAGAGAATACCGCGGCAAAGAGCCTAGCAAATGAAGGCTGTTTGAACGATTGTGGGGAAGACACTGAAAAAGGTTGACTGATCAATACGGTATCATCCTACACCTCGTGTCGTAGTGTACACACGGATTGTTTGTGTGTACGGAGTAGGTAAGGTAGGACGTAGGTGCTGCACTGAGCTCGCCAAGTAAGCAGAGCTAATCCGAAGGGCCTTAGCCCCGCACGTCGGAGGTTCTGAGGCAAGACCTTTAGCGAGAATATGCTCAGTCGTTTGTGAATTGTGCCAAATGACTCTAATAGAGAGAAAACATCTAAATGTTATAATAGCAGCCAAAACCCAAGGCCCGAGGGAAGGGCAGCAGGAAGCGGAGGGTGGCGAAAGGCAATTAGCCGGATGCGGCGCGCCTTGCCGGAAGAAGTCATTCACCTGCACACAGACTACGCGGCCAAGAGGCCTACTTCGTACTATGAGTCTATGACTACTACTGCGCAGGTAGCATACCTACTGAAAGGAGCTTGGAGTAATGAAATGGAGGGACTGAATGCCCGGTTGCAAGCACCAAGTCCATCTTAGCTCCTCGGACAATACCTCTTTCGTTCGGATTCAGATGCTTCACATGATGCTCGTTATGTATTCCGTACCTAGGCTTCTGTCGTACCAACCCATAGGCCATAGCAACTTACCTATGCAGATCTGTTCAAATGCTCGTCTGACTCCAGCCCGCTACCCTGAGTTTCGCTCCTCGAGACTCGAGACACCACCGCGTGATCGTATCTTATTATCATGCTACTAGAGATCTTTGACGCGTCGTTAGTGGCCGAGACTGCGCGCTTGAAACTTGTAAGATCCAAAGGCCCCACCAAGACTTCGCTTAGGGGACCAGATCATGATGGATTCGTGGACTGCTGGCCCTCCTCGACTCTCGAGTGTGTTCAAAGCACGCTCGTTGTGCTGCTGCACGTACAGAGATCTCGAATACTTGAACTTTAGCTATGGTAACCGTACTCATGCAACAACCATCCTCCCCATCGGCATCATATCCTCCGACTTCCAAGCTGCTAGGCAGCCGCGGAACGTCGCCCTCTTACCAATCTATCCCGTGAATACTCAATTGCTCCACCATGAGCAGTATCAATAGGTTTCTAAGCCGACGGGATAAGAACGGTGATGGAAACCATCAGAAAAAAGTAATGTCTCCACCACCACCTACACCTTTGCCGGCGTCCGACTCCTCGTCTACTTCCTCTTTCTCCACCTCTACTGGTACTTTCGCACCTCTCTCCTCATCCTACAGACATACATCTTCTTCGTCTCTGTCGTCCTTGTCGTTAGCATTCCCCGTACAGGCACCAAAGAGATCCCCACACTCGCAGATGACGGAGGGTACAGTTCACGCGTCAACTGCTAACTCGTCTGAGGATTTGCTTCTGCAGCCCAAACAAACAGCTGGCCTACTACATGGCCTAATTCCTGACGAAGACAAGACTGTACCCGAGAAGGACGAGGAGAAGAAGGTGTGGAGCTAAGCTTGTGCGTCGGAAGAGGCCTATGCTGACGGACATAGATCAAAGCTCTTACTCAACGTCTAGCTAAGGTCGGTATCACGAGTATCAAAGAGCCGGATATAGCCTACGCCTTGAACGCTCCATATGCAAACGGGGATACAGAGAAAGCATTCGATTTGTTGGTACTTTTCGAGGAATCTGAACAGGGCATCATTAAGGAATTCGACCCAAACATAAAGCTACTTGGGGCGGTCAATAGAGATGGGGTTACATGTTATCTGGACGCGCTGCTGTTTGCAATGTTTGCCAGACTTGGTAGTTTCGAGGCCATGCTTTACAACAACTTCGAAGATGAGCGGAGGAAGCGTTTGGCAACTTTATTGAGGTTGTGGGTGAATACTCTCAGAGTGGGAAGGCTAGTCACCACAGATATTGTAGGTCCATTTACTGCACGTCGTGGAATTTTGACATACTGACCCTGGACTCAGACTAAGCAATTGCAGCTCCAGCTTTCTGCCTGTGGGTGGAAGGATGCTGCCGCTGTACGCCAGCAAGATGTCTCGGAAGCTTTCTCATTCATCACTGAGAAACTCGCATTGCCCTTGCTGACCCTGAAAATGGACATCTTTCACACTGGAAAAGAGGATGTAAGCGACGATCATAAATTTGTCAACGAACGCCTTTTAGAGGTAGCTATACCGGAGGAACCCAAAGATGGGACTGTCATCGCTCTTGAGGACTGCCTGGAGACGTACTTCAATAACCGTATAGAGGTGAAAAGATATCTTGAGAGAAGGGGGACCCTGAATTCCGGACGCCCGCGGTCATCAGTCGATTTGACTAAAGGCAGCGCGTCGCATGTGGAGGTTGCAGAGTACGAAGACTCGCAACCTTCCACGCCTGTGTCTCTTTCACCACAAAACGCTGGGCCCCTGAAATCGGCAAGTCAAACCCGGCACAGAGCGCCAAGTATCATCCGTGAACATTATGTGTCAGAAAAGGGCGAGCTATTGGATTCATCTGCTCCCCTCGAGAAGGAAAGTGGCCAACCAGGGAGAAAAAGAGCAGGCACTCTAAAAAAAGAAGTGATGATGCCCGCATGGCAGTTCTTTAGCTTGATTCCATGGTATACCGACAACGTGCCCAAGAACGACAGTCAAGTTGCGGCCCACTTCTCCTCGACAAGGCCCATCCTTGGTATCTGCCTTAAAAGGTACTCAATGCTCCCAAACGGAAGAGCTGTACGGCGCAATACCCATATCGATATCCCTTTAGAAATTGGCCTTCCTCATTTCATACAGGATGACGCGATGTCAGAGCATGGTCCTGTCTTCGGCAACTTTAAGCTCTCATTACAGTCAATTGTATGCCACCGAGGAGTTTCGGTAGACTCAGGACACTACATCAGCTCGGTGCGCAGCCAAAGGCCAAACACACGAAAAACTACCGGTTCTACTGCCTCAAGTGATCACATCCCAGATATCAAAGAGCAGGACAAGTGGATCCGGCTCGACGATCTCGCAAAAGATAGAGTCACCTTTGTGGACATTGAAGAATTTCTGGCTAAGGAATCCCCATATCTCCTTTTCTACCAAGTTACTCCTATTGAGGGTGATCCCGGAAATATTGCAGACGGCGAACACCCTCCCTCCTACACCGAGTCCGAAAGCCGACATTCAGAAATTATTAGAGACAGTGGTGCGTCGAATGAGGAAGCTATAGACTTGGGGAGACCCAGCTTTGACGGAGCCGTTTCCCTAGATGACTCACGGGGGCGAACGAGTTCCACAAGCAATAGGCGGCAGAGCGTTGCTTTTACAGACGCCAGCGCTGTCAGTACAAATCTGCTTACTCCTGCGACAGACGTCGGCCTCAACGGGCCGGGTTCCCTACTAGGTTCGCGCCGTGGTTCTAAAGCCACGAAAGCGAGTTCAAGAAGTAGACCTAGTAGTCAGACGGGGGAAACAAGACTAAGTACCTCGCTCTCTCGATTAGCTGGTCGCTTGACCAAAGAGAAACCGGAGGGTCCTCCATCAAACATGGGTGGCGCCGACGAACCAGTACCGAAGGTTCCCGAGATGACTGAACCTGAAAACACGAAAGCGGTCGAGAAATCAACATCAAAGAGGGAGAAGAGGGAGAAGAACAAGAACAGCTATGGGACCCACCAGCATGCAGGAAAGGGAAGAATAAAAGCGGAAAAGCCGGATAGGGAATGCTCGGTTATGTAGTTGGCGGTGTTTTTATGGGAATCTTTCCAGTACGGATGGACGACATCTTGGCTTTCCAGTGTTTGGAGCATGGTTTGGGTGGAGCATTGAAGATACCACATGCATAGCAATGGCGTGTTTGAGGTTTTCGTTCTTTGATAGAACGCAAACATAGATAGATTTAGTTTGTCAAAGCAGGAGACGTTCATGTAAGCGGTTTCCTCGCATGACATGCAACCAAGTCCTTTCCGCTCTCCAAATCTACTCGTATCTGCGCCGCAACAATACTTGCCTCAGGAGTCAGGACCTTAGACGTGTTCCCGTAGCTAAGCCCCTTCGGGTTGAGCAAGGCAGCTAACCCAAAGGGGCTTAGCTGCATTTCACACGTCTGAGGTCCTGAGGGAAGCCTTTGCGAACTGTATCACAGCACACGCAGGTACCAACAACTTTGCAATGGCCGGTCAAAGGCTACCTTCTAAGCTGTCTTCCTTTCTTTGTAGAGATTCAAGACCGCTGAATCCGTGCTGCCATTGCATAGGCCGACGAAAGGCTTCGACCTTTGTTAGCGCCATAGAACGCTCTGAAGATGTCGTCCCATCATCGTCACATCAAGCACCAGGACCTTCAGAGGAAGTTGTCAAGTCGTTCAACCCTGTAGCTCAAAGCAGAAGCCGGAAGACGCAATTACCTCCCAGTCGGTACGTGCGCTTTTGCGTTTTCAAGCTCCCTGCTTCCACTTTTACAAGCTTCCTATCCGCCTCTCTATAACCAAGATACCACCACGCGCAACTAACTCTCTCCTCACAGCTACAAATTCCGCCCCCCAAAATACTACCGCGGCCCCCTCCACCCCCACCAACCCCCCCCCCCCTCCAATCCCTCCTCCCGCCTCTTTATCCCTGGCCCCTTCTCCATCCCCCGCCTCGAACAAACCTACCACTCCACCCTCGCCCCTGACCTCCTCTCCCTCTACTACACCCACCACCCCCCCGGCACTCTCCCCGGCCCCTCCCCCCCGCGCCTCCGCTCCTGGGACGACTCCTCCCCATACCATAAAAATCGCCCCCTGCGGCCCCCCCGCGGCGCCGCAACCCTCGCCCTCCTCAACCGGCCTATCACGTTTCGCAACTTGCCCACGCTGGAGAAGATCACCGTCCACACCTTCGTTCGCAGCGCTGGTACCAACAGTGCGTACCTGCATGTTGCGGGCATGGTGCTGCAGGCCATTACGAACGTGAGGTGTCAGGTGCACGGTGCCAAACGATCCATTGCCGAGTTCAACCTGCGCAAGGGCAAGGCAATGGCCGTGAGCTGCGAGCTGACGGGCGAGGACGCGTGGTATTTCCTGAGCAAGGTGGTGGAGCTGGTGATGCCGCGGATGAAGGACTTTTCAGGGGTGAGTGGGGGCAGTGGGGATGGGAGTGGGAATCTGGCGTGGGGGTTTGGGAAGGAGGTTGTGGGCATGTTTCCGGAGGTGGAGGTGAATTATGATGTGTGAGTTTTCTCTTTTCTCTTTTCTTTTTCCTTCTTCATTGTTGATCCATTGCACTGGGGGTTTGAGGCTGATTTCCATGACAGCTACCCCCACAGAATGCTCCCAGGCGTCGACATTATGGTCTGCACCTCCGCGACCAACGACAAAGACGCCAGGCTGCTGTTGAGCTCGATGGGAGTGCCATTTCAGGGGAAACATGTAAATTAGGCCCTCGTGATCCTACGTACTTTCTTATAGAAAAAAAGGGGATCAAGGTACGATATAGATCCAAACAACAAGTATGTACAGCCAGGTTTAGAAAGCGGATTGTACAACTCCAGTACTGCGCAATTAATAAATGAGAATACTAGTAATTGCACGTCACTGCTAAATTTAGGCATGGTGCCGCTTCTCTACTATTAGTATAATACTCGAAGGTCGTAACCGTTCCACAACAGACCGGATTAGTCGGGGGGGAGATGAAAGCTCTGCGTATTTTCTAACCCTCCATTTACCATTCGTAGTCCAGAGCCCATGCCCCTTTTTTCAAGCTTTTCATATCTCCCTGCCTTTCTCTTTTCTTCCTCTTCCACTCCACGCCTGCCTTCATCGGCCTTCCTCGCATGCTCGCTTTTCCTCGGCTCCTCGCAAACAGTATTTCTGTTACGCCTACTGCTGTCTCGAATGGGGAGAAGATGGTTGTGTTGTGTGTATGTATGTATATATATATTATATACACCCCGAACTTAGGATTTGAGATTGCAGTTTCGGTTCGGAGAAAGCGAGCAGGGCCGCTTTGGAGGGAGCAGCAGGGCAGCAAGGGGGAGCAGCGAGCGAGCCTTTGAGGGAGCATGGGAGAGCAACGAGGGAGCACGAGGGAGCGGCGAGGGAGCAGCAAGGGAAGCAGTCAGTTCCAGCTCCTTGTACTTCGGCTATGATTGCCTAGCTTCTATGTCGTACAGGTTTCAGACCGCAAGTAATCGTTGAAGCTCGATCTTGAATAAAGTACGGGAAGCTTTCGACGCCCCTGAACCACGGTGACTCTAAAACCCCCAAGCATACCTTTTGACCCTTGGCTGGTAGTGCTTGGGGTTAAGGTTGGCGTTCAACCCCCCTTCTAGCCCCAAGTCATTGGCCCAGTTTTTAGGCCATGTAGCAGACAATGGCAATGGCACATACAATGCTCAGATACAACTCAGGCTAGGCCTACACTGCTTATACGCGCGTCTAGTCAAGTATTAGCTCTCAAGGTATTTATCAAAAGTACTACAGGAGGCTTCTAAAAGGGTCTGTTTCGATTTTAAAATTCCCCTTGTAGACAGGAGCCATTCTAGCTACAAGCTTTAGTACAAGATATTGCCGTAAAGTATTGGTACAGGAGCTGTAAGTGGCACACCGTCCTTTCTGGTACTGAAGTAGCTTGGTCGGGATAATCATGACAAGTCAACCACATCGTTCATGTCATCGTCGCTATCGTCGCCTACTACCAGGCTCTCGTCCATTAATGCGTAGACCTTTGACCAGACCTCATCATCGAAGTTGTGGATTTCTTTATCCTGCAGCACACCGGGCTTTGTAGGTGTGGCGGTTGGGGTACTATTCAGTGCTGTTTCTAGCATAGCAACAATGAAGCTAAAAACCATCCTCAAACCTCCCCCAGCTTTAGTATCCCAGGTTGGAGACTGCATAATGGCTCCACTATCCTTGATGCAGACAAATCCGAAACGAGTACCATCACTATAAAAGCCTTGGGTGATGATGTTTGTTTTGCCTGCTCTACGGCGGTTCTCCCGGAGAATGGCAAGGTAGGTGATGAGTTGCGACTCTCCGGCACCGAATACTGATCTCTGTTTTGCCTCCACGGCAACAAGTAAGGCTCCATCCTCGTCCTTTGAGCCGTATCCCATTGCCCAATCAGCGCGACCACTAACGAGAAATCTGCTCTTTGGAACCGATCGATTGGGAACCTCCACAGATATGGTGGATTCAGGGTATAACTTGGCAGGCTTTTTTGGTGTTTCAGTGGGCACGTTGAGGGCACCTTTCAGAGGAGTCGACGGTGTGGTAAGAGCAGCGGTTTCGGCTTTGGCGGGATTGTATTTGAGTCGTAAATATTTTCGACATTGGATAAGGATGATATCAATCGCAATACGGCAAGTAGCCTCGGATTGCTCCTCAAAAAAGGCGTCACGGAGGTCATTCAGGTTTCGTCCTATAAACCAGCTTAATTAACAATTGATCACTAGTAAATGAGATAACATCCAGACGTACGTAGTATTTTAGGCTCATTAAGTATACTGTCTTCTGCCAGCGTCCACCGATCATCCATAGACATCATATCGAAATTAAGGCCAAAAATTTCGATAATCTGAGGGATGGTTGTATCACTCGCAGTAATCTAGAATATTTCAGTTATTAGAACATGTTCCAATAGAAAGAGGCAGAGCTTCGAATAATGAAGATAGAGTACAATACCTTTACCAAGCCTTCGGCTGCCGTGACACGAGCAAGATACTGGCGGAGATAATCCAACGGCGAGATACTGAACGTGGGGTTGATGAGGTCCAGCATGGCTTGCAAAGCAGGTCTAGCCAGCAGCTTCTTTGTGGTTGACACTTGTTGGATCTCAGCATGCATAGCTCTGATTTCGTTGTCAGAGAGCGACATCATTGGATTCAGCTTTACTAGATGTCTGCCGTCGATTTCTTGGGGTTCCTTCACGCTCTACTTCAGGATTTAGAGGGTGAAGTTTGAACGAGACCAAGGTGGAATTTCTAAGAACAGAGCTGAAGCTCTGCGGAACTAAATAGTCCGGGGGGGGGAAGCTGACTACTCTTTCTCTTCTTCCTGGAACGGTTGACTCGGTAAACGCAACGCGTACAGCTGAATCAGATAGCATAGTGCTTGTATCGAGTAGGAATAACAGTCAATAGAGATGGTGGTTGATGTAGAAAGGTTGGGGAAAAGAAGGTTTCGAAAGTTGTTCGAAAATTGCAACATGTTCTATCGAAACGGGCTAGTCTATATCTAGAAAGGGTTAGCATGAAATTCGATCGGGCTAGACTGCTATCATGTCATTTGTCAGGTCAGATGTCAAGACTTGACGTCACATGACTTGTCATACCATCGAAATGACTGTCATTATCGATCCCTACTAGTTGATCTTCATGAAAGACTACGATAATTACTCAAGCGCTAAAGAAAGGCGATCACCGTTGAGAAACGCTAAAGTCGTGGGTTCGATTCTCATCGCTCTCAACGATGCTATCAAGAAGGGTTATTAAGAATTTGATTCTAGCTGTGAAAGTATCAGGTTTCTTCGGGTTTTGAGAAGAGGCGGCAGGGGTGAAGGGCTGCAAATCCGACTCGAAAGTGATTCAATCGTATCAACTCAAAATTCTAAACAGTATATCTTGTAAATCAGTTGTACATTGTGCAATCACATCGATAAAATGAACGATGAAGAGTTATGCTTGAGGTTGCTAGCTGATCATGCGAGTAACAGATCACGAGCTTCGCGTTATCGTAGGTCTATGTATGTGCAAGCTGATCACTTCGACATGAGCTTTCGTTCGCTGTTTGGTCACATGATCATCTAGTCATGTGAACTTGTTGTTTGTGAGCCTCGATCTCAATCGACGTGTCGATTTGTCTGTTTGGTAACCTCTAGGCTCTTCTGTAACTAGAAAGAAGGTTCGTCTTCAGCATCACGTAGAATATCATCGATGACCTTCATGAAATTTGCGTGGGGCGTAGGATCTAGGCCCATCTTCTTCCGCAGAAAGAAAACACCTCGTGGTTTCCGAACAACGGGCATGAAGGAGTCCCTCCCCAATCTCGAAAACAGAGACGTCAAATATTTTGATATCGACGCATTCGGAAAGCGATGAGGATTTCAAGTACACGAGACTCGGAATGCAGCCCAATCTTTGTTTGATACTCGCTTCATCTTGCCGTTATCGCTCAGTAACACGAAGGATGATGTCAGAGCAATCACATGAACTGGGTGAATGTAAAAGATCGGTCAAGGTTACAGTAGCAATATGGAAATGAAGTTTCTGCAAGTGAAAGAAAGAGAAGAATCCTTGCTAGGCCCGAAACCGACATTGCCGTTTTCAATGAGCAACGCAGGTGTTTTAATTCTTCAGTTCTAGGTGTTTTTCCTACCAATAAACCCTTCGAATGAGAATATACAGATTGGCATCTGTGAGGTTGAGAAAGTCGTTCAGGATCTGAGCATGTGATCAAATGACTTTGCGTGCTTTAACTTTTACTTGTAACTTTAAGATATCGTATTCTAGTCGGTTAGTGCTGCTGGATCGGAAGATTTCCCCGAGTCTGCAGCCCGAACACGAGCCCAAAACGCCCCTGTCTCTCTCTCTCTCTCTCTACAATTACAGGACGGCAGTACCATTATTAAGGTGATGAGGTACTGTACCTCTTACAGTACTACCTTACGTGCTTACATAGCCTATCGGCCAGCGTTTCATACCTTGAGGTTGATTGGTGGATGATGCCATGATGCGATGATGCATTGATTGATGAATGATGACTGTCAGTACTGTACGGAGTACTCCGGATGTCACCAAGAGAGCAGCCGCCCTATTGGCTGTTGTCTCCAGTCATCTGAGACGGAAAGAACTCAAGTAGAGAAGCAATCTGACATCTCACGGAATCAGTCTATGGGTAAACTGTGTTTAGTGATGGTGAATGGCAACGATCTTGTAGCATCGCATCAGCGCTGTGCTTGGCTGAACACACCAGTGCGAGACGGAAGAGGGAAGAGAAAAGAGGGTGTGAACCAAGGATCGTTGGATCGTTTGATCGTGGGCATGAGAAGGACTTCCGTAAGGGCTGAAACTCTGTGCCTCGCCCAATCAGAAGCCCATGCTTGCTGTACCTGCCAGTCTTATACTCTTCTTGTCGCGAGCAAGACAAAGACCATCGCATCTTCCCCTCAGCTGGATCTGTCTATTCTACTACTAAATTAGGATTCATTTATCTGCCGGCTTGATACCATCCCATGATCATCACTTGCGATAGAACCGCATCCAGCGCAACTGTGTCCCTAAGTGCTATTGCAGTCTTGATTCGGTCACTATCCCACTCGCTACCTACTACGTATCCGGGGTTTTAATTGTTAACGCGATCTGCAAATACAGGGGGATTGATTGGTCAGCATAGCAAAATTAATCCCTGACTGTGGCTTCAGCGTTAACAATTAAAACCCCAAGTACCGTAGTAGGCAGGGCCGTTGACCCGCAGCGAAGTACTCGCTTTGAGCCTAGTTCTACTACCCCACCTGAAACACCCCAAGGACCCCCGCCCCGCCCAAACTTCGAAACAAGGAACATTCACCCGGACACATTTCCCTCAGCAATTCATTGAACGACAATAGTTCTAATCATTACACACAATCTTCGTGCATCTTCTGACCTCCTTACACCTCACCAGTCATCATATCTATTCGCAGGTCGAATTCAATCCCATCATTTCTGACGCATCCCCCGTGTCTTGCTGCTTCAACCTCTCCACATCCCACTCGTGAGCCCGACCAACTCTCCCTCTCATCACCCTCACCGGATCTGTCTCCGTCGCGGAATCCTTGGACGGCTCCTCTCGAATGGTTGGTCTGGGGTACTAAGGAGGAAGAGGTGGGAGGCCTGAGCCATGGCGATGCTTGCCCCCAAGGCCCCATACCCGTCGTCAATGGGAATGGGCTCCAGTCAGACGAATTCAGCAGGCCAGTACTCTGCTGGTTTGTCGAATCATAGCACGTCGGTCGTCGGGGCTACGCACAACGCTCCTTTCGCTAGTCCGACCGAGTCGGAGTTCTCAGAAGCATTAGATGGCCCTGATTCTGTTCGGTAAGCTCCTCATGGCAAACATTAGGTCCTTGTATCACGAGCTACGATTAACCAAAGACCCGGCACGCAGGAACTGGGATGAGAAACGTGTTGGAGAATGGCTGCGCGTGATAAATTGTGCTCAATACGAGCGACTCTTCAAAGGTAAGCTTGCCAGGCCTTATATATCATCCGGTTTTGCTACATCCGGTTGGAAGTCCTGCGAAACCTGACACTACAACTCAGAAAATAATGTCACCGGAAGTAACCTTATCGAATGCGACCAGAGTGTGCTGAAGGAGATGGGCATCAAGAAAATTGGTGATCGGGTGCGAATATTCGTTGCCATCAAGCAGCTTAGGACCAAAGCTGTGGGGAACCACAAGAAACGTACCAGGGACTCCATCGCTGCCTTGGATAGCCGCCAGCTTCATACACCCTACACACCCTCATCCTCCGGATCTCCACGCCACTTCAACAACACCAAAGAGCGGACATATTTACCACCTCCGGCTAACCAACGATCACGTCAAGGTGATCCATCAGCGGTAGACAATCATCACATCTCTAGTCTCAATAGACCTGGCTCACCTTTTGCTGAGCCCGATGGAAGAGGCTTGCGGCCTCGACGGTACGGTGGCATGAGCCCTGTAGAAAGTTCACGCAGAGACCAGCAACAAGGCATCACCAGCAATCCTGGATCCGCAAACACCGCTTCGGGGCGTCGACCGGCGACACCTAGCCGTCAGAACCCAGGTATGGACTCTACTGTTGGCACACTCGCGCCAGGCTCGCCTCATATACGAGTGATATACAACAGTGGGCAGACCAAAGTACTCGATATCAAGAACTGCAAGACGGTAGAGCAGATCATTCTCAACGTATTGCGGAAGCTCAACCTCCCGGAGCACCACTCGAAGAATTACTGTTTCTACCTTTTGGAAGGCATCTATCCGGATCCCAATAACTGTCGCCGTATCCCTGATTCGGAGCTTGTGCGAATTTGTACGGATCTGAAAGGAAGTGAACGAGGTCGACTAATATTGAGGAAAATCCATGCCGGCGAACCTGATGACGATGACCTGCGCAAAGCTGCTTCTATATCATTCGAGGAGCACAACGATGTGCATGTAAAGACAATTTCCAATAATAACCCTCAAAGCAAACTCAAGGTGCAAAAGTTGACTGGCGAGAACTGGGGAGAATTGAGCTACCCACTATCCCCAGCATCATTCCAGCCATCACGCAATTTTGGCGCGACCGTGCCGGCTGCGCGGCCGCGAACCAATAGCACCACAGTTCAAGATTGGAATCATCCTGAGCGGGCGGATTCTCGCCGAGATACAAAACCAAAGATCAAAGAGTTCTGGTCGGGCGGTCGTCCACCAAGCGAGATGATTAGCCAAGAACTGACAACGTATTTTCCGGATCACGAGAAAGAGAAAATTGAGAAGGCTGTGCGAATGTCGATGCGGCGATCAGCTCGGCTGAGCAGAGCCGCCAGCCGAATCAGCGTTGCCAGCAATATCAGCTTTACACCAAGCCTCAAAGATGCTCCTCCGCTACCCAATATTGCGGATGCATGGCTAGCTGGAGGTCCGGCCCGTGGAGGTCCACGTCCTCTTTCCGTATCAAAGTTTGCACTACCACAGACAGCGTACCGCGACTCCATCGCTTCGAGTTCTCTACAGCCGTTGCAAGAAGAATCGCCAGTCGAGCCTAACAGGAAGTCTTACGTATCGTTCGAAAGTGACTCACAACCCACCAATGGTGACGTTGCCCTTTCAGAGGGCCAGTCATCCTTACAGAGTTATTTCGATGAATCAGAGAGCAGCGGCCCAACCACAGAGGCAGGTGGCTCTCTCAACGATCACCTTAGCCACGCCCTCGCCGAAGATGGTGAGGAGCTCGACGAAGAGCTCGACCAATTCCTCAAAGGCGACTCTTGGGGCGACGTCAAGTGGATTCGAGGTGCTCTTATCGGCCAAGGCTCGTTCGGCAGTGTCTTCCTCGCTCTGCACTCCGTTACCGGCGAGTTGATGGCAGTCAAACAGGTCGAAGTCCCGTCAAACAGCAATAGCACCATGGATAAGCGAAAGGAGAGCATGGTCGCCGCTCTCAAACGCGAGATTGATCTGCTTCGAGATCTCCAGCACGAAAACATTGTGCAATATCTGGGCTCCAACTCTGACAACGAGCACTTTAATATTTTCCTCGAATACATCACCGGTGGTTCGGTGGCGGCTATGTTGACCTCGTATGGCCAACTCCAGGAACCTCTCATTCGCAACTTCGTCCGCCAGATCCTCGCCGGTCTGTCGTATCTGCATGGCAGAGACATCATCCACCGGGACATCAAGGGCGCCAACATTCTGGTTGACAACAAAGGCAACATCAAAATCTCCGATTTTGGCATCTCCAAACGCGTCGAAGCGTCAGCCATCCTCCAACCTGCCAAAAATGGCGGCCACATCCATCGTCCTTCGCTACAGGGCTCCGTCTTCTGGATGGCCCCCGAGGTCGTCAAACAAACATCGTACACCCGCAAAGCAGACATTTGGTCCCTGGGCTGCCTCATCATCGAAATGTTCACGGGCAACCACCCGTTCCCGGATTGTTCGCAGCTGCAAGCCATCTTCCAGATTGGGAATTCCAGCGCGAAACCAAAGATCCCCGAGTATGTGAGTGAGGAGGGGAAATCATTCCTGAGCAAGACGTTTGAGATTGATCATGAGAAGAGGCCGAGTGCGGATGAGTTGTTGTTGCATCCGTTTTTGAAGCAGATTGTTTGATAAGGGGGCAAGAATGAAGTCGGTGCTGCGGGAAACCGAAGCGGAGCGAGTGGAGCAATTCGTCTAATGCCTTGGACACAGACCATCAACAGTTGTATTTTTATATGAGACCTATGGTGCTTACGTGAGATGGCCATCCTAGATACATGCAAAATTGGTAGAAAATTTTGCAGTCCCTCACAAGTCCTCCTCCATTCTGAATGCTTGTATTATAAAAGCGATTCGACAAAATGACCCCAACCGCCTCCCACCATCCCATCCCACCCCATCCCTCTCACACATCCACATCCACACCCACCCTTCCCCCCCCCCTCACTAAACCCCTAACCCCCTAAACCCCTCACTAAACCTCTAAACCCCTAAACCCCTACCTTAAACCACAACATCCCCACAACATCCATGACCCACCCAGCTCTCTACACAGTACACCCCACCCCACCCAAACTCAGGATTGTATGATTGTAGGATTCGAGAAGTGCCGTTTTAGTTTGATTCGGGAAGAGAGCGGTGAGGGAGCATGGGGGAGCATGGGGGAGCATGGGGGAGCATGGGGGAGCATGGGAGAGCATGGGGGAGCATGGGGGAGCATGGGAGAGGGAGGGAGCATGGGGAAGAGGGAGCAGCAGTAGGGAGGGAGCAGTAGGGAGGGAGGGAGCATGGGAGAGCAGCAGAGAGGGAGGGAGCATGGGGGAAGCATGTGGGGAACATGGGGGAGCATGGGGGAGCAAAGAGGGAGGGAGAGAAGCAGCAGGGAGGGAGGGAGGGAGCATGGGGGGAGGGAGCAGAATAACAAAAAACCGGCTTTGGTGCGGCATGGAGGAGGGTAGGATCACGTCAAGGTTTCCTGTCTGAAGATTTTCAAAGATATATATACGAGCCGAGTACATAAGGTAGATCGCGTGCCCTCTGGGGCCCTTCTGTCCAGGCTTATTGGTTGACTTACTGTAGAACCGACCTTATATCCTCCTTATTCCTTCTGCGCCATTTCCCGTCTAAAATTGGTTTTGGGGCTCACACTATGTACTCTGCTAATTTCACCCCCCCCGACAGGACTGAATTGAATCCGACTCTTCGTCTTAAGTTTTCCCCCAACCATTCAGACTCCCAGATACCATACCGCCTGCACTTGTATAGTTCATCTTACGCTTTTATCCGTCTGCTTCCCAGATGAAACATCATCTTTCGTTCACGAACTTACTAATGTCGAAGAAACCTTCGGGCCGTACGAGCCCTTGCCAGGTGAGACCGACGTCGAAGCGTTGAATTGGGCAATTTTCGCTATAAAGCTGTATTATATTGCTCAAGTTTGTAGTTCCGTCCAACTCGAGGAGTAAACAGTACGAGTACGCCAAAATACCAGCGTCAAACCCGGCCGACTCGCTCCGTATTTCAATGGGGCAGATACCGGCTTTGCTCCCCTGCTTAGGAGTATTTTGGGCTTGCTCTGCCGAAGAAGGCACAAAGGTGAGTACTAATCCTTTCGACCGGGTAAATTTGGATTGTAATAGCCTCTTTTGGCTAGAGACTTTGTTTTATCATCTACAGCCTTCAAGAAATGGATCACTTGTGCAGACCGTCTCTGTACTAGCCTCGAATTTTGGAGCGGCGGCATGGGTGGAGGTTGGGATTCTCGGTGCTGTCATGCTGGGCTTCTCATGGGTCTGCTAGAAATCATTGCAGGTGGTTCACAGGGGTCGTTGGAGTCGAGAATTAGGTGGAGAGAAGAGGACTAAGTGATAGTGTATATGTGGAAGATATGTCCATCCGTCCTGTTTATGGAATGAATAGAAAGTGAACCATGCCAACCAGGCTGAGAACCAGGTATGGACCGTGGTAGACCGATCTTAAAAGGCCACGGCCAAAATGATCTTTGGAGGTAATTTTCGCTTTTCGAGCGACCTTTGACCAAGGTGAAAACTCCAGCGACGGATGTGGAAGAATTGAAAGGTTGCTTATCCTGCGCGACCAAATCTAAGAAGGAAGAATACCACTCCGATCCTAGAGGCGCGCCTTCTGGTAGTTCAGGGGGACTATCTTCTTTCCTACCTTTCCTACTTAGGCGATGAACCACAGCCGGCATTAAAGTCCACTAGCGTTATCGGATTTCCGCTTCAGTTGCTAAGCCATGGGTCATCAAGCAGCTGTTTTGCTGTCTGTCTCTTCTCCGGAACCCAATGCAACATCTTCCTCATAAAATCTAAGAACAAAGCTTTGTTCTCACCACTTAGCTGTTCTTCGGAGTCCTCCAAGGAGATATCCGGAACCTCGACTGCGCCTTTCCAGCTGCCAGTATTATCAAAGTACTGCCACGATGTTTCAGTACGCTGAAGGTAATCCAGCGGAGGCAGTCCCAGCACGGCAACCATTTCAGCCATGTGGTGGAGGCTGGAGCCTTCGCCGTTGCCATCCTGAGCGTTGAATAGGTGCTTGTTCTCGAATACGTCCCAGATCTATTAATGCAGGCCAATTAGAACTGTACGAAAATGTTGTGCAGGGAAACACCAAACGTTTGCATTGGACACACTCACCATGACACCAACGTTCCATATATCAACACTATAGGTCCACGGAATATCAAGTATGATTTCCGGTGCTCGGTAGACGTACGGTTGAATGTCGTCGTTGTACGTCTCCTTGCCAAAGCGGGCTTCGCCAAAGTCGCAAAGTACTGGACGACCGGGCTTTTTGGGCCGCTTTAGTCCCCGAGACTCATAGATCACCCGGTCTCCATCGACTTTACGAGGACTTGGGTTGCTTAGCTCGGCCGCTTCGAAATCCTCGAGGATTGAGTCCTCTTCGATCCTGAGATGGACGTTTCTCGCTTGCAAATCTGGCAGAGACGGAGTTAGCACGATCCCAGCAGAGCATGGCGGGGTGAAAGGCCAAAAGCTCAAGCAAAACTCTTATTACCTGCGTGAATCATTTCGGCATCTGTGTGCAAGAAGTTAAGAGCACGGAGTAAATGGGCTAGGAAGACTTTAAGAAGATTCTCGGGGAGCTTTCGTCCGGGACTCAGCTGTCTCAGCGTCTCCATGCTCATGCCCAGAGGCTCGTGAACCAGGCATTGATGTTCACCAGCTGGCCCCGTAGCTTTGAAAGAATCAAGAAGCTGCCGAACGAGTAACGCGCCGGGATTGCTCGTCGTAATTGTGCCAAGATGGTTGTAGGCCGCAAGCTCGCGGCGAACGGTTGGAGAATCCTGCTCACACACTTTCAAAGTAACGTATTTGTGCCCTCTGGTATCGGCAGTCAGTGTTGTGCGAGCCTGATGGCGATGCACCCACCTGAGATCGCGACAGAGCCATGCAGTCGACCGCGAACCGTAGCCAAGTTTGCCCAATACTTGGTACTGCGATCGGAAGACTTCACCAATATGAACAGGGTAGAAAAGGCCCGGTTCATACCAGTCCCAGTTCTCCTCCTCTATCTGCTCAGCGCCGCTGAGGACTTTGAAGCCGCTGTTTAGAAATCTCCTAGGTGGCGAAGCAGAACGTGTAAAATAATTTCTGGCCCAGCGACCTATAGTAGCCATAATGAGGATATGAGGTTTCCATAAACGGACTTACAGAGTTATGAATGAAGGAGTCTACGCATGCGGAGTTAACAAATTTCACCTGCATCGTGTGCACGCATAGTAAGCATCGACTAACCTCGTTAAAGATTAGTGTGACACGTCTGAGAATCTTAGGCAAGAGCCTTCATCAGTCATGCATAAGGTATGCAGTAAGCTTAATCAAGGTCGAGCTTACCTCTAGGCTCTGAGTCCCGTTATTGCTCTGCCCAATATCACAGGCTTCACAGCCCGACCTACCTTAGGTACCTACCTTATAGACTACCAGTCAACTAGCACATGAATTTACAAGCCATTTTCTTATGTACGTTCATTCTTAGTTAGCAGTATGAGCAGCCTGAGGGCGCTGTGATAGTCTACTTAA
>JAABUS010004035.1_pt1 | contig 22219 bp, 24 predicted proteins | sample 5560161 | NCBI WGS metagenome assembly JAABUS01 (sample SAMN10711885, study PRJNA513376) | rock metagenome | isolation source: Antarctica rocks | place: Antarctica: Victoria Land, Trio Nunatak nord | collected 2016-01-04
AGGTAGATGGGGGGAGAGGTATAGAGAAGGGGGGATAAAGGGTCCAATATTGAGGGCTCACGCAATGAGCGTAGCTGTTCATGGAGCAAATCGTCCTCTTACTGACTATATGTAAGAGCTGTTGTCTGCGAAGTGGTCTCCATCCCCATTAATTTTCCTCCGTCCTCATCTAATTCATGTCAGTCCATGTCAGTCTCATTCTTTGAAACCGTTGGTCAGACTCTGTGCATATACTATTCTTGAAGTTTGTCCAAGATGTGGTAGATTGCAGGATCGAGAATTTAGGTTTTTGGGTGAATCTTGATCATCCATCCTAATGCCTAGCCAGGTAAGGTAGGCTGAGCTGATGTGGATGCACTACTTGATGCAAAAGATGAAACCGCTGCGGCTAGATAATCACGAATAGTTGCGTGAAGACAGATTGAAGTGATGGGGCTGGTTGAGTGGAATCAGCAGGCGTTTTATCTGAACCGAAGCAAGAAACGAAAGCGGCCCCTAGATCTAAATCTCAGAACATAAATACATCCGCAGGTGCTTGATCAGATGCCAGAGGTACTTCTGGACTCAGACTCCTCAATTCATCTAGGTCCAGAGGTGCTTAATTCGGGGGGCCATCCCGCTTTCGGGGTCAAGACCCCGGACCCAGTCTGCATATATGTTCAGTGGTTTGCCAAACGGGGTGTCTCTTAGGCTTAGTGCTGACAGCCACTCGAACGTGACTCCGACATGCTTGAAGACTCTAGCCAGCGCCGTCAATGCAACCTCGGGGCCATACATGGGACCCACATCGTTCCCTTCATTATCTATAGTCATGTAGCGTGCTTTTGTTGGTACTACCAGATGACGTGCTTGAGTTGAGGTACGTAATCAACTTTGTTTGCAGCCAGGCTCGTCAGGACCGCAATACGGTAGTCGAGGTTTTCGTCAGTCTCCTCGTGATCCATTGCGTATTGGAGTTGTAGAATCTCTAAGCTTGGTGGAAGCCGTTCATGCAGTTTCTAGTAAACCTTGTGAAATGGTGACATTACTAGTATCTTCAGGTTCGTGAAGGTGTTGAGTCTCGGACACAGTAATATGGCGCTCACACTGAATGCGACGTCGCTATTGGCAACCACAAGCTCCTCGAGTGACTCTCTGTGTTCAAACAGGGCTTGACAAATTTGCCTGAAACCTCCTTGGACTGGAAATTGTCGCTCACGATCCTGAGAAGAAATGTTCGTTTCGAAGACGAAGCGTTTCAGCTGATTGATAGAGAGCAAGATATTGGCTAAGATGTATCCGGATATCGCGTCATCGCAATGTAGCAAACGCAGTTCCTCAATCGGCGAGGTCCTGTGCTGGGTGGGAGAAAAAGCATATCCATCTCGGTTCAAGAAAACTTTCTCTACCTGTATCATACGAAGTGACGGTCTCCAGAAGTGCTTGGCCAAAATCAGTAGCGGTATCTCTTCGTTATGCATTTTGGTTTAGTAATCGCCAAAGTCGAGGAAGTTCAATCGCATGATGGAAAGTGTCTGCTTAGGTGGTATATCTAGACGTACTTGGGGAGAAGGGAGGGTAAGCTCCCGCAAGGGGAGTATGTCGAGCAGTTGGCCGATGAAACACTCGTGCCATTGTCGGTCTTTGAAGTCAAGGGAAAGTGAAGTGGCGTAGGTTCTGCTCAGATTGGGGAATTAGCATATTTGTTCCCAAGTTGAGTGAGCAGGAATGGGAACGATCATGATTACCTTAGTCATGTTGGGCAACTGGTCAAAACCCATGGCTTGACAAGTAATAAAGGAATAATAGATCTTGTTCGCCAGGTCAATGAGCATGAAAAGACATATTCACATAACGATCTGCTGCAATTTTCACCTACCTAAGTCTAGGATGCTACTCAAGGTCATTCAGAAGTCCGATGAATTCGCAGTAGCTGGGCGTCAGATGGCCAAATTGATTGAAGTCAGCGTAGCTACTGACCATACTTCGGTCGTCATCCCGTAGCCATAACACCTTAAAATAGCTGCAGTCACCGCTCTTGTGTGCTGAGCAGGGTAGCTCGAGGTGAGCAGAGCTGTAGAGGAAGCGTTTCACAAGCTTGTTAAAGTGTGGAGAAATGAGAGCCACATTAGTCAAATCCTTTCGAGGGACCTCTGATATGATCTGATGCAGGAGCTCATCTGGAAGATTCGCGAGATAGGATTCTTCTCTTCTTTTAAGAGGTGCCATTCTCGAGTAGAACAGTGGAGGTTGAAGGTGGATATAAGCAGAGAAATGTGGAGGTTTAGTGAAATGGAGATGCACGATGTACGGTTTAAGGCCGCGATTTAGTAGGTCGATGTTGCACCAGAGCGTGGCAACGGAAACAGTGTCACAGGAGCTTTTCTAAGGTTTCACTGGGTATCATGCGAATAGTCGTCGTCCCTCTAATATTTTTCAAACACTGCTCTAAACTCATATCAAACAACTTCTTACCAGCCAATCAATCGAATTTCATCCTCTCCATCTGTGCCCGCATCTGATTATTCGCGATCTGCAGCTGAGCACATCTAGCCTGCCATTGGGTATTCTTTTCCTTCTGTTGCCTGGTTCAATAGTAAAGATAGATCAGAATAAGTACTCCGATAGCATTCTCCAAATTGTTCCTTCTATCCCTTTTTCCGTTTTGCGCTTAAATCTTATTCAGAAGCCTGATCAATTCGCTCTCTGTCTTCTCTTGCTTCTCGGCTAGGTAAAGCAGGATAGCTCGGCCACTCTTGAGTTCAAGCTCTCTGATCGTTTTGGTGGCGTAGATTTGAGGAGGGGGCTGGTGGTAGAATTGGCGTGTGTTCGAGAAATGGCAAATCTGGTGATTGAAATTCGTGCAACCAACAGCATTGCGCATTTCTGGGCGATAGTGCAACGGAACGTGTAAAAGGGCTTCTTGATCTTATTCATTAGTCCTAGACACAAGCTCTGAGCAAAGTGGAGACGCACGCTTGCAAATTGAAAACCTGGCCGCTGGCCGGTAACATGGCGCGTTTGAGCATATTGTACAGCATGAGACTTCTAAAAAGAAGGAGGAAATGGATCTGCCCTGGTTTTAAGGCATGTGGGGTGGAATGCTGCAGCCTTACATTAATGTCTCACACAGGCGCTAAGTCTCGGCGAGTCCGAGACAAACTGGATTGGAGCTGTGGATGCATTCCTCGCTAATCAATTTGGATGCGATGTAAGGGGCGACGGAGTACTGGAGCCTTGACGAGACCAGAATATCCGCGCATTCAGGGTGTCAAAGTGGCGGACACACCGTTCAGCGCTCAATCAAACTTCGCTAACACGATAGGCCATGCTATTTAACCACGTGCAATTTCAAGATCCGGCGAAGTCTTGAATCTTGGAGAGGATGAGAGCAGCAAACGCAACATTTGGGACTCAAAGTATCTACCAATAGCATCATCCACATCTCCAGTGGGTTTACTGCATACACACAGTAGATTTAGTAACGTCTCGAGGATTAGGTAGTGTAGATGACCGAGCAATGCACACGATGTTCGCCGCTCTGACTATTAGCTAATGCCATCAATTGCACCTCTAGAAAACTGAACATATGCCATCCGCACTCAACATTAGCCAGGAATATCAGTGAAAACGACAAATAGATAAAAAAATTGTTTGTCTTGTCGTAATACAAGCAATGAAGTATGCTAAGACAATCTGCCGGAGTGTATCAGCAGAGGCTCATCCCCTCGCCTTGGGCACTCAATCACATACATCACCACGCATTCACCATCCATCGTCTTTAGAACCCAAAAATGTCTCCCAAAAGGCCGCTACCGAGCGGGCCCAGGTCGTCTATTGCATCCCAAATCCAACGCTGAAAAGGAGGCGGATCTCGGGACCATCTATGCGTAATACCAAGTGGCCTACCCAATGGTGTGTCCTTCAATGCCGGGGTAGAGACCCATCTAAACTTGACACCAACTTCGTCGCATTGTTATGCTAGCTTTTCGAAGGCCTCCTCGGCTCAATACATTGCGCCATCATCACTGTCTTCTGGTAGATGGCAAGCTGTTTGTTGGTACCGCCATATCACATGTGTCAAGCTTGGTAGGGCGGCTTCTTTGCTGTCTGCGAGATCCTGTAGCTGGTTGACTCTTTCATCCAACATTTCGTCGATCTTTTGATTATCCATAGAGTATTCAAGCTGCAGTGTCTCTAGTGTTGCTGGTAGATGCTCATACAAGTGTTTGTTTGGGGTCTTTTGAATGAATGAGAGGGGAATCGCCAATCGTTTGAGGGTTCCGAAACCCGCCAAGTTGGTAACGGAAAGCTCTGGGCGGTGGCGTTCTGCAGCATCGCTATTAGCAACAATCAGCTCCTCGAGTGAGTCGCGATGTTCACATGTTGCAAGCGCGATGCCCATCATATTGACTCGCCTCCATGGATCGTGGTGTTGCCAGGCTGTGTTCCTTTCAAAGACTAAGCGTTGAAGATGGCTAATGGAGAGTATCACTTCTTCTATAGAATTACTCATGTGGTGTTCGTAACAGCCGAACAGTTGTAGATCAGTAACAGCTGTAGAGCGGTGTCTTCCAGCAGAGAAGTAGGGTGTTTTGTCCATAAAGTAGCCCTGTTGTATCTTTAGTGCGCGCAAGGAGGGTAAAAACAAATAATCGGCCGCCATTTGACACCTCGTGGCGACTTCTGTGGCCAGACCACCGAGGCAACCGAAGTCTAGTCTTATGGTCGAAATAGCATGGTCTTCGAGCAAAATAAGTTTTTCAGGTGGGCGGATCTTGGAAAAATATAACTCTTGCAGAAAAGGGGCTGGATGGAGGAGCCGGTTGGCAAATGGCTGACACCAGTTGGAGCCCTGAGGATCAAAACAGATTGACGTTACACGCGACCGTAGCTTGGGGTTGCACCCAAGATTCTCGAGAAGTCCGTTATATCGCTTATAGGCGTTGGGGAGGACGTCGCTGTCATGATGTGTAGCGCTCTGTAGAGGAATGGCTCCACAACATTGCTGAATCGACGTGAGAAGGTAGCGATCGTTGCGAGGTCGCTTTGAGGGAGATGAGAGAGAATTCCTTCGAGCGTCTCGAAAGGAAGCTGCTAGAGGAATAGTGTCTGATCATGTTGAGGTTGATCCATAGTGGGTTATAGTCTTTGGGCTTCTGCGAGAATTTGATGAAGAGAAGCAGGTGAGGGTTGGGCGAGTTGCTCGATACATAGTAAACCGACGGTTACACCAAGATTAGGGGCATCCTCAGGTGACATGATACAAGATGCGGATCGACGAAGGCAAATTAGTGGAACCTCAGAGCGGTTCGTGTGATTTCTTGTAGTGCAACCTTATTGTTCTTCCGTGTTCTTGGTCACTGGGCCTCGAATATGTGTAGATGACTTAGTCTATGGGCCGCCAAGCTCGATCAGTCGATAATGGGTTTCTTACGGATTAGATGAGGGCTGAACGTGCAATGTGGGTATACCTATTCGAGCCTTTACGCAAGAAGCCAATTTGCCATTTCTAGCAGAATGCCCACCTCATAGCACTTGAGAAACATCAGTACTGCCACTTCGAGGAAGAATAGAGAGGTGTACACCAAGAAATCTGGGTACCTTCTCTCCAATCCTGCAAGAAAGGTTTTCACACTCGCGGGGAACGTCTAAATCGGTGCATTGCTGCCGATATGTAAGTGGTACCATTCTTCCACAGCTTTCCTGCTCACGACACAGTCGCAGTCAATCCGCGAAAAAAGGATGGAGTGAACCAGCTGCACGGCAAGTCTCAGCTCGATGGCTTCATCATCTGCTTTCAATCGCAACTTCGGATTCTCTTTTGCTACCATAGGTCCTTCTTGCCTTCTGGCTTCTTGCCTTCTGGCTTCTTGCTTCTTGCTTCTCATTCCCTGCTTCGGTCACATGACGATTGCAGAAGAGAGACCGTAGCAGCCCCTCCGCATCACCTATCTCTATGCACATTGTTGCAGACGTCTCCGAAGACTTCCATGCTATGAGCAAACTGATCTTGCACCTGCTTGACTCTTGCAGCGATGTCCCGGCCCAAAGGCAAAAATCTCTCGCCTTCGCGACCGGCTCCGACACCCTCCCCCATCACGACATCATAGATCGCCTTAACAGCCTTCTCCTTATCACCATCGGGCTCCCATTTCCCGCTGGTCAACAATTCGATGGTCTTGTCAGCAACAGAGCCCTTATAGTCTTCTGGCATAGGGTTCTTGCCGACAGTAAGGGCATTGCCCATGTTGGTATTGAAGGCTCCAAGCGAGACGATCAAGACGCGGACGTTGAACTCGGCTACCTCTTTTGCCAGAACCCTAGACATTCCTACCCATCATCAGCTCTAAAACTGTCCTATCTGGGAAATCAACACTCACCATCAAGCCCGGCTTTAGCTGGCGCATAAGCACCCATACTCTCCCTCCCCTCCAGTCCCGCCCCACTACTCATATCAACCACGATACCAAACCTTCGCTTACGCATATGCGGCAGCACTGCCCTAATCAGCCTACAAGGCCCGAAATACATTGACTCCATCTGGCGGCGCACTTCCTCCTCCGTGAATTGCTCAATGCAGGCATGGATAGAGTACCCCGCGTTGTTGATCAAGACATCGATGTACTGTTCCGACGCCTCGAGGTCTTCCACAATCTGTGCGCAGTTCGGGTCGTCTACGTCTATCTTGAGCCATTTTCCGCCTTTGCTCTCCACCTCGGCGACGAGATCGGGCGTGCGGGAGGGATTGCGCGAAGTTGCGATTACAGTGTGTCCGTGTGATTGGACTGTGCGGGTGAGGGAGAGACCGAAGCCTGAGGAGCAGCCTGTTATGAGCCATGTAAGCGGCCGCTTGGGCATGGTGAATGTTGTGGACATGTTGATTGTTTTCAAAGGCTCGGTTCGGTTTAGCTCTATGGGACCGTTTCTCCTACTGAGTAAGTGAATATGCGGAACCGTCTCGGTGAACTAATTTTCGAGTTGATTCGACATGATTTGGAGGATTATACGAGATATTTGTAGGCGTTCGGCACCTCGTGGCTGAAGAATTTGGGTGGACTTATGACGGGATTAACTTGGAGTTACCCTTAACTCCGTTATGGGGCCAATCGACAATCCACGACAAGGAAAGGTATTTCGGGACTCGATGTTCGTAGCGTAGACGGTTTAAAGGGATAGGATTGCTTCAAAAGAAAGGATGGGCGTTCTGCCGCTATTCATATGCTTCACTAGCTTCTGCTTAGTCATCACCTCAAACGTCAAGGTCTTACTCACAGTCATTAAAGCGGTTTAAGAACATGACCCCAGTGCTCCAGCTAGCATTGGGATACCCGCCGCACTATCAGAGCTCAGCGATCTTGTCGAAGATCACGTGACTTTCACACAAGACTCGACACATAGGATTTTCACTATAGATAGGACCGTGGAAGCTAGGATAAAGGGGTTAGAGGAGGAGCTGCAGGAGTCGAAGAGATTGCAAGTCGTAGAGTAAGACCAGCCTCCTATCCCCTCCCATCGTTTCGCGTTGTGCTAATTGCTGGGCACGTCAGCGCAACAGATGACAGCATACCATTATTCATGTCTACAACAGCAGCGAAGAAAGCAAGCAGATTGGTCTTGCACCTCTCTTAGATATAGGCAGGACAGTCATCACGCCTTTCCCGAAATATCCACAGGGTATGAGAATGATGGCGACGGAGGATCGAAACCAGCTGCTGAGGAATTTGGATGCACCAGAGACACAGGTGGCGGCTTGAAATACATCATTTCATATCGGAGTTGTAAGAGGAATGGCATGGATGACCCAACTGGTCAAGAAATTTCTTTCGAGACCAGAGAGTCACTGAGCTGGGAAGACCAGTACGAGATTTGGTGATTAGATCAATCCCCCGTCCAGTACTATTGTATTTCGAGTAATTTGGCGGTTCTTGAAAACGTTCATCTCTTATACGACGTCATCGCGCACCGCATAGTCCAAAGCCGCTAGCCTGATGTGCAAACCATCGCTGTTTGCTTACTGTAGACGTGTGTGAGTGATAAAGATCAACAGAATTTGAAATGAGAAGGATACTTTTCATTGCAGCGAACGCACGAACATGCAATATCGGTCAACTAGAATTTGAAGTTATGTACGTACCGCTCAATACTATTTGAAATCCTCAAGAAGTGGCAGTATCCGAACTATTCCCACTCCTTAAAGTAGTCCTAGGCCCAAACGGGAAAAGATCTGGGTCTGGCGACTCTATGCAGTTCTGCGCTGCCACTGATGATGAACAAAATTGGTCAGCACTACACCCAACGAGAAATTCGCAATAGATGATAAATCTTGTGTGCTTGGAGTGTTCACTCACAAGCCGAATAAAGCAACATATTTGTGGGATTTTTTAATGACTCCTCCACGCCGTACCGAATAATTGCATTCCAATCAAATGACTCCTTGGGCCTGGAGAACGCATTCAACGCCAACTTTCCGAGATAGAATCGAATAAGTTCGTACAACATTGTATACATCTGATAGCTCCGATAAAAGGCATCCACATCTCCCGAGTATCTGTTGCCGACTACCTGTGGGCATCGATATTGACTGGGACTCGGCGCGCACGTTTGAGAAAAGAAGCTCGGGCATATGAATATATAGGCTGTTCCGTCGGCGTAGAATGACTGAGGTGGCGCGTCTACGGGCAAGGGGTTTGCACATCTTAACCATGGATTATAGCCCAGATTTAGGTATGCATAATCGATATATGATGTTGGCGCGGCGCAGGCGAAGCGTGGTATCAAAGCTGTCCTAGGGCTAGGTTTTAAATCGAGGACTCCGCGGATGTCGTAGATACTACTCAAATCGTAATAGACGAGGCCTTTTGAGCCATTGAATTTGTACATTGCCCTGTATCGTAGAGAGCATCAGAGGAGGCCTGTGAAACCCGCAGAAAGAAATCCAACTTTACGGCTGGGGACCTTACTTGAAGCCGTAGGGACTACTCGTACCACGTTCCACATCGTACATTGCTACCATAGCCGCCCCTCGGCCCAGATTGAAAGCTCGCTCGATGTCGCTTTGTTGATCCAGGGTGCATCCCTCGATGGAGGGGTAGTTGACGGCAACGCCGGTTGCATTTGCGAAAGCTAATGTATCTGAGATGAGCGAATTGTTGCTGAAGATGGTATTCTCGGGGGCAGCGACTAACAGAGATTAGTATGGTCGACGAGTATTTTGGTCATTGGACGAGATACCTGGAGACGCAGGGAGTGCCAATACATAATGAATACTTGTTGTGGCGGCGAGAAGTACGGCGCTAATGATCCAATTCATGGTGGTGTGCAGGTCGGAGTAGGAGCCCAGCTGAGCGTCAAGCTGTACACACGAGGCAAGCAGTGAGAATCTGGAATATGCAGAGCTGATCTCCCAGGATGAATAAGAAATGTTTTTGGGATGCAAAGAATTGTCAGGGAACTTTGAAACACTGAAAGCGCAACGCAAGGCATGCTTGTGGGTATAAAAGAAGCCCCCGAATCGCGCTCATGCGCCTCATGCGCCACGAACGAGGGGTGATGTAAAGGACCAAATGATACGTGAACCTATAGAGCTTCGGACCAACGTCCGTCATACTAGAAAGACTAGAAAGCATCATGCAATAGATCCTATTGTGAAAAGAGATCCTGCTCGATCCAGGGAGCGCAGAATAATTTTGAGATTGCGATAGACTTCTTCGGACTATGGAGCAGTATATCATTGCGATGGATAGATGAGATGTTTATCAGCAGTGTCGATTGATTCAAACAAGTATCAATAGGCATTCGGCGGACGTTGATAGCTCTCGGCTTGCGGCCATGGTCAAGCAGCCTGCTTGCTGGAAACATCACCAGGAAAGCAGGCCAATGCTTAATACTTCGCAGTATCACAGAGGGTGTCTCTTCATCATAGGGCCATCCTCACAGAATGGTCTGCTCGCGAACATTCGAGTCCGATCAATATGAGATGAGTGTCACTAGGGAGCACGTACTCTGTAAGTACGACATATATGCTCCAGATATTGGGTTCTCGGTAGCTCGGCTACGCTAGTCAACACTGGGACTAGTACATAGAAATGCCAAGACATAGTGGGAAGACATCATGAGGTAGCGACGTGAAGTTGCACACAATCTTACATCCCGAGATCCCTTACTCTCATCACTGCAAGTAGAAGGTAAGCTCGTATTCGTCGACATAGCCATTTCATGATCACGATGTGGCTTACTCAGCCACAACTTCGATGTCAGCCCTGGTACAGGCCGTACGTATATAAAGCTATGCGTCTTCCCGTTCGTGAGCCATCCTTGCTGCACCCTGTGTTTACTGTCTCTTACGAAGCAGCCTGCTTCAATTCACTGCGAAATGTGTCTCTCATTCTTGATCGTGCTCCTCCCTGTGACTCTTGGACTCAGTACACCTGTGCTCGAGAACCGTGTAAATGATGTCTCACTATCACTGACCAAAAGGACCGTTTCACCCGATGGATCGTGTGCTGGCACCAACGGCTACAGTTGTCCTGCAGGTGAATGCTGCAGCCAAAATGGCTACTGGTATGTGTGAACGTCGTAGAAGCATGACTAGCCACTAAATCATCTACCCAGTGGCACAGCAACACCATACTGCGGTTCTGGGTGCCAATCTGCCTTTGGTACCTGCAGCGGCACGACGCCTTCAACAACTACCAGTATGTCCAGCACACCCACTGCTAGCTCAACAACCTTACAAGGCTGCCTCGCTGCTAAGAATGTCCCAGTCTTCTTTGCTTCCTCATCAGGCTTTTCCCAGCTTGCTCAACCTTACAACTTACGCCTACCATATACCCCAGCAGTCATTGTTGTCCCCACCACGACGCAGCATATCACGGACGCAGTCTTGTGTGCCAGCGAAAATGACGTCAAGGTGCAAGCCAGGAGCGGCGGCCATTCCTACGCTAGCTACAGCAGTGGAGGAAAGAGCGGGAGCATGGTCATTGACCTTGAGAGTTTTCAGACCATCGCTGTCGATGCGACCGGAATTGCACAGGTCGGTGGAGGAGTTAGACTCGGTGATATGGCGATGGAAGTTTTTGATCGAAGCCAACGTGCTCTACCTCATGGCACCTGCCCGGGTGTAGGCATTGGAGGTCATGCCAGCCACGGAGGCTTCGGCTTATCATCAAGATCATGGGGCCTCACGTTGGACACAATCGTCGGACTTGACGTCGTTCTCGCCAACGGCAGCTTCATCCACACGACATCAACAGCCTACCCAGACATTTTCTATGCGCTCCGTGGCGCCGCAGATTCATTCGGCGTCATCACAAGCTTCTACCTGCAGAATCAGCCTGCCCCAACTTCCGTCGTGAACTGGTCATACGGCATCCCCGGCATGTTCAACAACGCAGCCTCCACAACAGCAGCCTTTAGCCACATCCAAGCCTTCGTCCAGAACGCATCGATCGTCGACCGTAAACTTGGTCTAGGCATGTATCTCGACGGCACCATCTTCTCCATCAGTGGAACTTACTTCGGCGATGAGAGCACGTTTACCAACAGCATAGCCCCAGCTCTCCTAAGCGGCCTTCCTTCACCCTCTTCCTCGTCAGTCATATCGGTCGATTGGATAACCTCCTTGACCGACCTCGCAAACAACGTCCCCCTCCAACAACCAACAACAGGCTACAACCTCCACGACAACTTCTTCGCCAAAAGCGTCGTCGTCCCCTCTTCCTCCCCTCTCACAACCGCAGCACTAACCAGCTACTTCAGCTACATAATCGAAAACGGCACCAAGGCACCAAGCCCGTGGTACAGCATCATCAACCTCTACGGAGGACCCGACAGCCAAATCAACGTCCCCTCCCCTTCTTCGTCTGCATATAGTGATCGCAGTGCGCTATGGGTGCTGCAGCACTATGGCTACACGGGCAATACGGGTAGTCCGTTCCCGCCTACCGAGCTTAGCTTTGTTGATGGGTTGAATACAGCGTTGGAGAGTGAGATGCCAGGGATGAATTTCGCAGCGTATTTGAATTATGTGGATCCGACTTTATCTGCAGCGCAGGCGCATAGTCTTTACTATGATGCACCGACTTATAATAGGTAGCTGGGTATCAAGAATGAGGTTGATCCGGGGCATGTGTTTTGGAATCCGCAGTCTGTTGGCAATTGAACAGGGGGTTCGTGATTGTTATTATGATGAGAGATGTTTAATGCTGAATGAGGAGCTTACGAACTATATTTAATTTGCTCTAGATAAAGACAAACAGTAATTGATCAATGGATTTGCAGAAGGATGCTCCGCTCCGAAAGACCTGATATTGCAGCAAAGAAGCGCAAAAGCCATCTGAAAGCCAATTTCACAACAGTCATATCTCGCAAAAGTGGCAGCATGTAGCTTATGAAGCCTGCCAAGTGCCACATCAAGTGCCACGTCATGGGCTCTTTCTTCCATCGATTGTGACATCCATCTTGTTCAACTACCCCCGCATGTTCTGTCATTTGAGCACAATAATCCAAAACATGTCTCACTCTTGCACGACCCTCGACCTATGAGCTCCCTAAATCATAGAGGAGGCGCCATTTGCTCAAGTGAAATATCTTCAAGTCTCATTACCAATATCAACATGCAGCTTTCCATTTTTCAGCTCATATGTACAAGAATGCCTACCCTCCCTGGGATACTATCATCTTACATCACGCAGAATTCTACACTTGCTCATTCACAAATAACCCAGCCATTCCCTGTCCAGTCCCAATGCACATACTCGTCAATAGAACCTTCTTCTTTTGCCTCCTACACTCGCTCAACCCCGTACAAATCTGTCTCGCCCCTGTCGCGCCCAGCGGATGGCCTAGCGCAATAGCGCCACCCCGAATGTTCATCTTTGCGGGATCGATGTTGAGGACGTTGGTGCAGTAGACGGCCATTGACGCGAAGGCTTCGTTGATTTCAATGATGTCGACATCGTTTTGGAGGTTCAGGTTGAATTTGCTCATCAATTTTGGGATAGCGAGCGAGGGTCCGATGCCCATGATACGAGGAGCGACACCAGCGACAGTCGCGCCACAGAATTTGGCCACAATAGTTTGGTTCAACTCAATAGCCTTCGAGCGCTTCATCAACAGCACAGCAGCGGCTCCATCAGTAACTTGGCTGGAGTTCCCACCGGTACTCTTGTCGCCGTAGGTGGGGAAGGCGGGGCGGACTTTGCTGAGGGATTCGAAAGTGGTGCCATAGCGGGGTCCTTCGTCTTTTGTTAGAGTGACGGTTTGTTCTTCGCCAGACTTGGGGTCTTTGATTTTTGTGGTGAAAGGGACGATTTCGTCGTCGAACCAGCCGGCTTTTTGGGCGCGCTCGGCGCGCTGATAGCTCTCTGCCGCAAACCTATCTTGTCTTTCTCGGGAGATATCGAAATCCCGGCCCACGTTCTCAGAGGTTTGGCCCATGGGCTGCATGCAATCTGCCGCATTCCAATCTGCGAGGATGTCTTCATGGAAGGGTTTCTCAAGGGGGTCACCACCTTCGGACATACTTTCTGCGCCGATGGCAACACCGATTTCAATGCTGCCGGTGCTTATTTGGTTGGCGATGTCTTGGACGGCTTTGAGGCCCGAGGAGCAGAAGCGGTTTACGGAGGAGCCGCCGGCGGTAGTGGGGTAGCCGGCTGCGAGGGAGGCGGCGCGGCAGATGTAGGCTGCCTTGCCGTTGCTGACCTGTGGATGTGTAAGTGAGTGGGGTTTGAGGGGGAGAGGAGGGAGAAGTACGTTACCGAGGCAGACATCTTCGATCATTTGGGGGTCGATGTTCGATCTCTCAAGGACCTTCTTGAGGAGGGAGTAGACTATAAAGTCGAGAGGTGTGTCTTTTAGGCCGCCTTTGAAACTTTTGGTTAGGGGCGTCCGGATAGCAAGGGTAATGACTACATCGTCGGGGTTCTTTTGAGTACTGGGGTAAGGTGTTGTTAGCAATTGCAATGGGTGTGAAGGCGGGGAAGGCGGCGTACATGGCAGATAGTCCGCTCTTGCCAGGGGTGAGATGGCTCAGGATGGAATTAAGTCTTTCGTTAGCCATAATAAGTTCTATGAAGGGAAACACTGGACAAGTGAGTAGAAGAAGGAGTTACAAATTGAGAAGACGTCCTGAGAATGTGGAAAAGCGGATGACAAAATAAAAAAGGCCAAGACTTTGAGCCGAGGTCCAGAGTCTAACGGTTCGGTTTTGGTGAGGCTTTCACAGAAGTACCGTTCTTGGAAAAACCCGAGATACCTCGACAACAACTGGCTTTGAGTAAAAGTATTCTACAGTAAAGGTTTGAATTAAATATTATTCTATAATGTATTCCGCGGGGTGAAGTTCTTAAAGCCACTGTTTATCGAGCAAGAGATCGTAGAAGCTGGAAAGATACTTGCTCGAGGGCTAGCGTATCTAGAGTTTCAATATTAGATCCCTAACATTCGCAAAGCTCAAGTAGGGATAGCGGTCCTGTCCGAGCTCTACGCTCTAGTACGGACTCTCGAAATTAAGGTATCAATAGGACTTCCAGGCTTGGCGCTTGGCACGCTTGGCGACCCTTGTGTGTAGACGAGTTGTGATGCGAATACTAGAACAAGTACCAGCTACTTGCGTTGAAAACACTTTCTTCCAAGGAGCAATAGGGTATTCAGTCCGGGATAGAGCGTCGACATCGAGCTTGAGAGTACAGCGGTGGCCTGCCTGTACGTTGTCAAGTCATGAACAATTCTATCGATGAATTCCACCTTGTACTAAGAATAGCGGCGCCGTCCGTTCAGTCATCTATGGTCACAGTTGCTGTAAAGAATAGGATAAGCTGCAGGTGTGGTGAAGTCTCGGTTGCAATTTGCCACGTCTTACTGACTTGTTGAGATAGAAGTAGATCCTACTCGGGGAGATCTAGTAGTATCATCTCTAGGACGGGTTAGACAAGACTTCGGCTGCCGCGACGGTTGAGGTTGGGGGTGGACCATTTGTCGATATAAGGAAGACCGATCTCTGCGAATAGAATCGGTAAAGCTGGTAAGGATACTGTCCTAATCCCTTGTGTCGATTCTGTGTGTCATGTACTATCCAGTCTTCACTCTTGAGACAACAATCTTGAGACGACACTATTGCGAAGAATTTTGTGAGTAGGTTGTGGGCACGTTATGCATAGTCGCTGGTGCAGCTGGTGCTTGGTAGGTCCCACCCTTAAACAAAGCAAGAACAACGCTCATTTGCTCTTGAAAGAGCCGCCTTGCGTACATTTGAAGATGAGTGTGATTAGATCCTTATTCTAGCCTCGCCAAACTTACTGCAACAGGCTCATTACTTTTGAGCCTAGCAATTCGTCTTGGCAACTTTCGTAACGCACGACTTCCTCTGAGTCCATCGACAGAGGCAAAGCCCCTAGAACTAGTCGATAGTCTCCTTTACCAGATATCCTTTCCGCGCGATGTCCATCGTGTGCACTCGTCTTGATTGCCAATCATTGGTGCTCATCTCTCTCCAGCAAATCCATTTCCCAAGTACATCTTTTCTGGCCAAAGTATGGCCCTCGCTTGTCATGCGTTAGTGTATAAATATTTGAGCTTATCCGTACAGAAAAACCTAGAGTACCATCCTCAATGCGCGGGTAGATTTCTACTCTGAAGTCGCAGCCCATCCCAGTATCTATGTTTGGCTCATCCTCGGTCAATGTTTACACCGCGGCGTGCCAGATACGGCCTAGTCTTACGCCTGCCGTCTCGTGCAAGATCATGCCCTCGTGTGTTCTACAGAACTTGTAGAAGCCGTTAACTTTACGGTAGTTCTACAAGCCTAAGTGCACGGCTGCGGATTGGGTTAGGACGATGCACTTCCATGAGGAGATGGGACGATGGGTTTTCGCCGAGGCGTCGATGTCGAGGGTTATGGTGCTCCACTTGCTCGACTGTAGACCGTATGTCGGATTTGAGATGGGATGGACTGTCAGAAAAGGCTTCAGCAGTGATTTCCAGAGAGCTTTCGAGCAGCGTTTGAATTCTTCTGAAACGTCTGTAATGAGGTCTGCAGTGAAAAAGAGCTTACGCTGAAGACGCGGCGATGTCTAGGTCACTCCCTGCCATGTCTCATTGACGCGATGGCACAGTAGCTAGTCGCGCTCCGGTAGGTGGAAGAGTATCGTCTCTAGGATTTCGGGAATAGCGAAGGCTTTTGTTGAGGCCATGATTCAATCATCGTTGGAGCTAGCTATTCGACCAGTAGCTCGAAGGAAGGTAAAAGGGCGCGAAATTGAGTTTGCCTGGTCGTTGAGAAAGTAGCAAAACTCGGTGACAGCGTAAGGAGATATTTTGGTTGTTTTATATAGATGAAATCCAGTATTTTGAGCCTTTGTGTTGTGGATGTGTGGGGACTGGGACACCAGACCATGATTCACTAAAGAGATTTAAAATGCCACAAAATTTACACCCCCCTTTTCTCAATTATGATGAGGCACGTAGCTTAAGCTCACTTGCCTTTACTCTCCAATCGTCTGACGTCTAGGATTGGGTTATAGAGACACGGAGGTCCACAATTGACGTCCATAATATGGGAAAGGATCAAACATGACTCATGCCTGTCGTGGCGTAAGTCGCCGGCACCTTAATGATGATACATTAATCTCTCAGTCTCCTCAAAAATTTCACTCTCGGTATACGAGACTGGCAGCACAGAATACGTTTGAAACATAATGCTGGAGAATTTGTGACCCCTGCAGACGTGACTCGGATTTCTTGAAGCCTACTGTGACACACTTGGCGTTTCCACAAAATGACAAAGCGAGCATCACTTAGAGGCCTTTTGGGTCAATCCTCAGGGGCGCCATCGAAGGCAAATCGGTGTCACTTCTTACCTTCATTCTTGATGACAAGGAGCCATCGTCGTTGGGTTCTTCGGCATCCCCCTGGATATTTGTCTGTACTCAGATCAATATTAATTTGAAGTGAACGTGTTCCATGATAGATTTGACTCACATTCCAACATTTGTCACATTGCAAGATCGGCGTGACTCATTGATATGACGCCCGCCTCGATCACAGAAAGGCTATAAGAAGCGGATATCTGTTACGAATTTCTCATTACAACAGAGTGTCTTGTAAGTCACCCTCTCTCTTCGACTGCAAACACCCTTTACAAAGGCCAACATCAACAAGATCTTCTACCAGCATTACTGCGAGCATCGAAGAGACCTGCTTGACCCAGCACAAAGCAATGTAGGTTTTTACTCAAGCTCCTATGTAGCCCTTACCACTTGTAAGAATATTCTGCCAGCGAAACATTGCTAACTCTTCATCGCACTCAGATTGGCACAATGTCAGCACCACCAGAGACACCGTACGCGAAAGTGATGGGTACCGCCTATTTCAGGGACAAGATATTTTCCTTCGTTGAGCCCGTTCAGCTGTTCTTACTGCAGCGAGTCTGCAAGCAATGGCGAACCGCCATCAGAAATTATTGGTACCTGCAACGCGACCGGTGCTTCATTGACACTCCGAACGATGAGAATCAGTCTCCGTTCAAGTGGAATCCATTCCTCCTGAAGTACGGGACAATAGGGTCAGGCAAATGCAGTGGCGGCTTTTGCATGACTATCACGACTGAGGCTCTCAAGAGACTGAATCATTCTACTGCGTCTTGGAGAGAGATGCTCATTGGTACTCCCGAGGCACCTAAGATCCATCTAGTCGGTGCAGAGGGACTTGCCAACATCAACAAGGTCAATTACAACAAGGGTGGACTTGGAGTACGCATGGATCGGATCGCGGACTTTGACTGGGCTGCGAATCAGAAAGAGATTCGGAAGATTTTTGAGGAACACCACCTCCCTCCACGAACCGGGTACCCAAGGCTGCTCGGATCTATTCATATTCGGGTAAGAGGACTCGACCCAAACCCAGAATGGGGAGTTTGCGGATACACGTCCTAGTGGCGGAGCATCCGAACTGGTTGTTGATGCAAAGTACAGAGGCGGGAAAGGTTCATGCTCCATTTCTCTAGATAGCAGCAGCGTGCTCGCTTACAGCCAGTAGACAGAGTTTAGAAAGCCGCGGAACATTCACCAGATCTCTCATGACCAGTCCAAAGGTTGTATGCACATTGAACGTTGCTTATTCAGGCTCGCAAGCCTGACTCATGCTCCGTTTATATCCCCTACAAGTCTGCGTTGAGCATCTGTGAATAGAATAGCAGGTATCACTTGAGGGTTCTCGTAACTAAAGAGCTTGTAAGACAAGGTAAAGCCCAAAGTTGCGTCACCTACTGCGTGATTGGTAGGGATGGGGAGTTGAGTCAATTAGTTCCAATATCCTGTCACTACCAGCCTTGAGTCATCACCAAGACGAATGAACAACAGAAGATTATGTGACTAGAGAATTCAGTCATTGTGCTTTCGAACAAGTTCTGTCTTGTAAGATTGGTCTTGTTTGATGATCAAAAGGCAATAGCAACGATTCGGCCTGCATCCAGAAGCGAGAGCTACTCGGGGACGTAAGAGTAGAGCAAACGGCTTTTCGTCAACACAAGCTGCATTGAATGATCATTCTTCCGGAGGACAGTGAACATGGATCTGGTCCTATTTTTCCGACGCTCTAGGCGCTCTAAGAGCAAATGTCATCAGCCGCAAGCTCACAATGTAAGTCTTCCTTATGCTTTTGCGGAGGCAAAGATCCACAATTCGTCTCCAGTGGCTAAGCCGTTGCTTGGGACAGACCAAAACCTGTTCAGATCCAGCCATAGCTGCATCCGGTCGAGTTTTTAGCATCACTGAGCTGAGGGAACTGATACTCTAGCAGCGAGTTAGCAAAGCGTGGCAAGAGACCATTCGAACATCCCAAATCCTTCAACGGAAGCTATTCTTTGAAGTCGACCCCGACCGCACCGAGGAGATTCTCAGCAATTTTGAGTGGGATCCTTTCCTCTCGAGATACGGGATGCTGGCAGCAGATGAAGGACTAGTACAGTGTCGTGGAGACATCAAGGGGTTCACCCATCCAACAGCTTCCAGGAGGAAGATGGTCGTTGCCTTCCCAATCAACACGGAGGTGATTATCGAGTCACTCTTGGGTGAGAGAAGCCGCAGCTCCAGTTCGAACCCTCAGATTGTCCAGATGTCCAAAGTCGAGGACTGCACTATGGAACACCGGAAATACTCCCAGAGAGGTTAGGACCTGTTGAATAGTCTGCGATGTCTTCCGGAATAGGGTGATCTGAGCTTGGTAGAGACGTCTCTTTTCTCCGTGGAATTCTTCCATATCAGAGTGAGATGTCGGGATTCCTTGCCTCCTCATATGCGCCAACAAACAAGCTGGAGAAAATGCTGGGTATGCGAACATAGGTGGCAGTGACTGTAGGGACCGCGCAGGGCCGGCCAAGGAATGCTGTGAGGTCTTTCATGTCCATACTGCCCTGATGTCCACTAAGAATGGTTTTCAGGCGCATGCACATTGGTACCTAGGGATTGAGAGGCAAGATATTGTGATCCCCTTAACGGTTTCAGCTCCACAGCATCTAGTGTAGTTGAGAGGCCTGACAACTTGTTTCTGTTTAAAACAATGTCAGAGGCATGGCACGCAGGGCCATGGCAGCGCTTTTCATCCCACATTCGAGATTCTTAGATCTCATCCTTTACGTTTTTACCGGGCGTCGATTTCTTCGATCTCGTCATGCAAACCCGCCCAGTGCAATGGATAAGAGCAAATTAGTCAAAGCAGTCTAGCCGAAGGCATCGGACTGTTGATATTAGCGATGATAAAATCTGCGACGCATCAAGATCAATGCGTTGGTAGCTTGAAAGATGCTCAGATTTGGATTAACAAGTTCAAAGCTCCGTTGAAGCGAAAAACATCGCCTTTTCGAGAGATAGACGTTAGCATTCGGCCTCTCATCGGTCATGACTTCAGTCCAACCGTACCTTGCCACCGGACTTTAAATTGAAATCAAGTCATGAGCTGGTAAATCAATTCCCTTTCTGCGCAGCAAGCTCCATCGTAAACAGGACCCTTTCGGTAGTCTCAACTTCGACAACGTCCTTTCTGATATGGTTGCTCGTGCTGATATCCTTGCCAAATTCCGTATGCCAAATTGCCACATCCCATTCCAACCCATGTGTAGTGATCGTAGCCGGCTTTCCGATCGGTATGATGCCCACATTCTCAGTGAAAAACCCGGGCCGCACAGGCGCATAGATCTTATTCATCCCTTTCTCAAGCAGGAACATGATACTCTCCGGCGTAATCAGGTAGATGTCACCAGCATACTCCACAGGCTGCTCAACAGCTATTTTGTAAAGATGATGCAGTTGCGAGAAAGCCTGATCGGCTCTCCCACCGAGTCCTCCGAAGATAGCTATATTCAACCGGCGATCAGGGGTAGAGGGTCTGTGTTTCCCCTGAAAAGCACCGCTAAAATCGACAGATCTTTCGCGGATCCATTCGAGCGTTTTTGTCATGTCTGTTGAGTACTGGTCGGGGTCGTGGATGATCTCGAAGCCTTTGTTCGCGTAGTAATCCTGGACTTCAGGCCGGATTGAGTCGAGGTCTCCGCATATAATGTTAAACCACTTGGTAGTGTAAGCAAAATCTTTGAGGATTTGTGAAATCAGGACCTACTCCTGGGCTTTTAAAACATCGGTTTTCTTCGGCCTTGGTAAGATTGAGATCTTTGATGCGATTCGCACCACCATCTGCAGCTGCGATGGTGTTGGCTGAGACCGAGATCAGTCATGCCTACCCTTACTGTGGAACAGCTCCTGGTCTCTCATACCTCTTTCACAAAGCAGCATAAACAAAGCCTTATTCTCCACGGGTACGTTCAATACAAGTACCGCGAATTGCTCATCCATCTCTTCCATGTCTTCCGCTCCAATGGCAAAGCGTGCTGGGCGCCATGTCTTGGTTTCACGATGTTTGGGCATATTCAGTAGTCTCATTGCAGTAGCCAGCAAGAGCGAAAGTGCCGGAAATGCAAACCATGAGAGCATCTTTCGGCACGCGATTATATAGTGATACAACCCCATTGTGTTAGAACCTCGTTGTCTTCCCGATTATTATCGTCACGACAACGAAGAAGAGATGGTACTCGTAGAGAGATTTCCGTAGCACCTGTGAGAAAGGATCACGTCCTTTCAAATCCGATCATTCTCCCTTGAGCTTCAAACGAATAAATCGACATTTTGATAGCCTAGAGAGCCTGTATGCTATTCTCAAATTGATCTAGAATGCGGAATTAATGGCATTGAATATACTATCGTAGGTTTTCACAATACGGGGAGAAATGGGACCGGTGTGTGCAACACGGAAACGAAATACTGGCCAATATACCAGTAGGTATGATCGAGAGAATGCTTCTGCCTGTACATGTTAGACCTATAGTCCACATAGTTCTCAAAGTCTCGAATCTGCTGCAAATGGAGAGAGTTGGTATCCAACCTGCACGTCACCAAGACCAGCACGGATCAATTCCGCTGACAAATATATTTGCGCATCGAAGCTCCATGAGATGGCCATTTTAAAAATTCTACCACCTCTCCATTCATCATACACCGTTTTTACCATGATACGACGAACCCCCCGTCTCCTCCGCACCTCTCTACAGTGCCTCCGCACTCCCCCGACCCGCCGCTTCCTCTCCACTGCGCCACCGTCTCAAAAGTCCCGGAGCTGGAAGAGCCTAGGTGCGCGATGGGGTCTAGCCGTCGGGGCGATATACTACTACAATACCAGTAATTTGTTTGCTGAGGAACCACCTTGTGAGTCCCTGCCACCAAGCTTGGAGACGGGAGAATCCACCCGCTAAAGCATCAACGGCAGTCTCAGCACCACCGCCTCAGGAAGTAAGAGAAGACGCCCTCTCACCCTCCCCGATCCTCGAATCCTCCGCCTTATCGCGACGGCAGCACTACTCTACCCCCATCTCTCCACCCCCATCACCGGCTCCATCTCCATCACCGGCTCCATCAATGCAAGAAACAGAAGAAGAAGCCTCTACGGAAGGCGCCTTCAACCCCACCACCGGCGAAATAAACTGGGACTGCCCCTGCCTGGGCGGCATGGCCCACGGCCCTTGCGGCGAACAATTCCGAGCTGCCTTCTCGTGTTTTGTGTTTAGTGAGCAGGAACCAAAAGGGATGGATTGTATTGAGAAATTTAAGGGGATGCAGGAGTGTTTTAAGGATTTTCCGGATGTTTATGGGGGGGAGTTGGAGGAGGAGGGTGAGGGAGAGGAGGGGCTGGC